>Ga0209296_1000006_pt1 | contig 348724 bp, 397 predicted proteins | sample S_130206_EF_Meta_FD_187319 | JGI IMG/M metagenome (GOLD analysis project Ga0209296, IMG submission 187319) | Freshwater microbial communities from Lake Simoncouche, Canada to study carbon cycling - S_130206_EF_MetaG (SPAdes) (version 2) | ecosystem: Environmental > Aquatic > Freshwater > Lake ... | reverse complement strand
CATACCTTTATCCATAAGTTTAACTACATTGACAGCTAATCTAGGATTTGATTGGGTGGAGGGATACATATTTGTAACAAATTCTTTTTTAAGTTCTGTTGCTTTAGCTTTTTGTTCAGGAGTTGATTTTGGATTTAATAATACTTTAGTAAATTTATCCCATAATGCACGGAACTCGCTTCCACTCTTAATACCAGGACCAAACGGCACAGTTGGTAAATATGCGATATATCTATTACTACTCATAGGTTGCAGATTTTTTTCATTACCGGCATAATACTTTAATGTATCACTTACCGGTAGTCCTTTTCTTTTACCTCTTTTAGCAAGAGGTAATTTTCCCGTAGCAGGATCAACTTCTGCTGGGAACGGACCTTCAGGGTCGGAACCATTTTTAGAATTTTTCTCACTCTTTACAAAAATTAATATTGTATCATCGGGATCATATCTACTAGTTATTTCTTCTGAACTAAAAGGACTGGTAACTTGAACAAAATGTCCGGCTGGTACGCCTGCAACTCTTGCTAGTTTTTCTTTAATTGCGAAGGGGAAGGATCTTTCACTAGTGTCATTGCTAGCGGTTACATATACATCAGCGCCGGGAAATGCCTTTACCGCGTCTTGATATAACGATGCGTGTCCGGCATGAAATGGATGAAAGCCTCCTGGCATAATAACTAAAGTTTTCATATCAATAACTTAACTTTACAAAATTAACTACACCACCTTCAAAATCTACAACCTTTGCTCTCATATATACAAAATTACCATCTATATTTGTATATACTGATGCGTTACTTGCGATTTGTGGGGCAGAGTTAGCTGCCGCATTTGCATTAGCTGTTAATTCATATACTTTGAACCAATCAGTACTGCTAGGAGTTGTAGCTAAACTAGCTTCTATTGTAATATTACCTGTACAATTTGTCAAGTTAATATTAACAGTTTGTAATGAACGAGGTGCAATAATGTATGATGCCCCGGGTTGGCTATTTCCCGTTACGGTATAGGGGGCACCATTTCCTGGATTAACATATGATGTTTGTGGCAATAAGATGAGAGTAGTTGTTTGGCTCATTATGCTTTTACAACCTCAACTACTACTGAATCGCCAATTAATTCTTGGGCAACTTGTTCTAAAGCCGCTTGTATTTCAGGACTAGTGATACTAGTGCCTGAATCAGTGTCTTTTACTATCTTACTAAAAGTGATTACGATTGATTCTGTTACAATCTTTGCCATGGTAAATACTCCATTTTATTAGAGTATTTATCACTTTTACGCAGTACCTGTAATTGCTTTTAATAACGCCCTTGCCACAACACGATCCTTCTCTTTTTCTTCTTCTGGAAGTTGACTATAGGGTTGCTGTGCTAATTTAGCTCTTTTAGCCTTCTTTTCGTCAGGCGTGGGACTATCTAATTGTAATTGATTGTTGTAATCTGCCATCGCAGTAATATTCCATCCGTCATGTATAGCATCACTAATCTTTTCAATATCAGTTTCACCGGCGTCAATCAATCTTTTGGCGGCTTTTGCACTCTCAATATTAGCCAACCATCCAAAGCTTGCACCGGGTTGACTACGACCATAATGATAAGCATCATCTAATGCTTTATCGCTAATATGTGCTAGTTGCTCTACACTTTGTGCGGATTCAACTACATTTATGAATTTTCTAATTGGTTCCATAATTTTCTATTCTCTTTTCTAATTTATAGCGTTTTCCTAGATATTCCCCGTGCATCAATGCTAGATAGCTTAATAGGGTTTCTTCATCATAGTCAATGAAGTGATTACTATTGGTGTAACGATATCTCCAACTCCAAGAAGGGGCATTATTATTATATCCCTGTAGCCAGTATTTTAATGACGGACTAGGATGTAAGTCTGTTGAACGTTTTAATAAATCATCTAATTGTGTGACAAATGTATTTTGAATCATTTTAGATTTCAAATAAACCCTATACTTATGTTTAGGGTCATTGACAAATGACTTTACTCCTACAAAATTATTTGTTTGAGCTTCTGTATAATCATAAAAGATACCAACTTTAATACTTTCACTTGTTTTTAATAAGGCTAAATCATTACTAAAGATTGATATTCTACTACTCTCAATACGAACTAACCCAGTATTGTTTTCTTTAAGCATATTACGAAAATCTATAAACTTTCCAAGAGCCTCTAGATTTTCTGTAACTACTGGTCTATCCAAATCTTTTATCTTTTTCCAACCAGTTAAGATATTATATCGTTTCATCAACCCATCAAAGTTTTTTTCATACATAGCATATCTAACACCCTCTATAGAGAATCTTACACGATATTTGTATTTACCGTAGTAATCACTATCCCGATAATCATAGAAATCAATGCCCGGGGTATCAGTTGCTAATTTCAATAATCCCATCTTCTCCTACTTTCGCTATTGATTTCTGTACTACATTGAACTCAATCTTATCATCCACTAGTACACATGTTACTGTAGCATTTTTAATACGCTCAAATAGTACTTTCTTGCTCAATGGTACACGAATCAATTCGTCAATCTTACGGCTTAATGGACGAGCACCCATTTTCTTATCATAGCCCTTCTCACCCAAATAATCAACTACTGGCTCACTTAGATTCAAACTAATATTGTGCTTATCAAATAATGATTTCTTCAATTCTTCCGTAAACTTAACAACAATTTTCTTAATTGCTAAGAAATCAAGTTTACCAAATTTACAAATCAAATCAACACGATTTCTAAATTCTGGTTTGAAGAACTCTTTAATTGCTTTGTCATCCTCACCTGTCTTTTCTTGACTACCAAATCCAATATTGTTTTTCTCACTATCACTACTACCCAAGTTACTTGTCATAATAATAATAGTATTCTTACAGTTAACTTCTTTGCCGTTACTACCAGTAATACGACCTTCATCTAACATCTGTAAGAAGATATTAAAGATATCAGGGTGAGCCTTTTCAACTTCGTCAAATAGTAAGATACTATGTGGATTCTTGCTTAAGTCATTGATTAGACGACCACCACCTACTTGACTATCACCAAATCCAACATAGCCAGGGGGAGGACCAATCAAACTTGATACTGAGTGTTTTTCACTATATTCACTCATATCATATTTGAGTAATGTCATATCAAGGTTTTTACTTAACAACTTAGCTAATTCTGTTTTACCTGTACCAGTTGGGCCTAAGAAGATGAAACTTGCTGTAGGTTTATGTTCATTACCAATGCCAGCAAAGCTAACATAGATACGTTCTAACACTTGTTCAACTGTTTCATCTTGTCCGTATAGTTTACCTTTGATATTAACTTCAAGGCTATTGATACGGTCGTAGTTATCACCATTAAGTTTATCAGCAGGAACACCGGTGAATCGTTCAACTTGTTCATGGATCAAGTCTTTAGTAATGATTGCACCTTTATTACCCGCAACACGTTGTTTAGCGCATGCCGCATCTAATAAGTCAATACTTTTGTCTGGATTCTTACGGTCGTGAATGTAACGTACTGATGCGTCAACTGCCGCAGTTACTGCTTCATCACTAATTTCAACTTCATGGAAGTCATTCAACCTTGAACTTAATCCTTTAAGAATACGAATTGTACTATCATGTGAAGGTTCATCAATTGATACACGATAGAATCTACGCATTAAAGCACGATCCTTCTCAAATGAATCGTAGTATTCTTCCCACGTGGTGCTAGCAATAACTTTAAGTGTACCTTTAGTAATTGCAGGTTTAATCATATTAGCAAAATCAATACTTCCGCTAGTAGATGAACCACTACCTTTCATAGTATGTGCTTCGTCAATAAACAATACTGATTTTTTCTTAGTGTTTAGTGCATCAAGGACAGCTTTAACTTTTTCTTCAAAGTCACCACGATATTTAGATCCAGCAAGTAAGGCACCAATCTCAAGTGAATATAGTTCATGTCCGTGTAAGAATTCAGGTACTGTTTTATCAGCAATCATTTGTGCAAGCCCTTCAGCAATAGCTGTTTTACCCACACCCGGATCACCCACCATCAATACATTTGATTTGAATCGTTTAGCCAATACATTAACAATATCGTCTAGTTCAGTACTACGACCAATCAATGGTTCAAGTTTACCTTGTCGTGCAAGATTAGTTAAGTTAGTAGTATATTCTTCAAGAATCTCATCTGCTTGACCTTCAGAAAGTTTACTAGTGAATTCTGAACCTTTATATGTTTTTTGCCAATGTGCGACAAAATCATTCTTATTAATCCCATATTTCAATAAGAAATAGTGAGCATGACTATTACCCTCACTAGCGATAGAGAGATATAAGTCAATAGTAGTTACTTGTCTACGTCCAGTGAACAGTACCTGAGTAACAGAACGATTCATTACACGTTCTAAACTGTTAGTTTTACGTGGTTGAACTTCTTGGTTAGGGTCTATCTTTGCTACAATAGCATGTAAGCTATCAACGTATGAAGTAACCTCTTGAATCATAGTTGAGGTTTCACATCCAAAACTATCTAAACATTTTTTAAATGGTGTATGTGTTATTAATGATAATAACAAATGTTCAATTGTACAATATTGATGTTTACGTTGTTTAGACAACTCAATAGCCTGTTCAATGATGGCTTCGATTTCGGGTGAATTATTCACATCCAGTTCCTTTTAAAATAATATTTACTGTGATTTAGATTGCAATATGCTATCAGTTATACGACTGTCTATATTATCAGGTATAAAGGGTTTTAGCAAGATGATTTGGTTACCACACGCATTGGTACCTTGTATTGGCATTCCGTGCCCACCTAAATTCAAATTCATAAATGGTTGAGTTTTTGGTGGAACAGTTACCTCTATAGATTTACCATTAATAGTAGTAAATTGAAATGTAGTACCCACAATCAAATCCAACACAGATATAGAATAATTGCTATGTAAGTCATTCATTCTTCTTTCATATTGTAAATGAGGATGTATCCTATATTCTACAATTAAATCAGATGAATCAACAACCTTTTCATATCGTACTTGTCCACCATCAGGAACTCCTTTTGGAATGTTTACCTTAACCATATGTAATCCAGTTGGAGTTTGTAATTTTAATACTTCTTCACCTCCGTTGTATGCTTGTTCTAACGTAATCCAGTATGAAGTTCTATATATATTTTGTTGTGGATGCTGATGATGTTGTCTAAACATTTGTCCAAACAATTCATCCATATTGAATCCATTCATATTGAAGTGAAATCCTCCACCCGAGAATCCTTGAAACGGATTGCCTTGTGGCATTGGATTATCATATTGTTGTCGTTGTTGTGGATCACTAAGAATGCGATATGCTTCTTCAATCTTTTGAAATGTAGAAGTATCACCACCTTTATCAGGATGATGTTTACCAGCTAATTTTCTATATGCTTTTTTTATGTCGTCGGCATTAGCAGTTTTACCAACGCCTAAAGTTGAGTAATGGTCTATCATAATATTAAGTATAACACAATTTGTGTGTTAAGTCAATATTTATTATGATTTACCTTCAATTTTTTCTTTTGTTCGCCCATAAGCAGCAATACCAAGAACTGCGCCCATAGCGATGTGATAAAGACCGGCACCCTGCAATGTTAATGGTTGCCATTGCATAGTGACACTACCTTTACTTAATGCTTGTAGTAGTGACCATAGTATTGGAAATATAACAAAGTCCATTGTACAAGTTAGCATATAGATCCAACCCATAACTGGACGCCATTTTTTATTAATCCAATCTGTATTATCGTTAGCTACTAATACATCTGCCCCGCTTGCGGCATTTGTTGGAGCGGCTCCAGTGAGTACTGGTTGATTAGTGTTTGATTGATTGATGTTTTGTGTACTACCAAATCCTGAACTTGATTGTTGATTGAAGTTTGGACTTGAGAACGATCCTGATGAACCAAAATTACCGGGTGAGCCGAAACCTCCTGACGAAGGTGAGCCAAATGCTGAACTCCCGCTAAATGATGTGTTTGTACCATAACTACTACCTTGTGGAAATTGTTGTATTGTAGGATCGGCCGCTAACATTTCGTGATGCTCATCATCTAATGCCATTGGTTGTTCAAAACTTGCCTTTTTAGGTAATATTGTTGCCATTATAAACCTGCCATAGATTTAAATGCTTTTATCTCAGCATCTTGTTTGTCAGCATGAATTACTTTGACTTCTAGGCCAGCACGTTCACGCATTTCATTAATTTCTTCTTCTTCAACTTCAACTTCTTCACGATAATCATGAGGGCTAATAGTAATTACTTGTTTCAATACTTCTTCTTCCGGAGAGTATTCTTCTTCATCAACAACAATTGTCCAATCTTTAACTGGTATATCAGTCAAAGTTTCTAAATCATCTAGTAATTCTATGATACGTTTAGGTACACTACTTCTACGATTCATTTCAACAAATACTAAGTATTGCCCGGGCTTTACTTCCCCTTCACTTACTTGAGCATCTAATACAAAATCATATCCACGTTCAAACCAATCAACTAAATCATTGCCGGCTGCTTCGCTTTTAATAGTAAAAGCTAATGTTACAATCTCACTATCAGTGCCCATATGTGCGGCATATTCATCTACTGTTACAGTGGGAATCATTTGATCTTCTAGATCATGATAGTCTAAACCTTCATTTAATATAGTTTTATTAGTCATATTACATTGCCGGTAATGGAGGAGGCATCCCTAATCCAGGAGCTGCAGTACCGGTTTGATTCATCATATCATCCCGTTGATCGTCTGCTTCATTGGTATCTTCTTCATCTAAATCGTTATCATAAGCATCATCTAATTCATTCAAGTCAATATTTTGACCTGCTAAATCAATTGATCCTTCACGTATATCGTTCATCAATTCTTTAGGCATTTCTATATAAACTAGCCACACTTCACGCATAGCAGTCTTTGGATATCTTGTACCAGGAATGTAATCCTCTGGATTTTCAACAGCAACAGGTACTTTAAGTTTAGTCTTTTTGAACTTGATTTTACATCCTACACCGGCTAAACGTTTAGCCCCACGTGGATCGGGCATTAGTTTGTAAGGGAACATGAATATACATGCTACTGTGTAGCGTTTAACGTCAGGACCTTGGACTAATTCACCTAATTCCCAGTTTTTAAATGCGTATAAATCGGCTTCATCTAGTACTCGCTCGTAGTCTAGTAATACAGCCATTGATCCGTCGCTGGTAAATATACCTTTTACTGTGTCAATTATGCTTACATAATCAACGTTGTCAAAAAATTTGTCTGCGGTTTTCATATAAAGTATTTATCTTTTATAGATTGAATATATGAAATTAGCCTAATTCATACCGTAGCCTAATATTTATCATTAATAGCTACACAATAAGTATGCTACTATGTCTCTATGTATTGACTTTAAATAAACTTGAGTGTTATGAGAACTCACGCTCTACAAAGGAGAATTAACTTGAGCAAACGAAAAACTAGCGCATTACGTACACAAGACACACGGTTTTCACACAGCAAAAAACAAGATAATCATACTTTCTACACACATGAATCAAAAACTATAGATTTCGCACAAGTACAGAGGGAAATGCGGGTAAATAAAAAACCCGTTCAACTTATCCCTAAGTCGGTTAACCAAGAAAATTATATCCTCGCACTACTGGATGAGCAGACAGATATTGTCGTAGTCACAGGTCCTGCGGGTACTGGTAAAACTTACTTAGCTATGCTTGCTGCCATAAAAGCTATGCGTAATGGTGAATGTGAAAGAATCATATTATCTAGGCCAGCAATAGGTGTTGATGACGAGAAACACGGTTTCTTACCAGGAGATATCAATCAAAAGATGGAACCTTGGACTAGGCCGTTGTTAGACGTTCTGCGTGAATACTACACCACAAAAGAAATAGCCCACATGCTAGAAGAACAGATAGTGGAAATTGCACCTCTAGCATTTTGTCGAGGACGAAATTTCAAACATAGTTGGGTAGTATTAGACGAGGCACAAAACGCAACCCCGGGTCAACTCAAAATGATTATGACCAGAATCGGCGTCGGTAGTAAGATTGTAATTACTGGCGATATTGAACAAGCCGATCGTAAAACAGCCGACAATGGGCTATTAGATTTACAAAATCGATTGAGGAAGGGGGTGATTCCGGGATTGCAATTATGTAAGTTTGAACTAAAAGATGTTCAACGTCATCGCATAATTGAACATGTGCTTAACTTATACAGTTAACAAAATGGGGCTTAGGCCCCATTTGTTTTTTCAGTAATACTTGCTTCTTTTTCAAGTTGTGAAATTAGATTAGGATAAATTCGTAAATAATATTCATGCATCTTATCCCACTCTCTATCTAATACTTTACCTTCAATTACACATTTATCTACTTTTTTCTTAGCATAATCTAATATAACATTACAGGTCTGTAAGTCACTTGGCTTAACCTTTTTAGATACAGCAACTTGTTCATCAATTTGCCCGCCGGGCTTTCTCATAAATGTAATCAATAAATATCTCATAAATCACCTGTCAATTCTACTAATGTTGCTGCCAGTGATATTTCAGGAATTCCTACCATACTTAGATTAGCTAAACCATTTCTAATAACAATAATACTAGCATCACGTTTTTCATTAGACTTACCCCATAAATCTAAATTCTGATACATCCATGCATACGTATCTTCAATGCGTGTAGGATACAATGCAATATATTGTAATAACTGTTGTCTACCTTCAAGGATCTTCCCTGCTTTAAACAAAGTAGTTGCCTCTACCAATAACTCATCTTCGCCACTACTTTGAGTTTGTGATGACAATAGTTTTCCTGTACTACTGTTAACTTGTAGTTGATTCAAACATTTACGCAAGTCTGGATATGTGGCACGAACATAACTATCCAAATCATCTAATTCAAACTCAACGTTTTCACTTACTAACACAGTTGCCGCTCTCGCAGTGAACTCTGTTTTATCTGTTTTTGTAATGTGAAACTCATGGCATCGTGATTTCAATGCTGGGATAATTCTATGCTGATAGTTACAGGTTAGAATAAATCGTGCTGTCATATGATATGCTTCCATATCGTTACGCAATGCCGCTTGGCCAGCTGGTGTCAAATAATCTGCTTCATCTAGTAATACAACTTTGAAGTTACCGAAAGGCATTGTTTGTACAAAGTTAACAATTTTGTTACGTACAACATCTACGCTATTCTCACGTGAAGCATTGATCTCCAATACATCATATTCACTAACACCAAGTTCATGTATCAATACTTTAGCAAGAGTTGTCTTACCTGTACCCGGATCACCTGATAGTAAAAGATGAGGAATACTACCCTCTTTAATCCAACCCTCTACTTGATTTTTTTGTCTTTCGTTTACAAACACATAATCTGCTACTGTTTGCGGACGATACTTTTCTACCCAAAGGCTATTTTTCATTTTCTTAACATTTCTAATGTGATGATGTGTGCGATACCCTGACCCATATCCTGATCAGAAGGAATAATATGTAGATTGTGATTAGGTCTATCTGTCTTTTCGTCATAAGATGAGTATTCTAAAACATAACCTCCACTAGCTTGATGAATAGTAAAACTCATTCCTCTACTATCAAAGCTTGACCCTCTAACGAGAACACCTCTTCTGGTATGTGGTTTTGATTCCACTAACTCACTATCTTGTGGATATTGTGGATACAAAAAGTTTTGTAATTTTTGTCTAAACCAATTTATCATTAAAATACCTTATCACTCATTGTTTCATCTTCCATCGGCTCATCCGATACTAATAGTATATCACCGGGATCAACTTTACGCAATGTTTGTTTACCCGAAGGTGTCTCAACAGTAATACCCCTTGTCCAACGACCGTGACTAACTAGAACCCATTTACCGATCTCTAGTTGAGGATCATCCTGTTCTGGACCCAAACCATAAATCTTTGCCCAACGAGGACGAATACCTGAACTTTTCTTATCATCATCTAGTAGAATTATACCTCCGGTACTAATACGTTCATCAAAATGCATCTCAGATACAATGACATGATCTCTAAAGAATGTCAGTTTATCTGCTTTGGTGTGACTAAATGCCGGTTTACTGTATTGGTTCATTTCTTTTTAAGTTCCTGTGCTTTAATGTGTTCCACTTCTAAATCATCTATGTAAGATTCTTCAATCTCACGTTCTATTTCAGTTAATTCACTAAAATCAATTTTTGGTTTAGCTGGGGCCGATGGCTTTGTGGTAGGTCTTACTGGTTGAGCAGAACGATTACCCACAGTTCTGTTATATGAATCATTTGCTTTAACTGTCGCAGATTTTATAATACGACCTTGAGCATCAATGGTATCACCCCGTGCATTAACCTTCATGTTCCCTACTGCTCTAGTTTTTTCATTCTTTGCAGCTAGTGCCGACATATCAACAACTTTACCCATTGCTGTTTTATAATTAGCCATAATATTCTCCTTATTTTAAAAACTCATCTATTGATAAGTCATAGTACAAACTATTTATTCTATGTATTCCTATTAAAAACAATACAAAACTTGCCACTGAACTTCCACGCCCTACACCCCATACAACATTATTTTTACGCATAGTATCTACTAAGTATTTTAAATACTGTAATAATACAAACATATTACGTTCTTGAAACTTAATTAATTCATCTCCGGCACGTTGTAACTCAGCTTCATTTTTGCATTGATCTAATACCCATTTAGCAATATCAAACTCATAATATTCTTTGGGCATATGCCATTTTGATTGATTTTGTTTATCAAATTCTTCTATGGAAAGATTTAAATTGTCATATTGTTTTAGATTGGGTAAATTCTCTAATGAGAGAAATCCATTAAATTCAATTGGGTTATCTATAAGTGCGTTAGTGATAGTACGTGTAGGATCTTGTAGAAACAATTCGCACAAATCGTGCTGATTGTAAATTAATTGACCATACTTATCTGTTTTCATTTGTATATTATAACATAACTGTTACTAAAATACAATATATTTGGTTAATTATTTTTCGTGTTCGGTTGTAAAAACAATTTCACAATTAGCAATTTGGTCTTTTTCTTTCCAAACCAAATTATATTCTGCCCAATCTGTTGAGGGTGTTTTGAACAGTTTAACAATTTTGTCTTTTTTTACTGATTTTTTAATAGGGTCGGCTATTGATGTACCACTATCTGACCACCATCCGGGCAACTCTAACGGACCACGTGGGCTTTCAATATCACATATGAATCTAACATCATCACTTATACGTGAACCTAATGTCATATCAGTGATAACTAGTCTACCCTCAGTAATACTGTTGAGCTTCGTTAGTAATAACAATGTTATAATTTGGTCATATGGTTCTTCGGGGACGGTACAGACTTTGAATCCACATGTACTATATTTTTCAATAACTTTATGTTCATTGTCTTGTACAAAAATACCATTTTCTAAACACTCATTTAGGAAGTATTTTATTCGTTCCATTGCGACATTTTGTTCTCTAATAGATTCTGTTTCTACTTCCATATACAATGTTATTGTATACAGGTTCATTAAAAATTCTTCTTTGAAATAAACGCCTGCTTGAAATGAAAATTCTCGTTCTATTCGTGTAGTCAATTTTAGCTTTCTTTTTGAATGTTGATTTGTGTACGATCACCTTGCTTTTTAAGCAATTCATCCATTTTACGACCATATTCTGCTTTGTAACTTTCCATAACCATATTAAGTTGATGAATCATAGCACTATTTTGCATACGATATGCAAAGTTAAGCTTTTTGGTTAGTTCCGTAATGGAACCCTGTAGTTCTTCTAATGTTTTGTCTGAAAGAGATGAAATGAATGGATGTTCCATTCAAATATTTATTACCAAGAAGTTAGTGCGATTCTTTTCCAAATGTCCGAACCTACGTATGCTGTAGCAACACATGTACCGGACGCAGTTGTTAATGTAAGTGCGGTATCTGCTACACCGTTTGTTCTGGATTGACTGACTATTATATTTCCCGGGGAAGCATTAAAGGTTCCGCTTTTTATATAATATACTGTATTTGCTACTAATCCACCAAATGTTGTTCCAGTAAATATAATAGGAACATTATTAGCCAATGAATTGGTATTATTTAATGTAATATTACCAGTGCTGTTAGTAGCATTTGCTGACTTAGCATATTCAGTAGAGTTATAATCATCCGTACACACGTACAGGTATGATACTGGGTTAGCATACATTGGAAGTGTTGGACTAGCATTTCCTGCTAAGTTAACATTTGCCCCACCCAAAGTTGTTGAAACAGTAAAATATGTGTTAGCAGAAACATTTCGTACATAATAAGTTGTTCCAACTGTAATATTAGCTTCCATAGTAACACCGGTGAATACTATTGGCATATCAGTATAGAGTTGTGTTGTATTTGGTGTATTTAAAAAATCAGATACGTTTGAACTAGTAATAGTTAATTGATTTAAACCAGTACTTGTTGCAATATCACCAACCATATCACCTTGATTTCCTGTAGGAATAACGTTACGTGTTTGTATTTGTGATGCTATTCTATTATTATTAAAGGGTTCCACTGTAATTGTATTACCGCAATCAAGTGTACTGAATCTATAATCTAATTGGGTTACACCATATGGTACGGTAACAGTATTTGTATTAGCAACATTAGCATAATTTTCTAATGTAGTTACACCATCTGTAACTTGGCTAGGGAAAGATAATACTGCTAAATTGTTTGAAACAGCTAATTGAAGTTGTACATTACTTTGTGTACTAGTAGGACTCCATCCAGTAAACTGAAGTATAGTATTTCCTGCAATAGTACCATATTGTACGTCACCCAATGATACATTTACTGATACTACACCAGACAATGCGTTGCCCAAATTATAAGTACTAGCACGGAAACTACGTGTTAATGCATTGCTAATAAGAGTATTAGCCATATCGTTATTAACGGTAGAATTGGCTAGTGCAGACTTAACTACAACTTTGTTTTGTAGGTCTGTAATTTCTGTTCCAGCTGTATTCAAGTTAGTTCTAATAGATGCAAAGTTATCTCTGAATCCTTGACTATTGTTATTCACTCCTGGTATAGGATAGTTTACATTGATGCCGTTTGTGTTAATTGTACTCATATTTTTGTTGTTCCGTTATATATTTAGTATTGAGATTCGTCTGGTAAAATTGTTTGACGAGGGAACAATACATAGAAATTTTCACTGTCTATTGGATTAGGTACAGGAGTTGCACTCGGTAATCCTGTCCAAGCAGGTGGATTTAATTTTTTATCATAATTATAGGTTTCGCTCTTATCTACACTAAATCTATCAATTCTAAAGTTGATTTGATTCAATGTATATGGCCAATTATTGTTAATATTGTTTTTAATAGTTTCCGCAGAACTAAAATAGTCTGTTATAATTACGCCACCCTCAGTACGTGTCTTTGTTAACCCGGTTGCTTTAAATTCAGCATAAGTTAATAGTTGACCATCAACAATAATTCCAGGTTTAGTATAACATATTACCCAAGCTTGTGTGTAACCCAATGTACCGCCGTTTTCTTGTTGACTAGTCATCCATAATGGTAGTAAACGACTATCAAATTCTTGTCCTACAACTTGACTTACACGATTACGCATATTAAATAAACTATTTGGATACAGTGTTTGTGCAAAACCAGGTGTTAAACTAGTATAATACTCTTGTCCTAACACAGTTTCATAACTAGCATGGATATCGGTAATACTAGTATACCATGGACCTAATCCTAAATCTATTGGTCTTGGCCAAATAATTTCTTGTTGAATACTTATTCCTGCAGGATTAACTAAGTTATCAATGACTTCACTATATACCACTTCGTAAATTATTTCTCCCAAACTATTCTTTGCTACGGCAGTTTTTATTTCACCTAAAGTAATATTTCTCCAATAATGATTTTGAGTTACAGCCGCCAAATATTCATCAATCTCACTTGCATATATACCATATGCATGCTCATATACTATACTAGTTGCTTTACCAAAATATATATCATTGGGTCTATACACTATTTCTTCAGGAATTAATGTTTCACTTGTTAATAGAGTATTAATAATATTTCTATCATTGATACTAGGTGCTGCCTTAATATATAGTGTATCTGTTGGTTGAGTATATTCTTGTAATACCGTTATTGTAAAAGTTTTAGTAGATTGAACCGCAGGAAATAAAGCAGAATATGCTTGAATAGTAAAGGTAAATACTGTTTCAGTATTTTGTTCTAATAAAGTGTCTGTGGGTTGATCTGCTACTTTACCTGTTATTTCTCCATTAGATAATAATAACAAATTAGGAGGTAATGATCCACTAGTTATTCTGTATGATAATTCAGTATCGGCTACAGCAAAAACATTTACTGTACTTATTGAACTATTAAATATAGTTCCTAAATCTGAAGGGGTTGACCATATTATAGTATCAGTAATTTCATTACTTAAATTATAACTAAAATTAAAATTAGTTGTGCCTATACTACTACTATCTGTTTTATATACATTTACAGCAAAAGAAAATGTACTTAGACCAGTTGAATTTAATGTAGGTGTTCCGGTAATCCACCCTGTTTCAGTATCTCCGGTTAACTCTACTGGCAAATTAACATAATCATATGTTAGTGAACTACCGTCAAAATCGTAACCTATTATTTTAAATGTAAAGTATTCTCCACTACGTATTGTACCTATGAAAGCATTAACAGTAGGGCTTATTGGAGGTAATATATAATAACCACTGTATGGGTCATTATCAGTAATTATAAATGTTTTAGGTCTAGTATTAAGTATAGTGGGTATACGTGAATTAATAGTATATCCAGGGCCGCCTTGACTTACTGGAGTATTTTGATTTACTACTGTAATTGAATATGTAGCAGTATCACCGCCTAAATTACTTGATAACCTAAGGATAAATGAATATGTGCGAATAGTAGGTTGACCAAATGATGTAGCAGGGAGTGTAACAGTCATTGATCCAGATGCTGATGTTAATGGAAACACATCACCATTTTGTGTAGAGGTTATACTAAAGGTAGTAGAACTATCAATAGTTTTAATATAATATGTTTCTCCGTTTTGTATTCCACCAAATACAGTAGAAGTAAATACTACTGGTCTTCCTATTGTGAATTGAGTGGTACTTGTACATGTTATCAAATAACTAGTACCATCAGTTAGAGTAGCATTTGTTTCTACTTCAGTTAATGTAACACTAACTGTCGGTGGGTTAGCATATCCTCTAATTACACCAGCTGGATTAATTTCTAAACCGGGTGGTAAAATACCTTCTTGAACTTCTACTACAATCTGATTAGTATTATCGGGATTTGAATATTCAATTGGTAATTCAATCCATACACTATCTAATGTAGATAAAACACTTCCCGCCGGTGTAGTGAATTCAGGAATAGCTGTTCCTGATATAGTTATTGAGAATGTTCTATCACGTATGTTAGATAAATTATCAGTTGCTCTAATTGTAAAAGTAGTAGTAGTGTCTACTGTAACTAACGTGGGGGTTCCGCTTATTAATCCACCAATGGTAATAGTTGTACCCGGTGGCAATGTACCGCTTAATAATGTATATGTTATTGTTGTAGCGGGAGATACAGGTGATGCTGATAACTGCGTTGCCATTATTATAGTAGCAGGAAATGTTCCAATAGAACCAGCAGTTGTATTCCAAATTGGTTGTGCCATATTAATGTGCGCCTAAATGTTCTAATGCCAAATGATAGTGATGTTTTCTATCTTCTAACCCAATAGTTCCGCCATTGATACGCTTTGTTAATGTAACAAAGTCATCTTTATCACAGAACTGGTTTAGTTTATTATTATCCCAAAACCATCCAGCACTAGCAACAGCGCCATTTGGTGTCTCTAAGTATCTAACTGTATCTTCAATACTCATATCTAATGCTTCAGCAAATCTTGTATAGTTATCACGACCAGTCAATTGAATTAATCCACGCCCTCTGAATCTAAAGCCATCACCGCTATTCTCATCACCATTCTTCATACGATTAGCATATACACGATTAGCAATCATCTCTGGTTTGCGTTCATATTGTTTTGCTAGTTCTTCGTTAGGGAAATACTTTTTGAATGTGCCCATCAATCCTTTTGCACTATAGTTTAAGTTTTCAACTACAGCATTAAATCCACCACTTTCGTGTGCTATCTGTGCTAAGAATCCAGCACAACGTTTTGGATTTTCAAACATCTCATAATATTCTGCCACCGTGTTTAGTGGCTCAACAAAACCCTCTAACGTAGAGCGTCTTGTTTTTGGACACATTGATGTTAATAATTCTATTGTTACCATTTGTTTTCCTTATGCGTATGAAGCACCTACTGTATACCATTGTGTGCTTGATATTGCTATGTATTGTAATGTTGCTAATGTTACATGACTATAACCAGCATTTGTTGCTAATGAGTTAATTGCCGCGCCTGTTGCTGGATATACTAACAATGAGTTAGCACTAGAATTGACAATAGATATTGCCATACCAGCTACTGCTGTTGGTAACACAACACCGGCTCCACTAACAACAGTTGATACCCTATTAAATTCAGTAGTTAATGCTGTAGCATTTCCTTGAACTGTGCCGGCTGCTGAAACTGCCGCATTAACTGAACGAATATGATAGCTGGTTGCAATAAGATTAGCACCCTGAACATTACCACTTGAAGTCATGCTTGTTAATGTGCCAACACTTGTAATGTTGCCTTGTGCAGCAGTTGTTACAGTACCTGCTGTAGTTGCACTTGTGGCTGCCCCGCTAAGTGCACCAACAAATGTAGTAGCTGTAATAGACGCATTACTTAAGTTAGCACTTATTGATGAATTGAATACTGCTGATGAATTACCATTAGCGGATGATGTTGTAAATATAGGATAAACTGTAGTAGCAGTAGAAGTATTTTGTAATAAGGCTGAAGCATTTGTTGCGCTAGTTGCTGTATTAGCTGTTCCGTAAAAATTACCAATAAAGTAATTAGCAGTTGCTGAATTACCTAAATTAGCACTACCGGCAGCAATAAGACTAATATTTCCTGCAGTAATATTACCAGATCCCATTCCAAGAGATCCAGTCGTATTAATAATTAAATAATCCAAAGTACCAACTTGTTTTATATTAGGTTGATTATTTGTTGTTAGTGTACCGGTTAATAGTGTAGCATTTAAATTACCAACGTTAGCATTACCGGTTACAGATAAGTTTCCAGTGATTGATACTAGATTTGATGTTGGATTAAATGTAAAGTTAGAACTACCTTGATATGTTCCGCCATCTTTAAATTGTACATCATTATTTGCTCCACCGGGAGGAGTATTAACAATTGATCCAAATGTTAAATTACCGGCACCATCAGTAAATAAATAACCGTTGCTGGAGCCTCCCGTAATTTTAACATTACCCACTGCACCTAAATTAGCTATTCCGTTAACGGTTAAACTAGTTAAGTTACCCAAACTAGTAATATTACCTTGTGATGCCGTTATAACATTACCACTGAAATTTCCAGTAATAGTACCAGTGGCATTTATAGTTCCGGATACATTAACTCCTGTTCCTGTCACAACTACTACATTAGCATTACCAACAGCACTCATATTAATATTGCCATTGATAGTTGGAATACTGACGTTACTGTTTCCGTTAACAAGAGTTATTCCGGCACTTAAATTAGTAAGGTTACTTCCATCTCCTGATAGATATTGTGCTTTAATTAAACCACTATTAGCATACACATTACCACTTATAACATTTCCTGATACACCTAAATTAGTTAATGTCCCGACACTTGTAATATTTGATTGTGCCGCAGTTGTTACTGTGCCGGCTGTATTGGCATTACCGTAAAGGTTACCAATAAAATAATTAGCAGTTACCGCATTACCTAAATTAGCATTACCGCCACTAATATTACCAGTTACGTTAGCCGTACCTGATATATTAGCACCAGTACCAGTAATAGTTAGTATATCATTATTACCAGCTACACTGGTAGTTACGTTACCATTTGCCTGAATTACTACATTACTATTACCATTAATAATAGAGCTACCAGCAGTAATAGTTAAATTACTTAACAAATAGCCATCACCTATAAATATCGCATTTGCCCCGGTTGTAGCTATATTTCCACCTATATAGGATGATGATCTAATATTTCCAGTAACATTTAATGAACTTAAATTACCTACACTTGTAATATTAGGTTGAGCGGCAGTTGTTAATGTTCCGGTGAAATAATTAGCTATTACTACGTTACCTAAATTAGCATTGCCTGAAGAAATATTTCCTATTACAGATAAACTAGTCAATGTACCAACACTTGTAATATTAGGTTGACTGTTAGAATTTGATGTTAATGTTCCATTAAGATTTGCTAATGCACCACTTACACCAGAAAAGTTACCTGAGAAAACATTTGCTGGATTAATATCAATTACTAATGTTTGAATAGAACTATTAATGACAGCAGTTGTTCCACCGTTACTATTTTGACCAATTCTTAATGAACTTGTACTAACTACTACTTGTGCAAGGTTGGCAGTAACAATTACATTACCTGTAGGGGTGTTAACAGAAATACCTGCACCCCCGTTTACTGAAACTACACTACCGGCAGTAGTTGTAGCAAACAATTCAGTAAAATTGTTCTGTACTTTTGAAAATGCCGTTCTAATAGCATCTGCATCTGGATCATCCGGGAAGGTACCGAAATCTATATTTTGTTGAGCCATATCTATATCACCTTATTTAGTATTTATCGTTTTTTTACAAACACTATAGCCAAAAAAATACCCGACTAAAGCCGGGCACTTTTGAGTAATATTAATTACTTAATACCACTTAATTTGCGCCAATCCTTTAACAAATCATTAGATTCTCTCATCGGATTACCTAAACGATTTACTTGTGTAGAAACAACTGGAATTGTTGTTTGACCAGTAGATTTTTGCTTGTTTAAACCACCTGAAATAACTTTAGTCATAAAGTCAATATCAGACTCAAATGTATCATCTGCACCATTAGCTAATGATTCTTCTAAATCTTCTTCAGTTTCATCAGCTACATCAGCAATATCTACACCGTCAGCACCTGCATCTGAAGCTTCGCCGCCGTCACCACCTTCTTTAATAGGGGCATCAGTATTAGCAAAACTTTGACCAGCGGCTGTTGCTAGTGAGGCATCACGTACCGCATCGCTATTAACTTCATCGGATTCTTCAGAGTCATCACCACCACTCTGGTCTTCGGCAACTTCATATTCACGCTGATCCATTGATTCATCTTCTTCAACAGCTTCTCCACATGAATGACCTTCTTCCATCATGCCACCGCAACTTTCACACGTTTCGTCTTCATGGCCATGACCTTCATGACCACCTTCTTCTTCATAATCACCGTTTGCTTGTGCAGGACCTTGACCAGTCATCTTACGAATTAATGATAACATATCATCATGGTCGTCAACTACTTCAATATTAGCTTGTGGGCCTTCACCACCATCAACTGTCATTGGTTGTGTTCCCTGAGTTTGACCTGCATCATCACCGCCAAACAAACCTAATCCTGATTGCTTAATGATACTTAATAATTGATCAGCTTCACTATCTTGTGCTGAAACACTTACTGAATCAGGAGTACCTTGTTGACCTTTACTGATAGAAACGGTCATACCTTCAGTAACATCTTTGCCTTCTAGGATAGAATTCAATTCTTGTTCCCATGCTTCAAAAGCGAATGGACTTTCTACTACTTCTTTATCTTTGAAAGTTTGACCAAATGCCTTAAATGTATTGCCCGGAGTCTTAATTGCTTGTTGCTTCATGTAAGAAGTTTTATCCATTTCGTCTAATTCAGGTGTGTGAGCTCCGTAACTAGCCATATCAGCTACTTCGTTATTTGCTTCGCCTACATAACCTTGAATTGGCATTTGACCGTAGCACTCATCTAGACCTTCTTTGTAGCCTTCGTGATAATGTCTTGATTCTTCCATATCATCATAACCACAGTTATATCCTTGCTTAGATAGTGCATGTGCTTTACCTGTATGGCGAGCTGCTTTTAATTTATGTTCCATACCTTCTTTCACTTTCTTTTTATCTCTTTTAGCGTCTTGTGCTGCCTGAGATATTTTTTCCTTTTTATTGCCGTCATTGTCAATATCCGGGAAGTCAGGCTTAGCCGCTTCTTTTACTGTCTTTTTATGTTTCTCATCATACTCAATGTCTTTGGTAACTTTCTTGCCAGCCTTCAAAGCTTTTTCGTCATCTTTACCTTTATGTTTCATATCGTATTCTAAGTCTTTAGTAACTTTCTTACCTGCTTTTTCAGCTTTGTTATCAGCTTTAGCACGACTTTCAAATGTTGCTTGGCTACGTCCAGCACCCAATCCAGCACCCATATCCATCTGATTAGACGGTTGATCGGCTTCTGCCATACCTTGCTCAATTGGTTTTGGTATACCATCACCGTTGTCTGATATTGAATATACTTTACCGTTAAATTTAAAGTACCAAGGATCACTAAGCATGCCTCGCATCATAGCATAGTGTAACCCACTTCGTTTACCCCGTGCAAATACTAAATTAGTATCTGCACCAAATGGTACTTGATACGGTTGTTCTGGACTTGTTTGTTTTGGTAAATCACCTATAGCACCACCGTCACCTTCATTCATTTCTTCTGGATTACCAAGAGTTACATCACCATTTTTAAAGGCTGCGGCAGCTTGTGGGTTTTTTGCAGTTGCAACAACTTTACCAGACGCATCTTTAACTTGAACAGCGCCCGGCATTGGTGCAGTTGTATAACCATCTTCATTCATTATCGCTCTGTCTAATGCGTCAAAATATTCTTTTAGACTTTTTTTCTTATCTTTAGTCTCAGGATCAGTGCCATCATCTTTTTTGTTATCGGCATGACTTTGTGATTTACCTTTAACTACTGTAGTTTTCTTTTTATCATGTTTAGGTAGTTTAACATCTTTGCCAGACTTAACACCAAATGCACTAAAGTCATACTTTTTAGTTTCACCTGAATCGTCAGCATCTTTCTTAGGACGACCTTTTCCTTTTTTCACGGCATCGGCTTTAACTTTATGACCTTCATCATCTTCGTCATCTTTGCGACCATAGCCACCGGGTTCAGCAGTATGCTTTAATCCAGTTTTAGTTTTTTCTTTTGCTTCACTAAGCTGGGTCATTTTGTTCATTAAATCTAACATATTCATTTTAATATTCCTTTTATTTAGATGCACTTGCACCAGTTGCTGGCTTTGCTGGGCGAGTAATAGTACTCATTGGACTCTTATCGCCTAATTTCTTATCATCCAAATATGGTTTGAACGGATCAAACGCATTAGGAGTCTTTTGACCTGCATAAGGAATATCAATTGTTGAACCCTTCATTTGGTCTTTGATGCTAGTTAAATAACTATCACCATATGCTTTATTAGCTTCTTTAGCACCAGGCTGCTCACCCATTTCTTCATGTGTAAGTATCGGACTATCTTTCATCTCATTAGCATAGCCTTCAGCTTCACTATTAATGCTATCATTATAATCAGTAGTAATAACACGAACCATGTTAACATTATAGCCCAATAGTTGAGCAATCTGCTGAATCATTGGTTCAGTAGCTGGATATCTAAAGTCAGCTTTAATAATAGTTACTGATTGATTTGCTAAATTAGGAAATCCATATGGATCTTTCTGAATAGGAGTCTTTGTTGGATCACTGATTCGGATTGGATCAAACTTGTTTAGATTGTACTTAAACATATCTATAAAGTTTTTATCCACGTCACCAGCAATCTTTATAGTATATTTGTAACTTTTAAGACTTTCGGTTATGTATGTTTTTAGGCTTTTCATTGCGTTATTCCTGTATTATGTATTTATCATTGGTCGTTTGTTTTACTAGCCAACATCTTTAACAACTCATTACGGTCTAGTGCTTTACCTTCACCGACAGGAGTGTTTTCTATCTCCTCAGCCTGGTTAGCTAATTTCTGATCCAATTGTGCTTTTTTAAGTTGTAAATCAATCATTTTTAACTTTTTATTAAGTTTTGCTGTTTTAGCTGTGATAGCATGACCAAGCATATTACTTGCTACACTAAAAATTTCACTAGAAAATCTACTATCAACTTGCATTCCCAAATCACTTAGATCCTTAAAACTATCAACAGCCATTTGTGCTAATTCATCTAGTTCTGTATCACTCGCTTCCAATCCACGAACTTGCGGTAATGCATGGTCAATCTTTTCTAATGCGCTTAATGCATCAGTTGTTATTTCATTTGCATTTTCTGGAATAGGAAAATGCAAGCTATCTATTTCATCTTGTGGTAACTCAAATAATTCGTTTAATTTTTTTGTCATACAAGTATTTAGTTACTTGCTTCGCCCATTATAGAAAAGATCATCCTCAGTTATGACTCTAAAGGTGTATCCATGATGTTTACAATAGGCCATTGCAGCCTGCCATTTAGCATGATTAATTGCTACTACCATTCTGTCTCTAGCGTTAGCAACTTTACTCTCTATAAGACTTTGTTTTTTAGGTTTAATCTCAACTATCTCAGCAATATTTTTACCATGTTTATTTTGATAAACTACAAAAAAATCAGGGATATATGTTTTTGGTAGTCCGGTAAATGGATTACGATATGGTACGCTTATCGCCTCACTAGCCCAATACAATACATTTTTGTTATTGTCACAAAAGGTCATAAATGTTAGTTCCCAACCACTACGATACCTAGGGGTATGTTTACCTACATATTTTTCAGTATTTTTTGGGACAAATGTACCTTGAGCATACTTTGCCATGATTATTGCACTATATTACGTGCTACCGGTTGAGTAGATTGTGGTACTGTACTTGTACCATACAAACTTGTTTTAGATTTAAAACTGTTTAAATAGTATGATATAACTTGATTCATTTGTAATTTACTACCGGTGCCTTGAATTTGTCCTAGTAAATCTAATACAGGTATACCTGTCTCTTGTGCTATTCTGAATAGAAATGTTGTAAAATTACCAGCAATAGCTTTAGTATCACATACAGTTTTAAAATAACCGTTAACAATATCAAATTCATTTCCGTTTACTACCATATTAAATGCATAGAAATCGTCAAATATTTTAACGGTTAAATCAAGTGAAGTTCGGTCGTCTATAATTCTTGCCATAATTTATCACCCTGCACTTATATCAGGAGGAGTTACACCAGCAAAGCTAGAATTTGGTGGATTTGGTGTAGAACCGAATGAGAGTATATTAAATATTTTATTTCTTCCAGTATTATTTAGTGGGTTCATAATAGCATTAGTAATACCTTTAGTTATCTCAGCTTTGGCAGCTTGTTTCAAATTCATATTTTTAAGAGTATTATAAGTTACCCCTGCTTTTTGTATAGCACCTAATATGTTTCTGTTACCGTCTGCATCTGGAGTCAAATCGTTAAGTATTCCTTCTCCTCCATCTACTAAACCACCTTGACCTAAAATAGTAGCTTGACTACCGGGTCTGGCAATGGGACTTGTTGTCAAATCAAAATGTTGATCTAATCCAAATCCAGGAACTTTATTACTAGGATTTTTACCATTCATTGCACCTTTAAAATATTTTACTGTTTCATAATCTATAGACATAGAATTTTCCATAGTACCATTACCCTGTGAATAATCGTAAGTGTCATGTGCAAACCTAGTTATCATTGGATTAATTAATGTATATGCTACATAATTACGTTGATTAAATCCATATATGGTAATATTTTTAAAAAATGGAATTTTAGTTTGACCGGTACTAGTTTCAGTATAGCCGTTAACTGTATTTCCTGTTTCTCCTATATAGCCCCAATCGGTATTGCCGGTAATAGATTTTGCGTAAATATTTCGTGTATTGTAGTTACTTGAATTTACAGGTTTAGTTGCATCTTTGTAGTAATATGTATAATAGTTATACCACAAGTTACGAATTATTCCGCCGCCTGTAGGACTTGATGCTGAACCGCCATTATCATCATGAAAAACAATATCTATTGGATCATATTTAATTTTTGTTTGTACAATACGTTTACGATTATATTGATTCATTATATGTGTGTCAAAACTATAGCTTGGTATTTTTACAGTTTTAACTGCTAATCCAAAGTTTGCATCCAAATTTGGATCGGACGACGCACCAAGTGAGTATACGGTTGGATTTATTTCAAAATAAACATGGAATAGAAATTTAAACTTAGGTGCATATTGATATGCATTGGGTATAAATGTTTTACTAGCGTGAGTATAATCACGTAGATAGTCGTTGGCAAAAAACCCTGCTGCCGCGTCTGTTGCTAAATTTTGAAAGAATCCTGCCATATATTAATAATTACGTTGTACCAGAACCAATACCGGTTACTAAAGTCTGCGTTGTTCTGCCAACTGTTATACCTAGACCGGTTGTTAAAGGAGTTTGTAGTGCATTATCAAAGCGAATTGACAGTTGTATAGTTACAACTTCATTTGATCCATATCCTAAATTATTGTAATTAGCAGACTGCAAGAAACAACCATATACTTCCCATGTTTCTAACACAACCGGCGTTGATGTTCCGTTGCCGCCATCTAATATTTGAATGTCTGTTTGAAATTTATAATCTTGTCCAGAGGCTGCACTAGCTTGTTGAAGAAAGTCCATTTGCTTTTGTAATTGTTGACCTACTAGTTTAGCAACACTACCTGATGCATCATCTCTAACATTTATTGTCAAAGGTTGCCATTCATGTCTGCCTGCCAAATACATAGTAGAATTGTAAATTGGTATAGTAATTTCTCCAAAACTAACTGATGGGCGAGTTACGTCAATAACTTGCTTAGTCAACTCGTTAGTAGAAGCACTAGTACCTAAATTTAAAAAGTTAACTCTAAATCTATATTGTAATTTGGGCATTAGTAAACCCTGATTTCCACCAGAGTTATCTCCTGCTACTGTCATGTTAACTAATGATTGTGACCCTGTTGCCATTTTTTTCTCCTGTTATTAATATTTATCTATTTAAATAGATACCCCCTCCGGGGTATCATATTTTATTATTGTCCACCAAGCTCGCCTGTGTTCAATATACGAACTGGTATATAGATGAATTCAGCTGCCTTAACAGGCTCAACCGCAACATCAATCCAAAGTTCATTTCTATCAATTCTTGCTGGTGTGTTGTTACTTTCATCACAAATTACAAGATAATCATATAGACCGCGTTTAGCAACTAAATCAACCATCAATGTTTGTACAACACCTGCAATTTGATTACGTGTTAATGAATCATTAGGTTCAAAAACGAATGGTCTTGCCGCTAATGTTAATTGTCTACGAATATAAGCAACTAAACGAGCAACGTTTGTTCTATCTAATGCACTTGAACTATTAAAGCTGGTCTTATTACCGTAGTTCAATAATCCAACACCAGTAAAGAATACTAATGGGTTTATGAAGTTAATATACAATACATCACGTATACCCAAACGAGTCTTGATTGATATAAACTCACCGGTAGCACTATCAATATATCCAATACTTAATGCGTTGTCAATTGTACCACGACGAGTACCTGCTGCCGCTAACCAAGGATAACTGATAGTATCATTACGCAAGAATGTACGCAACATCATATATGATGGGGGTACTGCGACTTGATTACCTTGCAAGTCAGTTGCCAATCCACTAGGATAGAATAGACCCATATATGTATCACGGTTTACTAGACCTTCTTCACCTGTACTTGATGCACCTGCTGTATTATTGGCCCATGCTTGAATTGCAGTAGCATCATCTGGTAATCTCATTGGCGTATCACCTAAAATATAACCAGTCTGACCACGATCATTATTCAATGTAATCATACCGGGTTGTAGTTCTGGATAGTTAGGTGTTGCAAGTAAATTAAAGAAATTATCTTCATCACGTATTGCTGTATTAGTAGCAATTGCAGCATTCAATGATTGAACAACCATTGCACGTTGTGCTTTACGACCCATATATGGACTACCATTTGTTTGATTACCGCTTACTGTTACCCAAGTATCAGTAAATGTAGGTAATGTTTCATCTGGGAAATCTGTGCTATTGAAATAGTCGGATCTATATTGTTTTACATTATAACCATTACGGCGTGTGTTGAATAACAACATACCAGATGGATATAGTGTTGGATCCGGAGCATCTAAGTCGAGATTATTACTAGTTAATAAACTAACAATTGTTGGGATAGGATCATCTACTGGACTAATAGTATCTTGATCACTTGACCAACGTGCATCAGCAAATACTACACCAGTACTACTTGTCTGGTCAGTATTATTAATTAATACCCACTGATCGGTACCACTAACACTTTGCCAACGACTAATTACTGGGTAGTTTTCTAGGTCACTAGTGTCAATCCATATATCACCGTATTCTAATACAGTTCCGTCACTTTGTACTGATGGTGCAGTAGCACTAATCAATGGTCCGTTAGGATCAGTTACATTGGTTCCACTTGGTAGCGGAAAACCACTACTGTCATAATCTCTATTACCATAACCATACCATGCACCACTATAGTTAATCATTATATCAACTTGGTCAACTACACTGTAGAACCAATTTGTATCATTAGCAGGAGCTATATTTGGCTCACCTTCATTGGCAATATATGTAAATTCAACCCAGTTACTTAATTGTGTAGTAAAGTTTGATGCTGGTGTACCTGATACGTATGTACATGATGTTGCCGCTCCAGCGGAAACTGATGTTATTTCAACAACTAGATCATTTGCAGGAGTAGCTCCGCCTAAACTAGTACCTAATATAGTAACAGTATCACCTACAGCATAACTGGCGCCACCGGCTTGAACTCCATCACCTACCATTGCATAATTAACAGACGGTAAAATATTAACATTAAATGTAGCACCAGTTCCGCTTCCTGAACTAGATCCTTGTGCCAATCCAGTAAATGCAGGCTCAGATGCAGGCCCGTACTTTACACCAGGTGTTGTATTAATTTCAAATCCAGCTTCTGCTATTAAACCATTAGATACATTGATATTTGTAAATGCACTATTTACAAAATCATTTAATATAATTTCACCACCGGTAGTATGTGTTAATTGTATAGCACCATCAGTAGTTACACTTGCTGTTGTATAAGGTATACTAGCGGCTGCCCATGCTGTAACAAAATCTGTGGCATCAGTATTGTCTGCTAATGTAAATTGATAAGCTGAACTTAATGTGGAACTTCCGGGTATTGATACATACACATTCATATAATATGAACCAGCTGTAAAATCTGGAGTTGTATTAGAACCAGTAATTACTGTTGGGCCAGTTGCAATTCTTTCCCACATGTAAAAGGGAGCAGGACTTCCTGGGTTCGTTCCTGTAAGATTATATGCATACTGTCCATATATTGTACCAGCTGGAATAGCTTGTCCACCGGTGGCATCTAAATTATTAGTTGCTACCCAATCACTTATTGCTAATGATACATTTTTAGCTTGGAATGATTGTGTTGCACCATTAAATACAGATAATACTGGATTTAATCCAGTACCGGCTGAACCAACTTTAATCCATACTGAACCTGTTGGTCTAGGAGTAGTTTGATTACTACCCCATAATGGCATTTGAGCACTTGTGCCATATCCGAGTACTGGTTGATTATATGTTCCTGCAGTAATGCCTATATCAGTAAGAACTGTTCCAGTACCGGCTGCGATAACAAGACTTGTTGTACCGGAAGTAACACGTTGATTGCTAAATAAACATAATTTACCACTACGTACTTCAGCAGATAATCCTGTCCATCCTAAAGCATTAATTGCGGCAGCAACACCTGCTACATTATTATTAGTTGATGCCGGAACTGTAATAGTTGCTGTTACTCCTGTTATACCTGACATATTAATTGTAAATGTATTAGCGGCTGTTAATGTTGGATTGGAATTTGTGCCTTGAATAGCAGGGACATCTGATCTCCATTCAGGGCTTCCTAAAAATTCCCAAACATTAGATGTTGTTTTATACCAATATGTTCTATTAGTTCCGTCGGCTGAAGTAGTAATTTGAATAGCATCTACAGCATAATCACCAATATTTCCAATACTACTATTTGGTACACCTGCAGTTAAATCACTCGCATTTGTAATAACAATCGGAGTTTGTAGTGTAAATTGTGCGGTAGTCTGATTAAATTCATAGATACCCCATGTACTTGTAGTAGTATCTAACCAATATGTTCCGGCAGCTGGATTCGCAGTTGGACGGCCTGTTTGACCAACTAAACTAGCTAAGTCAATATCAGCACGTAAAACATAACAACGGTTTGTTACACCTAATGTACTATAGGCTGCTAACAATCCATATTCATTTAACTCATAACCTTGTATTGGTGTACCATTTGTCGTTGTATAGAAGAATGGTGTACCATATAAGTTTACTAAGTCTCTCTGACTTGTTACTTGGAATAGTTTATTTGCGTTAGCGGCCGTTGTTGCGGCTGCTATACCTGTTCCAGATGCATCAGCTTTGTTTTGCGCTGTTGCTAATAGAATAAGTGGGACGGAATTCGTTGGGGCTGGAAGATATTGACTCTGGTCAATGATCGTTACTTCTACGCCTGGAGATGTTAATGCCATTTTATATTTCCTTTATGTAAAATTTTAAGGTTTACTACCTGTTTGCATATTAATATTTATCAAATACTTATAAAAAGACATACTTACCGTGCCTTCGAAGGCTTTATGAGTAAATACATGATGAGACCTATATGCAACACCTGTGGAAAGAATCACTGTTCTGTTAACTACCACCGTGTAGGTATAACACACTATAGAAGCTTGTGCGATGAGTGTGGGAGAAAGAAAAATAAACTTAAACCTAGAATCCCTAAATGGAAAAGCAAGGGATATAAGAAAAAAGCCGCATGTGATTTATGCGGCTTCAAAAGTCTATTTACAAGTCAAATTACAGTCTTTCACATTGACGGTAACTTAGATAACGCTGAACTATCTAATCTACGTAGTATCTGTCTTAACTGTGTGGAAGTAGTTAAAAAGAAAGAAGTTACTTGGAAACGAGGGGACTTACAGGTTGACTACTGAGTTGACTTGTTTATGTAACTCATCGATTGAACCATTGTTGTCAATATAATGGTCATATAATAATCCAATACTAGAGTATTCACTAGCATGGACACTATAGTTTCCTAATTCTACCATAGCTTTTATTTTTTGTTCGCTACCTTCAGGTTCATTGTTATAATCAACTGCCGCACTATACCAAATTGGTCGTTCACCTCTATTAACACGCATTGTTATTCCACCTACACTTTTGATAGAATTAACTTCATTAGCAAAACGGCAATCGGTAATCACAATGTTTTCATCGGTTTGACGTAGTTTATTCTCTACACTTGCTACCCAAATATCACTATGAAAGTTATTACGACATACTTCTGTACCCCAATATTGTAATACCCATCTTGGGGTGATCTCCATACCAAGACGTTCACTCCACCATTCATCTTTCTGTTCTCGCCAAGCTCTACTTGTTTTAGTAGAACCTTCTAGGTATTCTCTATTCCAACCAAATACACTGGCTACTGCGTCTTTCAATGATGCCGCAAAGCTAACACGTTTGAACCCGTGAAATGTACAAAGATAGTCAGCAATCGTATCTTTGCCTGACCCAATTAAACCTGTAACTCCAATAATCATATGGTAACTCCTGTAATACATATTGTACTACAGGAGTGTCGTAAAGTAAACTGTTTAGGTTAATTATCTTCCGCCACACCTTGTTTAACAGGAACCCAAGCCATGATATCAGTTTTATTCAATAACTCTGATGCGGCCCAAGCTCTATGTGCACCATCTAGTATGTGTCCTCGTGAATCAACTACTAATGGCTTTTTATCTATGTAATGTTGACTATACTCTCTTGCATGGTCAACATCGACAAACATAGCTCGTCCATATGGATCATTGCCTTCATCTTTGTCGTTTGGTACGTGTAAACTTGATAATGGTACACGTTTTAATTCATATTGTGGATTACGCATTACCAAACTTTTTAAAAATCCGCCACCTTGTTGGTCTTTGGGATGAGAGCCATCAACATAATCCCATACCTTCTCTGCTGAAGCAATGTTATTGGATTCAATTATAAATTCAATTGCTCTCATTTAGCCCTGTACCCAAGTCAATGGTTGACTGTAATCTACATAACGTTTCAATTCTTCAATAAGTTCTTGTTGAAGTTGTTTAGATTCAGCTTTCATTGCCGCACCATTCAAACTTGTGCCGCCACCTGGACCTGCGATACTAGCAAACTTTTCACGTGCTTCACCAATGATACCTTTTAATACAGCAAATACCCAATCACCAATCCAAACTCCAGCGCCCGGATCTTGTAATAATACTTCTTGTGTTCTTTGTACATCTGCCCAAATTAATACACGTTCTCCAGAACCTTTTGGATCACGTACAATACGCAATACTTTGGTAACTGGATCAAAGGTATAAACTACATAACCACCAAACATACGTGCGGCTAGTTCAACATAACCAGCATAAAAGTCATATGTTGCCATACCACCAGCATAATTATAATTTAACAAATATGTGTTTAGAATAGCTGAACTGAATGGATCAAATGAACTAGAACTTGGTCCTGTTTCTAATCCAACTGTTCTACGATATAAACATCTGACGTTAATAAATTCTTGTGGTAGGGTATATGTATCAACATTCTTTTCTATTGTGAAAAGAGTATAGGATTCTGCTGTGGCATTTTGCGCTCGTTGACGATAGACTTTGATAGCATAGTTATATGCTGCCTCATAGTGTTGAGGATCTAATTCCAAGTCAATGATACCATCTCCCAGACGATATCTGACGTTTTGGAATAATGCTTGTTTCAATTCATCTAATGTTAGACCAGATGGAGTAGAAAGGATACTTGCTGTTGCTGATATTGTCATATATGTTTCCCGATATTGTATTTATCAGGAAACAACTAACAATCACAAATCGCCCGGTTTACGATTCTCACTATAATGTGCGTCAAAACTACCACCGGGATAGCGACTTTCTAATTTACGTACATTCTCATTAATAACATCATTTGGGTCAAGATTTAATGCTCTACAAGCATTAATCCAATACCACATGATATCCCCGAGTTCTCGTTTCATATGAAAGACGTTCTCATCATTTAATGGTTTACCCTGAAAAAACATCTTTTTGGGCACTTCAATAAATTCTCCACTTTCAGCCGCTAATCCTAGACAAGCGGTGAGTAGTAGCGGGACATTGATATCAGGTCCATGTAATCCGTCACCAATGTAATTACCATCAAGTTCATCACATCGGTCCATAAATGTAGTTAAGTCATTACTAGGTTTACTAGTTACTGCTTCTACAAAATCTTTGTATTTGTTCAAATCAATATTCATACTAAATCCTTAAACATTTGTTTTCTACCCTCTTCTCCTACTAGCGCATCAAATAATTCTCTTACACGCTGTAACATAGCACAATTAAACATAAGCAAATCACGCCTATCATCACACATCATAATTTGCTGGTCTATTGGCTTAATTAGTTCTTCCATTCGGTCTTGAATATCGCTCATTAAAATGCTTTCAAAATAATCATTTGGTCGTTAAACCTACCATTAGGTGTTGTACTAACTGCTTTAATGTCTTTAAAATACTTACGTGCTGCCGGCTTGCTACCCATAACTTCTTTAATCTGCTCAGCCGGTTTACGTAGTGTTTTCACTTCACTTTGTGCTGTATCAAACCCTAACAATGTGCTACCTTTAACAGTAAACGTTTTGCTATAGTCATCAGCAATGTAATGATGTAATTTGCGTTTTGCTGTATCATAAACCCATGCTTCACTTGCGCCATGAAGCTTAATAGGACTGATACTCATCAAATCAAGTTTACTTGCAGTATCTTTGAATGTTTTAAGATACTTAAGTTTTGCTACTTGTTTCTCTACAGGTACAGCCTTACGTGCCCTAGGAGCTTTAGCGGCTTTCTTAACACTAATGTAACTATTCAAATCACTAATAACTAACTCAATAAACTTTACAATATTTTTCAATTGTGTTTTAGTTAAATGTTGATAACCCTGCACTAATTGACTATCAGTACCTTTTAATACTTCTTCAATTTCATTCAATTTCTTTTTCCATACATCGGTCAATAAACTGATATGTTGTGGCATTACATTCTTTTTAGCAACCTCATCTATTGGTCTTAATGTATGTTTTGATCCTGCACCTGATGTAATATATTCATCAAACAATCCTTCAAGTTCACCTGCGGCTTCACGTGCTTTATCTTTTAGAATTTCCTGAATGTTAGGTCTATTAGACACTTCGGGTACAGTAGCTTCAATCACTTCTGGTTTATTAATAGTTTCAAGCAATCGTTTAATTTCATTTTGTAGGGTATCTGATTCTGTTTCAGAAAGTTCTAGCCCACGCAATTCCATACGTGCCAACCAAGCTAGAGTATTGATACATTCTCTTTCATCAATCTTACGCATAATTTTAGCCTCTTGTGGTCGTTCACGTAGGTCTAAGTATTGTGATAAGAATTCTTTAGCATCTTTCTTGCCATAGAAACGACCATACCATGTGAAACTACGCATAAGTGCTACTCGGCGTCTATCTGGATCGGGTTGTACGGCAAACATAGGTTCAGGACCTAAATATTCAATGTCCGGGTCTCTAGGGTTAAGTGTCTTAACCTGTGAATAATCACTAGCTTTAATGATTTTCTTTGCGGGTTTACGTGTTGCCATTAAGTTCTCCTAAATTTATAGCGCATTTATGTATTATAGCAGATGTTCCATTTATTGTCAACCTTGCAGTTGACCCGTTTTTAACTCTATCTGCTGAACAGATAAATAATAGATATGCCTAGATTATCACTATATCACCCGACAAAATCAAACGATTATCGATTCTTTGATAGAACAATATCAGAGATGTTTACTGTTGGCTCCACAGATTTATATATTCACAAATACTTAGGACCCACAGATCAGGGTGCAAGTATTGATTATACACAACCACAATATGATGTATTAGATCCTACTAATATACAAGATTTACTATTTTTAGAGAATAGAGATAGAACATATGACCCTAATATTTATAGATTACGTGGTCATTATAATGTTCAGAATTTAGACTTTAATTTAAGCCAATTTGGTTTATTCTTAAATAACGATATTATTTTTATTACCATTCATTATAATGATATGATTGATTTAATTGGTCGTAAATTAATGGTAGGTGATGTATTAGAATTACCTCATCTATTAGATTATAATCCATTAAAAGAAACTATTCCGGTAGCATTAAAAAGATTTTATCAAATAACAGATGGTAATTTTGCTAGTGAAGGATTTAGTCCTACTTGGTATCCGCATTTATGGCGTATTAAATGTGAACCATTAGTTGATAGTGAAGAATTTAGTCAGATATTATCTGAGCCAATTAATCAGGATAATTATCTTGGATTATGGGATGCTACTAGAACATATCCAGCCGGTTATACTATTACATTTGGTGATAAAAATTATCTATCTAAACAAGAAGTACCAATTGGTATTACTCCTCCTAATACAGTATTCTGGGAACTTGATCCTAATCAAAATCTTAAAGATATTCTTGCTACATACAATAAGAATCTACAAATCAATAATGCTATTATTGAAGAGGCTGATAGATTAGTACCTAAATCAGGTTACGATAGAAGTAATTTATATATTGTACCTACATATGGTGAATTTGAAACTAATACAGAATTATCAGGTAAATATAATCAACCCGCTCCTCCTATAAATGTTATTGCTAATAACGGAGGTGCTCCTGTTGTAGCAACCGGTGTTGTAGCAATAGTTCGTAGTCCTGCTTACAAAAACGCAAGTCCTATATTACGCATACCTAAAGCAACAATTCAAAGTATATGGGATATGTCAGCGGACATGACATTTGATCCTTTACAAGCCGCACGACAAATTAATTTAGAAACTGCTACTATTGCACCCACACTCATTGGTAACGGTTCGGGAGCAGTTGAGGGTGAGATTGTATTAACAGCATTGCCAACAGGGCCAATTACAGGACCATATGGTACTTCAGATAACACATATGCGTTTGCCGATCAGAATCCAGTAGCACCAAACTTTACTGGAACACAACCATATGGCCCAGATACTATGGACTATCGTGCAGATTCTGATCCAAGATTCCAATTCATTGCTCGTAGTAGCCCAAGAAGTTTTGGATATACAACTGGTTACTTAGACGGTACGGGCGAAGCACCAAATGGATTCCCGACAGGAGCAGGTATTGCTTTTCCTCAAAACCCAGAAGTGGGTGCATATTTCTTACGCACAGATTATTTACCACAACTTCTTTATCGTTGGGACGGTAGAATATGGGTTCGTATATCTAAAAACGTCAGAACACCTACAGGATTTACTGAAACAGATTTGTCACAGCAATCTACTTTCATAAATAACAGTAATGTTACTGTCACAACTAATGGTACAGAGATACCACAGAAACAAGCTCTATCAACTATTTTAACGATAGCACCAGATCCACTACCACCGGTAATTTAATAAATGGCACAATTTTTCTATGATAATCAAGTACGCAGATTTCTAATTCAATTTGGAAAAATCTTTAGCAATTGGTATGTTACTAAAGGCAAAGACCCCGCGGGCAATGAAATATTGGTTCGTGTTCCAGTTATGTATGGTGATTCAAGTCGTCAAGCAAGTACAATTATTGCTAACAATAGTGCTAGTAATTTGCCTAGCGCACCACTAATCACTTATTACATTACTGGTTTAGAATATGATCAACGTAGAACTCAAGATCCTACCTTTGTTGATAAGATTCAAGTTCGTCAACGTAGCTATAATGCAGAAACACAAAGCTATGAAACTGTACAAGGACAAGCATTTACTGTTGAAAGATTAATGCCAGTACCCTATACATTACGTATGAGTGTAGATTTATGGACAACTAATTACAATCAAAAATTAGAATTGATTGAACAACTAGGCACACTATTCAATCCTTCATTAGAAATTCAATCTACTGATAACTTTATTGATTGGACTAGTTTAAGTGTTGTGTATCAAGATGGTTTAACATTTAGTAGTAGACAAATACCACAAGGTACAGGTAATCCTATTGATGTACTAAGTTGGAAATTTTATATGCCTATATGGATTAGCAATGCGGCTAAACTTAAAAAGATGGGTGTTATTGAAAAGATTATTGCAAGTATATTCTCTGGTAAAGCACTGGATGATATACAGAATGATGATTTATTATTAGGTACAAGACAAAAGATTACACCATATGGATATAAATTATTATTGATAGGTAATAGCCTACAACTATTACCAGCTAATCAAGATTTCTATCCAAGTAATGAAGATTTAGATTTGCCTCCTAACCCCAATACAAGTTTATATTGGTCAAGTCTATTAAATGTTTATGGAACTATACGTCCCGGTATCAGTCAAATATGGTTACAAAACCCATTTATGACTACCGAGATTGTTGGCACTATTGTTCCGGATCCAGTAGATGATAGATTATTGATATATGATATTGATCCAGATACCCTGCCCCAAAATACATTGGATCCTGTAGACAGCGTGATTAACCCACTAGTCACTGGACCAAATGCAGGGTTACCTCCCGCAGAAAATGGCATGAGATATCTTATTGTAGATAACATTGGTCATGAAGGTGATACAACTATTGCATGGGGTAATGTAGTAGCATATGCTAATGACATTATTGAATATGATAGTGGTACAGGCGAATGGTTTGTATCATTTGATAGTGCCCAGGCTACTACAGTAGAATATGTTACCAATTTAACAACCAGCATACAATATCGTTATGTTAATACCGAAGATGCATGGATGAAATCTTGGGAAGGTTGGTACGACCAGGGTGATTATAGTATTGTAATCTAAAGTACTTTATGCTATAATACTTTAGCATATGAATAATATCTCAGCAGGCGTTTTCTTTTACGCTAAAAACACACAACGATTCTTATATCTACTTAGAACGGATAACAAAAATCCGGGCAATTGGGGTATACCAGGTGGTAAGATAGAAAACGGTGAAACATTACTTGTGGGTATTGATAGAGAATGTCAAGAAGAAATTGGGTACTTTCCAGAAAATGCAAAACTAGTACCGATACAAAAATTTGTGAATAATACGTTTACCTATCATACATTTTTTTGTGCGATAGATGAAGAATTCATCCCAATATTAAATTATGAACATTGTGGTTATGCTTGGGTGGGTGATAATCAATATCCTAAACCATTACATCCTGGATTATTTAGTACAGTGAATTTTGATGTTGTTCAGAAGAAATTAAAAGCACTTACGAAAAAACGGTCCTAAGACCGTTTTTTTATTTTAGTAGTTTTGCTATAGTATCAAAACCTAGCGAGCCTATTACAACACCTGCTCCCATCATCATCCATCGCCACTTTTCTAATGCGGAAATTTTTTCAGACATTGCCTGATGTGCTGATGAACTAGCGTCCTTCATACCCTTTAACATCACTCTAGTATCATCGTTGTTTTTAACCATTTCAACGTGAATATCTTTGATATCCGTTTTTATTTCACGGATATCATCAGTGATGTTTTGGACTTCTACCTGAAGAACTGCAATATCGGTTTCAGTTTTTGGCATTTTAATAGTTCTACCTGTTACCATAATTAAGCACTAGCAATAACTACGATTGGGTTAGGCTGACCGTTAGCTGCATTAGCGGCAAACGCAGTATTGAATGTAGCAATAACGTCAGGATTGACACTATATTCAACAGCAGTACCTGTACCAGAACCTGATGCAGTAGCAGTGAATGTAATACCTGTCATATTAGCCATTGCACCAATTGCTGTCCAATTTGTTGTACCAGCAAAGTAAATTGTATAAACTGTACCTGCTGATATTGATCCGGCTGCAACTTGCGTTGGGAACACTTCAGAGTTATAGTCATTAATACTTGAAACATATGCTGTAGCCGATGCCACATCAGTAGAAAGAATATTCATTGTGTTTGGTGTCAATGCGGCGTTAGCAAGATTAGCAGTATAACATTGTGCTGTCAAGCCTGTTGTACCACCTTTTACCAAATACTTTGTTTTACCTTTTTGACGAACAATATAACCTGCTTCATCATCAGCGTAAATAAATGCGGCATTAGATGCTGTAGTTGATGCAGAACCAGTCAATACAACACGGTCTTGAACAGCATAAGATGATACGTTTGCGTTTGTAAGAGAAACGTTAGCACCACCAACATAGTTAGAAACACTGAATGCGGCTGCATTAGAAATAGTTTTAACAAAGTATGTTGTACCGGCAATCAGACCACCAATATTTGCTGTTAATACTACTGGCTGATTTGCAAACAATGTTTGTGCGTTGCCTACAGAAGTCAAAAAATTTCCACTGGCAGAGGCATTAGACAATTCAATATTTGCATAACCTGCAACTGATGTTGTGACAAAACCTAAATTTACATAATCAGTTGAACCATTTGTATTTGCAACAGCAACTTGTAATGCTGAGTTTGCGCTCAATTGTGCAGTAAAGTTTGTACCTACCCCAAATACGTTAGCATTAGCACTGCTTGTATATATAGTACCTGTACCAGCAATACCGATAGCTACTGCTGTCAATACTTGCTTACCAACAATATTTGTGTTGCCACCAACTACACCGTATGTGTTAGCATTAGTTGCTGGAAAGCCTGCGCCACCAAGTGGATTGTTGAAATAAGCATCAACAACATTGAATGAAATAACTTTATTTGTTTGACCAGTAGTATCTTCCAATGTTGCCATAACACGCGGTTGAACACTTAGTTGTGTAGTTGAAACATCAAATGTAGTATTTGATAGTATTGAATTTACATAATATGTAACACCTGCTGTTAAACCACCAACGGTAGTAGTTACTTGGAATGACATACCTGCGGCTACACCGGTTATAGGAGAAGTTGTTAAGTTTCCACCTGAGATTGTAACGATACTACCTGTTTGTGCTGTATCGGTGATTGTTAAGACTGCTTGAGCCTTTGCGATTTTTAGAGGACGTCCCATTTGATTTTCCTTTATAAAATTAGCGGGTTCTAGCCGCTACGCAGTGGGTTACTGCATAAACTCTCAGAATGAGAATGTATTAAGTATTTATCTATAAAGGTATATTTTACTCTACAGGACCGCCAAGTGCCGGTGTAGCATTTACACCAGATGTGCCTGTATTAGCATGAGGAGCTCCTAATTCAGTAATAGTGAATAGTGAATTTGCACCCGCTGTTGATAGATAAGATACAATATTACCTTGTCCTACAATAATACTATTATTAACGGTATTAGGTGGAACCAATTCGCTATTGGCATTTGCTACAGTATAAGCAACACCATATGGGTTATATCTAGCAGTAGTATTTGAAATAGCTACTGATGCATTAGCGGTTAAAGTTAAACTAGTATTATTAGCAATAGCTTTTATAATACCCACGTTAGATCCAGTAATATTACCTATCCAGGCTCCAACATTTAATTGAGTAGTAAACAATGTAGCTACACCAGTAACCGTAGCACTACTTGTATTACATGTTACGTTTCCTGTTATCGCAACATTGGGGAAGCTAGTTGTATATTGTATTCCTACATTGCTAGTAGCAATTCTTATTTTATCAGTTGCTATATTTGCTGATGCCGAAGCTGATGAAGTGTTTGCTGTATATGCGTATGATGCCATTTTATTTTTCCTATTATTTTAAAGTCTGCCGACTGCTACTTCAATGATGCCTTCTACACCATCAAAGTTTTCTAATGATTTACCAATCACTGTACCCAATATTGGGAAGGGTGTAGATTTGGCAAAGCCATATCCTGCACTTACTAACATATCACCCTTTTTAATATTACCACGTACTTTACACGGAACACGACCTTGTAATGCTAATGCAACTGTATGTTGACCTGGACAAGAACTATTCATTACATATGCTGGATTAGTTGATACAATACCTGCAACTTTCGTAGTCGAATCTTCTGCGATTGTAACTTCTTTGTCTCCACCAAATGCCAGTACTGTACCGGGTTCGTAATGTCTATCTGATTCATAATATTCTGCTAAGTCAGCATATGTTGCTGTTAATTTAGATCCGGTAGTTAATGACCAGTTACCTGTAATATTACCTGCTGTCGTGTTAGCTCCTGCTGTTAAAACAGTAGTAATAATATTACCTGCAGTTATGTTACCGGTCGTACTAATTGTATTGCTACCATATGAGGCTAAGAATAAACTTACATTACTATTGCCATATGTTCCGGCAAAACTAATAGAAGTACCGTTAGCATACTTATAGTTATCAGTTAATATATTACCTACATTGGCATTACCGCTTACAGTTACAGTTGTTAGTGTACCAACACTAGTGATATTTGGTTGTGCATTTGTATATACTGTCCCTGCTACTAGTGCATTAGCTACTTGACCTGTTACATTTGCACCCGGAATAGAAGTTAATCCAATACCTGAACCATAATGTGTACCAGTAATATTTGCTCCACTTATATTACCCGTTACAGCTAAACTTGTTAATGTACCCACTGATGTGATATTTGGTTGTGCCGCAGTATAGATTGTCCCTGCTACTAGTGCATTAGCTACTTGACCTGTTACATTTGCACCCGGAATAGAAGTTAATCCAATACCTGAACCATAATGATTACCTATTAAATTTGCACCTGTAATGTTACCAGTAACTACAAGTGATGTTAATGTACCAACACTTGTGATGTTTGGTTGTGCTACAGTTGTTAATGTACCCGTAACTAGTGTACCACTTACATTACCTGCAGTAAGGTTACCTGGAATAGCTACTGCGCCTGTAATTTTATTGAACGTAAATCCAGCGTTGCCTTGAATGACATTATTATCATTAAATTGAATAGTAGTATTGCTACCGCCGGCTGCACTAGTTCCTGCGCCACCTACGCTAGATATTACCCTACCACCGGTTGTATATGTAGTATATCCAGTTGTGTCTACCGGAGTCGTTAAACCAGAATCCGAGTACAAAGAAAACGTGTTAGAAGTTAATATATTTACATAAAAACTTCCACCATTAAGCTCTACCATACCACCAACATTAGTGATAGTTATTTCAGCACCTTCAGTAAAGAAATTATCTTCGGTAGTGGTTACTACACCAGGATTAGCTTTTGTTACTGCGCTAATGTATGCTGTAATTGTTGATTTGGGTGTCCATGTTAGATTACCCACACCATCTGTTTCTAACACATATCCTATTGCTCCGCCACCAATTTTAAGAGTAGATACATCACCCAAATGAATATTACCGCCGGTATATAATGCGGAATTGCCGGGTTGTAATGCGTTACCACCTGCATTATCCCAAGTATTTGTACTAGCTACATAGGTTAGAATTTGACCAGTCTGAGCATTGGAAATATTTAAATTACCCTCACTACCGTTAATCTGACTAAAGGTAATATCAGAATAAGATGTTAATACTTCAATGTTTTCATTATAGGTATTAGCATTGCCTGTTCCACCTATAAAAAGGCGTTTAGCATCATTAGCCCAACCTAATTGTGCTTCTGATAATTGTGGCAGGTCTACAAGGTTACCTGAACGCTGTTGGATTTTTGATATCTGTATAATGGCCATAAGTATAATTCTTTAGAAGATTTATACTTATTTATCATTATTTGTTACAAGAACTGTTCATAATACTTTTCAACACGGTTAAACCATATATCACTATACTTTACAAATTCAGGACCTTCTAAGATAAATTCCTGATATTCATTTGCGGCAGAACACATAAAAATAACACCTTTACGAATCTTTGTGCCATGAACTTCATTATGAGCATTAGCATAGGCTGCTAACTGAACAAAATAATCATCAATCCACTCACGTTTTTTAGGCTTGTTTGTTTGCTTATGGTCCATAATAGCATCACTGCCATCATGTATACCAACTAAATCTGTCGTCCCTGCGTAAATTTTTGGATAATAGAGAGGAACTTCTGTACCCCACCATTCACTACACTTGCTAAGGCCTTGATTAATGATTGATTGGGCCATTTTATGGCTTTGCAAGCTATACGGATTGCTTCCGGGCTCATTGAGTACTCCTGTCTTAATATAATCTTCTAACCACTTGTGCATTCGTGTTCCACGACCTGCGGCTTCTGTTGTGATTTCTTGTGCTTTCTGAACACCAACTCGCTTTCGCCAATTTTGTAATGCTTGTTTAGATTCTTCACTTTTAGTAGCATCTAGTATTGTAGTGACACTAGGAAGTTTCTCACCATCAGGCGTGGCGTATTTACGTGAGCCATTTATTGTTTCCCTAAGCAAAGGAACGTAATTATATTTGTTTGGATTGTACATCAAGCTATTATACTGTATTTTATAACCTAACGCAATGATTTAGGTTAAACTCTAAAACTCTCTCCGCATCCGCATCTATCACGCTCATTTGGATTACTGAATTCAAATCCTTCGTTTAATCCATTACGTACATAGTCAACTATCATGTTCTTTAAGTATACATCATGTTTCTTATCTACTAAAACAATAAACTCATTTTGGGCGTAATTAATGATGGATTCATCATATTTGTATTCGTCTACATATTCCAAAACATATGCCAAACCACTACATCCGGTAGTCTTAACGCCTATTCGTATACCTAGACCCTTACCACGTTTTGTTATTATTTGTTTTATTTTGTTTGAAGCTTTTTCAGTGATTGTAATCATCTTACTTCATTGCTTTTTGTGCCATTTGTTTGACAACTTTTTTGCTATCTTCTTCTTCAGGTTCAACTGGAGTTTCTTGACCTTTGAATATAACCTTATCACCTTGTATATTTGAGATTTTATTCTTCAATGGTAATTTTTTAATCATATCATATAAATCTTCTTTGGCTAATATGATATCATTATCTTTATAGAATTGTAATAATTCATCTACTGTCCAATCCGAATGTTCAACACCACTATCAATATCGCTAGTTAACTGACTTGTTACAGCAACTAATCTTACTAATAGTGGGTTTGGATTGGATAGTTCAAATAAACGCATTATCTCTTTAGGCGACCGGCACCTGCTACAGGTACTTCTTCTTCTGGTTCTTCAACAGAAATGTCATCATCAACGCTGAAATCATCATCACCATCACCGGCTAGATCACCCGACATATCTACATTTAAATCTGCGGTCTCTTCACCCGAATCATCACCAAAAGCATCATCAGCAGAACTCATCATATCACCACCTTGACCAGTAATACCGTTCAATGCAGATTGTAATGTTCCTTTGCTTTGTGTCAATGCGGCTTGCAATGCAGTTAATGCTTCAGTAACTTGTTGGCTGAAAGTTTCACTTTCATTTACACCAATCTCGCTTTGAACACCTGATGTTAATGCTGGTAATTCTTTTACTAACATATCAGATACTTCTTCAACCATTTTCTGTACTTGGTCTACCATGTCTTGGGCTGCAAGAACAACCTGTGACTTCTCAACTTCTTCGTTTTCTACAACGATGCGAGTTCTAGGTAATGACTGTAAATAGCTAAAATGGTCAGCTAATGCTTGTTCCATAAATACTAGTTTCATGTACGATGGACTAGTTTGGCTTTGATAAAATTCATTAGATGATTTAGTTTCATTAATCAATCCACGAACTTTACTAAGCATAGACCTAGTTTCCGTTACGGACATTCTCTTTGTATTGAACGGAAGAGAATAGTGTTCATTCAACGCTCTTTTAGCAGTTGATATTTTTTTGTTGTCGAATTCAGTTAGTTTCATAATTATATTCCAAGACTAAGATAAAGTATTTATCTTTTTTGTTTTATTGTTAGGGTTTTGCGTTAAATCTGTTAGTTTGCCATTTTTTGGAATCATTAATATATGTATATAATTCATCCGTAATCTGTCGTTTTTTTAGCTTATCTTCACTTAATTTGGATAAAAATATTAACCGATCGTCTGTATTTTTGGCATTTTTAAACATTTTGGTATGTAATGATATATCTACTTCTAATCCAGCTAATAAATTGTCCAATTTAATTATCCTATTTGATTGATATAGCATATTTCTTTTATCAAACGTACACCATGCTACAGCATGTTTAAGAGTATTAAAATTATGAGTAGTGAATGTAGTGTGCATTTTCACTATATATTCATTAGTATCATTCTTATTAATATGATACATATTGAATAACTCATAACTATTGTCAGAATTTTGAAAAATAATAACATCTTCTAACTGCCCTACAAATTCAGTTTTCATTAACTTTTCTAATTGTTTTTCTGTATTAATTTTCTTAACCATGTTGTACTACCTTAAAGTATATGTTACGTAGTTCGGCGCTGGTATCTAAAAATGCCGGTAATTTGTCCCAAACTGTTTCTGTTTTAATCATTGGTACCGTGTCACAATCACTATATAATGCTCCTAAATCATTTGTATCGTCATTAAACACACTAGCATGTTGTATGCTAAAATCAAATGACCAACAGTTATATAATTCATTTTCTTGTTGTTGATATAAAAAACCAAAGTCAGTAAATTCATCAAATCGTATCTGTGTTTTTTCAGGTGTTCTAGTAATTTCAGGTTGGCTACGTAATGATATTGCTTGTAATACAGTATCAAAATTACATTGTGTATTTCTTTTATGTAGCCAAGGTATCAATTCTTCATCTACAACCGGACGGCTTCGATTGACTACTCCAGTAGGTGTAATATCAAATAGTGTATAGCAAGTAATAGTGTAACTCATACTACTATTTAATAGAGGTAAAAAAACCCGAGAAATTCTCGGGTCCTTTTATTCAAGTTAAAAATTAACCTGTGAATGTAGCTGTAGCTGTTGTAGTTACAGAATTAGACAAGCTAGCTGCCGTTAGAACTGCTTCAACAGCGGCATCTAAAGTTGTAGTTGTCCATGCACCTGTTGGATATACAGCCATTGCTAATGTGTCATTAGTGTCGTCTGTATACTCATACAAGTAAACTGTAGCTAATTGTTGTGTAGCTTGGATGATCAAGTTAACTTGAGTACCTGTCAAAGCACCAGTAGCTGTAATCGTGAAGAAGTCTAGCTTAGGACCTTGTGGTTGAACTGTAGCCGCTGAAGTAACAGCGTTTGCACCGCTGTTTGTGTATGACGGTAAGTCATAGTTAATTACCGGTAGCAAGTCGCCGTTTGTTTTTGTAAATTGTGACATTTTAAAATTCCTTTAAGTTTGTGAGCATATAGCTCTACTATTATTTATGCCTGGCAACAAAAAATGTCGGTTTTGGGCTTAATTTATCCTCGTCCACCCAAATGTTGTGCGCTAAAGCCACCTAAACGGTCTACATACTTGACTCCGTGTGCTACATAGCCTTCTTGGCTCTCTGCACCCCCTTGCAAGTAACCCTTGACTGGACTCTGTTTCCCGGCAACATCTAAGTCATTATATACGTGCATTTTAAGCTTGTATACCTCAGCCCAGACTCTATACAAGTTAAGCATACCCTTTTGATTAGCTTTGATGTGATTCAATATCATTTGTTTATTGTTGTCTGGCATCTTTGCGTTCGTATCTAACTTCTGCTGTACATAATTCATAAAGTCTTTACCCATCATCTTCAATGCATTATTGATAACAGCATCACGCTGTTTGGGAGTTTTACTAGCACTCAAACTAGGGGCAATTTTTCTTACTTCATAGTTAATATAACTAGTGAGGTATCCTTTAAAAGCATTGTTTGTTGTTATGTTAGCTAATGGTATACCAGCTACAAACTTATCAATACTAGGAGCTAGAGGTGCTAACATCTGTTTAACTCGTTCAATAGCATCATCCCATCCTGCAGTATTCATTTCAGGAGTAATAGCCATCTTACTAGGGAGTATAGCTATACTAGACTTTGGTGAAACTTGGAGATTTCCCAAACCACCATTAAGTGATTGGGAGAACATAGTTGCTACGTATTTTTCGTTACTACCCCTACGTTTTGCTTCTATATTTGCTTCTAATGCTTTTTGATGTGCATCTGCTGGTATAAACTGATGTACAGCTATGCCGGCACGTTTACCTTTTATATTCTGTTGTGCAAAAGGACTATTTGCTTGAATTTTATATTCAATTCCTGTAGGATTGGGTCTAAAGATATAGAATCCATTTGTATCTGTTAACGGTGCACCAAACAGTACATCACCCCAGTAGTATCCGGGAGTGTTAGGAGTTGCTTTTTGTAAGCCAGGCCATAGATTGGTAATGTCTTGTATCATAGTTCCCCTGTCTACTCCTCTATTTACATCATATTGAGCAAACTGTTTAGGACTGAATACATTTCTACCACTGTCATCTACTTTGTCAAACATATGTTTGTCCATAACTCTGAACTTACCATCAGGGCCATTTCCAAATATTAGTGCAGGACTACCGTCCCACTTGATTGTTGCTTGCTCTGGTTGTTGTAGTGTAGAAGTCATTCGGTCTAGTGCATTTTCTAAACCTTCACTACCTTTCATAACAATTATATCTTCTGGATGTGTTAAATGTGCTGTGGTCAACTCGGTCTCTGATAATATAATAGAGGATAGTTTATTGCTTAATATAGATAACGATTCCGATAAATTCATAACTGCTCTTTGTCACTGTTTTTCTTTATTGATTTGGAAAACTTTCCTTGGTCACGTGATTTAATCGCACCAAGCAACTTTCTCTCTAATATCTCTGCTTGTTCTTTAGGATAATTCCTATTAATCATCTCTAACAAATTGATAGCACTAGTAATGATGTTGTGGGCTCTACTCTCAATAACATGACTTGTATCACGATTATTGCCGATAGCTTCCAATTCCTGCAGAAGGCTGCGAGTTTGTTTTTGCATAATAGTTTCCTAATAGTATTTATCTACTTTACGGTTTTATTTCTTTAAACTATTCAGCAAATTCTTCAATTTTGATCCCTGAACATCTACTACAATTTTCTTGTTTTCCGCCTCTAATATCTCTCCTGTAGCCTGATCTATGATAGGTTCTGTAGATTGTAAGGTAGATTGTGGCTTCAAATAACTCATAATCTGAGTAGCACTAGGTTGTGGTCTATAACTATCATCACCATCACCTCCGTTGTCACTAATACGCATAGTTTCAATATTGTACTCTAGGTCAATTTTCATGCCAACACCAGTTGAACTACGGGACTTCATACATTGGATCTGATACTTCCCACGCTCCCGCATACTACGACTTGTAAAGATACCAAACACATTATCTGCTGTATTAATCTTACTGATACCACCAGCAATATGACTATGATCAAACTCAATCTCATCCACCGCACTACGATTTAACTGTGACGCTGTTACCATTAAAATACTCATTTCTTTTGCAAGATTACGCAATTCTTCAGCAACATATTTGTCTTTGATAAACTGATCGTTAGGGTTAACTTTAACAGAGACAGGCATTACTAGATCCAAATAATCAATCATCACAAAATCAATGTTAATACCTGTTTGAATCTGAACCTCTTTTAAATAAGCACGAATGTCATTTACATTGCTTTGTGCTGGTAATGCTTTAACACGATATTGTCCTGCTTTCTTACCAACCATCTTAACTTTAAGTTCAGTTGATCCAATATCTTTACGAATATCTCTTGTGCCCATATTAGTTAACATCGCATCAGTACGCAAACTAGTTAGTTCTTCACTCAATTCTAATGTGACATATACCCCACTCATACCTGTCTGTAACCAATTTAATGCTATGTTCATCATTACAAGTGATTTACCTGATCCTGAACCACCCGCAAAGATATTCAATTCTCCACGACTCATGCCACCATAAAGAATCTTATCCATCTGTGGCCAGCCTGTACTGACTTGCCCACCACTGTTAAAGTATTTGTTAATACGCCCTGCCGGATCAGCAAAATAATCTGTACCCATGTCTTTTTGTAAACTGATTTGTACCGCATCTTTAATTAATTTTTCAACAGGACCAAAATCACCCTTCTCAAGTAAGTCAGCACTTTTTAATATTGCTCTTTCTAATTCTTGTCGTTTAGTAAATGATTCAAATTCTTCAAAGAACCAATCATAATGTCCCTGACTCAATTCAGGTATTATTTCAAGATCCATACCAGTTAATGCTTTAATTTGTGTACTGTCGGGTAGTACCCCATATTTTGTTGTATGTTCTTTAAATAACTCTGCTGCCGATCTTAATGATTTATCAAAGTTCTCCGAGTTCATAATGTTCATAACTCTGGTGTATAACTCGGCATTTGTAATCATCATTTGCAGAAACAACTTCTGCAATTCTACACTATATTCTTTATTATCCGATTGTTTTCTCAATTTTCTTCCTCTGTATTTCTATTTTTATTTTACTCATTGTAGCACTTTGCAAGATGCTTAATAGAGTTGGCAACTTGCCATATCTTACAACAGCATCGTTGACGTCCTTAATATCCGGTTCCCAATTAGGTAAACTAACGCTATAGCCTAATTCTAATGCTCTATCACATATCTTTAAACCTGTTTTATCTCTATCAGGTACTACAATAATTTGTTTATTTAATGACGCAATTAATTGTGCTTGTTCATTGCTAATGTCATCGTGCATAATTGCTATACCATCAATACTTAATGCATCAAATATGCCTTCAGTCAATATACATACTTGCCATTCGGGTTTCTGTATATCAATATTGAACACATAGCCAGGCTGTTGTTCGTTAATGTATTTTGGTATTTTATTGTCTAAGAATCTGCTAGTGTGACCAACAATTTTATTCTTATAAGTGTAGGGAATGATTATTCTATTTGCGTAACGACCTTTTGCAGTTGGTGTTATTAAGAACGGATACTCATTATAATTTATCCCCCTCGACTGCACATAATCAATGTACACTTTGTGTAATGGATTATTTCCATCTAACATTTCACCTTCAGGTAATTCATGATCCTTGAATTTGATTTTTATTTTAGTTTTCTTTTGTATAACAATTTCAAGTAAATCTTTTTGCTGTAGGCTTTCTATGCTCCACTTACCTATTTGGGTGTCATCAATGCCGCACCATAACAATAGTTGTTTTGTTTTATAACTTATGCTACGACCTAATACAAAGTTACATTTGTATCCACAGTTAAAGCAATGCATAGACCAGTTAGTTTGTCCGTCAAACTTAATACCACCACGCATTCTGCGATCAGGTTTATGACCAAGATGACCACAACAGATAGCATTAAAGCTATGCCATCCGCTACTTGTAGTCTTTTTCTTGCCGGGAATTATGGATAAAATATCAAACATTAGTAGTAGTATAACATACTCTAACAAAGATATCAACAACTATGGTTGTTTATCTTGTCAATATATTTGTTACTGCACCGGCATTGCTTTCAAATTGCATTCTGATATATGGGTGAAAGCCTTCTACAACATACCCTTTTGTATCGGTTACTTCTTCATATGTGTCGGCAAAAATTGGATACCAATCTCCGTCGACAATAGTAGAACCTTCAATAGCAATATTGCCATAATAGTCACTATACTCAGCTTGTATTGTCAATATGCTAGCATCACTGGTAGTAATAACGCTTGTATAATATATCAAATTGCTATCGCTATTACCATTGGCGTTGGTATTAGGAAATGCCTGTCCTGTAGGAATAGATACTTCCATTGAAGGAATAAAGCTAGGAAGGATGCTATTAACTATATTCAAATCACCACGTGCTCCTGCATTTTGGTCTACAAATACAGGGAAGTCAAACTCTCCGGTTGGGATTTCTAATGAATAGTAACATTTTTGTGCATCAAAGCTGGCTATATCAGCAGGATTTAATTCTAAGGCTGCAATACCTGTCGCTGGTAATTGTAGTGTTAATGCTTTTTGTAATAGCACCGCACCACCGGTATTGTTAATAATTCTACATACAATAGATTTACCTGTGATATCTACCGGTTTCTGTTGCTGATTAAGGAACTGAAACTGTATTTGATTGTCTACACCTTTGTGTAGGGTCAGTGGCTTGGCATACTGAGGCATATAACTCCTTGGCGAATATCCTGATAATAATACAACGATCTGGCGTTGTGTATAAACGAAAACTTGGGTTGAGTACACAAATGTAATCTCCTATTGTGTATTTAGTCTCCCATATATATTATTTTATTAATGGTTTGGGAAGGGTGATAAATATATCCGAGACTATAATTTTAATGATACAAAACGAGTTTTTTAAACGCTTAGGCGAAAATCATCCCTTCATAACTATTTGCTCCTACGCAAATCAGGATTATGTGGGAATTGTCCAGAACCGAGACGATATAGTTACCACTATATACGACTACGGTGCTATAATAGATAATGTAATTAAAGAGAAATTCCTAGAACTAGGAGATGTTTGGTGGTGGGAATCTAATAGATTAATCCCCATAAATCTATTTTTAAAAGACGAATGGAGTATCTTTAGGCCCTATATTAGAACGTTTAATAACAAAAGTCTCACAATACTACATGGTCCTGTATGTAGTATAATTGAATTAAACAAACGTAGAAGTAAACGCCGTAGTATTACTTTAGTAAAACGTTTACCCTAACAAATTCATATGAACTGCAACAAGCCATGAATAACTTATGGCATGTGACTTCTTAAAAGTATATCCATCAGTTCCCTTATCCCATACAGTTTTAGCAATATCACTCCATTGTTTACCTATTAGATGCTTTTTACCGGGGCGAATAACAGCTAAAAACATAGCTAATCTAGGAATACTATCTACTGGTTCTCGCATCTTTTGTAGATTATAGTACTGATTATTCAAATGAATCAATTTTTCTACAAATACAGGATCTTTAAGTTTACTCCATTTGGGTTCTCTCATCAATTCTATAAGATGTGCTTCATCACGAACCTGATTATAAACATGAACGTTCAATAAATCTAATTTGAAATATCCACGTTTATCTGCGGAAGTATAGTCAATACTTGCTATATTGTGTACTGGATCATATGGTACGTCAGTAATATAAACTCCAGTGGCATGATTACGTATAGGCTTAACATTACGCATTGCCGCTCTTGTGTGAGGTATTAATTTTAATAGAGTATCTCTATCTCCGAAGTCAATGTCAATATCACTATCAATTCTCATTACTTAATCCTAATTTGGTATACGCTTTTTGTACAACAATGGCTTGTCGTTCAGCATCTTCTACTGCTTTATGACTGGTGACATGCCCGCCATCTTTTAATTTGACTCCGGCAATCTCATACAAGGTACGAGTATCTCTGACTGTATAAAAAGGCCACGGGGTTCGCATTTCAAGATTTCTCCAGGCCGACTCTGCCACAACCACGTCAAATGATGCACCATTACTCCACACAGCACGACGATTCCAACAAAACTTATAAAGTATCTCCATACATTCTCTAAACGGAATTCGTCCAGTTTCTCCCATAGCCTCTTCAAGAGCTTCAGGACTTTGCTCACTCCACCATCGTAATGTATCTTCATTTATACTCCTATTATAAATTTCTGTTTGTTCTTCAATTGTAGGTCGCAATTCTAATCGCTCAACAACTCCACTACATTTAGGATCAAATCTTACTGCGCCAATAGTTAGTATAACACAATCAGGACTTGTGTCAAGCGTTTCCATATCAATCATTATATCTTGTGCCATATTATGCCTGTAATGTTTTCCAAATATATTTCTTCTCTAAGTAATCTTGAAACTTTGTTGCTTCATCTTCACTATTAAATACTACGCCTTTGATATCATACATATCTTCTAGGTATCTAGCATAGTCGCCGTTAACATCTTGTGCCCAAGTGTTTGAATTAATCCACATAACATCTAGTTCTCCACCACTTAGTACACCAGCCATTATTGCAATACCAACTTCATCACTACCGATATCAGCAAACAACACAGCCAATAATCTTTTCTTTGTGTCAAACTGTCGGATGTTCTCCCATTTAGGCCATGATACTAGAAATTTATCGTTTTGTACAGAGGTTATGGGAAATAATTGATTCATTGGAATTTTAATAAAAATATTAGATACTTCTTTTCGTCAACAATCTCATAACCGTCAGTTATGTTACCATTAACTATGTTCATTTTTAACCCATATTGTCCAGTAAGGTAATCCTCAAAATCATATGCGTCAAACTCTTTATTCTGTGCCATATATTCTTTACGAACTTTTTTCAATGCTTCCCAATAATTCCAACGATTTTTACGTTGTTCTATATTTGGATCGTCATCATCATAATCCTGTATTTGAGGTATTGATGCCATCAACTCCACCTCAACGTAAACAAAATGTAATCTTTTTCATATCTAAACTTAAAGCTGATTAGGTCATCATCAGTTATGCCCCATCTACAATGTCTTTCATGTTTACCTATATTAGTTTCTAACCATTTAACTATTTCATTATATTTGTCAAGATGTTTAACATGTACAGTACATTCATGCCAGCCGGGTTTAGTATTTTCCCAACCTACAGCATAATCATAATGTTCAATTATCATTGCCATTTTAGTGCAAAGTAACTAGCATTACTATCATTGTAAAAAGTAAACCTTGCATGTCGTTTTACAATAGGTTCATGGCTAAAATTGTCATATTTTTCTTGGTAATAAGCATAATCAAAATCAACTCCTTGAACATAACCCATGTTTCGTAACTCATGTCCTATTTCCATAGTTCTTTTAGCAGTAATATATAAGATAACGTCAGCCACAGGTCAACTCAAATAGAATGGCATCTTTTTCATCTTTGAAGTAAAAATCCATATAATCTTCAGTAGCATGTGTTTCAAACTTGTCACCGGGTAATCCAAATTGTTCTACTACCCAGGCACAGGTTTCATTCCAATCGATTATATCTCCCTTTTTCCAGGATATACGAACTCTAGTACCCGCCGACATTTAATAATTCCTTGCTGAAGCAAATGTAGTCATCCACTCTTGTATACCAAATATCGGACCATTTCCTGTATGGGATATCCCGGTATAGTGAGTTGGTATAAAATAGTGTGATGGCCAGATTTTTAGATTATTGTATTTTAGCGAATTATATGCGTTGGTTAATCTAAGTGGTCCGGTTTTGATCCAAGGTAAATTATCTGTAATATCAGGATCGTTATATATTTCATCAATAATTCTGTTAAAAAATAAATTATTGGGAATTGATGCCATGTATCCAACAGCAATAAGTCCTGGCCGCGCTGTTTCATTTTCCCATCCAGCACAAGCTTCTGCGTCAAATAACCAATCTTCTAATGGTTTGATACATGTTGAATCGGCATCAATACAAAATCCACCCTCGTTGTATAAAATTTCATAGCGCATAATATCAGCAATACCACTCTTACGACTAATTTCAAACTTGTCATCATCCCAAAGTTTGTCCATAGCCTCTCGATTTCTCCATGGATAGTTATAATATTCAGTGTTACCCCAGACTTTAACTATCCAGGTAGTATTAAGATCGACCCAAGTTTTAATACAATCACTAGGTATTTTAGATTCGTCACCTATCCAAACTATGTGAATAGTTTTTGGTATTTTAATAGCCGCCGGCATTTAATAATTCCTTAACTTGTTTAACATTCGCAGGATCACGATTGAACTTTAATGCCCATTGCTCTGGATTAATGTAATCCATAATCATCTTCTGCTGGTCATCACGTAATGTACTTAAGAATTGGACACCACTATCACTTTGATATAACATCCAGGGACTAATTCGTCCTCTAGCAATCTCATAACATATATTGTTAGGATTGCCATAACGTAAATAATCTCTGCTTTGAATCTTTTCAGCTTCAGCTTTTTCTATTGTTATTTCAATACTACGATGTATCGCATCTAACGGATCTTCAATACGCAAATATTCACACAAGAACTTTGTGTAATTAGTATCTTGTCTCCAATTGTCAATGCGAATTGAATTCTTTAATAACCAATCACTAAATCTACTAACATTGATACATTTAATCTCTACACAATATAGACCAAACTTAATGAACGCAAGGTAATAAGGATTCTTAATGAATTCTTCATATGTACGATTCTTTGTACCTGCAGTATTCTTCTTATAAAACTGTAACCAAGCTTGGAAACCTACACGATTACCTTGACGGTCACGTTCTAACCATCTACGTTTAGGTTCGCATATGTGTTTAAGTACAGTACTTTCACGTTGGAACGTAGCTTTACAAAACTCACATCCATATGCTGATTTAGTTTCCTCGGTCTTTTTCATATTGCTTAATATCTTCTTCAGTCACCAATTGACTAAGAACTTCTATATCAGATTGTTTTAAGTTAGGGTATGTTTCTGCCAAATAGCATTTACGTTTATGTTCTTGTACAAATGCTTTTGCTATCTCATCAATATCATCGCTATCTACTTTGGGATAGATTTTAGTGTAATATTCTTTAATATCTTTTGCTTTAGCAGGCTCTTTTAATGATGTTACTTTACTACCTAAATGAGGAATCCACTGATGAAATTGTTTGCCTAATCCAGGACTACTAGCACATAACATATACCATTGCAATTTAGGATGCTTCTGTACATATTCATTGAATAGATATTTATTTGCGTGATAGTCAACACTACGCAAGTAATAACCTTGAACATCTCCTGAACCTTTGATAGCACTCATCCAATGTGTCATCATATAGGGAACAAACTTCTTTTGTTGTTCTTCTGTTAACCTATCATAATACGCATAGTCTTTCTTGTCCATAGCCGTAAGAGCATCAAACAAGTCAAAGTCTTGTGCTACAAATTTCTCATCAATAGGAGTACTCTTTTTAGTTGCCATTAGAATGCCTGACTATAATCTACAATCTCACAGTTACGACTAATCTCTTTTACAAAATATACACATCTTGGTTTAGGACCATCATCTAATGGCACACATAAGAATTGGCCATTCTTTAATCTAGGTGCATACCATGTCACATCATGGTAAATATCTACAATCTCAATTGGTACAAAACTTGGGCTAAAGCTTGTTAAAGGATTAAACTCAAACGCATTAAATCCTCTATCATTGATACTTGTTAAAGGCAATGTCTCTAAGTCTCCGTGTTCTTGTTCGCCAATCAATATTTGCCAATCTACTGGCATCTTAACAGTTTGATTCCCGATCTTTAATACAAGTGCAGGACTGTTAAATGATTCCAAAAAGATTAATGGGATGTAATGATAATCTACGTTTTGTGGATTACTGTTATCTAGTATCGCAAAGCGAAGGTCGTCTATTTCCTCCGGCAATGTCTCTAAATTATAAAATTCGTTTTCAAGTGTTAATATACGCATGTTGTTATTCTATCACATTCTTATCTATAAGTCAACTTTTATTTGTTGATTGGGTAATTGGATTTAATTGAATCAAAATAGTTATCAACATTAAATGCTTTATCGTCAATCCATATATCATATGAGGGTTTACCCGTTTTAGCGGTTGTATACTTAGCACCCCAATCATTTAATTGTTTAATAGTAAGTTCATCCCAGTTTATTCCACTTCCACTTCCACGTGCTGTCCAATAATGGATTTCATTACCTTCATCATATAGTTTATTAAAATACTCAATACGGTCAACAATAGGTTTAGCATTTTCGTATACACGTTGTTCAGTTCCAGTACAGATAGTACCATCAATATCTACTATAAATTTCATTACTTTACTTTCTTTATCTATAAGTCAACTTTTCTACATCAAACGGGTAATTAGCCTCTTTATAAAAAGCTTTACGTTGGGTCAAATGCCTTTTGGCAAATTTACAACTACTGGTTATGTCGTAGATTTGTACATGGTCTTTATCTTCAGCTTTTCTAATCCCACGTCCAATACTTTGTATAACCCGAACAAAACTTTTTCCGGGTTCTATGAGAACAAGATTAAAAATACGGGGTATATTGATACCAACAGCAGCCACACCATAAGTAGCCACAATAATTTTATTAGTGCTTGTCGCAACTTCATCATATTCTTCCTTACGTTCATTCATATTAGTAGCACCACTGACAAATACACTTCCGGGCAATCTACTAACAATCTCTTTTCCTGCATTAACCCTATCAACAAGGATCAATGTGTTACCTGTATCATTAATACCATTTATTAAACTAGCTATCTTATCCAATCTTTCACTATCTTCTAGTAAATGTTTTAATTCACTTTGATAGTTAGTAAACTCTTTACCATCTTGTAATTGAATAATGTTAACATAACAACGTGCTAATACACCTTGATCCTGTAATTCACTTGCTGATAGTTTACCAATAACGTTACCCAAACTTACATATATACTTTGTGCTTCAAACTTTGCTTTAGGGATAGTTCCTGTTAATCCCCAACGAATGGGCACTTTAGCAAATACACCAGTTAGCAATGTTTTTAGTGCGTCAGCTTTTGCCATATGTACTTCATCAACCATCACACATACAACACCTTCAATGAAGTCTCCAATATCCACTTCTGCTTCACCTGCTTTTGTTTTCTTAAGCATATTGTTAAGACTTTGCCAAGTACAGATAGTATGTGTTTTGTTATATTCTTTACGATCACCAAAATATACACCAACATCTAATCCTAGATTAATGTAATCTGCTTCTGTTTGTGTTACCAGTGACTTGTTTGGAACGATGACAATACTACGACCATACTTTTCTATAGTATAACTTAGTGCCGCAGTCATTAGTGTCTTACCTGCCCCTGTAGCAATCTCCTGTAATGATTGCGGGTTTTCTAAAAAGTTGTTTACTAGTTCAATTTGATAATCACGTAAAACTACCGGTTCACCTTCTTTGGGATGACCTTTAGGCCAGTTCTTATTTTTGAACGTATCCTCGGACACTTTGTCGAATGTAAAGGTTGTTGTGTAATCTCTTAAATCCTCTAGTTCAATGTCATATCCTGCATTGTCTAGGTAAGGGAGTATTTCAGGTAGTAGATTGATATAAGTACTACCGGCTAAACTGAAATAGCTTACCTTACCATTCCATCTACCTAATCTTACTGCAGGTAGATAACGTGCTCCGGGTATTTCGTACTCAAACATTTTCATCAGTGCTTTGCGCTCCGATAGTTCAAGACCCTCAATCTTTACATTCACTTCGTCTTTGACGATTATTTTACATTGTTTCATTCTTTTCCAAGTTAACTGGTTGACTATTTACCACGGTGATTACTTTTGCTGTATTAGCATGATCTGTATCAGATATCAATTTGAATTTAATTACTACTGGGAATTTATACTTACTTGTATTATCGTGTATCATCATTCTTGCAGAATCGTTATAACGTATTCCTGCAAGTTCTAATGCTTGTTTTAAATCATTTTTAAACTTTACATTAGTTGATAGTCCCACACCTGATACAGTAACATAATCACATTTGATGTTTTTTAACCAAGGAACAATATCACATATGTTGGTTAATTCTACTTTAGGATTATATGAACCAGCAAATCGTTCTTCATCAGTTAATAAAATACTGTTATCAATTTCAATTCCGTATCTTACTAGTTCAGCTAATGTTGTTAATTCTGTAGTTAAAGTAATATGTTTAATAGCTTCATCTAATGCAGAGTTAGTAGATGCTATCATATAATTCCCATTAACGCAAACTAATGTGGGTGTCCAATATTTTACATCTTTATAATACTCTTGCTGGTTTAATATTTTGTTAACATTGTCACTAAACCTAATTTCATTGAAGAAAATTGCAGTCATACGTAATGCTAGTTTTAAAGAAAAGGTACTCAAATCAGCAATATAGTATTTATTTGTATTATCCCATACAAAACTAGATTGACTAAGGTTCCTGAATGCTGTAATAAATGCTTTATTATAGGGTGTTTTAAGAATGACGTTATCATCTACGATACCTATATGAGCGGATGTATATTCATCGGTAGTTTCTACTACAAGTGTTTTCCAAGGAAGCTTTGATAAATCCTTAATAAACATTTGATTTTTTACAAATTGACGTTCATATTTTTCAATAAGTTTATCAACTAAATTTGATTGATTACTAGTTATCCGATTTTTAACTAGAATAATTTTTTCAAGATTTTGAAGGAATCTAATATCATACCTACTTAATCTTAAGTTGGTAACCATAAAATATACTAACTGTTCTTTGTTATTAAATTCAACCATTCAATAATTATACAACAAATAAAACAAAAAATCAATAAAAAAGGAGAGACCGAAGTCTCTCAAAAGTGATTAACGAAGGAACGAAAAACTTATCGAAACGGGCTTATTGACATTGCCGTTACGCACACTGCAGGGGTTATGCTTTCATACAAGTTGTCTTAGCAAGATTCTGCCAGTTGCCGGGACTGATCTTAACCAAGTCCGCAATCTTCAAACACATACGCAAGGACACTTCACGCAATTTAGTATGATTGTCCCACATGAAGTTAATCACAGTTTGTGATTGTTCTTCATTAAAATCATAATCTTTAAACAAGCCACCATCAGCATCACGATGTACTTGCTTGATACGCAACATCTTGTCACGATCACCATCGATTGTCAAGTCAAGAAAGTGACAACGTGACTGCAAAGCCTCTAAGTGATCCTGCAATTTCTTAGATTTCAGATTGCCGAATTTCAAGTTAGTGATAAAGATAGCACTACCATTGAAGTTGAAAGTATTCGGGATACCTTCTTCACGCAACAAACGTGAATCACTATTCCAGCAAATTCTACGAGTCTTGCCTGAATCAAGTGCGGCCTTAAGAATGTTCAAACTCAAGTCATCAGTAAAAACTGAATCGCAATCATCAAAAATTAACACATTCTTTGTGTCAGAATACTTGTACAGTTGAGTATACAAGCCCAATGCTGTCATAGCACCTTTAACAATTTGAAAACGCACACGTTTGCCTGCAAGCTTGTCAAACATACTTGCTTTCTCCATTTGTGTCTCAACACCATAAGATTTGCCGACGCCGGGCGGGCCTGAAACAATCATAGCACGTATATCACCATTGATACATGCACGTGACATTTCATCAAGTACCTCAAAACGAGTAGCAATACGGTCCATTGCTTCCTGTTCTGTTTCTTTAACTGCTTCTTTCTTAAACTCTACTACAGCATTAGCCATAACTTTATCTCCATTTAAAAATTCAATATTATCAATCGCATCTACTAAGATTTTAATCTCAGCACTACGACCCGGGAACTGACCATCGTTTTTAACAGTCACATAACTACCTTTTTTACTTGTCTGAAAACCCTTAACAAGTGTAAACACTTCACCTTTAACTGCTTCATTACGATATGAACCTGACAAAATACGAACTGTAGACATAGCTTCTCCTGTGTGTTAATCAATCAATACAAGTATTATAGCATGAATGCCATTTATTGTCAAATTATGCTACCTTACGAAAGTACATGTAGGGCAAGCCCAAAGTATAGCACAAATACTCATCATCACCTTGGGTGTCCTCAGCTTCGTGGATCCAGCGAATTGCTGTTGCACGGTCTCTGGCACCTGAAAAGATTAGGTCATCAACCCTTTTCTCAAAAGAGAACATTGCATTTTCTTGTGCCGCAACACGGATCTTTTCTTCACGGTCAATGACCTCACCCAACTCTTTAAACTCGGCCTGAAAGTCTGCTTCAGTCCAGGCAGAAGTATCAATACCTCGGGGACGAATGCCAAAAGCATCTTTATACATATCCCAGTAGATGCTGGAATACTGCTCTAAAGTTGTCAATTCTTCCCAAGATTTGAATTCTGTAGTCATTTCGTAGTCCTTTTCTTTACTGTCTAAGATTCTATTATAGCGCCAAATCCATTTATTGTCAAATTTTGGCTATCAAACTAGCATGAATTTCATTCATTTCTGACTGTTCCACGTAGAAATCACTCCTAGGATCGTAGTATTGGCCTTCTTTGTTGTCATAATACAACACTCTTCCGGAGAAATTGAACGGTCCTTCTAGACCGTTACGTGGACCATACTTTGTACGCATTTCGTCCATCTGATATTTGTCAGCAACAACTTTGTAACCCATAAGACCCTTTCAACTGAATAAAACTCTATTGTATACTAAAAGCCATTTATTGTCAAATTTAGGCTACCGACCAATTTAGTAACTGAAAGTATTGTAATTCATCATACTTTTTAGGGTAGCATGTAGCTTCAATACGTAATTGACCATTAGTAAAAATCTTATCCCAAATATGCTTTAACGGATTCTTTGGTTCGATTGTAATCAAATGAGCATTGTCATTGTTATCCTTTAACCAATATTCAAAATGTTTTACCCGTTTGTTGGTTTTGTAAAAACTTGTAACAGGAGTTAGTGTAGTGATTTTTTTAACACTATCTATCTTACCAAAATTAGTTATTTCTACATTAACTTCTCTTTTGAACTGGTCGAATTGAACATCATATTCGTAGAACTCAGGCAATCTATAAATGAGTGGTAACAATTCTTCTGTGACTTTTTTGCCATCACCATGAATAAATTTATTTAGGTCTTGTCTATAGGCGGATAACTTAACACTTTTAAGAGTCCATAACATAATTTTTTTGCTGAAATAATCTCTTATCTCATTAGCACGAATCCTGTCAGGTTCTTCTATTTTTCTGAATAAGTTATCATCTAATAATGTAGTAATACCAGTTTGTATTGATTCATTTTTTGTATCACGCAATCGTTTCCAAGCAACACTTAATGCTAATATATCTTCAGTGGCTTCTATTACTTCATATCTTTTTACATAGTCACTTCTATTAATGTTTTTAAACAAATTATTAAGATAAGTATCATCCAACGTAATAGATGAGTTATGTGATAATGAATTTATAGATAACGGGCTTATAGAGTGCGGACTGATAGAATTCATCCCACTACCTCCAGATCCAGTCAATGTTATTGTGTTACTGCTATATGTATTAGCCAATTGTGATATCCTCCATGCCTGCTGTGCGTAATCTTACGATATGTCCCATTTGCCATTGTTTAGCTTCAAGGCCCTTCATTATACCTAACCAACGATTGCGTAGTAATGCTACTTCATTGATAAGTGTTTCAAAGTCAACTACTTCATCCTCACCATCAACATACTTCTCAGCATCACGGCTTGTCAATGCTCTATTATACGCTTCTAAGTATTTTTGAAAATGCTTTCGGCGAATTTTCCGTAATTGAATATTGAGATAATTTAATACTGCTTCTATCTCTTGTAGTTGGTTAAATCTATGTTCTGTGATTCCGGGTAATGCGGCAATATTCTTTTCAAGATTGCCGTATACCTTTACATCACTTTTTGCGGAAATTATTTCATTGTCATAGTGTGAAATAAAATCGGGTATCACAACTAAATTAGCGGTGATCCTTGTATACCAATTTGACATTTAATTCCAATCGTCTTGGTCTTCGTCTTCTTCTTCGTAGTCATCTTCAACATCATCGTGTTGTTCCGCATAACCTTTCAATGCCTTAAGCACTTCCTTGTCGCCTTTGAACGCATCTTTGATATCGTCGGTTTCGTAGTTGTTGTCAATCAATAGATTGATAAGTGTATCTGCGGCATCACTACGGTCATTGAAATCAATGTGTGTGCGTAGTGCATCCCAAACTTCAGCAACAAAATCTAAACTCATTCTGTACCCTCCTCCTCAGGTGTTACAGTACTTATCTTTGTAGATGATTTTTGACTATACTCGCTCATTACTATATCTAAGCAACCGTCAGTATTAGCTTCCCATCCTTTACGAAACTTCTTAATAATTTCACCATCAAGTGTTGTGTAGACAAGACTGTTACCTTCTTTCTTAACAAGTTCGGCCTTCTCAATCATATCTAGTAGACCTGAATAGGGACTCATGCCTGTTTCATAAGGAATCTTAACTTGAACAGATTCAAATGGTTTCGCATAGCGAGTTTTCATAATCTTACATGCGGCACGAATACCTCGTACATCACTAATCTTATTACCATCTTCATCTTCTTTAAGTTTTAGTTTCTTCATAGCAACTACAATACTTGATGCGTAAACGAAACCTTGACCGCCTGAGATTTTATCATCTGGATCAAACATATCTTGTGAAGCATAGGTGTGATTAGTTGCTACTAAGCCAATGCCCAGTGAACCAAACATATTAACACAATTACGAACAAGTGCTGTTAGTGCTTTAGGCTTACGACCCATGTCACCTTTCATATCACCTGCTTCAAACTGATTAACGTCCGTGGGTGTTAATAACATACCTAATGAATCAACTACAAACAATACCTTAGGACGATCTGTTTCAGGTAGTGCTTTGTAATCTTTAACGAACATAGAAATAGTTTTTCCTACTTCGTCAATCATTGCCATGTTTAGTTTTAATAGTTTATTTTCTGCAGTGGATACACCAAGTGCGTGTAGCCATGCTTCGTCAAGGGCATTCTCAGAGTCAACTAAGACTACAAAGATTCCTTGTTCTTGTGCGTGTCTGACGAGGTTTCCTGAACAGATGAAACTTTTTCCTGCGCCTGACTCTCCGGCAAAGACAGTAACTTTACCAAGAGGAACGCCTTTATTAAAGTCGCCGCTAATGAGATAATTGAGAGCATAATTTCCTGTCGAGATCCAATCAGTAGGATCGTTAAATCCTATTGATAGACCTTCAATACTTTTTGTAATGTCCTTACGGAACTTACTAATATCAAATGGTTTTGCCATATTAATTATCCAATTCTAGTGCTAATGCTTCCTTGATTACAGCAAAGAGTTCTTCATCAGTAGTGCAAAGAAATTTGTAATTCTTCCAATCATTCTCTGAATCTCTACCACCTACTTCAATCATATAACCATTAGTATAACGATTGATGGTAAATGATTCATTTACTTTGTTTAATTTTTCTAGGTATTTCATTTTATATTCCTTTTATTTTACGTGTACACCGTTAGTATATACACTAAATGTTTGCTTGTCTAGTATATCTGGACATTTTTCTGCGATAGATTCTAATTCCCAATCATTTGGATAATGACGTAATGCACCTCTAGCCCTATCTCTAATGATACTAGGTACACGAGGTGTCTTACCTGGATCGCATAATTCTTCCAATAGTTTTTTACCTTGCTTAATGGCGCGGTATCTTTCGTCTGGTAATGTCATGGAGTTCTCCTTAGGTAGGGAGCAATGCTCCCTACTACCTTTTAAGACTTGTTTTGTCTAGCACGAATCATTGCTAGAATGTCTTGTGCTTTGTCGCTTGAAGGTTGTGCTGTTGGAATCTTAATTGATTCTGCGGCTGCTACAGCGTCATCTTCCCATGGTGCTGAAGTTTCTGCTACGGGGGCGGTTGCGGGTGCTCTAGTTTCAGTAGTAGCTGTTTGTTTTTCCGCGGTTGCTCCTGCAGGTGCTTCTAGTCCCCAAGGACGATAGTAACTACCCCAACGCTCTAAGTCATATGGTTGACCGTCTACACTTGCGTCAAACATTTCTTTGATGATACGCAACTCTGCTTCACCAGGACGCTTTGGCAAGAACTCTGCCAAATTGTATAAACCATGTGCTTCAATAGCGGCTTGCTCTGCTTCAGTCAATGCTGACTCTTTACGTGCCCAATTACTTGTTGAGTAATCAGCATATCCACCCTTACTTGTTTTCTTAATATTCAAATCAAGACCACGCATAAAGTCTGTTGGCAATTCTTCCATCTCAGGATCCATCAAACTTGCTTTAATGATTGTAAAGATTTGTGGACTAATAATGAACCTACGAATTGGGTTAGCTGGTGTCTTGTCATCACCAATTGGGTTTTGACGAACAAAACCTTGAAACAAGTAACTGCGTTTCTTCCAGTATTTGTTTGCTAACTCTTTTAATGTTTCATCTTTATACCAAGGACGAACCTCAGTTAAGATTGGGCATTGTGCTTTGGGATCATACATTTCAACGCAAGGTACTTGAACCTCAATACGTTTAATATTAGAATCACCTTTAACCCCATTGAATGGAAGTTTAATAATTTGTCGTTCTACCCAGAAGTATGGGTTATTGCTATCTGCGTCAGGCAATAGACGCATTGTGGCTGTTGTGCCTTCGTCCATATTCCAATGAGGGTAGATAGAGTTATCTGATTGTTTCTGTGTTGAACCAGAATTTGATTTGTTTTCTTGTGCCGCAATACGGGCACGAATCTCTGCTAATGATGCCATGATAAATTTCCTTATAAATTGAGATGGTCTCGTTTTTAATATTCGCCGCTTCCCTATGAAGCGACTAACATAAGAGTTAGTATAGCATAGCTAACTCTCAATGTCAATAGTATTTATCCCGTTTGTGGGTAAACACATTTTTTTGTACAGGTTTTTAACCCTTTTTGATGTAATCTAAACCAATGATGTTATCCAACATACGGGCATATGTTTTAGCTAGGCTTTCATTAAACAAATCATTTGGTTGCATATACAATGTTGAGTTCGACGGTTGACTAAACAATGTTCTTTTAACTAAAGTTAAATAACTATCCATTTTTTCTCTAGTTAATATAGAATCTTCTTTATTTTCAAATATTTCTTTGAGATACCAAGCTTCTTCTTGTATACTATATGATATTTGACCATCACCGTACTTAGGATTTTTATTTGATAATTCTTCTCTGAATTTATTTTTAAACAATGTAATTAACATAGATAAATTATCTTTCATCCATTTATTGAAACGAGGATCTCCCCAATTTTTGTATATTTTAAATGGTTGATTTTCATATTCTAATAGACTTTCATCCGTACCTGTTTTTACAAGTTTAGCCCGACGATCATATCCAACTATTCCATCATCATTATTGGCACTCTTATCATCAGTGGTAGCATCAACAGTACCACCTTTAGGGTATAAACCTGCTAATTCTGCTTGAGTTGGAAATGGTACAACATTATCTTTTTGTTTTGAAGGTTCAGTATCAGTATCAGTAGTCGCCTGATTATCAGACTGAGATATATTATCTTTATAAACTTTACGAATATCATCCCTACTAGGTATAATATTATCCGCATCAGATGTAGAAGGTGTATCATCTACATCAGATGTAGAAGGTGTATCATCTATATCCTTGATATTTTTAGTATATAGTTGTTTAATTACCTTTAACAATTCTGCGGCTTCTTTTGAATCGTTGTTAATATTATCAGCATTCTGCTGAATTATTTCGGCATTTTGTTGAACCTCACCTCTCAAATTTACTATAATTTGTTTTTCATTATTGATAAATTCTCTATCTTTGTTTAGTTTTTCTACTTGTGAATTAAATTTTTCAATATCTTGTTGATAACTTTTAACAATATCAGAATATTTTTTTATTTCGCCGGCATTTTGTTGTTGAATTGTACCTATTTCGCCCTTTTTCTTTTCAATATATTTTGAAAATCTACCTTCTTTTTTATCTAAATCAGATTGCGTCTTACGTAATTGGTCTTCTATTTTTTTATATAAGGTATCTCCAACTTGTCTTTGTTGGGTAAGTGTATTGACTAAAGAATTTATTTTTGATAATTCTTTATCATCTATTGATGGATTAGAAACCATAGTTTCAATTTGCTTTTTTAACTGATTAAACTTCTCTGAATCCATACCAGGTTTAGTTTTTAATTGTTCTAATTCTTTTTGAAGTTTTTCTAGATCATCAGAACTTAGTTTTGCCTTACGTTGAGTATCAGTACCACCCTGAGATAGTGTTCCGGTAAGTTGTTTAATACGTGAAATTTCATTATCATTTATTTCAGCCTGTTGTGCTACTTGTTGTATTTCTTGTTCTACTGTTTGACCCAAATTATCTACTACACTTCTTAACCGTTCATTTTCACGTTTTTGTGTATCTATTAATCTATTTTGATTTGAATCAGTTTTGTCTTTCTCTTTCATTTCATCAGCTATATATAAAGTTAAGGCTTGTTCTCCACTATATTGTGGATATTTTTGCTTGGCTTTATATAGCAAATCCTGGTCTACAGATAGGTTAGCTTTATTTCCTACTCCAGCTTCACCCAATAATGAAATAATCTTCATGTGTTCAATCCAAATCTTATTTTCTAATTCCAGCAATATTTAATATTCTTGCTAAATCATCTAAACCTTCTATTACTGTTTCATTAGTTAACGGCGTATCTAATTTCTTAACAGGGGGTTTTGGAGTAGGATAGTATCCTGATTTGGCACGGTTATCAGTACCTTTAATTTTTGGATTATCAACTCTAGGATTAACATTCTTCCACGGATCAAGAGGATTTTTTTCTTCGCCTTCACCAACTAGATCACCAATCGTTGCTGGCTTGTTAGCTTTAGGACCTTTGTTACGCCATTGTCCTGCTTCACCTGTAGCATAGTCACCGGCAAACTCACCATCTTCTGTTACAGGTTTTTCTTTATCACTAAATTCAGCACGAATATTTTGCATTTTTTTCTCACTAGCACCTTTACGACCAGCGTCCTGTAGTGCTTCCATACCATCTTCACCGTACTTATCGTACCCAAAAGATGCTTGTAGTGCGCTTTCATCAACTTCTTCGCCGGCTCTAAATCTTTTAACCATTGATCTAAGTGCTTCAAGTTTGTCATCAGGTACATCCATAAAATGATTGTGTCCCATTTTCTTTGATGCTTTATCTAACGCAGTAAAATGATCCATTTTATCATTGCTTTGTTTTGGATCATTTCTTAATGAACTGTCAGCTTGACCCATGTCAACTTCTTCAATATTACTTAAGTTTTTCCTCAATGCTGCCATACTAGATGAACTAGTCATATTTTTTTCATCAGCCATCTTTAAATCGTCCGGAGTAACTTTCCAGTTAGAACCCTGTACTTTAACAGCTCCGTCGTCATCATTATTACTTTTATGTATGGAAAAACTATCTTGCTCTTTACGCCATACTGCAGGTTTTTCAATTTTGTTGGCGGCTTGTTGCTCACGACTACGGTCTAATATACCTTTACCTTCACCAACCGGTTTATCTTTTGGTTCTGGTTTTTTACCAGTCTGCTCTACACCTGCATCTTGTTGTAATTTTCTAATTAGGTCTTCTTCAGTGCCGCCGCCTAATTTGTCAAATGCGGTACTTGCAACATCTTTTACTTTACTACCAATTTTCTTAACAGTATCTAAAATACCCTTGTCTACTTCTTCATCTATGCCCAAAGCATCGCCAGCCATATCACCTGCAAAATCACCAATCTCTCCACCTACCGCACCGCCTATTGCTGAACCAGCTGGGCCCAATCTTGCACCAAGAACAGTTCCGGCTGCAGTGCCTACTGCTTGACCAAGCTCACCTTCTTCTAAAGCAATTTCAGTTAAACTATCGGCCCACTCACTTAATTCATTAACTTCTTTCATCTCTGCTACTTTCTTATGTAGCTTATTCAATATTGGCATTACGCTTTCAATACGTGGGTCTAATGTTTCTTGTACAAACAACTCATTCAAATTGTTTTCTTCACTTTCATCTTCCATTAATGGAGGAGTGTATGATTCAAAATACGCATTGTAACCACGTGCACCACGCATCTTGCTTAATGATTCTCTTAAACTTTGATAGTGGTTAATACCTTCATTAACTAATTGCTGTGCTGATTCATTGAATTGGTTGTTACGGGTAGCACGAACAAATGCACCCATCTTATTATATTCTTCACATAGACCAATAATATGATTCCAACGATCATCGTGTGGCATACCACCTTCAGCTAAATGACGGGCATATATCTGAGCAACACCAGGCTTAGTTGTAGGGGCAAGAATTCTTTCACCTTGTGTATTCTCTAAAAAGATACGGTTTACATTACGATAACGCTGTTCACCTTCTTCAATTGTACGACTATGTTCAATAACAATCTTAACAGTTGGAATATTGTCATTATAACTAGCCTTTTTACCCATTGGATAATAGCCTTCTGAAATTTTTTCTTGCTTTTTCATATGTTCCCTTTTTGCCATATCATATTTTAAATGGTCTCTATTTTTAACTTCAAAACTCAATTGATGTTGCTGTGAAAAACGCTTTAGGTGATTCAATAGTTTGTACCAAGAATCGTCACCACTACTTTCTTTTAGTTTAGATTTTTTGAATTTCTTAACTTTTTTGATAAAATCAGACCAATCATCGTCTGTACCTTCACCCTTAGCACTATTAGCAACATCATCACCAAAGTAAATTATTAATTTATGTAATCCGTCAATGGATGCTGTTACTGTCCCGTATTCTTCCCCGTCTTTTGTGAATTTAAACTGAAATACTTCTGCTTCTTCTGGGACTGGGATTTCTTTACCAGAAGTATCTAATAGTGTCGGTGCATACCCTCTACTACGTAATAGTTCAAATAATGAGCGGTTGATTGATTCTTGATTTTTAGCCATATTGTATTTATCTTTTACCTCTTAGCTTATGACCGCAAAGAAGGGTAAAGGAGCTATGTATTCATCATGGTCACGTATCTGTGTCTCTAAATTAACGTGATAATCACTTAAATGTTGTAACATTCTAGTTACTAACAAGCTAGCCATAATCAAATCGTCGGTGTCACCAATTTTAGCGGCATAACTACCACCATGTGCTACAAATGCTTTCATTTCACTAATAAGACTACGACTATTTACAGTCATTTTTTTGCTTTCAACTAGTGTTTTGAACTTAGCGCAACTTGCTAATTTGCTTTTATTAGTAGTGTTGAATCCTCTACGCCCTTTACCGGCTTCACTAATAAAAATACCTGGGATATTGCTTTCACCGTATTCGTTTAATGATATGATAGCGGCTTCTCCAATCCCGTTACATTCAATACTGTAATATATGTTGTTAGGTTCATTAGTACATTCTGCTATGTATTTGTTTATCTGTGCTAATAGTTTGATTTGACTTGGAATGTCTGTTTTATTGTGTTTCCATTCACCTACTTGAGTAGTAGTATTAGCTTCAAAGATTTGTATAGCAGACGGGTCACCGCCTGTGCCTAAGCTTGGATCTAATCCTACACAATAGATATTACCCTTCTTGGGTTTATCATACCATCGAACTTGTCCTATACGATTCACGGGTTCTATCCCTTCCATTGCTATCAATGTATTTGGATTGATTAATGTTTCGTCAGCAATAATAAATTCACAACCAATCTCTCGGTTAAACCGATCATCACCTAACTGTGCTTTAATTTCATCAGCCCACTTTTGATCTCGACCCGGTTGTTCACTCCAATGCGCCCTATATGCTCTAAACCCGTTTACACCAATTTCTGTTGTGTTACCAAAATCATCTTCAGTTTTGTTAGCACCTTTCCAAATGTAGGCAAATTGATCCTCATCACTGTTTGGAGTACTTGTGATAATAGCTTTACCACCAGTTGATAGTGTTGGTGTGATAGCTGTCCAGAATTCTTTAGCAATACTTGGTCTAACGAATGCAAACTCATCTAAGTATAGTAGGGTAATAGACATACCACGACCTGTATTTTCAGTAGTTGTTGCTGAAACGATACGAGATCCGTTCTCAAAGTCTAGTGAACCTTTGTTGTATGTTGTTACGCCCGCTTTTATGTAGTCGGGGCAATTTTCATATGCATAACGAATACGTTGCATAATCTCCTGTGCACCTGTATATTTGTGTGCCGCAACTAAGATAGTACTATCTGGTACAAACATAGCATACCAAAGTAAATATCCGGCAGCTGAAGTTGATTTACCTGATTGTCGTGGCATCAAACTTATTGAATAACGATAGTTGTGGTATGTTTCAATCAATCGTTTTTGATAGGGCCAGGGATGATAGACCATACTACCTTTCGTAGGATGTTGTATCATAAAAAAGTTATCCATGAAGTATAGATAACCTGTATCTGGGTCACAACATTTAATGAAATCCTGTAGTTCTTTATCAGTTTTAAAAACTGTTTTAGTATAAGGATTCTTTACTAGTGAAGGTGTATTACTCATAACAAGTATTTATATAAGCAATTTAGAGATGCTATTAAAAAGCACTCCTAAGAGTGCTTTAATTTACTTGATATCTAATGGTCTAGCTTTGGTAGCAATAAGACAATAGAATTTTTCTTTCATTGTTGTAAATGTGCTAGGATCATCATTATTAATCTTTACATTATCTTGTACCGGTACATTAAGATCAAATTCAAAATTTTCAAACAGATTGATTTTAAATCCTGTACGCTCTACTAATGCAGCTAATTGATGTTCTCCCAAAATACTATAATGATTTAAATTATTTTCATGTAGTCTTGGATTATTTGGGGCAGGAACCTCAATATAAATTTTACCACCTTGTTTAAGAACACGATTGTATTCCATTAATGTAAATATTGGGTATGGACTATGTTCTAGTGTTTGGCGTAAAAAGATAAAATCAATTGATTCATCATAATAGCCGTCTTTTTGTGGTAGAAAACTAAAATCGTATTTTTTAATAACATGACCTTTATCTTCACATAGTTTAACATCACCGAGACTTAGTGTAACTCCCGTAAGATCAGTATATCCACGTTTTTTCATTGAATCCATGAAATAGCCCGGACCACATCCTAAATCAAGTATTTTTGCGTCTTTTTGTATGTTAAGGGGGTCAATATATTTTTCAACAACTGTTTCAGTCAGTACTTCATGCATCTGACTCTCACCCTCTTCATATATATGAGCAGTATATAGCCATTCGTTGTAAAATTTAAGTTTGACTAGGTCAAGTGTGTTATTAATATCAATCATTTATAATCCTGTAATTTGATATAATTACTTATTCTGATTGATGTAGCTCAAATTATTTTCTTTTGTATCCTTTAAAAGGTTTAACTATGCTTTGAATATTGGTACTATCTAACTCTTTACTTTTTAAGTCACCTTTATTTAAGTCGTGAAATTCAGAACCTGCTGCCTTGTAGGCCATCATTAACATATCACTTTCTTCTTGTGTGTAAGGTACAGCAATATTGTATCTTCCGGCCCAGCTCTCGCCGTCAATGTCTGGTACAAAAGTACCATCAGTAGCGGCTGCTGCCATCATGATTCTATTCAATTCATATGTACGGTCGGCACAGTTTTCATCACGAAACTTGTGTAAACCTATAGTTGACATTTGTTTTCTATTTCCTATTTTACCGATTTTAGATTCGGATACAAATTCATTTGCTCTCATTTTCTTTTATATCCTTTGAAAGCCTTTAGTGGACTACCTATCCCGGTATCTGGTGTTTCTTCACTATGATCAGATGTAACTAAAACTTTACTACCCTTAAGGCCCATTTCACCTAAAGCAAAATCAATATCGTCTGCTACATCTGGATTCATATATCCGGACACTAGTTGATTTTCTCCCCAAACAGAGTCTTTATCCATTTTAGGTATGTCACCATTACGGGCAGCTTTGGCGCCAGCTAGTGCTACAGAAAATCTATATTGTAAATATGCATTTTGATTTTGTAATTCCGGTATTATCCATGTTGCAGGAAGTGGCTTAGTAATTCTATCAGGTAGATTGTTTTGTTCAGTTATAAATTCTTTTGCTCTCATGCTGATTCCGTTGTTAATATTAATCCATCTTCGGTTCCCATTAGATAACCGTTAGCATAACCGTCTAATGCAATCTCAATTCCTGATACCACTACCTGATCAGGATAAGTTACAAATGCTGATATAAAATGTTCAATTCCTATATCTAATAACGGATTTATTAAAATCCTAACATTCCCGGCTGATACATCCATATCATATCTACAAATAGCATTACCTTCAAATAGTGTTGAATGTCCACTAAATCTTACACCAGCTAGATTATTAGTAATACTAGCAGACAATGTAATATCTTGCATGTCAGGTGTTCCTGAATCACTTGAACGAATTTGAAATTCACCTTGATAAAAACGTGTTATAGGAATTTCAAGTATAACTTGATTCTGTTCATTTCCGGACGTATATGCTGTACTGGTAGTTGTAGTAGTAAAAAATAAGTTTGAAAAATTGTTATTAATTTTACCAAATGCAGTTCTTAACGGGTCTCCATTACCATCATTTGGTGTTTCGCCAATGTTAATGTATTCTTGGTTACCATATATAACTGAATTAATAGAAAGTGCCGGAGTAGAATCAATTGTTTCTATTGCAGTAAGTGTTACCGGTGGTGTAACTCTTTGCTTTTGTCTAATGAGTACAGGATTATTTGCTCTACTATCAAATCTATTAGTAATATACACATTACCAATGTTTAGATTATTAGTATTACTAGTATTAGTAGCTTGGCTTGTAGGATTGATTACTTCAACTATTGAAGGGACGTTTGAGTCACTTGTTGGTAAAGAAAATACATTATTAGCTACGTTAACAAAAGCCGTACTTAATGGATCTACATTAGCATTGTTTGATGAGCCGCTTGTATTAATAAATTCTTGTGACATGTAAAATCCTAGACCTCTAGTGTATTTATCAAAAGCCGAACCAATTCTTCTTTGGGGCTTCAATAACTATAGGGGTTTTACTACGTTGTATCTCTTGTAAAGCACGTATTGCTTCCATTTTCACTTGATTGTCAGAACTCTTGGTCATATCAATCAATACGCTTATACGGGCCGCTTCACTCATAGTGGCATCTCTACTTATGGATTTCTGTGCTTCTAGGTATAACTCAAAGTCTTTATTGGTGGCACAGCCGGTTAGTAACATACATAATATCAAATACTTCATAATATGCTATTATTTTACGTTGTCAAATATCTTTTTCTGTTCGTTATACCAATCTTGCCAGCCTTCTACCTTAGTAGAACATTCGTGGTAAAGTGAATAGTTATATATAATGACTTTAAGCATTTCTGTAATTGCTACCTTATCACCCTCAATCTTTTTAAGACTTTCGCATTTTTTCATTAATTCGGGAGTGGCATTGGGAAACTTTTGTTTAACAGGAACTACTGTTGAACATCCGGCTAATAATAGAAGTATTAATAGATATTTCATTTTGTAGCCGCCTTATTTAATTCAGTAGCTTGATTATGTAAATCTATGATTTCTTTGGGAACGGGGCAATTTTCAATATACTTGATAACTTCCTCTTTTTTGATAACTTCTTTATCAATGTACTTTATAATGTCCTTACCTTTTTCACGGATAACTTTAGTCTTTTCTACGATTTTTTCCTGAATCTCAATATTTGTATTAGCGGATTGTGCCTCAGCTTGTGCTACTTTAGCTTCCATTTCTTTGACTTTGAGTTCCCACTCTTTGTAGTCGGCTAAGCCTCCCTCAAGATAGACGCCAAATACAAGTACAATAATGCTACATATTTGTATAGCAAATTGATATGTTTTGACAAAAGGAATGAATCCTAGGACGAATCCTGCGATAGTGCCCAAAATACCTAATCCAAAGATTATATGTATTGCGGCGTCGGGTAGTAATGATAGTATCCACATAGTATCCTTATTTATGCCAGGGGATACTTACTCTCAGGAAGTATTTTAGTTGCTATCATGTCTGATCCGCAATAACATTCTTTAATCCCGCATACTATTGAATCGGATGTGAATGACAAATTTGGGTCTGATAGGCTTCTAACTTCCCCCTCCCCACACACACCACGATATACGGTTTCACTATCAATCCTAATGGTGTCTTTTCCTATAAAGCAATCCCATCCTCTAAAATTATTTTTTTTATTTTTCATAAGAGTTTGTGATTCAACTTCAATCACCGTATTAGGTCGATTATAGGTTACTTTTAATTTATGATTTAATTTAAATTTATCTTCATATGGGAATTTTGTTTTAGTATCTCTTTTTGCTCCCAATTCCCAATTAACACTTTTTAATGAATTAAGCTGTTCTTTGGTATATTTGTCATAAATATCATAAGCATCTATGAACATTGCTTTTAAATTAATAATAGCTCCGGTATTATCTAATAGATTGTTCATTCCCAAAACTGCCTGATCAAAAGAATCAATTGTATGAGTTATTAATATAATTACTTCTGTGGGTTTTTCATGGAATAGATTAGCAACATCACTTATATGTTGCCAATCATTAGTTTGTTCCGAATGGTACGTTAAAAACAAATAATCCATAGTATTAGATTCTTGTAATTCTTTCCACCAACGCAATGTTCTTGTACCATTTGAAATCATACTTATCATTGCTCCCTTAGACTTAATATAGGTTATTAACTCTAGTAGGTCTGGATAAAGAGTAGGTTCACCGCCTGTTAATTGAATCCAAAAAGGATGACCCTCACACATCTTGGCAAGTTTATCTACGTATAATTTGTATTTTTCTAAAGTAAGCCACCTAACACTGCCATCTTTATGTACGGAGCCGCAAAAACTACAGTTATGATTACACACATTATGTAATTTCCATTCTATTAATTTATACGCTAGTGGTTTGGATCGCTCAACTTTAATTGGAAATATTTTCATATGCTATTTATGAAAATTAATAACCTTATCAGTAATATATTGTACTTCTGTATCAGTCAACTCAGGATACATAGGCAAACTTAATACACCCCTAGACAACAATACACTATTACTTAATAAGTCGGGTTTAGATAAATCCTTACCAATTGGTAAATCACCCAAAACATATTCATAATGAATTTTAGTATCAATTCCATCACTAAGTAAACGTGTATGTAAACTATTCCGATCGGCTAAGTACATCACAAACTTTTGATGAGCATGAGGATCTTTGGTATCTGACAAACAATTTATAGGTAAATCTTTAAATTTATCACACCAATATTTTGCGATATCACTTCTACGTTTTTGCCATTCATCTATATAATTTACTCTAACAAGAATTTGAGCACAATCCTGTTCACTCATTTTACTATTAGATCCAGCATCATGAAAATAGGGTTTGTTGTTATCTCTGTAACTTGAGGCATATAGATATAACTTTTCATCATTGGTTACAATAGCACCACCGTTGCCTGAACTAGGTAGGTTCTTTGTAGGATCAAAACTAATAGACATACCGCTACCCACATCACCCTCACATGCTAACCAGTGTTGTGCTCCGTCAACTATTACTCCATACGCATTTGAATAGCCAGCATCTGGCCATGGCTTACGACCTGCAAATCCCATCACACAATCGTATATACCACCTCTACCAAACTCAATGTTAATAACACCGTTCTTGTCAGTATCAGCTAATTCAATATCCCATCCAGCTATTAGAAAGGCATTTAATGTAGCAGGGTAAGTTAAATTGGGTATACGAATCTTTGGATTGCCCTCCATAGTCTCACTATGTTTAATCTTTTTCCAACGAGCAATAATCTCTAATGCTTGTGTACCTGAATGTACAGTTATAGCATATTTTGTTTTAGTGCGGTGTTTAAGCCATTCTTCAAATGACCGTGTATAATGTCCACCAACTAACTTACCATCTTTGAGGGCACGGTCTGTGGCATCTAGTAATTCATCTCTTAGATTACTGTACTGTCTTTTTAGACCAAAATGTGGAATTACTAAGCCACTCATAATATTTTTCAAATCCTTCTTCTACATCTACTTTAGGATCATAACCAAAGTCTCTACGAGCGGCATCAATGTTCAATGCACCACGACTCGGAAAATCAACATCTTTATCTTTAACTACTAATGTTCCGCCACCTGCTAATTTCAATGCTAGTTGTGCGGCTTCTAACAATGTACGACTGTGGCTCTTAGTAATATTATATGTCTTGTTCTCTGTGTTATCACTCAATGCTGCCGCAACAATTCCATCTGCGGCATCTTCAACATAGGTGAAGTCTAATGTTTCGTTTGCACCATTCACATTTAGTGTTCCACCACGCATTGCAGTAAGCATAAACTTAGCAATAACACGATCCTCAACATCTAATTCACCGTATACAGCACTTGGACGAATAATTGTGTGACTAAAGCAACCACGTCGGCTATAATCTTCTACTAATCGTTCTCCTGCTAGTTTCATAATACCATACTGTCCTTGTGGTTTACAGTTATAATCTTCTGTTACATCATCAGTAAAGTCACCATATACCATTGAACTACTGATATAAACAAATTTCTTTATTCCATGCTTCTTACTAACTTCACATAAATTCAATAGACCTTCCATCATTGTTTTTGCTCCCATAGTTGGGTTAGCATTAACAACTTTTTGTCTTGGAAAGCTAGCCATGTGAATCACAGTATCAAACTTGTATCGACCAAATAACCAATCAATACTTTCACTAGAAATATCAATAGCATGGATACTACCGGGTTGAATTTTCTTTAACCTTTCTGTCATTAGATAGTCTATCTCATCTTGTGGGATAATGCCGTAGTTAGTTCGTATATCGGTTATAGCAACATGGTGCCCCATACGTTGTAATCGTTGAACAACATTGTGTCCGATAAGTCCTAATCCGCCTGTAACTAGTATATTACTCATATTTTAATTTCCAAAATGTTAATTGTTTATGTGTTAGATATGCTCTAATCTGATATACATAACCATAATTGTATAGGTCATTGTTGCGATGCCAACTGGGTGTAGGATTAGAGTTTTCCATTATCCATTTACCAGCTTCCGTTTGTTGCCACTCATATATAGGTTGTGCCACAAACAAATCAGGATCCTCAACGTCACCCATTTTAATATAGTGAACTACATGAGTGATAGACACTATCTCTTTCCCTGTATCAGATACTTGTACCTGATACTTAGGTCTAAGTTCAGTATCAGACTGCCATTGTTGCTTTGATAGGGCCATGACTTTGATAGTTCTCCAAATGTATATCTTCCATTGTCATCTCAAAAATGTTTGTCTTTGAAGCATTTAACATCAATGTAGGCAATGGATACGGTTCACGTGTTAATTGTTCTTTAACTTGCTCAATATGGTCTTTGTAGATATGTGTATCACCTGTACTGATAACAAGTTCACCTACTTTTAAACCACAGTGATGTGCCAGTAGATGTGTAAGTAGTGCATAACTAGCAATATTAAAGGGGAGGCCTAAAAAAACATCCACGGATCTCTGATACATATGGCAAGAAAGTTCTTTATTTTTGTTGACATAAAATTGACTCATAACGTGACAAGGGGGCAATGCCATTTCGTCTAACTCGCTCACGTTCCAAGCACTGAGTATGTGCCTGCGCCCATTAGGATCTTCAGTTAATCCTTTAATGAGATTTGCCAATTGGTCGACTTCAATCTTGTCAACTGCGAGGCGTGTACCACCTTTGTGTGCCTTACCCATGTCTTTTTCGGTGCGATATTTGTTCCAATGGCGCCATTGTACCCCATATACACGTCCGAGATCACCTTCAAACTTCGCTTTGTGTTTCCAATACGGAGCAAGCGCATTTGGCGTCCAGATAGTAATTTTTCCTTCACTGTCACCATGGGTAATCTCTGCCAATCTACGCTCATCACTACTGCCTTCAATAAACCATAGTAGTTCACCAACGCAAGATTTCCAAGCAAGTTTTTTAGTTGTGACTGCGGGAAAGCCCCTACGCAAATCAAAGCGAATATGACGTCCAAAAACACTATAGGTACCCACACCAGTTCTGTCATCTTTAATTTCTCCGTTATCTAGTATATCTTGTAATAGTTCTAAGTATTGTTTCATAATTTATTATATAATAAGGAAAACCCCGACTAATCAGGGCTTTTTGATTGAGTTAAAGTTTACCTAATAGTCTATCAGTTTCTGGTTGTACTGTATCTGCGATACTTTGTACATTAAGAACAAATTCTACACTAACAATAGAATCTTCCAACTCATTTAATTTACGACTAACAGCATCCTCTACTTGATCTGGATCCAAACCCTGTTGAAGTAACTTTTGAATGTTAATCGTTTGTTGCTTCTTTCCAGTTAGTTTAATAATTAATTTTTTAATAAACTCTACTGGTATTTTGTTCTTCTCAACATCTTCAAGGATGTGTTCCCATTTATCGATAAAATCAGGCGACATTAGTTATTTTTTTTGTAGTTTTTTTCTTTGCTGGTGTCGCTACTTCAGCCACAACTGCTGCCTTTTTAGCCCTAGCTGGTTTAGGAGCTAGTGAAGGATCTAGTGTTTGTGCTTCTGTAGTTAAACGTTGTGCTTCAGCTAATAAGCCTTTTGCTTCACGTTCCATTTTCTGTGCTTGTTCAATACGTTGTTTAGCTAATGAGGCGTCACCTAATGCATCACCTGATGGTGCAACTACTGGTGGTTGTTTACCTTGTTGTCCACGCATTCTACGTGCTACATCAGCTGGATCTTGTAATCCGCGACTCTGGTCTAATTCAGCCATACGCTTAACTGCATCTTCACCCAATTTCATTTCATCTAAAATTTTATTAAGGTCATTTAATTTAATTCTAGTGTTTGGTGCAGGTGTCATTACAATTACTTCTGTATTGACTTTCTTTAGTTGACTTTCCGAATGTAAAACTTGTAGTATCGGTCTACCATCTTGAGTATAGCTCCGATTCAACGCATCAGCTAAATTCTCGCTATTTTGACCAATATCACTTTCAATACAGCTAATAAGTGAATCATGTATATTCTTATTAATTGTTTCCGTATATGTTACTAAGCACATATGAGGCTCGCCCGGTACTTCTCGGAATACTACAGCTACTTTTCTATCACCGTGTTTTCCTACATGTCTTGTAAAACTCATATTATGTTCTCCTTGTAATATGCTAAACTTATTTAATAAGAAATTTGTTCTCTACAAAATTTCCATATGCCCATTTATGACCATTTAAGTTCATAAAAGACTGCTTCTTGAGGATCTTCAAAGGCAATACAACTAGGGTTTATTAATTCATATATATTGCTACTGATTGTAGGATATGTAATACTAAATCTACCAGTTAATTTATCTAAAACCCATTGTTTAGATTCTTCTGTACATGGATGTGAGGTTACTACAAAATGTTTAGGAGTATGTGTCAACTCTCTTTCACTAAACCATGTAATAGGATCTAACTGATATTCAATCATTTTGTTAAATTGTCCAACATCTTGTATTTTTCCCAAGCTTCAATCACTACTGGAGTAGAGTTATCATTAGTGGGAACAACTTGCATCCATAATCCGTGACCTAACTTTGCTGGATGATTATAAGGATAATAATGTCCAGCTGTTCTTCCTGCATTATCAAATACCCTAGGTTGGTGTATTCTACCTGAGAAATATAATCTAGTAGCTAGATTTTTTACTTCGTTCAAATCATAATCACCTAAACCATATTGTGCAGGATTACGGGCATTAGGATTACCCTCTGCGTGATATTGTTGTACTACTTGAATGAAGGCATCATAATCAGGACAAAATGTACGTGTTACAATGAACATAACCTGATCCTCGGACACTTCGTTATTCATAAGACTAAGTAAGCAACCACCTAGACTTGTACCAATATACATCATACAATCATCTTCCTATCCTGCTTAACATAGTCACTATAGACTTTCTTGCCGTTCTCTCTAATCCATTTTACAACTGGTTGGGGGTCATCATTAAATACTTTCGTAAGTTCTTTGTATCCCATTGTACTATTGAATTCATAAATTTCATAAGCACGTTGACTATTAAATTTAGCACGAAGGATCAACATTTGTAACGGAATACCTTTTGGCTGCTCAGGAATGCGTTCTTCTTTAAGAATAGAAAGAACTTTTTGCTTCTCCCATTCATTATACTTTTCCATATGATAGTCAACATCATGTAGACTTTCAAGACCGTTACAGTCCCACACTGCTAGATAATGCTTGTTCTTAGTCATCATGTTTTGATAATGTTTCTAATGCTCCGGTGAGTAGTCTAATAAAAATATACAAGACTATTCCTAGTACTAATACTATAAACCCATAGCCAAGTATATCTAATATCATGCTGTTACCGGCTCATCATAAATTGCATAAGTACCGAAAGGGGGATTGGGATTTTTGTCACCATGAATGATCCATGTTGTATCACAGTAATCAGCATCACCCCAACTACCAAAAGGATAACCATCGGTGAATACAATCAATCGTTTAGGTACATTACCGATATCTTTCAAGTACGTAAAGATACAATCAAAGTCAGTACCACCACCGCCCATTGGCTCATACTCATCAATGAGGTCCATGTTCTCACTACTGAAATCTTTCGGGTTATATGTCTCAGTATCAAAACAAAATACGTGGACCTTGTAACCATCAAAGCTATTCATCATGCCACCGATCTCACCCAAGAATGCTTGTGCTTGACTATTGCTAATACTACCTGACATATCAATAGCAATAACAACATCAATTTCTTCACCGGGATTCATGCCGGGCATGATAGCATCCATATGCCAACCTCTACGTGAGGGACGCATCCAAGAATAATCTGTGCGAATAGCACTTGTCAAATTAGTTTGAATCAGTTCACGCCAAGGCATAACTGGGTTAGTATGTTGTTTAATCAGTCGCTCAACACCTAAGGGCAATGAACCTGCTTCAGCACTACTTGCGGCATTGATAATTGCTTGCTTAACTTCCTGACGCACACGTTCACGTTCTTCAGGACTCATTGAAGGACGCTTGCCTTTTTTGTTACCTTCACCTTCTTGATCACCATCTCCATCACCTTCATCATCCATGTGATCGTCAATCATCTGGTCTAGTAAATCATCAATAGAGATTTTCTGAACATTCTTCATCAAATCATCATAGATTTCTTCTGCGGCTTTACCATCATACTTCTGCTCATACAAGCAAGGTACTGTCTTAATAAACTCACCCACTTTGTGACGTTTCAAATCAGCATTGACAGCATAGTCATCAGCAATGTTCCAGATTTCGGGATCACGATTACCTCTACGACCCATGTGATCGTAAACAACGTGTAACACTTCATGGCCAACTAAGAATTCAACTTCTTTAGGCTTCAACATCATAATGAAACGACTATTGTAATAGAATTTCAATCCATCAGTTGCCGCTGTACTACACCATAGATCAGCATTAATCAATTGCATACGTGTAGCAAGATTGCCAAAAAAACTATGACGCAACAATAGACCAATACGTGCGGTAACTAATTTTTCACGTGCTTGATGGTCAATCTTACTATCTGTAGGTCCTACAAGATTCTCAAATTTCTTACTGCGACTACGTTTCTTACTGGGATTAATTACTTCACTCATATTGGTCCTTTGTTAGTTAAGTATGTATTGTAACACACTAGTGATTTACTGTCAAAATTACATTGATAGTTTGCGATAACCTTTATCAAAGTAAATCCTTGCGTAAGGATCCGCACCTTTAGTGTACAGTTCCTCCGCTTCACTTTTGTTCAATCCACGATCACGGGCACTTTGACCCATTGCGTAGAAATACTTCTTGCCAGTTAAAATCTTTGTTGCCATATTAATTACCTGCGTCTACAATGTACTTGCCGTATTTCTTATGAAAGTCATCAAAGTTCTTCAACTGACTAGGTTCAATTGGTAACTTGTATGTCTTAAGCGCAATCTTGGCACCCATAACAACTAGTTCAGTCTCAAAGTTTGCCATAATGTAACTGAAGAAATTATCAGCCATTGTGTGGAACTCTTTACTAGAAACTTTCTTTGTCTCTAGTGCATCACGCAATTCATAACACATTGAAATTGTAAGTGAGTACATAGCAGAAATTTCTTTAACTGCGAGGTCCTTAACTTTACCTGACAAAATATCTGAGGGTTCGGGCATACGACCTGCTACTTTACGATGTGCCGCAAACTTAACAGCAAGACCTTCACCAACAGCACCTGAAATCAAATTGAACAATGTATCGCTATCTGTATCGTTTTCATCATTCAACAAATCACTAACGAAACACCATGTGCGAGGTGTAGCGAATGCTCTACTTGACGATTTAGCATCAAAATCGTACAAATCTTGTTTAGCAAATGACAAGTAACCCACAACGTCTTTGTGAATACCTTTGTTAACAGCCCAATTCTGCCATGATGTAAAATCTGCTCTCATTTCTAAGTGTAAGAAACGATTAGCGAGGGGCATTGGCATACGATATGTAACACCTTTGTCAGAGTCACGATTGCCTGCCGCAACGATAACAACATTGTCAGGTAACTTATACTTACCAACTCTACGATTCAAAATCAACTGATAGCCGGCCGCTTGTACTGCGGGACTTGCTGAATTCATTTCATCTAAGAATAGAACAACGATCGGGTACTGACTTGCTAGGTCCTCGTCAGGCAAGTCAACAGGTGCCGCCCAGTCCATTTTATTAATATCTTTATTAAAGAATGGGATACCGCGAATATCTGTAGGCTCCATTTGTGCCATACGCAAGTCAATCATAAAGCCACCTAGTTCTTCAGTAACTTCTGCTACAACTTCTGATTTACCGATACCGGGCGGGCCCCACAAGAAAAGCGGGCGTTTCGCTTTGAATGCTTTAAGCATTGCCTTGCGAGTTTGTACACTAGTGATAGTGAGATTGTCTGATACTGATGCCATTAGATGCTCCTGTTGAAAAATTTAATATGTATGAAGTATAGTATAAAACTGATTTATTGTCAAATTTTGTGTTGTTGTTTATTTACAACAACTACCCATTTGATTAACTAGTCAGTTTTATATTGTTCAATTTGTGTATTGTATCACTAATTGGATTTATTGTCAAATTTTGATTACAAAACTTGTGTAGAAGAAAAATTATTGATTCTGGCAATTTGCTCAATATGAGAATCAATAATAGTTTGTTCAGTAGTTAATGGTAATTCTCTAAAATAGAGAGTTTTACCTAATAAAAGTTTACCTTTATTATTTGTTTTTGTATAATCACTTGCTGAGATTAATAAACAAATTTCTTCATCACTATAGGGCCGTTTTTTCATTGAGACTCTGAAGTACAAAGTACTAACTGCATTTGCATTGAATTTCATAGATACCTTTTGACTGAATAAGACTCTATTATATACCCAAATCCAATTATTGTCAAATTACTTCATTAGATTAGCCATCAATACTAACTTTTCCAAGTGATTGATAGCGTTATTGATTTTGGTAACTCTATCGTTTAACATTTCAAACTTACCCGTTCTACGTAGATTGACTTCTAGTTTGCTTAATTCTGTGACCATTTTGTCAATGTTTTTATACATACGATGTAGGTCGGGGTTGTAGCCAATCCCATTCATTTGACTTGATAAGTTACTACTAACTTGATTCCAATCTAAAGCACGTTCTATTTTCATATGATGAGTATAACAGAGAATGTAATTTATGTCAACAAAAAAGGCTCCTGAGAGCCTTTTTATTAAATTACACTACCGGTGTTTAATTTTTAGAAAGTAATACTTCCGGTACCAGCAGTAAATTTGTAAATTGTGTTTCCACCTGAAGTAGTTTTGGTATAAGTTAGTCCAGCATCAATACCTGACAAATCTCGGTAGCTTGATGGATAAGCAATAATCACAACACCAGAGCCACCGTTAACTGATGTTAAAGCAGGGCTTACACCACCGGCACCTCCTCCTGTATTTGCAGTTCCGTTTGTGGGTGTTGAGGATCCTGCTCCGCCTTGTTGGCCACCATCACCGCCTCCACCTAAACCACCGGTACCTTTAACTGTATTCCAAGTAACGTAGTCGGCTCCGGCACCACCACCTCCTGCATAGTAAACAGATGTTCCAGTAATGCTTAAAGCAAGTCCTACACCGCCATTACCCGCATATTGTGTAGGTGTATTTGATGCATTAGGAATTAAATTACCACCTACTCCGCCTGCACCTCCACCTCCTCCGCCACCACGAGCATTAGTACCATTGGTTACATTAGAATTACCACCGGCATATCCTTGTCCAGCAATACCGCTACCACCAATCTCTTGATAGCCACCGGCACCACCACCGCTACCACCGTTCAAGCCATTAGCATCAGCATATGCTCCTCCTCCTCCTGAAGCAGTAACTGATGAAAATGTACTGCTACTTCCATTTACAGAACCAGCACCGCCTGCACCAACAGTTACGTTAACTCCGCCACTAACAGAGAATCCAGAAGCATAATATAAACCTCCCGCACCGCCGCCACCTCCGTGATATGGACCAGCACATCCTCCGCCACCTGCAACAACAAGATAATCAACAGATGATGTTGCTACCGGTGTTGATGTTGTAATGCTATTACTTGCACTACTTGGACTACCTGTACCAGCACTGTTAGTTGCTGTTACGGTAAATGTGTAACTTGTACTTCCACTTAATCCTGAAACTGTAATAGTACCACTACCTGCTTGACTTAGTGTACCGGTGATGCCACCAGGACTGCTTGTTGCGGTATATGTTGTAATAGTGGCACCGCCATTACTTGCTGGAGCTGTATATGCTACTGTGGCTGTTGTTGATCCTGTAGCTGTGGCTGCACCTATAGTTGGAGCTCCGGGAGCAATAGCAGATACATTAGCTGTAGCATTAGAGTTAGCAGATGAATTACCAATACCATTTGTACCAGTTACTACACATCTAATTGGATTACCAGCATCAGCATTTACTAATGTGTAGTTACTAGACGTTGCACTTCCTATATTAGTACCATTTCGTTGCCATTGATATGTAAATGTTATTGTGGCTGTACCAGTCCAAGTACCATTAGTAGTTGATAATGTTTGACCAACAGTAGCTGTACCACTAACAACAGGTGCCACTGTGTTAACTGGAGCTGAACCGCCTGTTTCAATTTGTAATGTAATACCAGTACCTATCGTGATTCCGGTGCCTATTTCTAATGCCATACTACTACCTTAATTATTATATTTCAAGCCAAGACATTGTTTCTTCATCCCAACGATACATTTTATCATCTGTTGGCATTGGTGTGGGTGCTTCCCACAAACAACTAGTTTCGTTTAATGTCCAAGATGCAAATGGTTTGGGAGGTATAAAAGCATCAAGTGTTTCATCATATGTGTAGCCTATACCTGCATAATTCTTACGTAATGGTGTGCCACTGTTTAAATGAACACCTCCATAAGTGTTGTAGCTTGTGCGTTTACAAGTTTGACCTCGGAAGTCACCGTAGTGTTGTTCCCAATCAATACCGTTTTCACCTTCATCTTTACCTACTATAACTTCAGTAACGATTTTGTTTTCATCTAAGAATGCGTAATGTGCCATATTTTTTCCTTTTTAATTAATTCCATTGTACGTTGCCTGTTCCGGCAGTAAATGTTGTTATTTTGTATCCACCTGATGGTGAAGATGTTGAGCTTGTTAGCCCGCCGCCAACTGTAATTGTATAAGTATCTGGATATTTAAGTACAACAACACCTGATCCGCCGGCTTTACCTTGATCATAAGGACTTCCGACATTAGTACCTCCGCCCCCGCCACCTCCGGTGTTAGTTGCTCCTGCAGCCGCAACTGCTGATCCATTACTACCGTACCCACCACCACCAAGACCACCGGCTGATGCAGTTGGTCCATTACTACCAGAACCGCCACCACCAGCTAGGTAATATTGTCCACCAGAGAATTCACCTGTCGTTGATCCTGCAATTGGATTGGCTGCTCCAATACCACCATTTCCTACGCTTGATCCGCCATTAGAGCCTGCACCTCCTGCACCTCCACCTCCACCTCCATAGTATGGAGAACCGCCCCCATTACCACCGTCATTACCTTGTGAAGGACTTGTGCTTGGAGTATTACCAAAACCTTTAGTTGAACCGCCACCTCCAGAGCCAAAACCGCCGGAGCCAGAACCACCGCTACCGCCGGTAGCAGTGTTAAATCCATTAGCACCACCTCCACCTGCAGAAGTTATAGAGCTGAATACTGAGTTAGAACCAGGTGATCCATCACTCTGACTATTATTAGGTACTCCGGCTCCTCCGCCACCTACGGTTACTGTGTAATTTGTGCTTAAAGATGCCGAAAGAGTAGATGATCTAAATCCGCCGGCTCCGCCGCCACCTGGATTGACACTACCACTGCCGGCTGATCCACCGCCTCCTGCAACTACTAAATATTGAATTGAAGCACTTAATGCTGCAGTAGTTATGCTATTGCTTGCCGAACTTGGACTACCTGTACCAACACTATTAGTAGCAGTTACAGTAAATGTATAACTTGTACTTGGACTTAATCCAGTAACATTAATAGTACCACTACCTGCTTGACTTAGTGTACCAGTGATACCGCCAGGACTACTTGTCGCTGTATACGTTGTAATCGTGGCATTACCATTACTTGCTGGAGCAGTAAATGCTACTGTGGCTGTTGATGCACCTGTAGCTGTAGCTGTACCTATTGTAGGAGCACCTGGCACCGTAACACCAGACTCTATTTGAAGTGTGATATTACCACCAATAACAATATTTCCACCTATTTGTAATGCCATGCTATTATTCCTATTATATATTTATATTTATGTTAACTTTAGAAAGTAATAGTTCCTGTACCAGCAGTAAATCTATACACTCGGTAACCAGCTCTAGATGGTTGGGTGTATGTTAAACCACCTCCAATTGAGGAGATAGCTGGATAACTATCTGGGTAAGCAATAATTACTACACCAGAGCCTCCGTTCCATCCAGCACTTGCCGCCTGAAAAGTTCTTGAACCACCTCCGCCGTTTCCTGAATTTGCTGTGGCATCTCCGGTGACACCGGTAGACCAATAGCCTTTACCTCCAGCAGCATAGGTAACAGAAGATCCTGTAATAGATGATGCTAAGCCGGCACCACCCGCACCACCTCCTACAGCACCAGTATCAATATCTTGGGTACTAGCACCTACCCCGCCAGCACCACCACCGCCACCAGAAAGCCAGCCATATGCGGTAGTTGTTGCAGTGCCTGATCCGCCTGCATAACCTTGTCCTGCTGTTGCAGTACCTCCTGCTCCTACTCCTATAATAAAAGAACCAATTGAACCACCGCCACCAGAGCCACCAGAACCACCGTTAACTACTGCATAAGCTCCAGCACCATATCCACCGCCAACTGCGGTATACCCAGTTATAATTGAATTAGTTCCAGGAGAAGCATTTCCGCTAGTTTGCGTGCCAGCACTACCGCCTGCGCCCACGGTGACTGTATAGGAACCAGAGAATGTAGCTGTACCAGTTAGCATACCACCTGCACCACCACCGCCACCGGATCCTCCACCGCCGCCCGCAACAACAAGATAACTAAATGCGGCATCTGTCGTAATGCTATTACTTGATGCACTAGCTGAACCAGTACCAACACTGTTAGTAGCAGTAACAGTAAATGTGTAACTTGTACCAGCTGTTAATCCAGTAACATTAATAGTACCACTACCTGCTTGGCTTAATGTACCGGTGATGCCACCAGGACTGCTTGTTGCTGTGTATGTTGTAATAGTAGCACCGCCATTACTTGCTGGAGCGGTATATGATACAGTTGCAGTAGTAGCACCTGTAGCTGTGGCTGTACCTATTGTAGGAGCTCCTGGTGAAATTGCTGATACATTAGATGTAGCATTAGAATTAGCAGATGAGTTACCAATACCATTTGTACCAGTTACTACACATCTAATTGGATTACCCACATCTGCAGCTACTAATGTATATGTGCTAGCAGTAGCACTTCCTATATTAACTCCATTGCGTTGCCATTGATATGTAAATGTTATTGTAGCTGTGCCAGTCCAAGTACCATCAGTAGTTGATAGTGTTTGACCAAAATTAGCTGTACCACTTACAACCGGTGCTACGGTATTAACTGGGGGACTTGTGCTTGATTCTGGTATTAGAGTAATACCACCACCTATTGTTATGTTTCCGCCTATTGTCACTGCCATATTATTATTTCCAATATATATTAATATTATTTATGCCGACTTTAATTACACCGTAACTGTTCCTGTTCCAGCTGTAAATGTATATATAGTGTTTCCACCTGATGTTGTTTTAGCATAAGTTAGACCACCACCAATTGTTGTAAGGTCAGCATATGAAGATGGATAGGCAATAATAACAACACCAGAGCCACCACTACCTGTAGTGGATCTACCTGATGATCCGGCGCCACCGCCAGTATTGGCAGTTCCATTTGTGGCAGCAGTACCATTATTTCCTCCTGTACCGCCTCCTCCAAGTCCGCCGGCCGCTGGAGTCGCGCCATTATCAACACCGCCACCGCCACCGCCGGCTAAATAGTAATTACCGCCACTTAATTGACCTGTTGTTGATCCTGTAATTGGGTTAACAGAACCTGCACCACCAGAACCTCCGGGGCCATTTGGAGCTTGACCATTACCCCCAACCGCACTAGCTCCTCCACCTCCGCCACCAGGATAAGCTGGACCAGTACCACTTCCAGCACCGCCGCCAAAACCTTGAGATGGGCTTGTGCTTGGTGTATTGCCGGCGCCTCCTACGGAACTATCTCCGCCACCGTTTCCGCCTCCGCCACCAGAGCCGCCATCACCACCGTTTTTCCAATTTCCACCGCCTTGACCAGAACCGCCAGCACCGCCGCCGGCTGACGTAATACTTGAAAATACTGAATTTGACCCAGCATTACCATAACTTGCTTGTCCTGTTTGAGCCGCGCCACCACCGCCAACTGTTACAGTAAATGAAGATCCAATAGAGAAAGAAGTACCATATCTAAATCCACCGGCGCCACCACCACCACCATCATTAGTGTTACCTCCACCGCCGCCTGCAACTACAAGGTAATCAACTGTTGATGGGGCTGCCGGTGCTGATGTTGTAATACTATTACTTGCAGCACTTGGGCTACTTGTACCAATACTATTTGTAGCAGTAACTGTAAATGTATAACTTGTGCTTGCTGTTAATCCAGAAACAGTGATGGTTCCACTACCTGCTTGGCTTAATGTACCAGTGATGCTACCTGGACTACTTGTTGCTGTATATGTTGTAATAGTGGCACCACCATTACTTGCCGGAGCTGTATATGCTACTGTTGCTGTGGTTGACCCTGTAGCTGTAGCTGTACCTATAGTTGGCGCATCTGGGGCTATAGCTGATACATTAGCTGTGGCATTAGAATTAGCAGATGAATTACCAATGCCGTTAGTACCAGTTACTACGCATCTGATTGGATTACCTACATCTGCGGCTACTAAAGTATAGCTACTAGACGTTGCACTTCCTATATTAGTACCATTTCGTTGCCATTGATATGTGAAAGTTATTGTAGCTGTGCCAGTCCAAGTGCCATTAGTAGTTGATAGTGTTTGACCAAAATTTGGTGTACCACTTACAACCGGTGCTACGGTATTAACCGGAGAACTACCACTAGGAGCTTGTTGTATTAAAATACCAGCTCCTATATCAATGCCTGGACCTATTTGTATGCCTGGTAATGCCATTTTATTATTCCTACGTTATATTATATTTATCAATTATCCTCTAGGATATCCCGGGAAAGGAGTCCAACTAGTTGTATCTTCATCCCATAAATAAGGATATCCATCTGACGGGGGTGAGGTTGGTGCAACATATGATACAGCAGCTTCATCCCATATCCATGATGCTGGACGTTCAGCATTAAATGCGTTTTCTCTTGCTTCAGCAATTTCTTCTTGTGTTGGTGCTGGCATGTTTTCTAAGTCTATCATTATAATTCCTTTATAACTATATATTTATACCCAATATAAAAGGCTCCTGAGAGCCTTTTTATGTAATCTCGTTGAGATTAGAAGCGATGTGTTACACCAACTCCAACTTGTTTTACGTCATTTGCTGTACCTGTAGCATCAACACTACGATAGTTGACACCAAGAGCAGTACGCTTACTGAAGTTATAATCAGCACCCATTGAATAAGCTTTAACATTGGTATTTGTTTTACCAAAACTTGCTTTAGCAGTTACTGGACCAAATGCTTGACTTGCGCCAATCAAATCACCCTTATGTGCGCCTACACCTTTGTCATCACTATGTGTGTAAAATACTTGAGTACCGCCTAATTTTGCGCTACCACCATATACAGTACTTTTTTCAGTACCTTGACTATATTGGGCAACTACAGCATTAACACCCATAACAGTTGCTGATGCACTATAGCTAGTTGCTTCAGTACCTACACCATTATTTGTGCGGTCATAGGTTGCAGTTACACCTTTGATTGGTGTCAATGCAAAGAATGTACCATTGCTCATTCTTAGACCACGCAAGTTATGTACATCACCGGCAATACTACCATACAATGTACCAAAGGCATCATTGTTAGTAACTGCTAAGAAGTGACTATGTAAGTTGCGACCTAGGTCAACACTGCCTAGTCTGTTAGCTAAACCGACTGTTGATTGACGATCACCTAACTTAGTTGCAGAGCCACCTGTTGGATCATTAGCTGCCAAACTTGTATCTAATACTACACGAGCCTTCAAACCACCACCAATATTTTCATTTGCTGAAAATGTGAAGTTGCTTGTTGGATCTGTAACAAGAGTTGTTTTGCTTGTTGCACCTGTTTTAGTATTGTCAGCAAATTCGCTGATTTTACCAGAGACTGATACTTGAGCAGTTGCAACTAGTGTTGTTGCGGCCAATAATGTCGCTATTGCGATTTTCTTCATATAATTTTCCTTTAAATAAAATCTGTTAACAGATTAGACTAATATTTAGAGCGATTTTTCTTACCCATATAAAATAGTTGTTTGCGTAATAACGTCTGCTTTAACATGAAAAAAGGCTCAAAGAGCCTTTTATAGTAGTATATATTAATTATACGACTGGTGTATATTCAATACCAGTTGTTGCTAAACCAACTAAACCGATACTTGTTTCAAATGTTGCCAATTCACTAGCAATAACTAATACATCAGCTTGGCTGTACTTGTTAGCAGTCATCCAATTTGTCAATGAAGTTACATCTGCTAAAGTAGCAGTTGTACCCATTACATTTTTGTAAACATGCTTAATGAATGTTTCATCACTAACACCACCGGCGTCTGCCTTATAAGTGTCCGTAGCTAGTAATGCTGTGGCTAATTCTTTGTTTGTCCAACCAGCATCAGCAAGATAGATACCAATGCCTTCATATGCTTTAGTAACATCAGCAACACCAAGTGCGGCTGCTAGTAATGCGTATACATCACCTGCACGACCGGCAGCATCATAAGCAATAGCCTTGTCAGTAAAGACAACACGTTCGTGGTCGGCAAGATTGAATTCCATGTTACTAACTAATGTGCTTGCTAGTGTTACTTTAGCGGCAGTCTTTGTAATTGTATACTCTGTGCTTGCACCACCTGTTGTATAGGTGTCAATACCGCTTGTACCAGTAACATCTACTACCACATCAACTGTACCATCGCCAACACGACCTGTACCTACTACACCAAATGTAGCAATCTTACCTAATGTACCAACAGTAGCAACTGTAACGATTAAGTTGTTAGCAACTGTTCCGCCTAGTGCCGTACCAGCAAGAGTGATTGTGTCACCAGCTAAGTAACCGCGACCTGCGCTAGCGGCTAGTGAATCTAATACAACGGAATATACTCCGTTAGTTTTTGTAACATCAAATGCGGCTTCAACACCTGCGCCACCTGTTAATCCAGTGATGTTTTGATAGGTAGTGTTTACCGGTTTGTCTTTGATTGTAATTGTAGTTGTCATAAATTTCCTTTTTATATAAAAATAACTCAATAAGTATATAGCATTTCTACTAGTACTGTCAATACTAATATTTTACGTAGGTGTGATTAGGATCACATGTTGGCATGAAATATAGCTCTTTTAACCAAACTATCTATGCTATTAACTAAAGGAATGCCGTTTAGCTCTAATTCTCTAACAGCTAATGGCAATTCTGTACAACCTAATACTACAGCTTTTGCCCCACGAGAAATTAAACTGTCAATAACCTTGACTAACAAAGAATTTGCTTCCACCATATTACCAGCTTTAATAAAATCAATTGCAGGCTGAACAAAGTAATCCATCTCTGCTGTGTCTGGTACAATACATTTCCAACCTTGCTTTATTAAATGTTGTTGATATATTCCGTACTCTATTGTACCTTGTGTTCCTATTACACCAATAGTTTGATTTGGAATAGCTAAACTGTCTAACTCTGTAATTACACTACTAACAATATGAATTATTGGTACACCTAATTCATTTAATTCAGTATACCAGTAATGTGCTGAGTTGCAAGGTATGACAATATAATCACATCCTACAGCTTTTAATGATAGAATGCCTTCTTTCAAGTACGGTAAAGGATCATCATTGCCGGCTCGCATACTTGTACTACGATCAGGTGTTCGTGGCTCATTCCATAATACAAATGGAATATGTTCTTGGTCACACGTTGCAGGAGTTTGTTGTATTAGTCTGCTTATAAATTCAGCACTTGCGGCAGGGCCCATGCCACCTAATACTCCTAATCGTTTAATCATACCATAACCAATATTATGATTATAAAAATACCAATACCAATAGCGATGACAGCAGGAAGTCTCATTTTTTAAATAACAAGGCAGAAGCAATAACTAATGCGGTTTGTGCGGCTTCAACATCAGTGGGTTGTTCTTTCCAACCTACACTAATTTGTCCAATGAATACGCCAGGCTCTGCTGGTACACTAATTCTACACATATAGTTAACACCATTTTCTCTATACGCAAATCCAATAAGACTTTGTGGCTTAAGATATGGACTACATGGTATCTTACCAGACATTAAACCAATAACATCATTATTGTTATCATAGTTTTTACTAAACAATCCAACATCTAATCCATCGTATTGTTTAATTCTTCCACCATTGCGTGTGGACACAAATACAATTTTTCTTGTGTTTATTAAAGTGTTAACTTCCATAATAGATACAAGCTCTATTTCTGTATTTTTTAATAAGAAATTATATGCTTCTTCATATCTTCCATTCATCTTAGGCAATGCTTGTTGGGCACGATATGTTGCCAAGAAGTTGTCTTTTTCTGTATAAACAATCCAACCAGCAAATCCTAGTATACAGAGAAAGACAACGGTAAATAGGCGAAATGGACTTTCGCCTATATAGGTTAATAAACTAAAGAGAAAATCTTTAAGTTTGTCCACCAGTAACTACCTCTTTGTCGCAGACAAATGCTGTTACTGCTACATTGCCGTGTACATGACTTGCTGTGCGAATCATATCCATTAATGGATCAACTGCGATTAGTAATACTAATACAGCTTCGCTTGGTAATTTCAACAAATCACACACAACTGCCACTGTAGCGACTGTAAGGATACCTGTTGTACCTGCACTTGCTAGTCCTGCTAAGATACTACCAAACAATACAACTGCTAGTCCTGTTAAGCCTAGTGGTGCATCATAAATGTTAGCAATGAATACTGTAGCAATAGCATAATAAACAATACTACCAATACGATTAACTGTAAAGCTTAACGGAACTGTTAATTCAACTCCACCTTTGTCAAAGTGTAGTTTATGTAATGCTTCTTGTGCGTATGGGATGCAAGCTAAAGAGCTACGTGAACTAACAGCAACAATCAATGTTTCTTTAGTTTCTTTGATAACAGTGGAGAGACTTAATCCAGACCTCCACCAAATCATAGCAGTACCTGCGGCAACTACTAATAGTCCACCAATGAATTGCTGGAACACAAAGTCAAACATAGTTAAGAATATACCTACACCTACTTTACCAACTTGAGCGGCAATCATTGCTAACAATGCTATTGGTAAGAAGTAGTTTAAGAACTTAAAGATGCTGATACTTGCTTGTTGAATGCTTTTAAGTACTTCAACCAACATCTTTTGACCTTCAGTTTGTAGATGACCAAGGGCAACACCAAAGATTAAACAGAATATAACAATCTTCAAACTTTCACCATTGTTTAGTGTATTAAAAATATTCTCTGGAATAAACTTCTCTGCCATTTTACCAGCACTAACTTCTGGTGCTATAGGCATTGGTTCTTTAAGAGTGATGTTCAAATCAGTTCCACTATCCTTAGTATTAACTAGTACACCAAGTTGTGTTTTCTTTTCAGGAGTCATTTCAGTTCCTGTAACAAGAACTGTACCAACACCAATGATTGCGGCTAAGAACATACTAGACACAAAACCAATAATGATTTTACGAATTAGTTGTTGACTACCTTCTTTTTGTAGTAAGCCAATTATACCAACTAATATAGTTGCTAATAAGAATGGAAGAACAACAACTTTAAGTAAGCTGATATAGATACTACCAATACTGTCAAAGTTTATGCTGAACTCAGGTGCGTAAACGCCGCTCAGTACGCCCACTATAATAGAACCAAGTATGGTCCACGGGCTTGTTAAAAACGATTTTAAATGTGCGGTTGTCATACTAGGTCCTTATTTCTTTTCAGCTTTGTAGCGATCCATTAACTTTTTAGTGTCAATGTTGTTGTATTCATTTTTAATAACGTAATTAATAATGCTTAACAATTGTAGTGATTTAGGATTGACTGCTACAGCAATATTATCCACGCTATCAGAGATTGTAATACTTTTTGTTGTGATTGCCGCATCTGGCTTTTCAAAAGCAATTTTCTTAATCTCAAATTCATCACGATAAGCGGCTGCGATATCACCACGTGTAACTTTATCGATAATTACGTCCCACTTATCTTCTGGAAGAAATACAGCATTAGGGAAATTAATACGGGCAAATGTATCATAGCTTGAGTTACGAATAAAACTTATCTTACCGTTAAAATCTCTAATGACTTGATATGTTTCTTTACCTTGACTGTTTTGACTTAACCATAAACGATTGATAACTAAACTTTGTCTTAGTTTAATATATGGATCACTGAATCTAACAACCTGTAGTCTAGGGGCTGTGACAGATAATTTACTTACTGCAACATCTGCTCGCCCGTCTCGTACTTGTTCAACAACCTCAGCAAAACTTTCGGCATCTCGTCTAAATTTTACAGGAACTCCAAGCATTACGCCTATTCTTCGTGCAATTTCAACGTCAAGACCTTTGATATCATCCTCGCCACCACTGAAGAAGGGAGGGTTATCTTTTTTGGTCATTGCCACAATAAGAACATTTGCTTTCTTAATTGCGGCAATATCAGCGGGTAGTGGTACAGTACTAGTTGGTAATTGTGCGTGGACAACTGAACTAATCAGTACGAATAATAATAGTAGTAGTTTTTTCATAGTACTGTATTTATGCTAGGCAATATGACAATTGTTTTACTATTATCCAATAAAAAAGAGCCCTATAGGGCCCTTAGTACTGGTTACGCAAATCCAGCGACACGCTATTTTGTGTCCGATTTAAAAAGAGTAAAAAACCAACGTTTAATACTAATTATTACTTTCCCAACAAGAAATCAACTTTTGCTTCAGCAATATTCAAACGTGCTTCAATTGCATCTAATGCAGGATCTGCAGGAGTAGCGATTGCTTCCACAATTTGTTGTGTTACTTCTGGGGCAACTGCTTCAACACCTGTAGCTGTAGCGATAACTTCCGCAACTGCATCAGCAACTTGTTGAGCTACTTCTGGAGTCGGGGCTGGCATATCAGCAACTGCTTGCATGATAGCTTCTGTGATTGCGACTGGATCAATAACAACTTCTGGATCTGCTGTAACAACTGCCATGACAGCGGCTGAAACAATATCAGCAACTTCAGTATGAACAATTGGATCAGCTTCAGTTTGTGCTGTAACAACATCAGTAACGATGCTAGCGGCTTCTTCATGGAATACGCTTGATGACAATGCAACTACTTCTGCTACGTCAACTGGTGCGTCATTTGCTACTGCGGCAACAATAGCGCCAATGTGAGCTTCTGTTTTCTCAATGATTAATTGGTCAACCTGAACTTCAACTACAGAAAGTCTTGCGTCTAGTTCTTCAATGCTTGTGGCACTGTCTGTATTAACTGTTGTACCAGTTAGGTTTGCTAATTTGGCTTCTACAGCTACTAATCTTGCGGCTAAATCTTCTAATCTCATGGGTTTCTCCTTGTGGGGTTAGTTTGTGTGCCACCATGGCACATAATTATTTAATAGATATTGTGTGACAGTGATGTTACAAATCACGACCAATATTTAGATGAGTCTAAACTATCCCAGTATTTTTTATTATTGCGATTAACAAAATTTTTTATTAAATATTTACCCATACCAAGATATCCCATCTTTTTAAATCTACGACTATCTTGACCAAAGTGATGTTTAACAATTCTGAACTTTTTAGGGCTATATTTCCTTGACAAAAAATAATCTTCGGAAGTTGAGAACTGTTCGGGGAATCCACCGTATTCTATAAACTTATCTTTACGAGTTAGCATAAATGCTCCAACTGCAAAGGGTGAAAAATATTTCAATGTGTTGTTTATTGTATTAAAAAGAGTGAAACCGAGCATTGCTCTTGGGTCTTTGTCATAACATTTGATATTCAATCCAACAAGATCCAAATTCATAGAGTCAATTTTATTAACAGCATCATAAATGACATTATTTTTAAAGAAACGAACATCAGCATCAATGAATAGTATATAAGGAGTAGTAACTAATCGTGCTCCGTTATTCTTAGCAATAGAAACAGGACCACCCTCAATGATTTCAATATTCAATGAATCACTGTTATCGTTAATGACTTGTCTAGTATTATCAGTAGAACAGTCAGCAATGATAACTCTAGTATCACCAATATCTTGACTACGCAACGAATCTAACAAATAATGAATATAATTTTCTTCATTCTTACAAGGTACAACAATAGTAATTTTATCACTGAGTTTCATTTTTTTATACACTTTCCTTCAATTTTAAATTGACTAAACTTTAGCCAATATGTCATACTTTGTAAACTTTGTTCACATGAGAGTTTGTCCTGAAATGTCAACTCCACTCGTCCCGGTATGTCCTTTGGGTCGTTCATGTGAACTGCTAGAATTATTAATACCCACATTGTCCTTCTCCCTAGTCCAAGTAACTATTTCCCAACGTCCATCATGATGTTCTACTAGTGCTGTACAAGATTCAACCCAGTCACCATCATTCATGTAAATGACACCATCTATAGTTTTTATTTCAGCATGGTGTATATGACCACATATTACACCATCAAATCCTCGCTTCTTACAATACCCAGCTAGATTCTTTTCAAACTGAAACATAAAATCTATGGCTTTTTTTACTTTGTGTTTAAGGTATTTGCTAAGACTAAAGTACCCAAAACCAAAACGATGACGTATCCAATTGAACTTACTATTGAGCGATAAAATGAAATCATATGCTTTGTCTCCTAAAAATGCTAGCCAAGGTGCTAGCCGTGTAATTCCATCAAATAAATCACCGTGTGTGACTAGATAATGCTTTCCATCTATACCTATATGTTCTATTTGATTATGAATTTCTATAAGACCAAAACTAAAATCATATGGAATCATAGGTCTTAAAAACTCATCGTGATTGCCAGCGATATAAACAACTCTAGTACCACGTTTAGCATGGCCTAACACTCTACGTACTACATTGGTATGGCTTTGTTTCCAGCGCCACTTGTTTTGCTGTATACGCCATGCATCAATAATATCACCTACTAGATAAAGTGTATCACATGTATTGTGTTTTAAAAAGTTATTTAACTTATCAGCCTGACTATCTTTGGTACCTAAATGTACATCACTCACAAAAATAGAACGATATGTTTTCATATAGTATTTATTGAGAGATATGTGACAAATTAGTGACAATCTTATTTGTTAGCTAAAGGATTGTCCATAGCTTTTTGTATTTTGCTATCAACTTCTCTCTTTAGTGTCTCTACTTCACGGTTGATTTCTCTACGTGCCGCAGTAAATTCACTGTTAATTTCTTTACGGGTTGATTCCATATCCTTGCGAATTGCGTTAGCTTCGTTTCTAGCTCTTTCCAAGTCTTCACGCACAGCTTTACGCATATCACGCATTTCTGACTCAGTTTCACGTTGGGCATTCTTAACACTACGTTCTACTTGTTCAGTTACAGTTTCGTTACGGCGAATATCGTTCTTTAAATCGGTTTTGATATCACGTGTGTAATCAGCACCCTTTTGACTATTTTCTTCAATAACTGCTAAACGCTTATCAAATCCAGATAAGTCTGGTGCAGAGTATTCAGCTATCTTTTTCTTCATACCCACATAGTCTTTGTACACTTCAAATGAACCATAAAGTCCACCCAGTATAGATGATACGATAGTAAATGCTACCATTAGTTTGGCGGGTGTAAACTCATATCCACCAATACTGATTACCGTATCCTTGCTTGCGTATTTTTTTGCGGCTGCTTCTAGTTCATCAACCTTTGCATTTACGTCTTTTATTTCTTCACTCATTTTTTTCTCCTAGTTTATTTTAAAATTAGATAACACACTACAACAATGATTGCAGTAACTACTACAATTCCACATACTATATCATAAATTAGTTCACCGTTCATATCATTGTCCTAATTTATATTGTAAGTTTACCAAGTCTTGGTGTAATCTATCACTAGACAATTGACGCAATACTCTTGCGTTGTCTACATTTACTTGATTTTTATAAATCTCTTTTGGTGAATAGAACGGTGCATCTGCTAACGCAAATGAATATGCTTGATAACCGGCAGGTTGAATTGCCATTCTAGCTATATCGACACCCCCAGCTAATTCATTTGGTTGAACATTTCTATTCACTAATTCTGTCTTTTGTTCTTGCGTATTTGTATTCTGTGCAACTGGACGTTCTTCTATTGCATCATTTAACACTGAGCGTGAACCCATTTTAATACCCTCATTCTGTGGTACTTCTACTTCAATAGTAGTAGCATTACGTCCTTGAGGTGATTGTAAACTATACATTTCTGTTGATCCAAATGACGTATTGTTATTCATTGTAGTATTAGGTTCAACAAATATACTCTGAGTTGGCGCACGTAGACCTCCAATATTAATGATACTATCCTGTGCTGTGTTTAAAATAGAAACAACTGACATTTGTGATGAGCTGGTTGTTTTTGTTGCCGTTGTACCTGTAGTTGTTAGACTGCCAGTAATACTTTGAGTAGTTAATGTTCCTGCCACTGTTTCAGCTTGCTGTTGTGCTTGCTGTGCATCTTTTGCTGCCGCACTTTCTGCCGCTTGAACAACTGCTTTTGTTTCATTACCTATTCTAGCTTGATTAGTATTAATCATACTCAATACTGATCCTAGACTAGGACCAGCTTTGTTATCACTTGCAGTTTTTGTTTCACCTGGCTTAGGTGGTTGACCACCACCTTGAGGAGGAGGTTGATTGTTTGGCGGAGGACCGTTGGGGTTATTGTTTGGGCCAGGGCCTTGTCCTGGAGGAGGTGGACTTCCCGATGGTGGTTCTGAACCCGGTGGCGGTGGAGGCATACCATCCGGTGATGGCGGTGGAGGAGTATCTTCAGGCGCAACTACTATTGGATTTAGTTTAGCCATAGCATCATTGTAACCTCTGCAACTAGGTGAATATAATGGGTTGGTAGCACAAGGATCAACACTATATTTTAAACTAAAACTTACCGCAGTTATTTCTGGACCATATGGCCCTACCCAAAAGTTATTATCTTTACCAATGAACCCGTACTGAGCATTGCCTAAATCAGGAGCACCATATGCTGACTTAAATGTTTCTGAATAGCTAAACTGTGTCCAGTTGTATTTACGATTGAGGTCATAGTTGTATGCCTCTACTACTTTTGAGTTTGTGTTATTGTAGATGTTGACATACGCTGTTAGATAATCTTGCATACCATTATCCCAACCGTTACCGTTTTTAGCTTGGAAACTAAAGTTAAATCCGTTAACTTGTAATCCTGTTCCTGAATTAGGCAATGCGTTTTTAATATTGACTACTTGATTTAAGTCTGTTAATCCATAAGAGAAGTTGATGACATTACTACCTGAACCCCAGGCTGCAACTCTAGGTAGTGGACCACAATAGCCAGGACCTCCGGCTTCCCAGCAAGTTAACTGTTGACCGATCGTACCAGCATTTTGCCAAGTAGAGGTAGTACCAGTAGCCTGATTAGTAAAGTTAGTCAGGTTACCTGTTGTATCAACTTGTTGACTATTAGAATATTTTGTTGACAATAAGACCAAGAACAGCCCCAATGCCAACTTTCTTATAAGTGTCATCTAGTTTTTCCTCATCTACTTTAGGTATCTTATCTGGATTAGCTTCCCATTGTGCTTTAGCTTGTTCACCTATCTTGCCTTCGTATGGGCAAGGTGTTCCTGCGGCTAACATAGCATCAAACACACGACGGTCTTGACACATAGTAGCCACTGCGGCCACTTTCATACCCATATCGTATAGAGTTTTAGATAATTTTAATCGTTCACAATTCATGTCACGTATAGTTCCACCTGAACTTACACCAAATACTTGCGTCTGTACACTACCACTACTACCAGTAGAACATAGGTCAGCATTACCACCTGACAACATAGCAGGAGCTACAGCAGTTGGTGGCGGCTGAATAACACGTTGTGTAATCTCAGTTTGATTAATATTCTTGTTGGTTAACTCACCTTGTTGAATATTTGTATTAACTGAATTATTTTGATTAACATTGTTGTTAACTGAAGTACTAGCACTTGTTGAAGTATTGATATTCCTATTAGTCATATCACCAGTATTAACGTTATTGTTATTACTTGTGCTTGTACTAACATTGTTATTGTTATTAGTGGCTGTACTGACATTGTTATTATTGTATGTCATTGTACCAGTATTTTCATTTTTGTTAATGTTTGTGTTATTACTTGTGCTTGTACTAACATTGTTATTGTTATAAGTCATTGTTCCGGTATTAACGTTATTGTTATTGTATGTCATTGTTCCGGAGCTAACATTGTTATTGTTAACAGTACTTGTACCACTATTGATGTTATTGTTAGTGTTTACGCTAGTACTAGTATTATTGTTAGTATTTGCACTAGTACTATTAACGGCAGCGGTACTGGTGCTGTTGCTATTACTAGTAGTATTACTATTAGAAGTAACCGTACTGGTACTGTTACTTGTACTATTAGTATCTACTAAACTGGTAGAAGAGTATCCACCTGATATTGCTGAGTTTTGATTAATCAGTGTACTTGTGCCAGTGGTTGTACCGCCGGTTGTTCCTGATGTAGTAGTAGTTTGTGCTTGCGTAGTGAATGCCATACCCAGCATGGCAACTATAGCGAGAATTCTTTTCATTTTTATTATCATCCTCTAGAGATAGTATTTATTTGCTTTTTAGTTGAGAAATATCATGATATTTATTAAATAGGAAAGGCTCCGAAGAGCCTTTTCTGAGTTTCTGTTACGAGGTATGTCTTACCCTAGGTAGCCTTTATCAAGCTGCCAATGCGAACTGTGAGTCGTTTGCGGTTACTTTTTTTGCTTCTACGGCCGAGTTCCCCCAACCCTAACGGCTTCTGCTTTGCCGAGCTGTCCACTTTGTTACTCTTTGCCCAATCGATCCTGTGTCATCCCCACCTAAATATACCTCATACACTTAGGTGGAGATGGCCGGCACTGCCCCGGCGTCTTGAACTTATTTTACATCGCTTCATACAGCAATAACTTCAATTGTATTTAGTATTAAAATACTCTTGCAACCAAGGCCAATCATAACTTAGTCGTAATTTGTCTAAATCCCCATTGACTTGTTCAAAGTATTCTACAGCATGTTGAGCACCTTGTGTACTATATTGGGCATAGTCTCCTTCACCAACGGTTGTCCATACTTTCAATCTGTGTCTACTAATAGCACTATCATCTAATCGTAACTTAATAGCTTCACGGAAACTAGTGCGCCATGTACTAAACTCATCTGTATTGTAACGTGCTACACCCGAATTAATCTCAACAACTTCATGCTCACTATCTAATGTAAAGTCTAATCCTTTGCCCATATTACTTAATGTAATCTGTTTGTTGTACGCAATCATAGCTTGGTGACCATATACTAATCCATTAACAGGGTTACTTGCATAGAAGATATAATGTTTAGGTACTTGTAATCTATCAGGTTGCCATGTCCAGTCAAACTTGCTATTAACTTTTAATTTAGCAAACACCGTAAACATCCAAGATGTTTGACTAGCAATTGCGGCTGCATGATAGGCAGCAACACGACCATTGACCCCGTCGACTCTAACAACACGATTTTTCAGTCCTTTAGTCACGTTCAGTAAGTGTTCGTAGTTCTCGTCAGCTCCGGTTTCACCGTTACTTAGGAAGACTATATCCAGTGGCGTTGACTGTCCTATCTTTGTTGCTTTGGAAATGTATGGATAATCATACAACTCCTTTTCAACATAATTATTAGCTTCTTTGGGTACAACAATACGTGTGCCTCCCATATTCGTAATCAATATATTCTTAGATTCAATAGACCACATACTGATTGGTTCATCATTAATGTCTGGTGCGATTAAATTATCACTTGTAGTAAACACAGCATAAGGGAAGTTATAACTATGTTTTTTGAAATTCAAATGTGTATCAGCATCAGTAACAAAACTAGGGGCAGGCAAACGTTTTACTTTTTGATGCTGATTAAAGTTAATCTTCTCTATATTTTCTAGCTTATCCAAATCTTCTACAAGAATACGTAATTTGTTTACATTAATAAAGAATGTATCTCCAAACTTTTGTTTATCACTAGGGAATACATGTAACTGCTCCAATGAGAATGGATCACATATATAAGTAAAGTCAAAGTTAGTGTAATCACATATTGAACTGCATACCCAAATGTAGTGATCCTTTTTTATACCCAACTCATATAGCATATTCTTCAATGTAGTTAAGTAATCAGTTTCATACTTGATTGTATAAACGTTTTCACGTTTAATCTTGCTTTCTATTAATGAAACAATATCATTAACTCCGTCATTACCATAATCAATTAAGTAAACATCATACAAGCAATTACTAGCTATAGCACGTTTTGTTTTTACAAAGTTTAAGTTAGTTAGGTGTTCAATAATTTTCACATACTTTGTATCTTCCGCAAAGGTTTCTTTATTGACCATAAACGTACTACCCCAATGACTCCATTGAGTGCCAAATACATGAACCATTGTCATTTGCCATGGGTTAGGATAATAGTTAAAATCAAAGTTAGTATAATCTAATTCACTATTCAATATCCAGCATAGTTCTGTAGTAGATTTGTTGATACAGCGATTGATTGTATCAACCCAACTGTTTAGATAACGTGTCTTTTGTAGTGTAGGGAAGTGTATTTTTAGTTGTTCAAATCTAGTAGCAGATTCTTTATTACCTTTATCCACAAAGAAAGCGTCAACTTGTTTGAATAACTTAGATAGATATTCTTCATCTAGTTTTGTATTTTCAATAAAGCTAATATCTCTATAACCTTTTTGCCACATCTTACCGTTAACTAAGTAGGTTTGTGTTAACTCACTGTCAGGACTACCAAATGTGTTAATATTAAATGCTTGTTCTTTAGTTGGTTGCCATGCAAAATCAAACTTAGTATAGTTAATGTTCTTACGTAATGCCCAAAAGATTTCATCTATGTGTTGTTCTATCAATGCTTCTAATGTAGTTTCAATATAATATTGAGGGTACTGTACTACTGTATCTGATAACAATATGTTTTCCATTAATACAATGGTCCCGTCATTATCGGGTGTAACATATTTAGGACCGTCTTCTAAATGAACGTCATCTAATAGTGTGCCAAACTGATAGATATATGCCGGGCTAGTTGCATCAGGATGCCAACTAAAATCAAATTTAGTTTCATCAAACCCTGCAGGTATAATCCAATTTGTTTTATTAGGCAAATATTTTGCTTTGATAATATCTATATACTTGATAGGTGTAGTTTCATCGCATAATGGAGCAGTAAAAACAGGACCATTTGTTTTTTGCCATTGTGTACCAAATTGATATATATAGGGTTTGTCTTCAACATCAGGATGCCAACTAAAATCAAACTCACTAGTATCTAATCCTTCAGGTATAGACCAATGTGTCATATCTTGTTTAACTTTTGCTATTAACGAATCTATATATTTTGTTTCAGTGGCACCTTCTACAGTAAATTTAGGTCCACCTGTTTTACTCCATGTACTAGGAAATTGATAGATGTAGGGCGGGTCAGTATCATCGGGATGCCAACTCCAATCAAATGATGCCTGGTCTACATTTCTTGGAATCAACCAATTTGTAAATCTCCATGCTACTACTTCTGCTTTAACAGTATCAATATATTTTAATTCTGTTGCACCGGGCACTGTATAGCGAGGACCGCCTGTCTTTTGATGTACTGTACCAAATTGATATATGTAAGGTGGGTCATGTGGATTAGGTTCCCAACTAAAATCAAAACTATTCTTTATAACATAAGGTGGTATTTCCCAGTTGTCCATGCATGGTTTACGTGTAGCACGGTCTTCCATGTATTTGTATTCTGTTGCACCTTCAACAACATATTGAATAGAGATTTTATCTTCTGGTTTATTCCATTGATTGCCCCAAGCATAGATATACGGGGGACTCCATGGATCAGGTACCCATGAATAATCTATTCCATCACAATTTTCTAAATGTTCAAATCGTGTACTATTGGGTAATATTTTGGCTCTCATTGATAGGTCATCAATAAATTTTTGTTCTGTTGCTCCCGATACATGATATTCAACTGTTGGCATCGTTTCAGCTAGATATTGTGTGTTACCAAACATATAAATAAATGCTGGTTCACGAGGATCAGGTCTCCAACTAAAATCAAAACTTGATTTGTCAATAGAATAATTTATTTTCCATTTATCCCATTCAGGAGATAATTCTACTACATCAGGCATATATTTTATATTAGTAGCACCCTCAACATGATACTCTACATAATGTTTAATTTCAGCGGGATAGAATTTACAACCCCATTTGTATATATAAGGAGGATCATATGGATTGGGCTCCCAACTAAAATCAAATTTGGTTTCATCAATCTTATCTAAAATTACCCAATTATTATGTTTTGTATTTTTTCTATTAACAGGTTCAACATCTGCCCGATATATAATAATGTCGCTATATTGGGTTGAACATAGCCATGTGCCACTGTCTTTATTTTGTTTGTTTGGCCATACATTATTATGTTCACCTGTCCAAACTTCTTCATCAGGTAAAAAATCAAAGTCCCAATCCCAATCAAAATTGGTATAATCGCAATATTCATTGATTATCCAAAAATGTTCAGTAGTAGCTTGTTGTCTAGCATCAACTAAATCAATTGCATGTTTTTCTCTTGGGTGAACATTGGGTTTATTCCCGTAATAAAATACATCTCTAAGCATTAGTATACTTATGAAATTACAGGGACATTATAAAGTTTTTCAAATCTATCAGCATCTGCTCTATCATTAACCATCGGCTCACCACGTATGTTTAATGATGTATTCAACAACATTGGACATCCAGTTAACACATACCACTTTTCTAATAGTTCTCTAATACCCGACCCGTCTTTTGGTACTGTTTGAACACGGCTGGTATTGTCATGGTGAACAATAGCAGGGAATAATTCAGGTACTCTACATCTACTGATAACTTGCATATATCGACTGTTAGTAAAACCTTTAGGCATATCAAAGTAAGTATCAGCATATTCTTCTAATATAATAGGAGCAAATGGTCTAAACTTTTGTCTACGTTTAATCTCATTTACCTTATCTTTTATTGCTGATCCTCTTGGATCTGCAAGTAAGCTTCTATGTCCAAGGGCTCTAGGTCCAAATTCAGCACGACCACTAGCCACACCAACAATGCCAGTGGTAACAAGATGATCCAATAACTTATTAACAGGGTAGTCACCAGGGATATTATGACCAAGATAAGCATCAATCCAATTAAGCTGTTTACCGTAGCCCAAAGCAGCGGCTCCAAGACTAGAACCAGCATCGCCAGGATTAGGAATAATCCAAATGTTGTCATAATATTCTCCTAACAATCTATTTGCTAAACAATTTAATGCTACTCCTCCGCCATACACTAAGTTCCTACTACCACCTAGCATTCGTGCTTTACTAATAACTGCCATTATCATTTGTTCAACTATCAATTGTGCGCTATGTGCAATGTCCATATTGTCCGCACCTTTGGCAAAATCATCAGATACACCTACATGTAGGTTTTGTTTGAATGTGAGGTTGCTAAAAGATTCTATTAAAGTATTAGACATTTCTCGCAAAGGTCTAGTGTTACCATATGCTGCCATACCCATCAGTATATATTCTTCATCTAATGGTTTAAGACCTGCTCGTTTAGTCATTGCTGAGTAAAACAACCCAATACTATCTGGATATCGTTGTCCCCATAGTTTTTTATACTTTGCTATTCCATTAATATATCTAGCATCCCAAATACTGATAGTATCAAACTCACCAATAGCATCAATTACTACAATAGTGGCATCTTGAAAAATACTTGTTTGAAACCCTGCGGCTGCGTGACTTAAGTGATGATTATGAGTGTGTATGTTAGGTTTACTCATGTCATTGTATACAGTACCTAATAAATTATTCCATGTTGGCCAAACAAAACCTTCTCCACTACGTAATTGACGCAATGACTTTAACCACGGGCGTTCATAGTAATGATATTGTAAATTCACATAATTGGTATGTGATAGTGCGTCGGTTAATAATCCGTCACATATATCTTTATCATGTTTGTTTTTACTATATCGTTCACTGTGCCCAGCAAAGAGTATGTTGCCAGTATCATCTATAACACTAACAGCTGCATCATGGAATCCAGATGAAATACCTATGTAGTTCATTATATTATATAAGGTTTAATTTCTTCAGCCCATTTCAAATGATTTGACGGTCCGGGATGTAACATATCTCTTGCCAAACTTTTTAACTCAGGTGTAGTATAATCAATCCATCTTGGTAACAATATTGCACTTTTAAATTTCATTTGAAGCAATATCTCATACGTTGAATTATCCCATGAAGAATAATAAATTTTAATATTATTTTTTTTAGCAATATATTCCATAAGATATACATTATCTTTGAAATTTTTACATAATTCTTCGTTGGGCAATGATTTATAAATTGCCGACGCATCTAACATATATGAATTTTCCAAATTACTAGAATAATTAGGTATTATAGGAATCAATTCAACATTGTCTGAATGCTTATGCTTGCTTGCTATCTGTAATCTAAAAAATGGTGGGAGTAAAAAAATAGCATGTTTTATTTTAGTATGATTACACGTTAACGAAAATATATCTAATACTGTTTTTACACTTGCGGCAGGCTGCCCAAAGTTATACGTAGATAGTTGTAAACTATCTCCCAATAAATGATGCCATAACACATTTTTAGGTAGACCTTGACCAAAAGTAAAACTACAACCAAATGCAGCTATATCTATATCAGATGGAATATTTGAATTGTCTCTAAACCCTAACTTAGATATATCGTAACTAAAATCTTCATAGTTCCATGTTTCTCTATGTGTATAGTCTAATGGACTAAAATAGTGTACATTCATATCGGTTTGAATAGACAAATCTTTGCGTGTAGCAACTATGCTAAACTTTTTAAAATCATCTATGTTATCAGACATTAAGGTATTTAATTTGGCAAGGCTCATTAAGTATACCTATTAATAAATAAATGGGTCACGTTTACGTAATTCTTTAATTCGTTTACGATATTTGTATTCTCTAATAATATTTTTAATCCAGCGTATTATAAACATAGTTATCTTTCTATTAATGTTCCGTTTTTATCAGTATTATAATCTGTTATTACCTTAATACGATTATTTATCGACCCTAAAATAGTCAATAAATATAATGATGGCTAAAAAGATACTATTAATAGGTGGGAACGGATATATAGGTTCCCGCCTAACACACGACCTACAATATACTTATGATATACAAAGCATAGATACATGTTGGTTTGGTAAAAATTTAGGATTTAGTAATGTAATTGATTACAACTCACTTACCAAAGATTATATAGCAAAGTTTGAGGTTGTAGTATTATTAGCCGGTCATAGTTCAGTTAAAATGTGTCAGGGAGAAGCTAACTCTAGTTGGAATAATAATGTCAATAACTTCATCAACTTAGCACATAAACTTGATAAGGGACAAACTCTTATCTATGCAAGTAGTGGAAGCGTATATGGTGATACTCATTCAGAAACAAATGAAGATACTGACCTTATTTTTAAACCTATTAATAACTATGACTTGACCAAATACACACTTGATAATATTGCACAATCAATGATCCTTAAGGGGTATAATATTGTAGGGTTACGATTTGGTACCGTTAACGGGTGGAGTCCTAACGTTAGGGAAGAGTTAATGATAAACTCAATGACCAAACATTCTATTGAGAACGGAAACATTCTTATTAACAATAAAAATATTATTCGTCCTATTTTAGGTATTGCTGATATATCTAGGGCAATAGATACTATCATTAAAAAACCAATAGCAGGGATATACAATCTAGCTAGTTTTTATGATTCCGTTGAAGGACTTAGTAATAAAATAAGTTCATTATTATCAAGTAATGTCAATGTTCAACCTGATGTTACAGGTTCATATGACTTTATTATGGATACGACAAAGTTTCAAAAAACTTTTGACTTTGAATTTAAAGAAACAGTTAATACTATTGTAGATGAATTATCTACAAAGTTTGACAATGCTACCTTTAGTAACAGAAATCAATTTTTAAAATATGAATAATACATGTTTGGCTTGCGGGTCACATAACTTAACCCCATCTTTAGATTTAGGGAAACAACCTTTAGCTAATAGCTATCTATCCACTAAAGATGAAGATGAACTAACATTCCCGTTAGGTGTCAATCTATGCTTAGATTGCCTTCACCTCCAATTAACTACTATAGTTGACCCTGAATTAATATATAAAAACTATCTATATGTTAGTGGTACTAGCAATACATTAAAAGACTATTCTAACTGGTTTGCTAACTATGTTAATGAATATTGCACTAAGCTTAACAATCGGGTGTTAGATATAGGATGCAATGACGGTACGCAATTAGATTGTTTTAAAACATTAGGATATGATACGTGGGGAGTTGATCCAGCAGAAAATATCTATCCTACTAGTTCAAAGAATCATACAATAATTTGTGATTTTTTTAATGATAAAGTATTATCCAAGTTGAATAGTAGATTTGATGCTATAACAGCTCAAAATGTAATGGCACATAATCCAAATCCTTTAGAATTTTTAATCAACTGCCGTGAACTTATGAGCAATCATACTAAATTGTTTGTACAAACTAGTCAGGCTAATATGGTACTCAATGATGAGTTTGATACTATTTACCATGAGCATGTTAATTATTTTAATATCAATAGCATGAATAAATTAGCAAAGAGAGCAGGATTATATTTGGTTGAAGCTATACGCACTCCCATTCATGGTACCAGTTATGTATTTGTGTTCAGCAAGATTGAGGGTAAACCGTTTAACATACAAAATGCATTAACGACCGAGTCAGCTTTACATAAGGTTGATACTTATACCAAATGGGTACAAAACGTGAATAATAATATAGTTACCCTTAAACAAACGCTGTTAACATACAAACAACAAGGATATAAGATAGTAGGATATGGCGCGGCCGCAAAGGGCAATACATTATTAAACTATATAGACATTCAGTTAGATTTAATCATTGATGATAATCCGTTAAAACAAAACTTATATACTCCGGGCACTAAGATATTAATTAAAGGGCCGGATGCTATAGCAGAGTTTAATATAGATGATAAAATAGTGTTTATGCCATTAGCTTGGAACTTCTTTACTGAGATAAGTAATAGAATAAAAACTATACGTAACATGAAACAAGATGTTTTCTTAAAATATTTTCCTAAGGTAGAAATAACAAATGTATAAATTTCCAGTAATTGAACTAGTAGACCGTTATTGTATTGCCAAACTTAAGTTTGCAAAGCTAGGTGATAATAAAGAAGAACTAGACTTCTACACTGACCAACTTAAAGAGTTAAATTTTAATTTAATCAAAGAAGATTTAGATAAACTATATGAGGTACATGCTAGAGTTTGGGAACTTGAGGACGATTTCAAAAAGTATACAGTAGAACACAAATATAGTTTAGAAGAAGTAGGTCGTAGAGCCATACATGTTCGTAATATATTAAGTGAACGTTATGTATTAAAAAATAGAATGGCCGAACTACTTAATGATCCGGTTAAAGAAGTTAAGAAATACGGTTAATTTAAGGGGGTAGCCCAGGGCCCCTTTTTAGAATGTATTACTTTAAAGTTATGTTCTACTATACCAGTAGCAAATTTTAAAAATTCAGTTAATTCAACAGGTGTTAACTCAGCTAGTTTTTTAATCTCTTGGGCAATCATTAATAGTCTTTTACAATCATCATACTCATCATCATACGATTCGTTAATCCATGGACTAAACGTTTTATATCCCAACTCTTTTAATAATTGAAGTGTTTTTGGAACTCCTACTAATATAAAAGGATGTTTATTGAGGATAGCTTTAAACGTTTTTTCACTTAATAATCTTCCTATTCCAGTATGACCGTCATGGCTGTGTATCCTCATACACAGTGTTTCAGTTACTACACTAAAATACGTTTCTTCATAAAATGGTACGCATTCTTTGGTAAAAGATTCCACCATTATACCTTTATCTATTTTTGGAGCGTCATCCAAATACATTGTATCTAACTGGCTAAGTTTTTCTTTATTATTTGTTAAAATTTCAGTAAACTCTGTAGAGCTTTCAGTCCATGTTAACATTAAATCATATATTTCTTTTGATGAAGGGTTTTTATAGTTTGGAAATGTGTATGAGTTATAGCTTACATGGCCATACTGTAATACATCCATAGCGGCTAATAAAGACACCAATAATGACCGATGTGGTCTATGTAAGCCATTAAAACTTAAAAACTTTTTAGGATATTCTTTATCAACTAAAGTTTTAGCTACGGTATGTTTCATTTCAGGAAAATTAAGCTCTTGTGCTTTTACCGAGGCTGACATTTCAAATTCTGTCATCCATTCAACCTTAATTGGATTTAAATTAAACATTGAACTAACAAAGTTTATTTCAGTTATAATATCCGGACTATTAGTTAATAATAGTACCTGTTCCGGAGGGATGTTATTTGCTACAATTAAAAACTCATATAGATCATGTATTATACAATGGTATGCCTCATGATGATGGCATACTAGTATAGTTACTTCTTTATTTCGAACTCTATTTAATATTTCTTCCGACATTAAATCTGTTAAGGGGAAACAATAAAAAGCATCACCGTGTAATACTTCAGCATACCAATAATCAGTATCAGTATAATCACGTATGGTTAAATATCTATGATACGGATAGTTTCCGTTATGAATTTTTATAGTAGTAGTATCTACGTTACACTTTTTGCCCCATGATAATATTTGAGGGTAATTCTCATAGTTTAAAACTGCCATATATTATATCTTTCTAACATAGATTGGTCTCTCATATTCTGTTTTAGGATTCATATTTCCATTACTATCAGTAAGCCAATTATAAGTAGATAACATATCATCATACAATTCTGCCCAATTATCAATAAATGATTGTTTTTGACCAGGTATAGATTTATCTAAATCATTAAGCCATGTAAAACATGCGGTACTATCCCAATATTGTTTGTCAATAGAACTTACTAATCCACTATGAACGGATCTTAGTAATGACAAATCAAAAGTATTTTCATAACGATTAAAACATGTCTCTAACTCTTTAATAGCTTTAACCTTCATTGGGTAAGGTAATTGAAATACATCAAGACCGGGAATATTCTGTAATACTTGCCAATATTGTTTATGAAAATATCCTTCTTCTCCTAAAAACTCAAAGTATTCTACTAAATTAAACGCACTATACACACAGTATAAAGGATGAGAATCAATGTGCTTAACCTTGTTTAAATTTAAATATCGTAGATTTTTAACTAACTGGTTCCAATCTCCACCTTTTCTTACATATTCAAATCTATTACCTATTGTCTCAAAACTAATTCCCCATGCAACATTATTACCTTCTAACAGTAAATTTGCTACTTTATTAGTTTCTAGAGGTACTGTTAAGTTAGTCAAAATGTATATATCTGAATTGTTTTTAATTAACTCAATAAGCCTAGAGTTAGGTTTTTGTAATAAAGGTTCGCCTCCTAGTAAGTTAACATTAAATCTTACGTTTGGATTGTCTTGTAAATTTTGTTCAATGAATGAGAATACCTTTTCTTCTGCTGTTTCTTTATTTGCGTTTACTTTAATACCCTTAATTTCTGCCCATTTAGAACTAAAATATTCATAACAATAATTACATGTTAAGTTACAAGTATTACTCCAACGTAGGTCAAGTTTTTCTAATAAAAAGTCTTTTTCGGTATAATCTTTAAACTTGTCAAACATTTCAATAGTACCTGAACGTTCTGTTCTAGCGCCTCTGGACTCTAATTCTTGGCATTGGCTACACATAGAATGCATCTCATTATTAATAATGGATTGTCTAATAGAAGTAGCAATTTTCCCGTGAATAATTTCCTCAATTGAATTATCATTGATATTACCTAGCTCTCCTCGTAATGAACAACAGGGTCTTACACCACCATCACTTCCTAAGAATAATGCACTAAACGGTAAGGAACAAAAGGTTTCTTTTTTCATATATATTTTTCTTTAATTTTTTCTGCTAATATCTTAGCTAAATTTTTATGTAGAATCTCGTAAGGATGATAAAAGCCGTGTTCTGTTTTATGACTCCAATATGGTTCTACCTTACCAAAAGACAAATCTTTATCCAAAATTGATTCAATATTTTCCAATGAATTGATTATGTTTAAAAATTCATTATTATGTACATTGAATACATTTTTATAGGCCTGATCATTGGTGTGTAAATATACTTGTAATATCCTATTGTTAAGTGTTTTTGATAACATATCAATGTACTTTACTGAACGATACCAATTGTATAATAACCAATGATCGTTAGCAATTTCCATAGTAAACATTTTTCTAAACTCTTGGCTAGTCCATCTAGAATCTAAATCATGTAATACTAGGCTACTAGGCGAGCCTTCATCATTAATTGTTAATATCCTATCTGCGCTAGTTACACCTACTACTATCAAATCATCATCATTAATTATGCCATTGTGTAAATCATGTTCTATAGCAAATACGATCGCTTCCATTGATGCCCCGGCAATTGAACGATTTAAATAATCTAACGGCAGTTCTAAATAATTAATCAAATGTTTTGGCCAGGCCCTATTATACTCAAGTTGTTTCTTTTCCGGAGGAGCTTGAAACAGTACCGCAGGATACTTTGAATAAAACAGATGTTGCCCTAATGCTTTTTTCTCAGCATTAATTTCGTCTAAAGTAAGATGCGGAATAAAATCAGCGTCTGCTAACTCAACTCCGGCTGTATAACTACATCCGTAAGCTACTACTCGTTTTATGTCGTTTAATTTAAAAGTATTACTCATGTTTAAAAATATTGTTTGTGAATTTTGTCTGCTAACTCAATATGAGCCTCAATTGCTACATGTCCAAAACCACACTTGTATGGCAAATCTACATTTAACGTTTCTGTCGTAAAAAACATGTAGTCTGCTATTTCATCCCTTAAAGGCATAATAACCTGATCACATAGTTTTTTATTTATATCCTGAAATGAAGGCATGCAAATTGGTTGTAATTTAATATTTAATCCCAATTTAGTTAAGATGAATAATGATTTGTAATAGTTAAACAAAGTATTACTATTATTCCATAATTCAACACTTGCTTTATGTGTATCGGCCGACGGCCAGCCATGTTGATTACCTAGATGTAAAGTACATATATGGTTATCAGTTATATGAAGTATTCTTTCTGGATAGGTTAATCCAACTACAATCAAATCTCTATCCGATATGGTTTTATTTGTCCTATCAGATACCACAGTGAACAAAATTTCATCTATACCAGAGCCACCTTTTGCTCTATTTAGAAAAGGTTTATTCAACTGTTTAGCTAACTGTCCGGCCCATGACACTTGTGGGTTGGTTGTTTCTATTTTATATAAAACATCTTTTGGTAAATTCTTATAAAAATTATAAGGATATAATTTTTTATAAGAATTTTTTAATTTATTACATGCTTCAAAACTAATACCTAATATTTCATGGTCTAACAACTCATCACCTGCAGTATAACTACAACCGTACGCTACTATCCTATCAAATGAATCTATATCTATTTTATCCATAGTGATATTTAGTTCCAAATTCCATTACTAATGTATTTGTGTTCAAATGAGAAATCTACTAATATTAACTCATCTAACAATGTCATATGTTTTTTATATTTTTCCATTGTCCAGGTACTTATGCCACCAGAGTCTGGTTCTGCTAATTGTCTAGCACGTGAGGCTGCAACTGAATCTGCTCTCGAATAATCCGAATATCTCCATGCATTATCATCTTGCTTATAAACACAATCAAAATTAGCATTCCAATTACCATTCTCATCTATTGAGAACTTATAACTAGCTGAATAGTTTCCTGCTAATCTATCACTAAACTCATTTAAATCCTGGGCTGGGTCAAATATAATCTCAATATCATATGCGCCCTGTGCTTTCCAAAACAGTCTTAACAAAGGCCATATTTCATTCATCAATGAATCAGCAAAATTATTACCTGTATTGATTATATTGAAATCAAATGACTCAAACTCCATCTCTAGTGGTGTGTTGTTTTTAACATTAAGAGTATAAAATGATTCAATTGTTGGTCTCATACCACTACAACCCATATCAAGCTTGGTTACAAGATAGTGTAATAGTATGTTGAACGTCTTTACTCTAACTAATCTATGTAGTTTACTATTGGTAAAGTCTTCCTTAATCCAATTGTTTAAGTAATAAGCTTTAATGATTCCATATTGTTCTGATGCTTGTCCTACAATGGTATCCGGAGGAATAGTAAACCCATGTCCACCGGCAATATCTGTAATATTGTTGTTTCTATTTCTCCAAATTAAGGTCAGTGTTTCATAGAAGTCTTGGTGTTCTTCTGCCGGAAAACCTACAATCCAATTAGTGAATGCTTCTATTCCTACTATAGTTCCATCTCTTAAGTTCTGTTCTATTTCTTCAACAGTAACTCCCTTATCCATAGCTTTTAATACTTTATTTGATCCTGATTCAATACCATAGCTTAAACTTAAACATCCGGAATCCGCTAGGTCTTTTAAGTAAGTTAAATCCATACGACCATCACATCTTGCGTATCCGGTCCAATGTATTTTTAATCCTCTAGCTACAACACCCTTAGCAAATGCTCTAAGTTCATTAAGATTGCCGTTAACTAAACTATCTAAAAACCAAATAACATCAATTCCATAGTTGTGATATAAATCACTTACTTCATCTATAATAGATGTTGCTTGCCTTCCTCTAAATTTCCAAAAGTGTGTCTCACTACAAAACACACATTTAGCTACACACCCTCTACTTAGTTCTGCGTTTGCACCATTGGGCATTGCATATTCTCTAAAGTTGAAATGACTGTAATCAGGTCTAGGTAATGCATCTAAGTTTAATCGTTGACCCTCTTCTTGTCTTAACCATTTTTGTTCCGTTGGTCTTACACCAGATTCTATTTCTTCTAGTATCTCTAACACCATCTTTTCACCCTCACCTGATACTATGTAATCAAACTCAGGTATGGGTGTCCAATAACTCTGATGACATTGCGGACCTCCTACCATTATAACAATGTTCGGATAACGTTTTTTTATTTCTTTTGCCATCCACTTAGTTGGTTCTTCGTTACAATAATATATACTAAAGCCAATAACATCGGGTTTAACTTCACCGATATAGTCTAAGTATTTTTCTAACAAAGGTTCTAAGTGTTTATGTAGCTCTGTATGATATGTGTTTTCTAACCATTTCCATTCTCTTGCACTACTCCATGGATCAAAGTCAATATCCCATTTAGAATATTCTTGTCCTGCTTTAGCATTTAAATCAACTGCGGTGGTTCTATACCCAGCGGCTTTGGTTAGGGCAACAAGTCTGGCTACATTATAGGGTGCGAACATCTTTGCCCATTGAGGCAATAACATATACATTACACTTGTTTTACGACTTATATCCTCAGTAGCAACATCAATTAAGTTTTTTTGTGGTTTAATTCTAGCATATGGCAATATTGCTGCCATAACTTTAGTATGTTTATCATCAAAATCAGTATCAACTTTGGGTTTAGGATTAGATACTTTTAATGTAAATAGTTTTTTATATCCTGACTGTTTTTTGCTGTCCATCAATCAACTCTATGTTCATTTTGTGTTCTAAACTTTTCCATTTGACTAGCTTTATCATTCAATTCATGTGAAAATATTTTATCAATAGCTGATTTCTTACCGCATGTATTAGCACAATATGCTAATTTACCATTCTTAACTGAGTCTTTCTTCCATGAATCAGCAAATACTCTATCTAAGTGTCCGGCATCAAGTATTTCTTCTAATGTATGTGTATCTAAACTAAAATGCTCCCAGCCATATTGATTCATATGATTGTATAATTGCATGGATGCAATATCATTATATTTACCATTTAAGTGTGTCCCGATATAACAACAAGGCATAACTCTGCCAAAGTTATCAACAAATATTTCTTTGCCGCCTAATGGTGTCTTGGATTTGCAAATAATACTACATGAATCTTGCTCATCAAAGTTTTTATTATTAATTGCAGTCTGATAAATTGAATCAGCGTTGATATCATAATTCATTCTTATAGATTCTTTATCATCTTTAAGTTTGCGATATTCATCAACCTTAAAGGGCCAATACATTAATGGTAAGGTGCCATCAGCATTAGGTAAGTTTCTATTTTCTGGATTAACAGGTGATTCAATTGTATAATCTAATTCACCTTCTTTATTCAATACAGGCATGATGGTCAACTTATTCTCAACATCATAGCTTACACCCAAAGCTTTTTTAGGGATAAACTCTCTAAAGCCAATCTGTTCACTAAAACGTTTTGCCTCTTGTATTTGATGTTCATTATGCTTAAATATCAAATAATCCCAAGATGCTCCTCCACCTGCATTAACGAATGCCTTAACATTTTCCATCAATGCTGACCATTCTACGTTTCTACGATATAAATGATTGGTATCTTCTAACCCATCAATACTAAATATAATTTCCCAAAAATCGTCGGCTAAACTCTTTTTTCGTTTAGCAAACAATGCGCCTAGTTTAGCCCACCAATCACTTTTACGCATACCCCCATTGGTATTAACACGCACAGCAGTAGTTTCAGAACATTCATAGATATATTCACATATCTCATACATATCTTTAGCAATACATGGATCTCCGTGCACGCCGCAAAATAAAATAAGATTACATTTACGAATAATTTCTGGTGGGAAATATTTTTTAAACTTATCAATAGTGATTTGTCCAAATTCTAAATCAGGTCTAGTATGTGGACTATTGTTATAAAATCTAACACACATAGGACAGGCTGCGTTACATAAATTAGTTAACTCAATGTGCATCTGCATTAAGTTATTAGATTTCCAGAATTGTTCACTCATCTTATTGCCTTTGAAAAATCACTAAATGTTTTAGCATAATCTTGCTCTCTATATTTGTCATGCTTATCTATTGTTTTAAGCATATAATTCCATGTTGTGGGATCATATTCCCCGGCCATCATAAACCCAATAATACCGGGAAGTTGATACCATGCATTTTCATATTCTTTTGGAATACTGTTTAGTTGTTCTAATGCGGCTTGTTTAGCTTCAGGTGACATTTTGCTTATATTGAAATGATTTGGATTATGAACTAAATTCAAATAGAATCCCATACTTGTCCAGTTTTTGTAATACTCATCTAATAGTTCAGGCAAATAATATATGTTTAGACTACTTAAAGTCATACACCAACTTAATGATAAGTTATTATGTTCAATATTAAAGTCTACAGCTTTTTTCATATTTGCTCTAACTTCTTGCCAATTTGCAGGATAACGCATATATTCAAAACGTTCACCAATACCATCAATGCTAAAGCTAATATTCACTGAGCGAAAGTGTTTCCATAACTCAATATCTTTAGGCCATACTGTTCCATTTGTATTATAATGTAGCTCAATGTCCTTGGCGTATCCACGTTCAACACATATACGTAATATTTCCCACATCTTTTTGCTTAAGAAAGGTTCGCCACCATAAAAATCAAATTGTTTAATTGTTTCTAAGTTTTCAATAAGATCAGGCCAAAAACTGCTATCATCATCATAATGTTGGTGATACTTTTTCATACCTACACTAAATGTTTTATATGTAGTGCCGCGGGGTGCGTGATCCAAATCAAATGCCTCTTTCATCCAGGTAGAACTAATTGTAGGATGACATGTTCTACATTTAATGTTACAGTTGTTACCTAAGTTTAATTCTACCTTAGCAAGTCCTGTAAACGGAGCCTGACCATCAAATTCAATAGCATGTAGGTATTTTTCATTATCACGTAGACGTTTACTTTTTCTCCCGCCTTCTTCTTCTTGCCAACATAGACGACAGGAATTATCTTTTATACCCCTTGAAAGATTATCTCTAAGATTTTGTGCGGCGTCACAGTCAAAGTTTTCTTTAATACTTTTGACTCCAATGTAGTATTCATTAGAAGTTTTAGATAATTTATTGTATTCCTCCCCGATCATACAACATGTTTTAGTACTACCGTCATTGTTAGCACTAAGAGCATGGTATGCATTTACACACCATGAATGTTTATTATTTTCATTTATCATAGTTGTCATAAACATCCTTACACAAATCATAGAAGTCTTTATATTCAGGGAATGTTTTAATTAAATCCGTACCCAAACGTTTATCATTCTCAGTAAAGAAACTATAGAAATCTCTACGTCCAGCGCGGATCTTGTCTTCACTAATCACATGCTCTTTCATATAATTTGTAACACGTTTAAATTTTTCATATTCTACTGCATGAAAGTGTTCTGGATTATCCTGAATGAACTTCAACGTCTTATCCATATATGGAATAAAATCAGGTGTCAATATGTTAATCATCCAATGGGGTGGTTCTTTCAAATACGGAGTATCAAGACCAACACTATGTTTACCAAACTCTTTACGCCATTCAATAACCTTATGTAACAACTTTTCAAATGTTGCTACACATAATACATTGAATGTACACATCAAGTTAATAGTTGCGCCGGTTTTCATAACAGCTCTCATATTTCTTTCCCAATGGTCGCACTTCATACCTGTACGCATATATTCAGCTTGCTCTCCCCAACCTTCAATGCTTGTAAAAAAACTAAACTTACGTATTTTATTTTGTGATGTTAATGATCCTACACGTTCAATCAATCTATCAACTCTATCAAATGTAACTCCCAAGTTACTATTCAATGTTATTTCTAAGTTTGGCGCGGGTTCATCCTCTAACAAGTCAAAGAACTGCATAGCACCAGGATTCATTAATGGTTCTCCACCTGTAATACGTAATGTATGTAAATCATTTCTTAAGCTAGGCCACCATTTCCAAAATGCTTCAATATATGGGTTTTCTTCTTTAGGTCCATAATATGTACCTGATGTTAAAAAATCAATACCATATTGATTGTATGTTAAATCATAGTTACCATGTTTTTTAATTTCTTCCATCCACATTGTGCTAGCTTGCGGGCTACAATAACCACACCGATAATTACACGCATTACCAAAACTTACTTCCAAATAACGTGGATTAACAGGTGCATCCCATGGCATTTGTGCTAGTTTTTCAATGAATGGTTCACTAAAATCGCTTGCGCTATGTATCATCCTATCACTGATATGATCTCCTTCAAGGTCTTCAATATTCCAGCAATAGTAACATTCATCCGGACGCTCACCTTCTAACATCTTTTTACGTTGTTTTTTTTTCCACTTAGTGTTATGCAATGCACTTGGGTCAACGGCAATCTCATCTAGCGGGATATGATGTGGTCTAGGATGATAACAGCTATGATTATCACCGGTGTGTAGATACAATGTTTGGTGTAACCATTTCATCGCACAGAAGCTTGGGCTTACTGTGTTTAATCTATCTCTTACGCTTTTTACAAATACAACTCTATCGTCCATGTTCGTCCTTACATTTATTCCATTGTTCAGTTAATTCGGGGAAAGTTTCTAAAAAGTTTGTTTCTCTACGTTTATCATGTTCGGTAAAGTACATATAAAAGTTTTTCATTGCTAAACTTCTGTCAAAATTGTTTTCAGTTTTTACCCAATCAATAAGTCTTTCAACTTTGTTGATTTCAAAATCTTTGAAGCCTTTAAATCTATTGTGGTCAGCTTCTTTGTGTTCAAGCATATACTTAACAGATTTTTCAAGCTCCGTAATAAGTTCAGGAAAAATTCTAGGATTAAGCCATTCGGGGCTAGATAACATCGGAACATCAAACCAAATCAGTTGCCTATCAGTACAATATGTCTTACGCATGTTATGTATTTGTTTAACATACTCTAACCAGCCTGTATAACTTAATGCGTTAAACGTTACAATAAAAGTCAAACTATGTTTTTTACTATTGATTAAAAAGTCAATAATATTCTTTTCTAATAGTTCAAAATCCATTCCAGTACGGATATATTCAGCTTGCTTGCCCCAACTGTCTAAACTACAGAATAACATAAAGTGATCCACAGCATCAGCATCAGTAATATTTTTTAAACCATTCATAAATCTATCCCACTGTCCTTCAGGTGGACAACAGTTACTAGTCAGACTTAGTTGTAAATCTTTTTTTGGATGATCTTTTACATACTCAAACATCTTAAATGTATTCTTATCCATTAATGGCTCACCGCCGGTCATACGAAATGTTTGTAGTGTGGGATAAATGTCAGGTAACCATTCCCAAAATGCTTCAATATATTGATTATCTGACCTGTTGTTTGGAATCATATTGGATTCTTTCATCCAAGTCATATCATTATGCCAATGATCGGATAGAATAAAAGCCCCATTCTTTTCAATATCTTGCATCCATGCGGATGATAAGTGTGGGCTACAGTAGGTGCATTTAAAATTACATGCTTGATTAAAGTTAACTTCTACATATCTAGGCTTAGGATTACCTTCATAACCAATTTGTATGGCTTCACCAATTATACCCGGAGCAAATACATCTTTACTTCTATATGCCCTATCGCTTAACTGGTTACCACTATCTTCTATCTCCCAGCAAAAATTACATTCAGAAGGACGTTTACCTTCCAACATCAGCTTACGTTGTTCTTTTTTATATTTGGTATTATGTAATGCGCTTACATCAATTTTTACTTCTTCAATTGGGATAGGATGTGTGGGAGGATGATAACAACTATGTGTTCTACCAGTAGGGATATGAATGCTTACATTATACCATTTAGCTAAACAAAAGCTTGGGCTTACGTTGTTAAGTTCTTTTAATACGTGTTCAGATGAGTTTTGATATAAGCTTTGAAATTTGCCATCAACTTTGCCAATTTCATCACCTTTAATATTTTCACTCATATCACCAACCTTCTATTTTTCTAATAACATCCATCTCTTTGACTAACGGCCCGAGATTATATTTATCAGCACTATAATGACGCTTGAAGAACTTGCTTTGTCCTCCATCAAAATGATTCATTGGTAGTCCCAACTTGTCATGTAGTGCGGCTCCAAGTAATGCCGATTCACGGTCAGGATCTCTATGTAAATGTTCTTCCCATAGTACTGTATAGTTATCAAACCATTGTACATTAGCAGGATCCCACTCAGTAAGCATGGTCATATATGTACCAAGACGTGCTCCGTAAATAGCCCACTCACCGTTCTCTACATCACGACCGATGTTGTGCCAGATTGTTAAGTTGTTGAGATTGCGACTGGCAACCGTTTCTTTTAGTGCATCAACTGTGGGTTTGGCACCATGGTCAAGAACCATTTTTACTCCTTCTCTGAATCCAGCTCGCCACGCTTGAAACGGAGTATAATTAGGATAAGTAGTAGAGTAGCAATCATACATTGTCCAGTATAAGTTATCTTTGCTGTCTAAACAAAAGTCAGCGATTCGTGAAACATCACCCTCAGTTTGATGCTCATGTGTTTTCATCTCACGCACATAAGTTTTTGTCCAAGAACTCATTCCGCCATTACCATAGCGTAGTCCATTGATATTGTTAATTGCTTTCCAACGATATTGTGCTATCTTATAGTTAGGGTCTTTGCCAGTGAAGTCTAATTGTAGATTAAAGAAACTTTCGTTAGGCATATTATCGCCGTCAATTAAAATGAAACGTTCAGTATCGCTTGCTTCCCCTGCCGCTTTATGTGCGGCATCACTGCCTTTAATACTATCAACCCGTTTTGCCCAAGGTACCATGTTCTTAATTTTCAGCCAAAATTCTTCTTTCTGTGGTTCATCATAACTAAGATAGATACAGTCTAAATCTGCTACATCAATAATATCTTCAAAGTTCATATGTTGTTAATTTCCATTTTTTGTTTTTATCAGTATATGTATTATCAACTACTACACTTATATCTTCAAGATGACACTCTATACCTTCAATATCATTTGGCATTAATTTATGTATTACCGCATTGGCCGCAACAGTAGATATTTTATTGTCAATAACTTTTATATCATGTCTTGCGGCCGCAAAGGTAAGAGCATCAATAACAATGTAATTACCGATACCAGATTTATCTCCATTATAATATATTACATTACCGTTATCATCGTAATACAATCTAAATTCCGGTGGTTCTAACTTAGGTTGTTCCCATAGTATAATGTAATCTTTTTCATCATTGGACGTAGTCATTTCATACCTTCTAATATTTTAGCACTGAAATTCTTTATATGATAGTGAAATGGGTATTGTTGTGGAATAGTTTGAATTCTAATTTGATTAGATAAGCATTCATATATAAAAGTATCTGTCCAGTTTTCGGTTGGTGTACCATTAATATATTGTTTCATATGAATCATCGACATTTCAGTAAATGTCGGCATCATTGTTTTTTCTACCCCTACAATATGACATGCTATGGCATATACCCAATCTGTAGAAGCCAATTCTTCGGGATTACACTTTAGTATTTTTTTATACTCATCCCAATTCTCAAAGACATTTCTTGCTATATCAAAAAATTGGTTAGCCGTATCTGATTTTTTAAAATATGTTATCGCATTATATGCATCAGGTAAATTGTTATCATCAATAAATCTACGATATAGTCTAATATCAGATAGTTCTTGCTTATAATTTCTAATAGAACTTGATACTACAACATCTTGTGTAGATAGAACGTCCCACCAATAGTCAATGTTGCGTGGAATATACATATCTGCTTCTAATTTAATAGTTTCATCATACGGGCTTGCTTCATACACTTGCCAATCATTTGTGTAACCACCCAAATTTCCGTGTGGTAACATATCAGTAGTAATTATAGTAACGTTAGCATTAGGCATGACACGTTTTATGCTTTTTTCCAATGCTTTAGCACAGTTAGTATAACTTACTGTAGCAGTATCCTGTGCCATTATTACAAATCCTTTAGTCATGCTATTAGCTCCATAAAGTTTTCTTTAGACATAACATGAAAGTCAGTATCTTTGATAGTATTATATTCTTTACGAATTTTGCCACGTTGCCAGTTATCAAACATTACTGTATATTCTGTATTAAATTCATGGTCATTGTTTCTATAAACACTAGTATTTTTTCCTACATGCAACAAGTTCCAAGGAATTATATCTTCAATTGGCATAATATGTCCGTTAGTAATACGTGTAGCTAATGTTAATCCATAATCATTTCTAAACGTGGCTGAGATGAATCCATGTATATTAGCATAATGTTCAAAATTATTTTGTACCATTCCTAAACATTGAAATATTTGTTCTGACCGTTTAGTTCTTTTAAAGTTAATTACAGTTGCCCATAATGTATTAAAGCTATAAACACTTAACAGTTCTTGAGAAACACTCGGTTGCATTAAAAAACTAGTAGTATCGTGACAGCAGAAATCAGTGGGTAAATCAAATGTTTTTAGTAGTTTAGATGAGTTTACCATATAATCTGTATCTAACAATAATGTTTCGGTATACGGGCTTAATTCAAATGCTTTATATCTACCCTTATTAATCCATATACCCCAATCACGTTTATTAGTTTTATCAGGGGTTATTGTTATAGTTTTGTCAAAGGTATAATTTCTATTATCAGGAATAGAACTTTCATCTGTTACTATTGTAACAGGTAAATTTAAAAAATGATTAATGCGTTTAGCTGTAGCAACTGCCATATCATAGTAGTTGTACTTAGGTGAGTTAAACGCAAATAATAATGCACCCTTGCTCATCGGTTTTTCTCTAATTCAACCCATTCGTTATACCATTCTTCCATAGTTGTTTTATAAACTGTGCTGAGTTTATCTAACAAATCTTGTCTAATAACTTTGACAGGGTTGTTGAAGGTATCAATAATAATAACTTCTGAATCTGATGTTGAATTTAAGAAGTTGATAATTTCTAAATTAGAGCGCCATAAACCGTTTTGATCGGCTACAATAAATTTACTATCGTATTTGTCTTTTAAATATGCTTTTGCGCTATTGTGATTAAAGCGGGCTTTGGCTTCGGTTATTAATGACTTTGTATCCATGTAGACTCCTACGAGTATTTAGATGAATACAACTCCGTTGTTAAAAATTATGAGCCTGTTGCAGATCCCGCAACACTAATAGTACCCCAAGTGTTAGCCAAATTAGTTGTTTCTGGCGCCTGAGCAGTAACGGTAACAGTGGAGCCTGTACCTACTACAAGACCGCCGTCCGGAACTTCATCCCAAACAGTATATAAAGTAACAACGTTACCCACGTCACCGTTTGAACCAACTGTACCATTTGATTTAGCAATAACACGAATAAAGGTAGCTAAATAAGCGCCCGGCCCAGTTGATGCTGTTTGAGTGAACACATTAGCGTTGCTGGTTGTTAAAGCATAATATCCATTGTTGGGAAGAATAGTAGGAGCATTTCCACCAGAACCAATTTTATAAATACCAGTATACGCTGTTCCTGAAATGGTTGCTGTTCCTGATGTGGGTGCGGACATGACTACTGTGCCAACATTACTTGCTAAACCATTAAATAACAAATTAATACCCGATGTGCTATTAGCATGTGAACATGTTATTTTTAATTGTCCACCCGAGTTAAAGAAATATCTTGCTGCATCACCATTGGCAAAAGTAACAGTATGAGTAAAGGTCAAGGCTGTAGTCCATGTGCTACCGTATACAACACTGTTAGCAGTAGTACTACCCTGAGATGCAGCATTTAACCGACTGGTGTAAATTGTTGTTAAGTTTGTACTAATGTTAGCATTATATGTAATTGTATTTCCAGATGCCGGGGCAGTAACAGCCGTAATGCTTGAACCTTGATGAGAAGCCGTATTTGCTGTTTTAGTAATTAAATTAGCCCATTTAGCTGCCGTAACAGTATCACCTACTGCGACAGTTCCTTCAGCAGTTTGTCCATAACCCGCTGCTGTTCCGCCGGTAGACCAAACTGTGTTTAGTGTACCAGAGGATGTGTTCGGATTTGTACCTACTAGAGTATTGTAGTCACTGGCTTGAATTGTTCCAAATTGTGCGTAACTCATCTTTTATCCTTTAATTGAAACAAATGCTTCTACTGTTCCAACATCATCAGTAGTTTTATTAGCTAAAGCACGACCAATTACATTGAATGATGTTGCTTCACCTTCAATAGCTGCCCGAGCAATACCGTTACCAGCTGAGACTAGACGTTGACCTTTACAAACTTTACCAGTGACTTTAACATGTATCCTACCACCTACAGCAACTGCGGGATGAGTAGAATCATCTCCTGCACCTGCGTTCATTAGATAAGCCGCTGTGTTTGATACAACACCAAATACATCTTCACTTAATTCATGTACCACTGCAGTAATCTCAGCGTTGCCGCCCAATTCTACTACAGTACCCGCATCATATGGACTATCTGATTCAAAACGCTCGGCCAAGTCAGCATAAGTTGCATTTAATCTTGCGTTAGCACCTAATGTCCAAATGCCAAAAATTGTTCCACCGCCTGCAATATTACTTGTTGTAATCTTAGTAGGGGCTATATTACCTGTAAATTGTGATATTGAATTTGAACCAGTCAAATAGTCAAACACATTTGCGTTATTATATGAACCAGATGGATTAAAGTTTGCGCCATTAGCATAATAATAATTGTCAGTCTTAATACCGTTAACAGCATTAATGACACCACCTGTTACTATAAAGGCATTTGATGTTCCACCTGAACCGCCTGACAATGTCCATGTACCAATAATATTTCCAGGTGTTGCGTTAGCACCAGTTGTTATAGTTGTTGTATTTAATGTAATAATATTGCCAGTTGTGACATTAGCTAATGAAATAGAGGCATTAGCTGTAACTGTTAATAATCTAGTTGTGATAGAGTCAGCATTTGAATTGTTTACTGCTTGAATGTTATTTGCTTGTAGATTTCCAGTAACTGTTACTGATCCAAATGTTGTTGTGCCTGAACCACCCGACTGCGCTAAGGTAATCCAATTACTTGCTGTAGTAGTATTATCAGCTGGACATACACATAGTGTACTAGTATTTGTGTTATACCATAATTGACCACGTAATGGATTTGCCGGTGGTGTTGAATCTGCAAAGTTTTCCATTGCATGAACAAAGTTAGTATCAAGTGATTGACCGTAACCAGCATAATTCCTGCCCGGTAAACCCAATGATGTACTAGTCGTGTTTATAGTACCGTCGGCAATGGTCGTTAGTACTGTACCATCACTTTTTACAATCGTATATGCCATATTAAATTATCCCGATATTCTGTTATTTATCTTAAATTGTCACTAGATTTGTCAAACTTTGAATTCTGACTGTGTAATCTATTTGAATTTGTCTATTCAAACTCTTTTGTACTGGGTGAAAAATCACATGAGTTAATAATCGTGTAAGAACATTCCCGTTACTATCTGTTCCGTAATTTGCTAATAAACCCAATTCATCAAACACATAAGCTGAATCTGTTTGAGTACTATTGTCAAATGCATTTTGTCCTGCAGGCTCACCGTAATCTAATAAACATTGTACTAAAATGTCAGTATAAACACGACCGGTTGTGTGAGAAACTGTCATTTTATTACGTGTGGGATCTAGGTTAAAAACACTAGTATCATCTACAATTTTAGCATAGGTTTGATTATATAGGGCCGCATTTTGACCAGTAGTATTTGGGGGTAGATATGTGATAACACCTGTTTCATCTACGCTTGCACCACCGTTCCCAAATGCCATTTGATAAATCTCTCCGTAACCGCGACTGCTTAGTGTATCAGCAATGGCCTCACTCATGTTTTCGTAGTTAATAGCATTATGCTTATCTACTAGAACTTCTCCGCTATTAGGGTCATAAATCTTTAAAAACCCTTCTACTTTATATGATAGTGTTATTACTGACATTAGTTATCGCCTCTTGTTTGAACCAGTACTTCTTTGGTATTTGGATCAGTTATTTTTAGATGTGATGAGAAATAAAACCCACCATGTTCGTCGGGTTTAGGGCCATATTCCTGTACAGGTTTAGCTTTATTTTCTTCTTTATTATCACTCATATATTTATTTATCATTTAAGACACCCCCGAATTTAAGAAATATGCCGCATTTGTCTCGCTAATCTGTAACGGGTCTCCGTCGGTTACATTGTAAACATTACTGTTCCAAGTCAAGTTGTAGTTTACACTAGGTAACAAATTATTGGACAATATTCCAAATACTTCAGAATACTTTGGTATAAAGTCTAATATTCCGGTACCATTTGAACCACGTTGTAATCCAGTTATAGTATTATTAGATAAATCTACGGTACTAAATCTAATTTGTTCCCCGTTAATATATATTAAATTGCCCTCGATAGTAGTTATGACTAAACTATCTCCTACAGTAACCTCATCGGTTATCTGTAAAATTGGAGCTAAATTTATAATTTCTATAGTATAGTTACTAGAATTTACATAACTACTTGAAGTAGTGTTATACACTATTACTTGTGAAATAGTATTTTTATCAGCATCTAATCCTATACTTATAATACCATTTATTGCTGCCGGAGCAACAACATTTTGTACTACTGTGTCTGTGATTCTAGTTACATCTGATACAAATATTGTTTCATTTGTATAATATAGTGGTTCGACTAACCAAGTTCTAGTATCAGTATTTGCTCTGTATACTGTACCTACCCCGTTCTTATTAACATTTTGTAAGTAAACCAATTGATTTGGAGTAGCACTTGATATCATACTTGTTATAGTAATTTCATCGGTCGAAATAATTGGTACCAAAATACTTAAGTTATTATTAGCATTTAAGTACAACGATGATGCCGGGACACGATACCCATTAACAGTAACCCATAGTCTGTCAACATTATCTTGTTCCCAAACACTGTTAACTACAAATGTTTCATCTATCCATAGATAACCACCGGATGTATATGTGGATATACTTGTGACTGGATCATTAACATCACCTATAGCAGATAAGTATGGTGTATTATACAAATCAATTTGTGTGTCATTAATCACGTGGACATAGTAAGTATTGTTGTTTAATTGTATTGAACCTAAAGTACCGTCTATTCTGATTAATTCATCACTTGCAGTTGGAGGAGTTAATCCATGCGGGCTACCAGTAGTGACGCGGACTGCAGGTTGACCACCTACATATGCTATCATAACTCCGGAGTCTGTAGTCAATGTATATGTTGTGCCACCCAATGTTGATGAGATAGTAAATGTACCATCATAGGGGAATGTTACTGATTTTACATAATACACAGTTCCATTCGTTACTACATTACCAAATGCGGTTCCCTGAAATATAATTGTTTGATCTACAATGAATCCACTAGTATCACTACAAGTTAATAAATTAGTGCCTGTTGTGGTTGCAGTAACGTATGTTGTTACGATAGGAGGTGTAATTTCATTGTTAATATTAACAATACTTGAAACTGTGGCACTTGTTATACCATACTGGGTATTAAAATCTTGTCTCTCAGTTAAGTTATAACTAGTTACAGCAATAGTATCACTAGATGAGGGAGTTAATGAAGTAAAAGTCAATGTATTTGTTACATCATCAATTGTATATTCAGTATCAAGTATACGAACTCCGTTAACTTCCACTACTGCATTATCTGGATTATCATCACCAACATAATTAATTAAGGTAAATGGTCCCACTGTTCCGTCTCCGGTAATCAATTGAATTTCAGGAATAGTATAACCGTATTGATTAGGGAATGTTTCACCAAATACAGTATAGGTTAGATAATCTGTGGTGTCATCATATTGTGCCGCAAATATTATTTTTGCTGATATACCATTATCTGCTATACCAAAGGCATAATCATTAGTAATGCCGATTGCACCGCCAACTGCATTAGTCAATACTAATGCTGGATCACCAAGTGCTTCAGAAATAGTAAATTCATTAGCATCAATAATTGATTCAATATAATATATTGTTTGTGAATTTATCACTCCGCCAAACATTGTATCGCTAAACACAATTGTTTCCCCTACTTCCATACCACTAGTAGTATTACATGTTATAGAATTAGTAGCACTAGAAGTTTGGGTAACTCTATTAGTATGACCTAATATAAGTTTAGTGCCATTGTGATAAACTATAGGATCTGTCCAAGGGGCGCCGCTTCCAACTTCTATTATAATATCCATTGATCCAGTATCAGTAGTTAATATAAATGTAGGTCCTGCTACTCCTCCTGGATTAGTTTCTGATATTGTAATTTTATTTGTTATGTTACTTACGGTCTTAACATAATAATGTGTGTCAGCTACTATCCCGCCAAACACATCTCCGTAGAATATAATTTGATCATTTATTGTAAAGTATCTAACATCATCACATAATATAGAATTTTCTGTACTATCTGTTTCTGTCGCAATAACATTGATTGGTGATGTACCTGGTATAATAACTCCGGATCCGGATGTTTGGGTTGCGCTATAATTACAATTTAAATAGATTTCATTAAATCCAGTATCCTCATTAATTCTAATAGGATCAGTTTGACTATTAGATTTTTCTAATTGGTCACCATTACCAACCTCATATACTTCTATCATTAATAAGTCACCAGCCGGTAATGGACTTGACAATGTAATTGTTTTTATCAGCCAATTTATTGTAAATGAATCATCATATAATCGTGTTGATAATCCAGTTGTTCCGTCAATTTGGAATACAGATAACTGTGCTGGTATTAAAACTAATCTATCAAAACTAAAGATTAATTGACCAACAGTTATTGGAGTTAGAGTTGTGGCTACAACATTATAACCAACATGTTGATACGTTGCTACTTCCCAATTTGTGCCCGGACGAGTTGTAACTACCATTGTTAAATTGTCAGATACTACTCCCGGTACTAATTCTTCAGGACCATAACCCGATGTGAATGAATCACCTTGAACATCATATATAGTAGGGTCAGTAATAAATATATTACTAATTGTCCAATTGGTGCCGTTTGTACTCTTAAGTATAACATTGTTATTACCTGTTACAATAAATTCACTTAAATCACTATTCCATATTACGCTATTTAGATTTTCAGTAGTACCTGATGTTTCTACTGACCATGTGCTACCATCAGATGTACTAATAAATCCAGTTTCTCCAACAATAACAAATAATCCTAGACTATCAGAATAAGTAATATCTCTTAAGTTAGCACTACCGGTACTAATATTATTCCAGTTACTACCGTTAATACTTGTAAATATAGCTCCGTTATTTCCAACAACTACAATAGTGTTGTTACCACTAGATGCACCATATAATGTTTCGGCTGATGCAGATGGTGTAATATTTGTCCATGATATTCCGTCTAAACTTTTTAATATAACACTTTGTGTTATTGTAGGGATAACGCTATAATCAGGGCCAACTCCAACAGCAATAAATCCATTAAAATTAGTAATAGTTATAGCTGATACACCATATAAAACCATATTAGTGAAGTTAAATCTTTCTATCCAGGTATAAGCATCCACACTAGATACAATATTATCACCAACAGCAACATAGATGCCGTTAAAATAATCAACACTATTTAAACTTGTGTTATCTATTGAAACTGACCCAATTGTTAGCCCAGTAGTAGTCCAGACAAGTCCATCAGTACTTACTAATATAGGAGTTACATTGTTTTGTGAACTCATGACATATTTTGTATCTGCGTATACTATATCAGTTAATGCTATTGGTTGATTTGATAACTTATTAGATACCCAAGTAGTTCCATTAGTACTATTAGTGATATCTGAATATGTAGGTGTATTGGCTGGGGCAAAATATGTAGTACCGTTCCATACTATAGAAGTAACATCCACTTGAAGTGGACTAAACAATTGATCCTGTAAGATAGTATCTAATGTGTATTCTTCAGAGGGAGGGAAAGCGTTATCTTGGTATGTACTATTTGGATAAATAATGCCATCTACTAATTGCGTCAAATCCAAACCTGGCATATTAATAGTTGGCTGATAATAACCCATAATTCTATCTAGGGCATTTAGTTTTCTACTGTCACTACGTAATTCTTCCCATTTACCAAATATGAACTCTGTGTCATTGTTACTGACAATACATTGATAAACTCTATTGTTGTATTTGACGATACTTTGATTAAAGTAGAATGGTTCCGGTAATAATGCGTAATCACCTGAGGTGAACGGGAAGTTTATTCCAGTAACTGGAATTTGTAATTGTGAATCACTATACACTTCACATTCTGTTGTTGATATTACTTTTAAGTAATATTGTTCAACAATTTCAGGAGGAGTACCTGAATTAATTAATGATGTTATTTGTCCATTAGTTCCGATAGTATTAACTGTCATTACTAAATTATTTGCTGGAGTGGTACCAGATAATGCTGCACCTAATACAGTAAAGGTATTGTTAATTGCATATCCTGTACCTGCTCCGGTGACCTCAACACTATACCCACCTAATATCCAACTTACATCAAATGTCGGAGCTGATGTTGGGTACTGTGTCAATATTGTACTTGTATTAATTACTGAATCTGATAGTGGTAAGACCCCGCCTCCCAGTGTTGATGACACCTTAATGTAGGGTTCTCCGGTTACTGTCATTGATCCTGTATCATTACTCAAGGCAAGTGTTGTGCCACCCAGTGATTCCGTGATAGTAAAATCAGTTCCATTAACATTTACAGTTTTGACGAAATACAATGTGTTTTCAATAGTTCCGCCCAAGGTAGACCCTGTAAAGGTTATAGGCATATTAACATAAAATCCAGCTGTACCTGTAGAAATTAATACGTTTGCTGACGTAGTTTGAATTACTTCAGTAGTTACTGTTCCAATTTCTTTAACATAATATGTTGTACCTGTACTTAATCCACCATATGATGCAGCTACCCTAATAGGCATATTTACATAAACATTAGTTATACCACCGGTTTCAGATTCTAATGATAGATAATCTCCGTCAGCTAATGCATTCTTAATAGTTCTGGTAATCAAATTGCCTTGAGTGAATGCAGGAGAAGATACAGTAGTTGTTGATGTTGGATAGAATGTAAATTGTTGTCCGGTAACTTGACCCGGACTAACCGGTAATCCAACATTACATGTCATTGTACCTGTAGCGGTAGTTAATTGTACTATATCTTTTTGATCTGTTCCTGTACATCCTGTACCTGTACCTGCAGCCTGATCAGCTAAGCCAAATGTTCCACCATTAGGTACAGTAGATATTTGAAAATTAGTATCATTAATTATAGCACTTACATAATAAATGGTCCCGTCTGCTATATTACCAAATGTTGATACGGCAGATCCACTAACACTCATACTATTAAATATTATAGGGTCATTGAATGATAAACCAGTTGCATCATCACACGTAATATAATCCGTACTAGCTGTAGTGTTGGTGACACTAACCATTACAGGATCTTCTGTTGTAGACATAGTAAATGTTTCATCGTCTATTACAGTAGTAACATAATATCTCTCATTTTCAATAACACCACCAAATACAGTACCTACAAAAAATACTGGTAAATTTGTGTAGAATCCAGTAGTTCCGCCTAAACCACTACCTGTTAACGGAACTGTTATTGAATTGGTTGTACTTGTAGTAGCTGTAGCTGTTAATATACCGGGATAAAACATAGTAACTACCGCGGTGTTAGTTACTTCACCTACATAAGCAGTTAAACCAGCTGATCCTAATGTTGTTCCCGCCATTGACAATTCTCCACCGGGCACCCCACCTGATATTGTAGCAGATAATGTAATTTTATCTCCATCAACTAATGATTTAATATAGTAAGTAGTTTCTACTATTATGTTACCGGCAACAGATCCTATAAATTGAATTGGCATGCCAATATAAAAACCTATAGTTGGATTAGTTATTGTATCACTATTGATAAGTGATGCACCACCGTCTGAAGCAGTTATTGTTATTACATTAGTACTGGTATTAATCGCTGATACAATTCTAGTACGTGAGCTCCAAGTAAGTACTTCAACGTTTGTAACATCTTCAATTTCAAAAACTGCGCCTGCCGCACTGGCTAATATGGTGTCAATGTCAGGTTGAGTTGATTGTAATCCAATACTTGAACTAGAAATTCTTTCTGAATTATTATATAATCCAGCATAGAAACTTCCATAAAATGATCCTCCTACCCAGTCAGTTAATTCTGAATTGTACGATGTTCTATCAAATCTCAATGTAATTTGATTTTCTCTTATTGGTAAAGAAGTTGATACACAACTTGCTCTAGCACTAACGCTTAATACATTATTAACTCCTGAACCAATATTAAACAAGAATACACGATCACTATCGTTAATAGCATCACTATACGTAGTATATAAAGCAACAACAAATGTTGGTGTAGTTTCTAATACATGTACATAGTAATATTGGTCAACATCTAATCCACCAACGGCAGTGGTATTTGTTCCTATAGTATATTTTATCAAGTCACCAGTTTGTAATAATGGTGAAGGTAATGATATTGTATTTGATATCAAATTAACATCGTCTGACGTAAATGTCACTGATACAGATGGATCGATTATAATTTCAGGTAATACAACATATCCATCACCTGGATCAATTACATCTACACGCAATATTGAATCTAAATTCATTACTACTTGTAGTACTGCGGCACGTCTTGGTTCTGGATATATAGTAGTATCAATATATGCAATTACTCTAGGAGGTTCAGTATATCCACGACCACTATTTAATACTAATACTGCAGGTAAATTTATTGTAATTATTTCTCCCGGAATATGTATTGATATTGGTGTGCCATCAATACCACGTGTTAATCCACTAAGTGTATTATTTGATCGGTCAACATTAGAATATCCTATTAATTCATCACCTATTAATATAATACCATTAATTGGGAAACCATACGCATTATCTACGGCCATAGCCGGCGAATTTAATGAAACATATGATGCCAACACGGTTATCTGATAATCATCAACTCCAGTAATACCTAATCCATAATTGTTAAACCACTCAGAATACGGAGCAGTTTGCCATATAGGATCTGTAGGTAAATATTGATTATCACCGCTTGGATTAGTGTATACTAATTCAGGAGTTATAAACTGTTGAATTTCAGTATTGTACTGAGCTGGTAAATCAAAATCAGTTATAGTTCCTTCATATAACTCAGAACCTGTATATTTAAATAAGAACTCTTTAATAACTACATGGTACGGTTTAACTTCATTAACATACCCGGCTAAGAAATCTTGATTATCTGATTGGAATACTTCTAATGGTAATAATTCACGTATGGTGTGTCCAACATCAACAAATGATGTTTTATTTAACCATGGTAAATAATTCTGTGATTCAATAGATTCACTTTGAATGAATTCAAATAATAAAATTAAACTTTTATTTCTAAAGATTAATAATTCATTAGTATAAATTTCTTCATTTAATGCTCTAACTATACTACGTGTTTCTTGTGATGGATATGTATCATACGGCGTAGTATCAAAGAAATTGTCACCAAAGCCTAATCTAGCCACCGAATAATCCCACAAATTACTACTAAATTCAATAGTACCGTCTTGTAAACCAATACGTTCCCATATATTTAAATTAGTATATACATAGGTTTCAGATTTACCATCTCCGTTTGCTGTAACAGTAACAATTAAACCAGCGGTGGCATTTATTGTTGCTAAGTCAGCATAGATAGGTACTTGTAACGCTGATTTAGTATTATTATCATACCCAGTTGCCCACCAATTAATATAATACCAATAATCCGTAGTATTATAGAATGGTATAATTGGACCTGTCCATGGATTGACACTATAATAAGGACTTGTTGGATCAGTATTATATACTGGGTCGGTTGAACGATTTATCGCTCCTTCAGTAAACAAAAACAATGACCTGCGTGTTTCACTAATAGGATACTGTGCTAGTACGTCATTAGCATATGTTAAATAATTTTTCAATGCAAGTAATCTATTGACAAAGAAACCTTGTCTTGGTCTTGCATATATACCATATTGAACTGGTTTAGGTAAGAATGGGTCAGGCACTACTGCACCGGATTCATCTACACCACATAAACTATCTAACATTCTATCATATAATGATTTAGGAACGCCAGATCCATCAACAGTAGGTAATCCAGGTAAGAAATCGTCAGCATAATTAGTACGAATTAAATTGTATAAACTATGTGAAACATCATCATTTGTTCCAGTAGAATAACCTATATGTAGTACTGTATCATTAGCATTGATGTTGTCTCCACAATTATATAAAGCAAATATATCTTGGTCTAAAGGAGCAAAATAACTGATTCCTGAATTAATAGGTGACGCAATATAAGATTGAATAATACTATCAGCTAAAGTCTTACCAAGCTTGGTAAATATAATATTAGTATTTCTTACCCAATAGAAGTATACAGGAGTTAATATACCGGTTGCATTTAAAATATATTCAATTGCAAAATTGTCAATAGTAAACGGTGTCCCCGGGCCCGGATATGATATCGGGGGAACATTACTTGTTATCCAACTATAAACAGTTACATCACTGCCTGGGAATATTTGTCCCCACCATTTACTGTTATATACAACATCATCCTGATGATAATTTACAAATCGTGTAGTACTTGTGTTAAACCATAATTGTCCAACTTGGGCGCCGCCCCAAACAATTGAGCCCTGCGTATTATCAGGACTATTATAACCAGCCGGATCAACATTTGATACTACATCAATATTTTGTCTTACTGATCCTAATATTTTACCTTGTAATGGATCAATATAATCTAAATTATCTAATGTATTATTAGTAATTGCGCTATACAATTGTATGTTTTGAATTCGGTTAATATCAACAACTGGACTTGAACTTCTGAATACACTCCAATCAGGTTCTGCGATAGAATTAAAATACGTTACAATTTGTCCTGCAACGGTATCTGGTTTGAAATCCGGAGTACCAATAATTACACGTGATGCGTTAAAATCTATAGAATGACCATACATTGGTTGACTACCAAATGTTTCATTAATATCATTTGTACTCTGTGCATATACAAAATTACCACAGTTTATTAATGATTCATTGTAAACTGATAGGTAATCAAACATATACACAGCACCCGCATTTTGATAAGTATCTATCCATTGTGTCGCATTATTATCAAATAATGTGTCATTATCATAATCTTCATCATCAGTAGAATCAAATGTTGTTGCTGTATAACGTGTAGCAGTAGGTGCGCTTACTACAAATGAGTTAAATTCATTAAATTTTACTACGTTACCAAATTGAGTTGTGACTTGAGTATGCGGATCATTAATTATTTGTGTTTGAGTGTAGGTGTTAATTCCCAATTCGGCCCATGTAGCTGTATCTAATACTGTAATATTAAGTTTATCATTTGGTGATGCTAATGAATTATCTAATAAACTAATAATTAAGTTGCCTGTTGGGTCACCATAAATATCTAATTGCTCATATGCTTGTACATTAGTAATACTTGCTTGATTAATTGAATTTGCTACTACTGTTACATTACCGGCAGTTAATGTTACTATGTAACCATTAATTAAAATAATTCTAGTAGTAGTGACATTAGTTTCAGTTGTACCAATAATCATACCATACTTGCCACCACCATTGGTATAACGATATACAGCGCCTTCTTGGTTTGTACTGTTTAATTCAAACGGAGCTCCAACTAATATTTCACTAGCATATGTGTTTGTATCTACACTGATACCAAATTGTACACCAATTCTAGGTGTGTTTTCAGTTGTAAGAGTTTGGGATAACACAAAGTTGTTACCACTTACCGTGATTATATCACCTGCGTTTAATCCTTGTACTATAGTAATAGTAGAACCCACATTAAAATATGTTGAATCATCAATCAAAGTTCCATTAACTGATACGTACAATGGTGTGTCTTGTTGTGTTGCGGTCATTGATCCACTACCGTTATTTAATTGTAACGTTGATCCACTGCGTGTGGCAGATATAGTAAAAGTAGTTCCTGAAGGTTTAGCTAATACATAATAAACCGTACTCAATGCTATTCCACCAAACACTGTTCCGGTAAATGTGATAGGGTCACCTATATTAAGAGTAGAACTACTAGCACAGGTAAATCGATCTAACGTTGAATCACTTGCAGTAACAGTTATTGAAGTTGTGCTAGGTGTCCACGCTAACGTAAATGTCTGAGGTACTAACGGGATACTTGTGTATTGTGCTTCAAAATTTTGAACAGTTCTATCATATACATAGGTGTATCCCCAATTTTCCGTAGAAGCATTATAGTTTTGATTAGGTGTTCCAATTATAACAGTATCACCATAGTAATCTGTTGACAATGAGTATCCAAAGTTATCAGCATTGGTTAATCCCAAATCAATAGTAGCAGATTGTTCATATTCTTCTGTGATAGTTGAATAACGATAAACATATACTAGACTAGTAGAAGATGTTACTGCTGATATGTATAACCAATTGGTATCACCAGATATAGCAATAGCACTTCCCCACTCAGTTACACCACCGGGCGCTGAGATAGCAGATTGTAACGATTGTAATTCATCTACGGTAGTGTTAACTACCAATTGATAAATGTAAACTTCAGGTGTACCTGTAGGTTGAGACACCACAAATATATCATTAGCATAAGCAATACTTGTACCAAATGAAGCGGTACCTGTTAAAGTTTGAATCAAATCATATCTATCAAATAATACATTGAAAGAATAACGATATACTCGGCCAGCATCTGCGTCACCAATTAAGTAACCCAATGTATCAGTATATGCGACTGCACTACCAAAAGTTTCTGACCCATCTTTTACTAATTCAGAATCATAAGCATAATTTAAACTCTTGCGATATACGGCCCAATCACCGTCATTATTAGTATCTACCCAAACTTTAGTTTTAACAAATTCAGTATTCAATAAAGGTAAATCAATTATATCACTAGGATTATCCACACGTTGTGATTGGAATTTAAATCCAATTCCCTGCCCAGTTACTGTAGTAATTGCCGGTTCTAATGTTACATTAACCAATACTGTATTAAGGTCAATTACAGTATTAACTATGTAATAACCATTCAAATTATCATTGAAATTAACAACAGCAAATGGTTGATATTTTATTAGTCCGTGTGGATTGACAAATGTTAGTGTTGCTGTACCATTTAAATTGTTTTTTGCAAATATTACAGCACCCAAACTTACCGGTGTCATAACTTGCCAAGTGCCTTGATAATCAGCTAACCAAACATATTGTCCTACATATAATTCTGATAAGGGTGTTATTACGCCTCGAGGAGATATACTGTTTGCCAAGTTATAGTAATAATATGCCGCAATACGTACATCATTAAAATTAACATATCCTGCATAAGGGAACAATGTAGAGGGAGTATCAGTTGGTAATAATGGTAATACATCTGTACTAGTTACAGGGCGAGCATAATTATACAAACTGTATAACGGTACTTCTTGTTGTACACCACTAGTGGATATACCATTAGTTAATCCAACTATACTAGGATTGCCGGTTAATAAATTTTGATTTAATTTAAAGTCAATAAAGTTACTGTTTAATACACCACCAAACTCTCCTGATTTAATAGCCCAATTTTCATATACATCATAGTCAATACCACCTTGTGGCAGGTTAGCACCCTTAAAGGCACTGACCGCATTTAATGTTCCTTTATTTTTAATAAAGTTTTTATAAACATTAATTTGTGTAATGTCAGTTAAATCAACTAATGCCAAGTAATCACGAGGGCGATATCCAATCAAACTAAAACTTAATAAGTCAGCATCATTCTCTAAGTTAGCACGATTTACATCATAGTATATTGTGCTTTCATATGAACGGGTACTAGTATTAGGTAATAAACCCTTTTGTATTTCGTTATAATCTGTTTCTTTCCACTCACGTTCTTCAAATATTTCTTTTGCTTGAATAATAGTAAGTGCAATCCAATATTTGTTTTTATACTTAACAATGCTACCGGTTGTATATTTTACTGTTTTATTCCAGTCAAGTATATTATCTTGATTTAAAATAAAACCTTGTGCATCAATTGTACCATTCCATTCAGCAGTTTTAGCACCACGAACAGTAATACGATTTTGACGTAGACCAGTAATCAAGTTATATATTACATCATCAAATAATGTAACATTATCAAATACAATACCATGTTCAAAATTACTAATGCTAAATTGTCCATACGCAACCGTGTCACCCTGATTTAACGGCTGTGCTGTAAATAATGTTCCATCACGAACTATACTTAAATCTACACTTTGTATTGGATACAAGTTTTGATTTAACACAAAGTTTTGTCTTTGTAGTGTTAACGGTTGTACAATATAACTATCTTTGTTGATAGAAATTAAATTGGCTGCTGGGTTAATATTAACAATACTTCCTACTTCCCAACCAGATTGTGCCCAATACAAGTATTCGGCTACCATTTGTCTCCAACTAACTGTTAATCCAGATTCTATTTGTTCAAATAATACTCCCTGGCTTGCTAGATATCTTCCATAACCATCTAGGAATTGTGATACTTGTTGTACTGTTACGAACTCAGTACCATATGCTACTACCTCAGGTGTGTCATAATAATCTCTAGCTAATTGTACACTCAATCCTTGAACTGATACTCTTTCATAATTGCCATTAATTTTTGGTGCTAATATTGTAAAATACGCATTGGTTTGACTATTACCATATACTTTGTAACCAGTAGTTGTTAATTGAATAACCACACCACTATAAACAATTTTATCAAATGGTTGATTATCATATAACAATACTTGATAGCTTTCATCAGGTATCAACAAACTACTGTTGTTACTATTAGCGGTTGATTTTTCAACATAGAATTTTAATAAATTCTTATCACTGAAGCCGGCAAGTCTGTATACTAATCTAACATCAATGTTAAATAAGAGGTCAGTAATATTAGTGGTAGAATCAATTCCTACTTGTTTTTCAAAGTCAACAATCCAATTGATATAACTTGTTTTAGCAACACCATTACCATAAATTTCTACATCACTTATAACTAAATGACTACGGTCATTAACTAGATATTGATTAAATTCTTCATTGTATTTGTAGTTGTCAATATCAACACCTAAGTTAAAAAATTCAGCTGGTTTTGTTAATGCTAGTATACGCATTAAGTCAAACGGCCAACTACTACTTCTACGATATGAGAATTCTGCCGGACCCACATCACCTACTATCCAGTCACGATTGAATGATGTGTTACTGTAGTTACCCACAATAGAAACAAAAGGTGATACTAAGTTGCCTTGACTATCTACGGGTAATATTTGTAATAATTCAGGACGAATTGCTTGTGGTATAACAACTGGATTACCATTATTCCAATCAATACCTTCTGCTAAATCATTCCATAATACTAAGTTATCACTAGTATACGGCGCTGGACCGTAACGTGTTTCCCACCATGTTGGCTTATCAGTAAATCCAAGCATTTCCCATGGCATTGTATCAGGATTACTGGTGTCATAGAAGTATTCATATATACCTCTCCAATATCCTTGTGGGATAACTTCTCTGTTTATCTTGTTACCACTTTGATTATAATTGTATGTAAATTCGTTATTAGCACTATAAAACTGAGTTTTATAATTAATTCTATTTTGACCAACCCAATCTAAGAAACTAGTTGTATAAATTTGTAATATTTCATCATAACTATAATCAGTATCTCTAAAGAAGCCCGGTAGTACTTCATATTCTTGTATAGGAATAACATTACTTAATTTCAAATTATTATATATACGTTTTTCAAATTCAAGTAATACCTGATCTCTAAAATCAATTAATACTCCGTCAATGTAGTCACCATATAATTTATTATATGAACCATCGTGACCTACAATAAAATATGTAGGTTGATAGAATGCTGTGTCTAATATAACAGTAGGAATAGTTGAGGGATATAATCCTAATTTAGTAGGAGTATTTGGAACATAACTACCATATGTTTGATTATATTCTTTAATTGTAATTTGATCACCCGGTGCTAAATCTAATGTTACTGTTAATGATGGGCTATCAATACTGATTGTGTAATCAACTCCACTTATTAATTGTGTTATAATTCCTGATGTATTGGTTATATAAACTAATACTCCGTTATAGTTAGCTGTGGCAAAATTATATATTTTACTTAATGGATATATACTTACATCTAATGCATTTGCAAAACTATATGTATTAGTAATATATGCCGCTTTCGATGGCAACATATCACTCCAAAAGAAACTATTACTATCTGTTTTTGCTTTAGTAATTGTATCCAATGCGTTGTCTAACATGGTCGACGGAGATAAACGTTCTGTAAAATCAGTTGTATTAATAGTATCAACTAATAATGTTTTAAATGTAATATATTCTCTGCTATTATACATTAACGCATTGAATAGATTATGATTTTGTTTACGCAAGAATGCACCTGGCAATACTAAACTTGCGCTATTTTGAATAATTCTATTACCATATGGTACCATATTACCTAAATCACGGTAATTGTTTGAACCAAATACATCGCCGGTGGTGTTTGGATTATTGTAGAAACTACTTTGATATTGACCACGTATATCACCCACATTAACTGTAGTAATATCTTCATTTAGTGGATTATTATTCAAGTTAATAGGTATACCATAATAAGCTGTTTCACTTACCTGATCACTTAATAATAATATTTCAATTACGGTGTCTACTAGTGGGTCAGGCACGGTAAAGGTTACTATTGTTTGTGTATCAGTTGTTACTACTGTGTAGTCACTTGAATATTGTATTTTATTATTTACAAATAATTGTATAGTAGGCCACGCACTATCTGTGTCAGCTAGTTTAGCAATGTCACATGTGAATGTGGAAGTTGGGATGCCGGCATAATAATTAAATTCAAATATTTGATATTGTACACTAGGGCCAATTGCAGTTTGCCAACCCAATTGTCTTACTGAGGTTGTCAAATCACTATAATTATAAACATATCCAGTATTAACTTTTTGTGTAATGGGAATAGTTCCACTTACATAGTTAAATGAGGCTGAGTTTAATGATACGTCAAAACTAATATCACCAAGATTATCAACTGAGCTATATGTTAATGGGAATCCCAATACAGGATCATCTATTCCTGAACCAATTCTATACGCAAATAATTTATTACCAGCAAATGAAGTACCAACATACAACTCAGGATCACCAAAACTAATTCCATTATTATCTAATACATCAAATAACGGTGGTTGATTTACTGTTGTTTTTTGTTGACTTTCTTGCCAATTAGCACCGTCAAAGTAAAAATCCATACCTTGATAATTATAGCCTCTAAATGTAAATGTTTGTTCATCTGCTAAGACAAGCCCATCTTCAGCTTCTGTTAATGTAATTACCGGTGTATCACCAAATACTAATGTAGAAAATCTAACTACATATATTTTATTTCTGACATTTAAATTAGCATCGGCTGCAAATACAATACGTGCTCCGTCAAATACAGAATAACTATCGTTTTGTATGTCATTAGCTATCAATGACGCATTGCTGCCAGCAGATACAGCCTGTGATTCAGGCCAAGCTACTGTTAATATAAATGTTGTGGTGCCGGTTATAGAAGTAATTTGACTATTTCTTGGTAACAAATTAGTGCTATCATTTATATATTGATCAACTTGAAATGCGCCGGTTACATATTCTGAATTAATTTGAATATTAGTAGACATTTTTATGCCTGCTCCAGTACCTGATCCGACTACTGCACATATAACAATATTATTAAGACTATATGTTACACCAGTAGTACCGGCAACGGTATTCCAATTAGTATTACCCAACGTGCTTATCTTATAAGATTGTCCTACTATAAAAGATGTAACACTGACCGGTGTTACCGAAACCGTAGCGATAGTAGCATTATAACCGGTATAAACTTCTACATCAGGATAATAATTTTCTTGTCCAGCAACACCGGTTGTACTATTAAACGCATCTGTTGTTCTAAAGTCAATGAAGTCAATTGGGGGTTTGCCCACAACGCCCGAATCAAACAAACGCAGATTAGGGTAAAATTCAATAATTGGACGATTGGCTTTATTTGCTGAAGTAGCATATATTGTGGCTAACGCCGGATTATTATTATAAGTAGCAGTAGCGTTAATTACATCAATATGAAACCATCTATTACTTCTTGACCAAGGGTTCTTATCAATACTATTTCTAGCAATAGTAATATAATCTTGTAATACAGGAATATATAAATTAACATCAAAATTTCCAATGTCATATGGTGTCGTGTCAAAAGGTATGTATGTACCTTGAGTGAATGGTTCCGGCGCTACAAAATCAGTTACTGGAATCAATTGTATTGCTGTACCTACACCTTCAACATAATATCTAATATTCTCATAGCTAGCAGGATATATTTCGCCAGAGAATATTACTTTTAATCCATTAGTAAACACTACACCATTCGGAGATGTATAGTTTGCTTGACCTATAATATCAGTAAGCACATCAATTCTATTAGTTGTGTTACTAGATATTAATCTAATTTGACCCACTTTATTACTTGAGGTACCGTCTTGGTAATATAATGTATCTAATAATGAACTTAAATAAGGAATTAAAGTAATAACACTGCCGGTAGTTCTATAAAATGGTCTACCAATATATTCTGTACCAAAATTTGCTGTAATGTTTTCTTCAATAGGAATAGTGTCTCCAACAACTAATGTTATTGTAGGATCTGTTGTGCTACCTGTATATGTAATTGTATAAAATGTAGTTTCATTTTCGTTATTATAGAACATCAAAGTAAGGCCATCAAGTGAGGTAATACCATCTATTCCATTTGTTAAACTACTAAGTAACACGCCGTCTAACTCAGCATACAATAAGGTAGTTACTAAATCAACGCGGTTATTTCCAGGAAATTGATATTCATCTTGTGCTGTTTTAAAAGGAACCGTAAATGTTACTACACCAACTTCTGCACCGTTATTACTGACCCCAAATACATCACGGGTCTGTACGTTAGGTTGATTTGGATCATATCCAGTAATGCCTGGCATACCTTGGATCCAAAATTCACTAGCTTGATTAACATTAAAAGTATATGTACCACCACGCAATAATGTAAGTGCAGGGTTAGTAGAGCCCTGTGATTGTCCAGTAGCGGTTACTAAATATCCGTTAGCAGTACTTGTAATAATATAATCAGTAGCATTATAAACTGTTTCTGTACTAACGGTGACAGCTTCAGGTCCTTCAGGAATCCAGTAGTATTGATTAAAGTTAATAATTTTATCTAGACCAGCAAAACTATCCCATGAATAAAATTCACTAGTAAACAATCTGTTATTGTCACCAATCAATGCACCTTCTAACTCTAACCCATCAATTATACCTGGATAGCTGATAAAATCTTGAGCAGTACTTGTGTCTTTTTTTAGAAATACTACACCGGGATCAAGTTGATAATCTGTTCTAATTTTTGTAGGTTCTGTTACGTAATAATTTTTAGCATTAACGCCATACCCAAATCTACTACCTATATAACCCTGAATTCTTTTAGTATTTGGTTGGTCTACTATTTGATCCAGCGTTGCATTTAAAAATTGACTATTAGTAGTTGTTTTAAATATTTCAGGTAGAAAATTTAATGTTCTAATTCTTGTTGCCATTATTTCTCTCTATGGTTATATATTACTTATCTTATTTGTAACTGTGCTGGTGTAAGTGCTGCAATCACAAGAACATCATTTGCTGTTGCTCCATTAGCAAATATTTCATACGGAGCTGATTTAATTTCGTATAAATCACCAAAACTCATTGTAGGATCATTTGGAACTAGTACCGCAGAACTAATCAAATCTCCTACTTCAGCATGTAAATACGCACTCAATTCACTGAAGTAAAAAGTGTCTCCAAAATTCCAATTGTTAATATTAAAATATGTGTTCATGGCAGTTAAAACTGCACTACGTATTTCACTATCACTTGCATTTGTATTACTTGCTCTAATAACTTTAACTGTTGCTCTTAGTTGCGCGGGTGCTTTAGATCCAAACAATGGTAAAAATATTACACTATTTAAAATAATACTATCACTTAACATCTTATAATCATTTAATGATCCATAAGCCTGTGTTAATTCATTAATTGTTGGTTTGTCTGGTATTGGTACAGTATTAGTAATATCTTGTAACCAGTTTTGATACTCTGTATAATAAGCCTGAGTTACAACATACAAATCAATAATGTTTGTAGTTGCTGGATCAATACGTGTTGTGTTATTACTATTATGACGATATTGGAATTGTAATCCTTGACGTCCTGGTTTCATAATATATTGTGGTTGTTCAGTTACAACATAAAATGGTGTGTTAACTGTTTGATCTTGAATCGTTGTATAAAATAAATTATCGGTAAATGCATAGAACAATTGACCTTCTGGGTACTCGTACTTAACTATTTCAATTTGTGTTTTGGTTGAATAGATATACACTACATCGGTTGATGGTATTAATTGGTAACGTGAAAGATTTACCGCATCTTGTAATAATACAAAGAATGTGTAAATTCCTATATTAGTATTACCATTAACATAACCTGTTACTTCTGTAAAGAAATCTGGATTACTTACAATAGTTCTATCATTAACATCTATACTTGCTACTTCAACTTCAAAATCATTTACATAGCCGTCACTTTCAACTGTTTGACCAATAATACTTGCTGTTATAGGTGTTGCTAATGGATAATTACTACTAGGTTGTGTATTGGTTGCTAATACTTTAACAAAGTCTTGTAATATTTTTCCACTAAAAGGATCATATACTAATTTACCAGCTTCAAATGTGAAACGGGTATCAGCTACACTACCAAAATAATATGCTAATGAACGATATGTTATACTATAACGGTTATTACCTAAACTTAAAAAGTTTACAAAATAATTACTAGCATTATATGTGCCAATACTCCAACGATCTTGAGCAATAGTTAAACTGTTATCAAATATTAAACTAAAACTTTGATTAAGTTCCATTCTAACAATACATTCTTGTATTACTATATTAGGCAATGAATTATCAAATGCGGGCAATATAGTAGTTACTATTGCACCTTGTGGTACATATCCATTTAATGTAATTGGACCTAATCCATTACTAAATGCGCCTTCACCATTATTGTATCCGTCACCTACTACATTTAATACAGTAGTCCATATATATGTTTTATCTGATGGGCTAGCAATACCAGCTATTAAACGATTTGTGTCGCTAAAATAATATCCTGCCGGCGCAGTGAATTTCATCATTGCACCTTTAGTAGTATATTTCATATTATAGGTAGAATATGTTCCTACTGCTATAGGAGTATTATCGCTACCATTAATGGTAAAGAAATAACCAGTTAAACTACTAGCATTAACTGTTTGTTCTTGCCAATATACTGTACCGTCACCGGAAGCCGCATTAACATTGTATCTCGTATAATCTTGTATATAATATTGTCTAGCACGATTATCTGCTAAGAGTGCACCTAATGTATCTGTTAAGAATGTGATGATATCACCAGATGAATTGATAGTTAATAATTCATTACCGTCAGTATCATCTTGATACATTCCACCATCTGAGGCAAATGAATTAGTGCTGGAGTATTTTCCGGTTGGATCTAACAGGTCTAAGTTTTTTGATACACCAACAGAACTACGGTTAATAGCTTTGCTTTTAATAATAGAACTGTATAATGTATATGGGAAATTGTTGTAATCTTCACCATTAACCATTCTATTCTGTGTGTAGTAGCGGGCAGGGGCACGTTGTTTAATATTTGCTAATGATTCTCTAGCCTGTGCGTTTGACACTGGTGTCTGTAATTCTAATCCTAATGTAAGTGTTTCTGTTCGTCCTACCCTACTAATATAACTTATTGCAACTGATAGATTTTGCATCTCAGTTGGATTAATAGTATATGTCAATGCATTACCCGCACGTACATATGCTCTAAATGTTCCAACTGGAATCTCGGAAAATACTCCATCACCAAAAGTATAACTAACCTGATCGTTAAATCTGGAAGCCACTGAAAAGATTCTGCGAACACTATTTTCTGTTTGTAAATAGGCATCTGCATATACATTCTCTACTTGATTCCATAATGTTCTATTGATTGTAGAATTATTATCTGTACTTAATTGATATAACCAAGTATCTGTGTTATTAACTCCCTGAATATTAGCAATATCAACTACTTGATTAGATATTTGCTGTGCTAAATTAAAATCAAAATTCTGTAAATTACCTTGTTTAAAATAAAAGAAGAAACCTGTATTTGGACTACCATAACCTAATTTATCATTACGATAAGCCATATTCATTTTACCGCTAGGCGCAGGGGGTATCTCATATACATAATCTTCATTTAATGTAGTTGAACTAACTAATTCAAAATTCATTGCTTGGTTATCTACTACCGCAGTGAATGGAATAATTGGTAAATTACCCTGAGGAATATTTATAGTATATTCTTCAGTTTTAATACCTGATAGTTGTGCTGTATTACCCGGACGACCAATACGTTGTGTACTAATCAATGTGGCATTAATAATTGTGTTGAATTGTTCTAACCAATTGACATTCGCAGGGTCATTCCATAATACTGTTTGATTGCTTAAATTGAATCCATTAAGATCCGTAATGTTTTCACTTGTTTGAATACTTACTACTTTAATATATCCTTGACCAGCTAAACTACGTTTAGCAGTATAGCTAACTAAATTTGCTAATTTAATAACACTATCTCTACGTTCTGCTGTGTCAATAAAGTTTTCACGTGCGTTTAAGTCGCTACGGAAAGCTAAACCTTGACCCATAAACGCCATAACGTCCATTAGTGCTATGAATTCACTTGATTCAATATAATCGTTATAAGTTTCTGGATAGTAAACACGTAGATAATCAATGAAACTTTTACGTAATGTTTCATAATCATATGAACGGAAATCGGCTTCACGGAAGGTTTGATAAATTGCCTTCCAATCATTGACGCCGAATAATGCTGATTGTCGTGAACTAGTTGCCATAGTGGTATTCTCTTTTAAGTATTTATCTTAAATGAAAACATCACTTTTGGAAGATTATTGAATTACTGCTGTATTTGTACTATTATTAAAGAAAACACTAAGTGTTTGTGCGTTATTAAATGGTGTAACAGCCATTTCTACCTCAATTAATATACCGTTTTCTTGCGGGAATGCACTAACAGTATTAAGTATTAGTCTCGGATCTTGATTAGCAACTCGTCTAATTTCAGTTTCTAATTGTTGTTGTACATCAAACGTATTTGGCTCAAATACAAAACTCCAAAGAGTAGTACCATAACCAGGATTGCCTACTTTTTGTCCCTGTTGAATATTTAATGAGTTAATAAAATCTTGTATTACAAGTGATTCGTCTACTAATCTGTATTTTTTTCCAGGTATAACTGGTTGTACCATAGAACCTACTCCACCTGCAAGACCGGCCGGCAAATTAGTAGATCGTGGCTTGTTAGCGTTAATTGTACTGAACCCAATGTATGATGGCATATTCTTATCCTCTACTGTATTTATGTTATGCTGTCATGGGCTTATCACCCGTAGTAACCTCAAATACTCTTTTCTTCAATTCTTCACGTTGTTTATCTAAATTAGTTATATTTTCTTTAGCAGTATTATATGCTGCCTCTGCACTTGCAATTCCAGGATCACCGGCCGGTAATTCTTCTTTAGCTTTTCTAAGAGCACCTTGAGCGTTCCTTAGGTCTTTGATTAAATCAAATCGTTTATCACTAAGGTTATTAAGTTCTGCCGTTGCCTTGTCGTATTCTGCAATATCAGCTTCAGACATTGTTTTCCCCAATGTAGCCGGGTTTCCTTCAAAGTTTGGCATTGGTATTTTTACACTGCCCAATAATGCTGTTATTGATTGCGTTAATTCACTTCTATCATTTGTATTAATAGCTATTGTAGGTAATTTAATTGGGACGGCGCCACCTGAACTCATTGAACTCATAGCGGCATTTAATTGTGCGGCTGCTCCCGCCGGCAATCCAGCAGACGCCAATGTTGCTAATGATAGTTTACCACTCTTTAAATCATCTAAACCTTTTGTCAATGCCCCGGCTGCTCCTTTAATCGCATTTAATGCACCTGAAGATGCCAACGGATTAACTGAGGTTAAACTAGATATCCCATCTGTAATTGATTTTGCTTGACCAATTAAACCGTTAACGGCTGCTACCCCCGGTATACTATTGACAGCACCGACGGCATTATTAACTAATGACGAACCTCCACCTCCACCGGGCAATAAATCTAAACCAGTAGACAAGTTTGTAGTTCCGCCCAATGATGTTTTAATTAATCCGGTGGCTGTACTAAGTGTTGTATCCACCGTACCCAATGCTCCGGTTACAGTTGATACTGCCCCGGTTACAGTTGATACTGCCCCGGTTACAACATTAGTTACAGAACTTAATGCGCCTGACAACGGGTTGGCACCAGTCACATCCTTCAATGCTCCTGCTAATGGATTGGCTCCTGCTAGTGCTCCTTTTACCGCTCCTGTTATAGAATTTAATGCTCCTGTCAATGAATTGGTGCCCGGTACCTGTACCGGAGCTTGAGCTACAGCAATTGCTTTTTCTGTTATGTCTTTGATGTTTTGAGGAACTCCGGCTTTTAGTGTTGGTAAAGAAGCAGTAATTGCCCCAAAGGCTGCAGCCGCTACCCCTTTTGCGTTATCTAGTAAACCTGTTATTCCTTTAAGTCCTGCCAATGCAGTCTTTTTCAATCCGTCTAATGAGGCTGATATGCCACCTAGTGCACCAGTAACTTTAGTTGCTAATGCGCCCGCAAAATTACCACCTGCTATTAAATTACCGGGGCCGCCCAACAAACTATTTACTGCCTTAGTAGCGGTTCCTACTACTCCAGTTACTACACCAAGTGCTTGTGTAGCGGCATTTTTAACAAAGTTTACCGTATTAGTTACTCCAGTTGTTGCCGCTGACATTACTAAACCTGCAATTGATGAGCCTGATTCTTTACCAGTAATTAAACCGGCTGTTGTTAATGCTGATTGCGCTTGTGACAATGTAGCCACTGCTCCGGCAACTTGTGCTACTGGATTATTTACATAGCTAGTTAAGTTTGATGCACCGTCTTTGCCTGTAAATAAATTTGGGGTTAATGCTTGTTGTACCGTTTTACCACCCTCTACTAAACAATTAACTAATGCAGCTGAACCTGGTTTAATAACACCACATGCTTCCATTTGCGCAGGACTTTGTGCCATAGCACCAATTGCCGCTACTGGACCAGTTGCTGTTTCTACTACAGCCGCACCCAATTTAACTGCGGCAGCTGCCGGTCCAGTAGCGGCTAACGTAGATAATTGAGCAACCATTGTACCAGTTGTATTTTTATCTAATGCCGCGCTAATTGCCGCTGATGGTGGTACAGTAGAAGCAACCGCTACTGTTACAGGTGCGGTTACTCCCACTTCGCCTGCACTTGCATTTGCGGCCGCTACTGCTGGCAATGGTGCTGCCGGTAATGCGGCACTTGCATTGTTATTAACTTTAACATCTACACCTTGATTTGCGCTAGCCCATGGTGCATGTGCAGGTGCTCTACTCACAATACTTAATAACTTGCCCGGTGCAGCTGCCCATCCTTTAGTCGCATCATTTAATGTGTCAGTATGCGCTGTTATTGGTAATGGTTTAACTTCTTGTGGTACTAAACTTGATGTGCCTGTGTTCAAATTAATCTTGCTACCATTAAAATATGTTATTGCGTCACTATAAAAAGATGAGTCGGCTGCGCTAGCAAAACTCATCTTACCATCTACTTTAGTAGTGTATTGTCCTGAAGCATATAAGCTAAAATCTGTTCCAACTTTTTGTGTAGTTTCTTTTTCACTGCTAATTGCAATCGTATCAGCACTTATGTTTAATGCTTTACCTGCATTGATATTAATATTATTATCAGCATGTAAATTCAAATCACCCTGTGTTCTTACATTAACTGAATTGGTAGAATACATATCAATTGTGCCTTCTTTACCTAACTCAATCCAACTTTGTCCGTTAGCATGAATAATGTGTAAACATTGGCCATCATCACTCATTAATATTTGATGTCCTAAACTACTACGTAGTCTTACCAATTGGTCACGACCTAATATATCTCCATCATCCATTACTAATGTATGACCACCTCTGCGGGCAACAACTTTTAATCCAGTTGATTTACCACTTGTTGCAGCCTTAGCAATTGTTTCATCAGTAAAACCACCTTCATATATAGGACGTCCTGGTGTGCTTACTCCCCAACCAACTCGGCTTGGGCTTTCACGTTGGGCACTAGAACCAATAACACCTCTAATAGGATCTCTGATTAATCCTTGCTGTGCTAATATACTAGCAACATAACTATGTACAGGTTTAGCATCAGTTAAAAACTTTCCGGTGTTGGCAATACCCGGATTATTTGTGTTAATATTAGTTACAGGTAATCTGACGGCGCCACCTAATCCCTTTGCCTCTCCTGCATTTGCAACAATATTGTCAGTACCACCAATTGCAGGAACCATTTGCAATGCATCTGGTTCTGGTACACATCCAATCCAAAAACCATAATTAGGATCTCCGTTAATGAATACACAAATAACAGTTGTGCCAAGATCAGGTGGGCTATTCCATACACCATAACTGTGCGGATTTTTTATATATTCTCCGTACCCGGTGTCGGCTCCTGATGGAGTAGTAAAACCATAAAATGGACTCATATAACTTACAGTAGACCAACTTGTACTATCATCAGGATTAGGTCCGCCTAAATCACTAATGTAAACTTGCAATCTACCTGAACGAATAGGGTCAATGTTGTTTTTTACAATACCAAATAATGGTAGGTTACGTAATGCTGCACCACCGGCATCAGCTTTATTTGCTTTTGTTTCCCCACGGGGTTTAAATCCATCGTATTCCATAATATTTCTTTAAGTTAAGCTCCATTTCCAGATGATTCAGGTGGCTCTCTTCCTTGACTTGCTATAACAACAGCTGGTGGCGGGTCTCTATCATCATTAGGTGAGCTGGCTAGAACGGACGGTTGATTAGAAGTACCGCCTTGATTTCCTAATTCAGGATTTACCGGTTGTACTATCGGATCTCCTTTAAGTCCAGTATTACCTGCAGTTTGTGTTTTATCAACTCCGCCGCCTTGTGTTTCTGAGGTACGTACGCCTGCTTCTACTTCGGAACCAATATTAGTATTAGGATCTGATGCAGCAGAACGATATAGTTCTGGATCGTTGTAATTATTAAACGGATTAATTCTACATGTTAATTCTTGTGTAAATTTACCTTTACTGAAACTATGCTGTACTTGTACTACAACATAGCTAATACCTTTAACAATATCTTTTATTTGTTTGGGATAATTCCAAAACAATACGGATTGGTTGACCGTTAACAACCCATTTGTACCATAATCTTCTGCTTCTTTAAAATCAATCTCAATAAAAACTTGACCACCGTTTGGATTAATAGTAAAATCTTGACCATAAAATTGACGATATACTGCATTAGGACTACCAGATGACTCGGTCATTAAATAATCCGGATCGCCCATAATAGTAAGCTTAACTTGAGCATAATCAGCTACACTAAATAAACTAGCTAATACAGAATTTTGTGCTTGTTTACTCACATTCAACTGTGTAGTTTTAGTTTCATTAGTAAATTTTCCCGGACTACTAGGAACATCATCGTTACCAGTTGCGGTTCCGGGATTTAAAGTAGCATTGAAAAATGCGTTATTCATAGTTTGTTCATATGATAATATTTCCGAGTTTTTTCCAGTATACCAATAATCATATCGTTTATGTGCTCCATAATATTCTTTAGTGGCGGTTAAATGTTTACTTCTTACATAAGGAGTATCATATGGTTGAATGATATATGTAATTTCATATGCAAAATCTTTAATTGAAGTATCAAACTCTTTAACCTTTACTTCTGCACTTAGATTATACCATCTAAATATACCGGGTGTTTTGGTACCTCTCTTTTTGCTTTCACTGTTTGGTTTTGGATTTGGTTCTTCTTGATTAGGTATAATTGCAGTTAATGCGTCAAGCATATAATCACTTTGGGTGATAATATCTTGTACTGCTTGCATTATGCTTACTCCATTTTTCCATGTAATACTACGTTGATTACTATTAGGAAGTAATCTAACTGAGGCATTTTCATTCACACCTCTAATATCTTGTATTCCCTCACCCATTGGCCATGTATTTTTAACCAAATTGGTTATATTAACAATTGGTGAGTCACCTATTAATTCTTTTGTACCAGGGCCCAAGTAAACTAATTTATATTCTGATGGTACACTTACTTTGTTTGGATCTGCATCTGCCCGTTCTTTTAATTGTTTGTTTAATTTTGTTAATAATCCGTCCTTTCCTTGCAATGCTTGATCTACGGTCTCTCCTTGAACTGTTGCTCCACTATCTATTCTACCTCGTTTAACGCCCATAGCTGTACCCGGACCAATAACTACTGATTCAATATTATAAACTGTTACTTTTCCGTCAAGTTTAAATTTAAAACTTCTAATTTCAATGTCAAAAAATCTTTCAAACACTCCACCTGAATCTGAATTAAAATTATCCTGAGGGAATGTTTTTTTTGTTAGAACTTGTCCGGCTTCGTCGTACCCTTGAAAACGTAAACCTAGAATAAAAAAGTGTCTAGTTGGATTAGATTGTTTATTAAAGTTTTTTACTTTACTAACGGATCTTAAGTGATCTGATGCATTAGTTAATTTTGTTATTAATGAAAATCCTTGCGGTTCATATATATTAAAAGTTATCTTATAATCATTAGATGATGTAGTAGTAGCCGAACCTTGTAGGTAATTATAAATTTTTAACTCATCTATATAAAAGTCAAATTCGGCCCCTGGTATTCTTTGTTGTGTGGGTCCTATTCCACCACTTTGTGCAACAATATATGCGCCTGATTCACTAGCTTTTACTGCGGCAGCAGCCGACGTGGTTACTGCTTTTTTAATTGCATCAATATTAGTTCTACCCGATTCAATAAAGGCAGTATAAGCATCAGGTGTTATCATATATAATGTTGTCTGATATGTATAACTAGATAGATTTGATAATGGATTTTGTATTCTTAATCCAGGGAGGTCACCTGTTGTGTACCCTGGTCTTTTTGTTGCAACATTAGCTGATCCTGCTTGAGTAGAACCCGCATAATTTTTAGCTTGCACTTCCATTTCATTACTATTTTCATTATACACACCGCTAGCATTAGGAGGATTGTTTTTAGCTTGAGTATTTTTAGCTTCACTACCGCTATCACTGTCAGCGGAGCCCTTAAGATTGGTTGGATTATTGTTTGATGCTTCACGTGCGTTTCGTTCGGCTTCGTCGGCAGCAAGTCTAGCGTCTAATTCTTCTTTCTTTTTTTTCTCTATTATCTCAGCTTGAGATAATAATGGCTCCTTAAAGGTGCTTGGCATGCCCTTTTCAATAGCAAGATTAATGGCTATTAACGGGTCGGCTCCTCTACTAATAGTTTTACCGGTAGTATCATCAATTACTATCCAAAGTCCGGTATTGGCTTGTATATTAATAGAATACATTTATAGTCCCAATATTTGTGTTAACATCTCTGCTTTAGGCAAGTAAATTCCCAAACCTGTGACAAAATCAAACATTGGATCTTTTAATCTATTTGGATTTCTGCTAGCAAATACCCACCACAATCTACTATCAGCATATAAGTCAAATGCTAATAAATCAGGACGATATTCATATACTAATGTAATCTCCCAATATATATCTGATTGGTCTTTAACGATAGGTCTATCTATCATTACATCTAAAAACTTACTATTAACTATGTCAGTTGAATAATATGGACTTGTTGCTGGATATGATGTGTTATTTGCCATTACCAAATTCCCCCGCCCTTAAGTTTATTACCCTCTAATAATGCGCCAGTTGCATATTTTTCTAAACTAAAAGTATTACTAATATTATTTCTAGTTACTATCGGGAAGGCTGTTATTGAGATGCTCATTTTAGTAGGTACATATGTTGGTTGTGTGTTTGTTGCTTTATTTGGAAAGTTAGCCGGTGATACTGTTGCACCCGTATTCAATGGTTTTTCTCCTTGTTTCATCCTAATGTTTCCCGCTGATTGTGGTCCACCCTTAAGATTATATGCAGTTGAGTCAGCTCCGGGTGCCAATGTAGGACTGCTTGCACGTATATAGTCCACATCGTTCGGCAAGCTATAATTAAATGAACTAATAACTAATGGATGATAATTAAATTGAAAATCTCCTAACCCATGCAAATAACATAACGGTGGGGGCGTGCCTGGTTTGGGAACCTGGTCTTTACCATAAAACATTTTAGTAACCGATCTAAAGAAATGTATTACTGCTAATAAGTAATTTGCTTCAAATGCATCTTGGGCGGTAAAATCGCCGGTTATGGTTATTTGATCTACTGCACTATTTTTATATTGAATCATTTTATAATTACTATGTACAATATCTGACGTTTCATAATTGGCAGCGTATGAAACTTGTATTTGTGGTACATAAGGAAAAACAACACCATCCGTATTTTGTAATGGCTCTAATATACCTGCAGGAGTTGCATTATATAAGTAGTTTGTGTTTGGTGCTAAACTTAATCTTACTCGCCAATCATCTGTTGTTTTTTTATTTACTGCATCTTGTCTTGATTGTTCAGAAACTGCTGGATTCTTATTAGCCTGAAGTCCTTGAACAGCAACAACACTAGCAATTTGTAAATTAGAAGGTTGATTTGCTGAAGGAGGTGTAATTACATCAGTTGTTTGATTACCAATAGGTATTTCTTGTGATACCAATTTAACAGGGTTTGGTATTTGGGGCCCGTCATCAAGTCCCGGATTGTCTGGAATTGTAGCTGGTGCAACTACTGGTGCAAAATTAGGCGGAGGGTCAGGAGCTACTACTGGAACTACTGTTTGATTATCTATTGGCGGTGGTGTAAAGGGAGGTGTAGTTGTTACTTGGGTCTCTGGTGGGGTAGCTACTGGTACAGGGTCAGGAGTTTTTGCCGGGGCTATTTGTTCTGCTTGAATAGTATATGTTGCGGTATAGGTTGTTGGCACCCCACTACCATAAGTCTCAGGATCATTATTTAATCTAACTTTAACTTCCTCTTGACCTACTATTTGAGTAGTACCTACTCCATACGTAGAAGTAGCTTTAATAAAAGCTTGCTTTCTTGCCGTTTCTTCTGCGCCTGCAGCCGTGTCTGACGTGGCAGTTGCCGTAAAAGCGGTAGGGCCTGCTACAGTGATAGGGTAGTTATAATTACTGTTATTTTCAATAGGCATCGGATCAATCCTTGTTACTGTATTTAGCTAAATAAAAGTACTGCTTTTTCCCTTTTCTCTAAAAAATTGTTGCTTTTCTACAACTAATGTGTTACACTACATCAAACATAACAAGGAAACTATGTCTCTACTACCCGCGCCACGCAAACCCGTCAACTATCTCAATAATAAAGATATTCTAAAAGAGATACACGAAAGTAAAAACGCATATTGTTGTTTTACTAAACCAGAATATCATCGTTATGATTTTATTGTAGACATGCCCCAAGCACCACTAGACGAGAGTCTAGCATACGCTTTCAAACCCGAAACAATTCAAGTAGCAAAAGAAACACGGGCACTACGTCTTAGTTTAGAACAAGGTAGTAAAGATTCAGTTTCCCCTGATTCTATACCATTAACCGATTTAATATTTCGTGTAATGAACTGGGATCATGTTCCAGTCGCACCAAAGCAGCCACGCAAAACAGTTAAAAAGAAAACAGCAAAAGATATTTTTGAGTTTGAGGAACCAAATCCAGATGAAATCTTTGCTGACCTAGAAGATAACACAACTAAAGCTGAAGTAGATGACATGGTTCATGTTAAAGTAAACTTTCCCCCATTCCAACATTATAAAATTGACGAAAATAATACATTCTATTGTGTGGGCAAAAGTCATTGGGAAGGTGATCTAGCTACTGGTGCATTCAACAAAGATCATGGCAAAATCACAAACAAACTTGCCCGTATGTATATTATGATGTGCGAAAAATACGCAATGAAATATAATTGGCGTGGGTATACATATAATGATGAGATGCGTAATAGTGCTATCCTTCAACTAACATATGTTGGTTTACGATTCAATGAAGCTAAATCAGCAAACCCATTCGCTTATTATACGGCTGCTATAACAAATAGTTTCTGTCGTGTATTGAATACAGAGAAGCGTAATCAAAACATACGTGACGATATCTTAGAGATTAACGGTCTTAACCCAAGTTGGAGTCGTCAAGGTTCTGGGTCAAGTAGTACAGTTTACGAAGAATAATTTGTCCAATGGCATTGCTTTGTAGTGCCATATCCTATATAATAAACACATGAGTAACCTTTTCAAAAAAGCCGCTGTATTCACCGATATTCATTTTGGATTGAAGTCAAACAGCTTACAACATAATCAAGACTGTGCCAATTTCGTAGATTGGTTCATTACTAAAGCAAAAGCTGAGGGATGTGAAACTTGTTTCTTCTTAGGTGATTATAATCATCATAGAGCAAGTATTAACATTCATACACTACAATTTGGGCTACAGGCTCTGGAGAAACTAAATGCTAACTTTGATACTGTATATTTTATACCAGGCAATCACGATCTTTATTATCGTGATCGCAGGGACATTCATAGCGTTGAGTGGGCTAAACATTTACCAAACGTTAAAATCATCAACGACTTCTTCCAACAAGGAGATGTAGTCATTGCGCCCTGGCTTGTACAAGATGATTACAAGAAATTAAAAAAACTAAGTGGCAAATATATGTTTGGTCATTTTGAATTGCCTCACTTCTATATGAATGCTATGATAGAGATGCCCGATCATGGTGAACTTAATAGTGAACATTTAAATGGGTTTGATAAAGTATTCAGTGGTCATTTCCATAAACGTCAAAGCAAAAAGAATGTGTGGTATATTGGTAATGCTTTTCCACATAACTATGCTGACGCAGGTGATGACGCACGTGGTATGATGGTACTAGAATGGGGACAAGACCCTCAATTCTTTAGTTGGCCGCGTCAACCTCTCTATCGTGTATATAAACTAAGTGATGTACTAGAAAACCCTGAGGGCTTGCTATTGATTGACAGTCATGTTAGAGTACATCTTGATATTGATATTAGTTATGAAGAAGCTAACTTCATTAGAGAAACATTAATACCAGAACATAAACTAAGAGAAATGGCATTGATACCAATGAAAGCAGAACAAACAGAGATAGCCGGTTCAGATGGATTACGGTTTGAGTCAGTTGACCAAATTGTCATTGACCAAATTAATTCAATTGAATCAAATACTTTTGACAAAAAACTATTGTTGGACATTTATAATAACCTATGAAGTTAGTACATTATCGTAATATCGGCCTTCCAAAAACAGGAACAACTTGGCTTTGGTTACAATTATCAACGCACCCTGACATAGATTTTTTTACATCCAGAACAAACAATGACAAAATAGAGTGTATTGTTGATAATAATAACAGATTAAACACCAATCATAGTATCAAAGAGAAAAAATTTAATACAAGTGATGAGTATCTAAAATTTTATGAAAATTATAATATTTCTTTAAATTTTGACACTTGGTTTTTTGACAACTTAAACAAAGAAATTTTAGAAAAAACATCCCATTTAAGTTTAATTTTTCGTAATCCATATGAGTTATTAGAGTCTTGGTATAACTTTGCTATGAAGGATCTTAGTTCCCCGGAACATTTTTTTACTCTATACAATAAAAATTTATTATGTCTAACCAATTACGAAAAAATTTTAACTCATTGGAGTAAATTCAACTTAAAGATTATGTTTTATGATGATATAATTAATAATCCAAGGCAATTTGTAGGAGATGTTTGTGATTTTTTAGAAATAAAAAGTCACTATGATGATGACCTTGGTAAAAAAATAATTCTTAAAACGGATCATCTTACAAAAATAATATTATCTAAAAATTTAATATCTTACCTAAATTATAAAATCTCATATCTTGAGGATTTTACTAAAAAAGATTTGTCTCATTGGAAATACAAAATATGATTACATTAAAGAACATTACCTTACGAAACTTTTTATCAATCGGACAAGTTACTCAAGCAGTTTGCTTTGACCGACAAGACTTAACACTTATTCTAGGTGAGAACTTAGACTTAGGTGGTGACGGTGCTCGTAATGGTACAGGCAAAACTACCCTTATTCAGGGGCTATCCTATGCCTTGTTTGGTGTACCAATCAATAGCATTCGTAAAGATAACTTAGTCAATCGTACTAATGGCAAAAACATGATGGTTACACTAGAGTTTAGTGTCGACGGTATTGAATATAAGATTGAACGAGGTCGCAAGCCCAACATCTTACGTTTTTATGTAAACAACGATTTACAAAAGAATACTGATGATGCACAGGGTGAGAATAAAGAAACACAAGTAGCTATTGAAAGTGTTATTCATATGAGTGCCGATATGTTCAAACATATTGTTGTGTTGAATACTTACAGTGAACCATTCTTGGCATTGAAAACTAATGACCAACGTGATATCATTGAGCAATTGCTTGGCATTACTTTGTTAAGTGAAAAAGCTGAGGTCATTAAGAATATGATCCGTGATAGTAAAGATAGTATTCAACAAGAAGAATATCGGGTTAAGGGCATTGAAGAAGCTAACAAACGTGTAGCTGAACAGATTGAAGCTTTGAAGCGTAGACAGAAGTTATGGAAAGCAAAGCATGATGAGGATCTTGCTAAATTAGTTGCCGACTATGGTGAATTAAGCAAGATTAATATTGAAGCAGAACTACTAGCACATAAAGATTTGAATGTTTGGATTAAGCAAAAAGAAGCACAGGATGCATACAATGCGTTAGTTGCACGTTCTACTGCATGGCGACAAAAACATGACACAGATATTTCAATAGCACATAAGGCTTACTCTCTTAAAAATGAATATGACATTGAAGCTGAACTTAAATCATGGACCGATTTAAAAGAGTGGCTTGTAGATGAAGCTGACCAAAAGACTATTGCTACAGCAATTGATACCCAAACCAAAAATATCACGAAAGAAAAAAAATTAATTGATAAATTGGTTAGGGAAATTAAAGAATTAGAGGATCATAAATGTTATGCGTGTGGTCAAGACTTCCATGATGACAAGCATTTAGAAGTTACATTAGAAAAGACTACCTTACTTGAAAATACCAAAGCTGATTTAGCAATGATGGAAGATCATTTAGAGACTAATCAATCATCATTAAAAGATATTGGTCCTAAGCCTACTCCATCATATAAGACTGAAGCAGAAGCTATTCGACATAGTGGTGATGTATCAAATCTGAAGAAAGTTTGGGAAGATAAGAAACAAGAATCTAATCCATTTAGTGAACAACTTAATGAGTTAAGTTATATTGAATTAGGGCCTCAACCAATTACACACTATGATACAGAAGCAGAAGCAGTTGAACATCGTTCTACTGTTAATAGTTTACTAACTCAGATTGGCACTAAAGGTGCCGAGACTGATCCATACGCTGAACAAGTAGTAGAGATGGAGAGTAACGCATTACAATCAATTGACTTTGAGGCAATTAACAAGTTAACACGTACAATGGATCATCAAAAATTCTTGTTAGATTTGTTAGTTAGCAAAGATAGTTTTGTTCGTAAGAAGATTATTGACCAGAACTTAAGTTACTTGAATTCACGATTGACACATTACTTAGATAAGATTGGTTTACCACATCAGGTTATATTTCAAAATGATTTACAAGTTGAGATTACCGAGCTCGGTCGTGAACTTGACTTTGATAACTTATCAAGGGGTGAACGTAATAGATTGATTCTTGGTTTAAGCTTTGCGTTTAGAGATGTATGGGAATCATTGTATCGCCCTATCAATACATTGTTTATTGATGAATTGATTGATAGTGGTCTTGACACGATGGGTGTTGAGAATGCTATTGCTATTCTTAAAGACATGAGCCGACGCAGACAGAAAAGTATTTGGCTTGTAAGTCACCGTGAAGAATTAGCTGGGCGTGTGCCTAGTGTTCTTAAAGTAATTAAAGAAAATGGCTTTACTAGTTATTCAACTGCGGTTGATACAGAATAATTTCAAAGAGACACAGAGACAGATAAGTATTAACATGACATCACCACAGAAGGCTAAGGGATCGGGATTTGAGAGAGAAGTTGCAAAGTTTCTTTCTGACCTATATGGCGAAAGCTTTATAAGAGCACCCGGATCCGGAGCTTACATTGGTGGTAAAAATCAGCATAGAACAGCAATATTACATGAGGGACAAGTACGTTCTTTCAAAGGTGATATTGTACCCGGTCAAAGTTTCAGTAAAATGAATATTGAATGTAAGTTTTATGCTGATTTTCCTTTTCACTTACTACTTTCAGGTGACTGCAAAGTAATAAATACATGGATTGAACAATTAATGGATGTTGCCGATACCGGTGATGTGAATTTATTGTTTATGAAGTTTAATAGAAAAGGTCGTTATGTTGCCGTGCAATGCGGCTCAACATGGATAACAGACAATTTTGTCTATTATTCGTCAAGCAAGTTTGGCGATTGGCTAATCGTTGAATTTGATGACTTTTTCCTACACAACAGTACATTATTAAAAAGCTATTCAGCAACACCAGACACAACGTCAAATCAAACTGTTATTAATATCCCAACAACATAATCAAATAAAAATTCGTTGTCTGAGTTTGTCAGACCTCCTTGAAGATGCGGTAACGCTGATGGATCTGGAGTAAGCATAGTTAGTGATAACTATGGAATACCGAGAGGGCAATCGACAAAGCGAACCCTCAACAAGCTCACCCCTACTTTATCTTTGCGGGGTGAGAAGTGCGTTGCTGAAGAATCAATTGAAAGATCATTGATAGCTTCACTACAGTCCCATAACTTTACAGAGCAACCGGTAGCGTTTAGTAGCAACAAATAGCTGATTAGACGGGGAAAAGATGACAAAGGATGACGGGCATGGCAAATACCCTTAACCATTGGTAGTGCTGAATAGCACTACCATGGCTTCAAAGCGGCAATATAGTCCATATATAATTAAGAGTAAAAGAAAATAAATAACCGTAAAAACTAAGAACGAACGAAGTGAGTTCTTAGATGAACGAAGTTCATCTTTACATAGATAACCCGTAATGATAAATGAACAGTTACGGGTTTAATTAGAAGTAGGGTAGGCCCGATTTCTTAGTTGTTTCTATGTTATCTTCTATTAATTTTGATATGGCTTTTCGTTCATCGCTAGACATATTCAATATATCTTCATATGAAGCACCACCTCGCATACTCCAAGCCATACGTATGGAATTTTCTTTAATTGAAATTGTCTCTGATTCCATATTGTCAATAAGCTTCTGAATATCTCCAGAGGTAAGATGTAGAAGCTTTAATCGAAAAAATCAGTTACATTAAGTGTAATAGTTTGTCCATATTCATGTTGACAATGAATACATTTTACATGTAATGGTTTAAGTTGAGAAGTTTCACGTAATTTAATTGCTGTATTTTTTAAAGTTTCAAATACATTTTTATCTGAATTTCTTAAGAAATCATCAATATGTTCTTTTTCAATAACTATTTCTGATGGTGTGGATATAGAATCAATAGTTTGAGTAATTAACATAATACTTAATTCATGAAGTTTTTTCATTGTTTCTCCGGAAATACGTAGTCGTTCTTCATTATCAGTAATGTTTTCAATATTTTTGATTGTTTTTTCAATTTCAAATTGTATTAAATTTATTTCATTAACTTTTTTATAGGAAAGTGGATTAAATTTAAATATTAATTCATTGAGTTTAATCACATCATCATATTCTGGTTTTAGTGTACTAAGTAGACCTACTATATTAATATTATATGATGAGTCCTCTTTACACGCAGGGCATATAGATTCTACATCTAGCATATTTCCGTTAGTGGCTGCACGTATAGATATTAGTATGGCATCCAAATCTATTGCTGGTATAGCCCAAGGATCTTTGATATTAGGAACACAACTTTTAATAATTTCAGTTATTGCAATTCCGTTGAATAATGCGTCCGGAGTTTTGCTTGTAATTTCGTCAATAGCAGTCATTGGATATACTGGTATTTCCTTATTATCAGGTAAATCAATGGCGCCTGCCGGATAATAGTTACCTCCGCTGGGCAATTTTACATAGATTGCAGGTCTACGGAAATACTGTTTAAGTGGGTTAGTGTTCATTTTTTTCTCCAAATATGTGTTTTTTGTAATCATAAATACTATTAATATTTAGTAGGTAAAAAATCATGGATAATATTAATATTGATGAGTTAATGCGAGTAATGACCGCAATGAACGAAGGGTTTGCCAAGGTGGCTAGCCAATTGGAAAAAGTGTCTGTCATTACTGAAAAAACAGCAGAACAAGAAGAAAAGGACCTAAGAAAATCAATTGAGCAATCTGCCGGTTATACCAGAATTAACGGTAAACTGATGACCATAGAAGAACACCGAATTCAAGTAGAAGCAAAACTGAGTAAAGAATTAGAAACACAATTTGGTGCATCAAAGAAAATTGCCAGTAAACAAGAAAACGCATATAAACAACAATTACAACAATTAGGTTATGTTATTGATATGAATGGTAAGCTTGCTAAAACTACCATAGAACTTGATGCGGCTCAGAAAAAAACAATAGAAGGTTTAAGGAAAAAAGCTGCCTATGAGGTTGAAAATGAAAAACGTAGACAGAATTTATCTTCTGACGCTTTGAAAAAATCTGCAGAAGATATTGGTAAAGCCTCATGGGGAGTAGCTACTGGTTTGGCAAAAGGTGAAACTAGTTTTTCATCTTTAGTTCCAATAGTAGATGTTGTTGGAAATGCTATGGCAGGTCTTAGTAAAGGTTTATTTAGTTTAATTCCATTTGTTGGGCAAGCCTTAGGAAGTATTAGTGAAACTGTAATAAAAACAGGAATAGAAGTTAGTAAACTTGCACTAGAAATGTTAGATAGGAGTCTCAAAACATTTCAAGAATTAGCTAGTGTTGGTGCATTAGTTTCTAATGGAATGACCGGACTTAATAATCAACTAGAACAATCAGGTATGAGTCTTGACGGATTTAAACGAATAGTAAAAGAAAATGCAGGTACGTTGGCAGCATATGGAGGTACTGTAGGATTAGGTATTACTAAATTTACTGATGCATTGAATGATATATCAATAGGAGAGGCAGGGGAAGAGCTAAGACTATTAGGATTAAATGCTGATGCTATGGGTGAAAGTATGGCGGCCTTCTTAGAACAAGAACTACGTTTGGGTCGTGGTAGAAACATGAATCAAAAACAATTAACAGAAGGAACTATTCAATACATTAAAGAATTAGATTTATTGTCAAAAACTACCGGATCAAGTAGAGAGGATCTTCAAAAACAACGTGACAATGCATTGAATGATAGTAGATATAGAGCGGCTATGGAGGGAGTAGACGAAGCAAATGAAAAGATGATTACTGCATTTATAGGACAGTTTGAAAAAATGGATCCAACAGCCTACCGTGGTGCAAAAGATTTAGCATCGGGTGCTATTACTTCAGACGCTGCCGGTCAAACAGATATGGCATTTCCCGAATTGAGATTATTTCTTCAGACTTTAAAGACAGCTAGTAAAGAAGATTTACCTAGACTGTTTACTGAAGGAAATCAGATGCTGGCCAGAAATGCTAAAGACTATAACGACAAGCTTGGTAAAACAGCATTATTTGTAAATCCTGGAGAAGGCATCATGTCCCGTGCATTTACAAAAGACGTGGAAAATAAATTTGGTGGCAGGTCTATGGTAGATGCACAAAAACTGCAAGAAGCTCAAATACAGAAAGATGCAGAAGGTAAAGCAACAGGCATAGATCCATTATCAAAAGATGTAGCAAAAGCGTCAAAAGAAATGGATACATTAGCTAATTCGGCACTACAGTTAGCTAACGCATTATTACCGCATGCGGCAGACGCAGTAGCAAATTTTACAGCCGGCGTAAATAAAGCAATTGAAGAAATTAAAAGAATATTAAAATTAAAAAATGCACAAAATTTACCAAATAGTACAGTAGCCGGACAACAAACAAAAACAGCAGAGGAAACACAAAAAGAGGCGGAAGCTCGACTTAAAAATGCTAAACCCGGTAGTCAAGAAGCTAAAGACGCAAAAGAAGATGTTGAACAAGCTAAGTCTAGAGTTGAGCAAGCTAGAAAGATAGAAGATAGTTCTAAACTTAGAGAAGCACAACAAGCACGTAAAGCTGCCTCAGAAGCCCAAAAATCAAAGAACCAACCAACCCCAACCCCAACCCCAATACCATCAGATGGTCCATCAGGCGGTCCATCAACTGTTGATCCGTTTAACTTTATTAAGTTTCAAGGTGACCGTTACGGTAATAAAGAAAAATTTGATATGTTAACTGGTGATACACAAGACATGTTTTTAAAGATGATTGCTGATTTTGGTCGTATTACCAAAAGATCAGTTACTATAACCGGCGCAGGCAGAACCCCGGAAGATCAACAAGACTTATGGAATAGAACAGTTGCAAATAAAACACCGGGGTTCCTTCCTAATGGTAATCCAGTAGCGTACCCCGGTACAAGTAAACATGAAGTTGGTAAGGCTTTAGATTTAAATAGGAGTGATGTAGAAGCATTAGATAAAGCAGGATTACTAGCGGCTTATGGTTTTAAACGATTAGCCGATGATCCTCCTCATATTGAAAAAGCTAGATTTGGTGGAGCATTTGACGGCCCGGAGTCTGGATATCCTGTTATGATGCACGGTGAAGAAATTGCTATGCCTAAAGCAGAGTTTGAGGCATATAAAACTGCCCTAAACTCGGTCACTAAAAGTAGTATAGCAGGTGCAACATCCACAACCACAATGCCCACAGCTGTTAATGAATCGGTTAATACATTAAAATCTTTACATAGCATTATGTCAGATAAATTTGATCAAATGATAAATGTCATGGAACGAAGCACAGAAATTCAATCTAGATTATTAAACAATTCAATGGTTTAACACTAAATACTAGATAAAATATCTACTATGACCTACAAAAAACGCTTCTCTAACAAATCTGGAATGTCCAGTCCCATCTCTGGATTCAATAATAATACCGGTGCTTGGAACGGTAGTCCAGGACAAAACGGTAGTGATACCGGTGGTTATAATAACGCTGAAATGGGCTATAAAAACTATCGTAGCCGTCTACCAGAAGTATATACAGGTCACCCAAATCGTATTGAACGCTATAACCAATATGAAATGATGGATGTTGATGCTGAAATTAATGCTTGTTTAGACATTATATCAGAATTCAGTACACAAACAAATGAACATAATAAAACTCCCTTTGACTTGGATTTCAAAGATGAACCAACACAACATGAAGTTGAATTACTAAAAACTCAATTACAACAATGGTGTAAATTAAACGAATTTGAAACTAGAACATTTAAAATCTTCCGTAATACAATTAAGTTTGGTGATCAGGTATTTGTACGTGACCCGGAAAACTTTAAGTTATATTGGGTAGATATGACTAAAGTTATTAAAGTTATTGTTAACGAAAGCGAAGGTAAAAAGCCTGAGCAATATGTTATTAAAGATATTAACATTAACTTACAGAACTTGTCGGTAGCTACTAAAACTAATACAGACTTTGCCGCTAATCCAGCAACTGGTATGGGCGGTACAGGTGGAGGTGGAGCAGGTGGTGGCTATACAGTCCCAGCAATGCCCTACAACACATCGGGTAGTCGTTTTACATTAGGACAAAGTGAAGCAGCCATCGATGCTAAACACGTTGTCCATCTAAGCTTGACAGAAGGATTAGACCGCTTCTGGCCCTTTGGTCAAAGTATTTTAGAGAATGTCTTTAAGGTATATAAACAAAAAGAATTACTAGAAGATGCGGTTCTTATCTATCGTGTACAACGTGCTCCGGAACGTAGAATGTTTAAGATTGACGTTGGTAATATGCCAAGTCATTTGGCTATGGCTTTTGTTGAGCGTATTAAGAATGAGATTCATCAAAGACGTATTCCAAGTACACATGGTGGTGGTAGTGTAGTTGATGCTAGCTATAACCCATTAAGTATGAATGAAGATTACTTCTTCCCAGTTACTGCTGACGGAAGAGGATCAAGTGTTGAAGTGTTACCCGGTGGACAGAATTTGGGTGAAATTGATGACTTGCGTTACTTTAACAACAGATTAGCACGTGGTTTACGTGTGCCAAGTAGCTATCTTCCAACTGGACCAGACGATAATCCTACTCCAATGAGTGATGGACGAGTTGGTACAGCGATGATACAAGAGTTCCGTTTTAACCAATATTGTGAACGACTACAAAAGTATATTAGCCAAAAATTAGATGAAGAATTTAAATTATTCTTACGTTGGAGAGGACTGAATATTGATAGTGGTTTATTTCAATTACAGTTTAATCCACCACAAAACTTTGCGGCGTATCGTCAAAGTGAATTAGATACAGCACGTATTGGTTCATTTACTGCCATTGAACAGTATCCATACATAAGTAAGCGTTTTGCTATGGAACGATTCTTAGGATTAACTGAAGAAGAAATCAGTAAAAACGAAAAAATGTGGCGTGAAGAAAATGATAAAGAGATTGAGATTGAGCCACAAGGTAATGATTTACGTAGTATTGGTGTATCAGTGGGTGATATTGAAAGTGATACACAGACCGGCGAAGATATGAATGCTCCTGAACCAGAAGGTGGATTAGATGGTATGGAAGTAGCCGGCCCAGTTGGTAATGACGCTACTGGCATGGCAGGCAATACACCAGGCGGTGCACCTGGCCAGATTTAAGATAAATAGATTTATGAAATTGTTTGAAATGTTTACTCCTGCTATTGAGGGTTATCAAGATGTTGAGTCTGATAACAGCAGACCACAATGGCGTGAAAGTCGTAAAACTAAATTAACATTACGTCAAATTCGTAAATTACGTAAGATGAATGATGTTAGAAATTACGAAAAGGCAAACTATCTTAAAAAGATTAACGCACAATATAGTCAGCCAAAACCTGATCAACCTCAACTATAAGTTAATAAACTTATAAAAATTGCTTATTCTAGGCAAAAACGTAAAAAAACAGCACTTATTGTGCTGTTTTGCCATATACACACTAAATAATTCTACAAAGCCATTTACTTAGGAGAACATTCAATGGATAATAAAAAATTTGAACAACTTATTGATTTGATTATTAATGAGAACGAAGAACAAGCCCGTGCATTATTTCACGATATCGTAGTTGAGAAAAGCCGCGAAATCTATGAGAACATGATGGACGAAGATCAAATGATGAGCAATAACCCATCTGGCCCAGTACAAGATTTACTAGACGAAATTGGTGTTGAAGAATCTGGTATGTCAGAAGATGAAGAATTTGATATCGCTGATATGGATGATGACGGTGAAGAAACTGTTGACATTGATATGGACGATGAAGAAGGTGGCGAAGAAGGTTTAGAAGACCGTGTTGTTGACCTAGAAGATAAATTAGACCAGTTAATGGCTGAGTTTGAAGAAATCATGGGCGGTGACGACATGGGTGATGACGAATCTGATGCTGAGTTTGATGATGAAGCAGAAGAAGATGGTGAAGAATTCACAAAAGACATGGAACAAGACCGTGATGATGAAGATCCTATGATGGAAGCTATCACACTAAAGAAAGTTTCTGTAACTCATGGTGATAACGGTGTTCAAAATAAGAGCACAGTTGATGCAAACAGCGGTCAAGCTGGAATGGATTCTAGACCAGTTAAGTTCAGTGGTGCTAGTGAAACAGTTCCAACAGGACCAAAAGGACCAAGCAATGCTTATGCTAAAGGCGAGACAAGTGTTAAAGGTGCAGGATCATTTAAGAATAGTCCAGCTCAAAACAATGCAGACTTAACAGCCGCACCTAAGCCAGTCACTAAAGACGAAGCAGGTAAAGTTCGTAGCCCAGTAGCAGAGTCACGTAGAACTCCTGCTAAGAGAAGAATTTAAGGAATCTGAGAGCAATGGCTTTGTATCTCAAAGAGCATCTGACTTTCGACCGTGCCAGTATGGTGGTTGAAAGCTCGGGTGAAGGTGCTTTGAAGAGCCTTTATATGAAAGGTATCTTCATTCAGGGTGGGGTAAAGAACGCTAATGAGCGTGTCTACCCCGTTTCTGAAATTGAAAGTGCTGTTGAAACTCTTAACAGACAAATTACAGAAGGCTATTCAGTCTTAGGTGAAGTAGATCACCCAGATGATTTAAAGATTAATTTAGACCGTGTATCACATATGATAACAAGTATGTGGATGGACGGAGCTAATGGTTTTGGTAAATTAAAAATATTACCAACTCCAATGGGACAATTAGTGTCTACAATGTTGGAGAGTGGTGTGAAACTCGGCGTTTCAAGTCGTGGTAGCGGTAACGTGAATGACTTAGACGGCAAAGTTAGTGACTTTGAAATAGTCACTGTGGATATTGTCGCACAACCTAGTGCACCCAATGCTTATCCTAAAGCAATCTATGAAGGCATGATGAATATGAAGCATGGTCATAGAATGTTGGATCTAGCAAAAGATGCGCAGGGCGACAAGAAGGTACAGAGATACCTGAAAGATGAAGTGGTTCGTCTTATCAAGGATCTCAAAATTAACAAAGGGGATTAAGCATGTTAGATGCTATCAAACCATTACTTGAGAGTGGATTAATCAACGAAGAAACAGGTGTCGCTATAAATGAGGCATGGGAATCTAAGTTGAATGAGGCTCGTGAGCAAGTACGTGCAGAATTAAGAGAAGAATTCGCACAACGTTATGAACATGACAGATACGTGATGGTAGAAGCCCTTGATAAAATGGTCAGTGAAGGACTACAGAATGAAATTGAAGAATTTCAAACTGAACGTCAAGCAATGAACGAAGACCGTGTGATAGCGCAACAAAAATTGCGTGAATCAGCTACAAAATTCAATGATTTTATGGTTACTAAACTAGCTGAAGAAATCAAAGAACTACGTAGTGAGCGTAAACTACAAATGGAAAGTCAGCAAAAGTTAGAACAATTTATTGTTCATGCTTTAGCACGTGAAATTAAAGAATTCACACAAGACAAACAGGCTGTAGTAGAAGCTAAGGTTAAGTTAGTTGCTGAAGGTCGTAAACAATTAGAAGCATTGAAGGCACGTTTTGTTGCTGAATCTGCTAAGAGATTGACTACGGTTGTCGCTAGCCAACTCAAAGGTGAATTAGGTCAATTGAAAGAAGATATCAAAATTGCTCGTGAGAACAGTTTTGGTCGTCGTATCTTTGAAAGTTTTGCAAGTGAATTCAGTGTCACTCACTTAAGTGAGAAAGCAGAAACTCGCAAACTAATGACTCAGCTAGAAGAAAAAGATAAGAAACTAGCCGAATCCATCAATACAATCAGCAACGCTAAGAAGTTGATTGAATCAAAAGAACGTGAAGTTCGTATTATTAAAGAGTCTAATCTACGTGAAAAAACAATGAGCGAATTACTCGCTACATTGAACGAAGAAAAGGCATCAGTAATGCAGAACTTACTAGAAAGCGTCCAGACACCACGTCTACAAGCCGCTTTCGATAAGTATCTTCCAGCAGTTCTCAATAACGGTAATGTTAAACCAGCACAAAAAGCTAAATTAACAGAATCAGTTATCGTAGAAGCAACTGGGGATAAAGCTGCCAAACAAGAAGTTGATATGGAACAACGTGATAACGTTATCGATATCAAGCGTCTGGCAGGGCTTTAAAAAAAGACATCATTAGGAGAAATTAAAAATGTCAAAAGTACTCTTAGAAAGCCGTTGGGACGAGACCAAAGAAGCTCTGTTAGAAGGCTTAAAAGGAACTCGCCGTTCAACAATGGGTGTTATTTTAGAAAACACCAAAAAACAGTTACTAGCTGAATCTTCAGCCGGTACTACAACATCTGGTAATATCGCTACACTAAACCGTGTGATTCTTCCAGTTATTCGTCGTGTCATGCCAACCGTTATCGCTAACGAATTGGTAGGCGTTCAGCCAATGACAGGACCAGTTGGTCAAATTCACACACTACGTGTACGTTATGCTCAGTCATTAACAGACAATAGTGCCGCTCAAACTAGCGTTACAGCTGGTCAAGAGGCATTGAGTCCATTCTTGATTGCTCAAGCTTACTCACGTAGCAAGAGTGATGCAACAACATCTAGCTATTATACTGCTAACGATACTGCTGCCCTTGAAGGCAACGGTGGTAAGCAAATCAGCGTTCAAATTCTACGTCAAGCTGTTGAAGCTAAATCACGTAAGTTACAAGCTCGCTGGACATTCGAAGCTGCTCAAGACGCTCAAAGCCAACATGGTATTGACGTTGAGGCAGAAATCATGGCCGCTCTAGCACAAGAAATTACTGCTGAGATCGACCAAGAGATTCTCTTGTCATTGCGTACTCTAGCAAGTACAGAGTATACATACAACCAAGCTACTGTATCTGGTACAGCTACTTACGTTGGTGACGAACACGCTGCACTAGCTGTTCTTATCAATCGTGTTGCTAACTTGATCGCACAACGCACACGTCGTGGTGCTGGTAACTGGGCTGTTGTTTCTAGTGCTGCACTAACTGTTCTACAGTCTGCAACTACTAGTGCTTTTGCTCGTACTACAGAAGGTACATTCGAAGCTCCAACTAACACTAAGTTCGTTGGTACATTGAACGGCGCTATGCGTGTGTTCGTTGACTCTTATGCCGCAGATACTATTCCAGTATTGGTTGGTTATAAAGGTTCTTCAGAGACTGATGCAGCCGCATTCTATTGCCCATACATTCCATTGATGAGCAGTGGTGTTGTTCTAGATCCATCAACATTCGAACCAGTCGTATCATTTATGACACGTTACGGGTACATTGAATTAACCAACACCGCAAGTTCTTTCGGTAATGCTGCCGATTACGTGGGAGAAATAGCCGTACAAAATCTCACCTTTCAGTGAAATTCAGTACACGCTAATATCTTTCAGATGTTATCAAATCAAAAAACGCACTTCGGTGCGTTTTTTTTTTACCTCATGAAAAATAGGTGATGTTGCGGTACAGATAAATAGTAGTATGAAAGAAATAAACAAAGTAAAACCTTACACCTATCTTGTGAAACATAAAACAACAGGTAAAGTATATTACGGAAGTAGATGTAAAAACTTCACTACACTGAACAGAACTCCTAAAGAAGATTTTTGGAAACATTACACCACTAGTAGTGTGAATATCAATAACATTATTAAAGCTGAAGGTAAAGAAGCCTTTGAATATGAAATACGCAGAACCTTTGACACTGTGGAAGAAATGGCAGACTGGGAAACAAGAGTACTAACTCGCAGTCGTGTATTAGAACGACAAGATAAATGGTTGAACGGGAATATAGCCGGTAAAAAAATACTTACTGAAGCAGGTGCTAAAAAGATTAGTGAAACACATAAAGATAAACCCAAAACAACAGACCACAAAGACAAACTTAGTAAGTCAAATATTGGTAAGAAAAAAGGTATAAGAACGCAAGCCTACCGTAAAAAAATGTCCAAAGCTAAATCTGGTAGTAATAATCCTATGTTCGGTAAAGGTTGTACCAAAGAAAGAGCAGAGAATATTAGTAAAGCTAAAAAAGGAAAAACTGCTAAAAACAAAAATATTCCAATGGATGAGAAGCAGAAACAAAAAATAAGTGAGACCAAAGAAAAGAACAAAGTAATGAAAACATGTGAAGTATGCGGTAAAACAATGAGAGAAAGTCATTACAAGATGTATGGTCACGGACCCAATTGTCAGCAACAGCGTATATATGTTTACCCAAAATAGCTGACAATACCAGTAATAAGTGTTAGTATGACTACTGATTAACAACCGTATTATTGTAAAATGAAAAAACAAGTCACATATGAAATGATTACCCCAGTGCTTATTCAGTTTGAAAAGTTAGAATGGGTGCATCCTGAAATTGAAAATATATTAAAATGGGAAATTGATGGGATTAATCCTGGTAAATGGTCATACGACGGGCTAACTAGAATTTACATTGAAAACGACAAAAAACAACACGCCTACTTAGTAGTATTATCAAAAGACTTAGAAGATGATAAAATTCCAATGTCGCATGTACTAATGCAACTTGAAGTGTTATTATTTGATGATACATGGATGCCAGGAGAAAAACAGTTTTGCTTTACTAAGTTTGGTAAAGCCCTACATAAGTCATTCGGTTATGGTAAAGGTACACACATAACATTTGCATCACCTGATGTAGGTATTCAAAATAAGAACGGTGCATATAGTTGGAGTTCGTAAAAAGCGTAAACTAGCATAAATACAATATCTCAATGGGATGGGAAGTTACAATCAAGCACTATTCGTAGTGCTTTTTTGTTGGCTATGATTTTTTGATAAATATGTTAAAGGATAACATATTATGGACTTTAGCGGAATGACAATAAGTGGTGGGGTTAGTATTGAGCCACCAGCTCCACCGGCAGGTAATAAGGCTATATTTGGATATGGTCAACCGGCAACAGCTATTACTAATTTAGTATCAGCTACCGGTGTTGTTGCTACAGATACTACTGGGGTAGGTACAGCTAGATTGCAATTAGCTGCCGCAGGCTATGGAGGTGATAAAGCTATATTTGGATACGGAGATACCGGTCCTGCATATACAGCAATAACCAATCTAGTAACAAATATCGGTGTTGTAGGCAATGATGTAACCGGTGTTGGTACTGTAAGATTTGGCCCTAGTGCTGCAACATACGGAACAGACAAAGCTATATTTGGATATGGATATAATACCGGTTTACTGTCATTAACCAACCTAGTATCAAACACCGGCGTAGTTGGTAATGATGTTACAGGAGTTGGTACTGCTAGATATGGATTATCAGCTGCCGGGTATAGTACCGATAAAGCAATATTTGGATATGGTAGCGGCTCGGCATCAATGACCAACCTAGTATCAAATACAGGTGTAGTAGCTACAGATACTACAGGTGTAGGTACTGCTAGAGAATGGCTAGCCGCAGCTAGGTATGGCACAGATAAAGCTATTTTTGGATATGGATCTGGCCCAACATCAATAACCAATCTAGTATCAAACACAGGTGTAGTTGCTACTAATACAACAGGAGTTGGTACTGATAGACAACAACTTGCGGCTGCAGGATATGGAATTGATACTGCTATCTTTGGATATGGATTTACTACTTACCCGACCGCACTATCAATAACCAATCTAGTATCAAATACCGGAGTAGTTGCCACAGATACTACAGGTGTGGGTACTGTTAGAAACGGATTAGCAGCCGCAAGTTACGGTTACACTTAAAAACAATCTACTTATAAAGTATAGTCAGTATCAACTGTGATATCTAATATACTTTTACGTTTTTCTTTTAACTTTTTTTGATACACTCTATTACAGTTAGCACATAGAGTTTTCAAATTAGTTTTCTCTTTGTTCTTTTTATTGTTATCTTTATATACAATGTCAAGTTGGCATTTATCTTCTGGTATAAATCCACACTTTTCACATTTGTTTTTCTTATGTAATAGATAACCATGTTTTGGATTGTATGCGGCTTTACTACATTCAACACAATATCTGTGCCACTTCTTAAAGCCATGTTTGCTAGTACCATTACTTTTTGATAGTGTTACTTTACAATTTTCGCAGAGTGGTCTTGGTTGTTGTCGTGTGAGCATAGTGTATTTAGAAAAAAGATTTCCAGGGTGCTTTTTTTGTGCTTTTTACCAACTAGGAAAAGATAAATATATAATAACTATTATTCAGGATACTAGATGTCAGCAGATAAATTTAATTCGTTAGGTGGGTACTCAGTAGGTATTCCACCTGTACCAGTAATTGATGCCAATGGCAATGTAGTTACTAACGTATTAGTCACATCTGGTAATGTTGCAGCCGCTAATGTATATGCTGGAAACTACTTTTATGCCAATGGAAGACCGTTCAATGCTGGTGGAAACCCACAAGGTCCTAATACTAGTATTCAATATAGTAATGATGGATTATTTGCTGGTAGTTCAAATTTAACATTTAACGATGTAACAAATTTAGTTACAGTTCCAAACATAGATGTCACTGGGTTAAGTAATTTAGGACCAGTATCTAATGTTACTATTACCGGCGGTAGTACTGGGTATTTACTATCAACTGATGGAAATGGTTTACTACAATGGTCACCACCTGGCTCTGGTTCAGCAATCAGTAATGGTCAAAGTAATGTAGTCATTGCAGATTTTAATGGAAACATAACAGCCGGTGTTAATGGAACAGCTAATGTAGTTGTTATCAAATCAGATGGTATTACAGTTCAAGGCAACACTACTACTGATACTATAAAAACGGATAATATTTTATACGCAAATGGTGACCCGTATATATTCACAACTAATGCCGCTGGTAGTAACACACAGGTTCAATTTAATAATAGTAACGCATTTGGTGCTAGTGCTAACTTTACATTTAATAATACAACTAAAACATTAGCTGTTACTAATATTACAGGAAACGGTTCTGGATTAACATCAATTACAGGTGCTAATGTAACAGGACAAGTAGCTAACTCACTGGTAGCAGGTACAGTCTACACTAATGCTCAACCTAATATAACTAGTATTGGTAACTTAACAAGTTTAACAGTTACCGGTAATTTAACTTCTGATAATGCTAATTTGGGTAATTTAGTAACGGCAAATTATGTTAATGTTTCGGGAAATATTAATGTTGTTAATACTGCAAATGTAGGGAATTTACGTACAAATAATTTGTTATATTCAAATGGAAGTCCATGGGATTTAGGTGGAAATCCAGCTGGAAATAACACACAGATTCAATTTAATGATAATAGTGAATTTGGTGCTAGTGCTAATTTTACATTTAACAATACTACTAATTTATTAACAGTATTAGGAAATACACAATTTAATAATGCTAATTTAGGTAATCTAGCCACAGCTAATTATGTAAACGTTGCTTACCAGATAAACGGAAACACAGCTAACCTCAGTGGTAATTTAACAGCCGGCAATGCTAATTTGGGTAATGTAGTAAGAGCAAATTTCTTTATTGGATCAGGTAATAATTTAAGTAATATACAGGGTGCTAATGTAAGCGGAGCTGTAGCAAACGCAAACTATGCAAATATTGCAGGAACTGCTTATTCAGTAAATGTTGCTAACGTATCGGGTATTGGTAATATTGCTACTATTAATTTAGATGGTAATGTATCAAATGTTCTTTATGGTGATGGTACATGGGCTGGGATTGATGCAAATTTTGCAAATTTTGCTGGTCAAGTTACAGATAGTAATCAACCAAATATTCATACATTAGGTAATTTAACAGATTTAACAGTAGGTGATACCACATCAAATGTTGTTATAGTTGATGGGAACATTAACGCAACAGGTAATATAACTGCTAGTAATTTTATTGGCAGACTTGCTAATGGTAGTAGTTATATAGAAATACCAACGACAGATGGTAATATAACTCTTACAGCCAATGGCAACACTACATTGACAGTAACAGAGTTTGATTTAACAGTAACTGGAGATTTATTACCAAGTTCTAATTTAACATATAATTTAGGTAGTCCAACACAACGTTGGAAAGATTTATATGTATCAGGTAATACAATTGATTTAAACGGTTCTACAATATCATCAGGTCCTGATGGAATTGCGTTAACAAACCCATTAGGTGGCACATTTACTGTAATAGGAACAGGTAATTCTAATACAGCTAGTATCTTAAATGGTAGTAGTAGTATTATAATAGATGCAAATTCAAATGTTAACATAAGTGTAGATACTGTTAGTAACGTGGTGGTTATTTCATCTGGTGGTTTATTAGTAAACGGTAACGCAAATATCACTAATAAACTAGATGTGGGCGAAACTATTGTTGCATTAGGTAATATAACTGGTGCAAATTTAAACACATCAAACGGTGTATACGCAACTACAGCAAATATCACTGCTAATTTAACCTCAGGTAATGCTGATTTAGGTAACCTAGCACTAGCAAATTATGTAAACGTTGCGTATGACCTTAATGGTAATATAGCTACTTTTATTGGTAATTTAACTTCTGCAAATGCTAATTTAGGTAATTTAGCAACAGCAAATTATGTAAATGTAGCAGAGCATTTAAATGCTAATACAGCAAATATCACTGCTAATTTAACCTCAGGTAATGCTAATTTAGGTAACCTAGTAACATCAAACTACGCAAATATTGCGTTTGATTTAACCGGAAATACAGCTAATTTTATCGGTAATGCTAACGTAGGTAATTTAGGAACAAATAACTTTATTGCTACTGGTACAGGAAGTTTCAGTGGCAATGTAAACATGAACAGCCAAAACATTACAAGTTTAGCTGAGCCTGTAAATAATCAAGATGCTGCAACTAAAGGTTATGTTGACGCAGTTGCCCAAGGACTAGATCCAAAAGCATCTGTAACCTATGCTAGTTCAACTTCATTACCGGCATATACATATAATAACGGATCAAGTGGCGTCGGAGCAACTATTACCGCAACTAGTAATGGAGCATTGGAACTTGACAGTGGTTCCCCAGTTGTTAATAGTCGTGTATTAATTAAAAATGAAACAGGTGCCAATGATCCTTATAATGGTATATATGTAGTCACAGACACCGGTAGTGTAAGTTCAGTTTTTGTATTAACACGGTCTAATGATTTTGATAATGGTTCACCGAGTGGTGAAATTCCAGGAGCGTTTACCTTTGTTGAGTATGGTACAATTAATGCTGATACTGGTTGGGTTTGTACAACAAACTCACCGGTTGTAATGGGTACAACACCAATTATATTTGTACAGTTTTCTGGTGCAGGTTCATACACTGCTGGTACAGGACTCACATTAATTGGCAATCAATTTAATATTAGTAATACAGCAGTAACACCCAATACATACGGTGGTAGTGACACTGTTGCTACATTTACAGTTAACCAACAAGGTCAACTAACTGCCGCTAGCAATGTAACAATTACTGCTAATGCGGCTAACTTATCAGGAACATCATTAAATTCAAATATTATCACTAGTAATTTAACAAGTGTGGGTAATCTAACTGGACTAACATCAATTGGTACAGTTAACTTCTCAAATACTGCTAACGTAGCATTAGGAAGTGTTTCTAATGTACACATTGGTGGCGGAACTGCAGGATATCTATTAGGTACAGACGGTACTGGCAATCTAACTTGGATTGGTGGAGGTAACATTTCAGGTGTTATAGGTAACTCTATTATATTAGGGACACCTACTGACGGTGATCTAACAACCAATGTAGCATACAATGGTTGGACTACCGGTACATATGTTACTGATGGATTAGATGATTTAAATCAGGTTAGCTTAAACATTGCTGGAAATACGTTTGTAGGTAATATATACATTGGGGCAAATACTACATCAGGACCTAGCCCGATAACAGTAGCATTTAACGGATACTATATTGGTAATCCCACAAATTATCTTTGGGATTTTGGTGACGGTACAACTAGCACATTACGCAACCCTACAAAAACATATAGTAATACATCGGGCGGACAATTTACAGTTACATTTACAGCATACAATGTTAACGGTACATATGGTGGTAATGCGGCTAATGGAGCAAAAGGCTCAACTGCTACATCAACTAATACAAATTATATAACATTATATACACCATTACCAATACCATCATTTACAACTACTCCTACTAGTTTAGATACTGGTAGTAACGTTACACTAACTAATACAAGTTTGTATGCTACATCATATACAATTAATTATGGTGATGGTAATAGTGCTGTTAACCCAGGTAACTCTTGGACAACTAACACCCATAGATATATTAATTCTGCTAACGTTGATACTATATATGGAATTAATTTAACTGGTACAAATCAAACAGCAGGTAATGCACCTCCGTATAGTGTTACAACAGCTAATACTAATGTTAAAGTATATTCTCCGCAAAGTCCTGCATTCTCAGCCAATGCTACTTCAACAATTAACTATCTTGCTACTTCAGGTGGTGTAATTAGTTTTAGAAATGATACTCCGGGTAGTCCGGGTAATACTGCTAGCTTTGGTGCACAACAATTATATAACTATCGTTGGGGAGACGGTACCGCTAATAGTAACATTAATATTCAAACAGGACTTGCTGGTAATCCAGGAGCGGCTAATATTACTCACGCATTTGCTTTGAGTTCAGTACAACAAAATGCTGCCACTACAGTAAGTTATGTAACAAATCTTTCACTATACACCGGGTATAGTACTAGCCCATTCATATCTAGTAATATTACAATTACAGTTGAACCGGAAGTTAGAGCTAACTTTACAGGAACAGCCAATACTCAAACTGACGCTACTGGTTATACTTCTAACGCTCAGGTTGGTTACTTGTTTACTGACTATTTAGGTCGTGATAGAAGCTTGTTTAACTTCAGTAATGATACATCACCTAACGTTAATTTTACTGGTAACGTGTTTAATTGGACATGGGGTGATACTACAAGTAACACAGGCCTAACAAGTCGTGCTAATATTACACACTCATATCTTAACGATTATGGATCACCTACTATTGGTGGTAAGACTGTGGCATTACAAGCAAACGGTACTCCAGGAACTACTTTACAAAGTAATACAAATACAAAAACAAATTATATTACTATTTTAGCTAACCCAACAGCTCCTGCTAATCTAAGTAGTTTCACTAATGTTACTATTGCTACATCAAGTCAAGGTACTAGTCCGTTATTAGCGGCAGGAGCGGCTGATAATACTGGTGGAAATATATTAGCTAATGGTACAGCAGTTACACGTATTGCTACAACTACACCGGTATCAACTAGTACACAAGTAACTAATGCTAACACATCACTTACAGGCACATTAACTGCTTATGTAAATAATACTGCTAGTGGTAATACGTCATTCAGTAATGTGGGAAATGCTGTTGGAACATATAGTTCATTGATAGTATCAGCAGATAGAGATTTACACGTAGCAAATGCCGCTGTTCCTACAGGATTCTATAAAGTATTCTCAGCTACAATTAGCAATACATTAGCTAGTTTGGGTAATGGTTATAATGATTTCCAATTACGTCATTCAACTACAGGTAACACCAATACTATTGGAATGGTAAAAGATAACTTAAATTCTGCACCAAGTTTAATTACCACAAATACAATAATGGTTACTGCTACTGCAGGAACATATCGTTATATTTCTGGTATCCCTTACTATAGTGCTACTGGATCGCCGGCAATAACTGTAGCTAATTTAGAATTACAGAACTTTACAGGACAAACATTCCGTAGTGCTGATCCATTCACAGTAGCATCTGGTACATCATATGAAGGTTCTGGATCAGTCATAGCCACACAAACTAAAACATTAGCACAAATTGATAATAGTGCTAATTCTATGTTGACTGGATCTAATGTTAAAGCTAACATTGGTATTTCAACTAACTATTCAATGGGTAATATGAATGTATTGCTTAACGGTGCTGTTAACGGGGTATCAACATTAGCGGCAAACATATTCAACGTAGTTGGTACTAGTACAACAATTCAATTGCCTACAAAAATACAAATGTATGCTGGTGCAAATTCTGGCTTTAATGAAGCAAATATACCTGCTAATGTAGCAAGTAATACACAACCTGCGATTCGTGTTGTTTTGAGTACTGCAGGTAACACACCGGCGTTTAGTGGAAGTACAAATTATTATACCAGCAATGCTTGGACAGGTGCTCAAACTATTGCAGGTACGCCAGAAGCAGTAGTTAGATATGGTGTATTAAAACATTATGCTGTAAACTTGTCTACTGGATATTTACCAATTGGACCAGATTTAGCAACCGGTCGATCAGGATTACAATATTTTACTTTTGCATTTGTAAGACCTAGCTTGGCTAACTTTGATGTTATATTAACTACCGGCTCAACTGGTATATCAGGGTTATGGGTAGCTGCACCGGGAACATCTATTGACACAGGTGGATTTGGTGCTAATGTACCGGGTAATCCAGGACCCACTAGTACAATTAACGGATGGTTAACTGGATATGAACAATACAATGGTGCGGGTGTACCGGGTAATAGTAATACAGGTGGTAATCCCGCTGGTACTAACGGATGTGCTTTAACTGGGGCTGATGTGATACCATTGAATACACAGATATCAAATGTAAGATACACCATGACACTTGGTTCACAGAATGCATCTAGAAGTTTTGGTAATAATATTTTAATTAGAATTGCGTTGGCATCCGGTCAAACTATAACTGATTTACAGATAGGAGTAGAAACGTAATGGCCGCAACGTTTAACGAATCACAAAAGATAGACTATTTGTGGAAAAAGGTTGGTTACGGGGTAACTAAAACCGCAGAACCAACTAGTAAACAAGCCTTCAATGAGAATATTCCTAGCCCGTTACTATATCGTGGCGATCTTGTTTGGATGCAAAGTGGTCAGATAACTACCTCTCCTCCTACGTCTACTAATAGTATTATTGAAGTTTATAAAGACGGTGTAGGTAGTTTTAGCCCTAGTGTAGAATGTACAGAAGATTTAACTGCACCTGACAATCAAACATGGCAAACTAATTTAACTAATTGGGTACCAACTCAATTTGGTGACAACTACCTAATACAAGTATATGTAGCTAACTCTGGTGTAACTAACCCGCAAACATCGGGTACTAAATTATTCCAAGCTGGTTCTGGCTCAGATGATACATGGTTCTTTGATTATCAATCTGGTGTATTGAATTTTAATGGTGCAACTGTACCAAGTCAAATTGCCAGTCCTATTACAGGTAAAAGCGTTTATGTTGTGGGTTTTCGTTATGTTGGTTTGATTGGTGTAACTAATCAACCTAGTGGTAACATTAGTGGTAATACTAATATTGGTAATTTAAACTTTACCGATACTACTATCAGTACTATAACTACAAACAGTAACATATATCTTACCCCAAATGGTACTGGAAATGTACAAGTAACATCATCTTTATTTTCTAATGGAAATTTTACTGTTAATGCTTTAAGTAATTTAGGTAATGTTGGTAACGTTACTATTACCGGTGGTTCTAATGGATACTATCTACAAACAAATGGTTCAGGTAATTTAATTTGGGCAGATGTACCAACCGGGTCAGGCATCAGTAACGGAAACAGTAATATTAATATTCCAAATATTGATGGTAATATTAATCTAACGTCCGTTGGCAACACTACAATGGTGATTACCGGTGACGGAGTTAACGTTCAAGGTTATTTAACTATAACTGGTACATTAACAGCTGGTAATATTAATGCCAACGTATCATCAAATGTAGTTGATGCAAATTCTGCAAATATATCAGGAAATCTTTATGTTGCTGATACTGCACTTATTGGTAATGTAAGAACAGACCATATCTTATATGCAAATGGTCAACCATGGGACTTACAAGAAGCCGCAGGTTCTAATACTCAGATTCAATATAATGATGGTAATACTAACTTTGGTGCAAGTGCTAACTTCACGTATGATGATAGTACTCAATTATTATTACTTACTGGCAATGCTAACATATCAAGTAATCTTTATGTTGCTGATACTGCACTTATTGGTAATGTAAGAACAGATCATCTCTTATATGCAAATGGAAGTTCATGGGATTTACAAGAAGCGGCCGGTCTCATTACTCAAATTCAATATAATGCTGATAACGGAGACTTTGGTGCTAGTGCCAACTTTACTTATAATGATACTACTCAATTATTAACTGTTGCTGGTAATATTAGTGTTAGTAATGCTAATTTGGGTAATATAGCAACAGCTAATTTTATAAGTGTGGTAGCTAATTTGTCTGTTGCTGATACAGCAAATGTAGGTATTTTACGCACAAATTATTTACTATATGCAAATGGTCAACCATGGGACTTACAAGAAGCTGCCGGATCTAATACATATATTCAATATAATGATGGTAATACTAACTTTGGTGCAAGTGCTAATTTCACATATGATGATAGTACTCAATTATTAAATGTTATTGGTACTGCTAACGTAACTAATCTCAATGCTTCTGGTATTATTAATGTAACAGGTAATATAGCAGCCGGTAATGCTAATTTGGGTAACTTAACAACTAGTAATTATTTTCATGGTGTATTTGATAACACCAGTGCAAGCCAACCAAACATTACTAGTGTTGGTAACTTAACTAACCTATTTGTAGGTAATTCTACCTCTAATGTAGTTATATCCAACGGTGACGTTACCGCTAGCGGAAATATTAATGCTACTAATATGAATGGTAATTTTACTGGAACGTTTACTGGTAACGTTAATGGTAATATTACAGGTATTGGTTCTAACACACAAGTGTTATTTAACTTTGATGGGGATGTTAACGGTAGTAATGCCTTCGTGTTTGATTATGTGGGAAATATATTAACCTTAACCGGTACAGGGAACATTACCGGTAATCTTAATGTTTCTAGTAATGTTACTGCCGCTAACGGTGTATTTGGTAATATATCTACTACTGGGGTAGCCGGAGATATTACCGGGGCTAATTTAATATCTACGGTAACACTTACCGCATCCGGTAATATTACTTCGGCCAATGCTACTTTAGGTAATGTAGCTATTGCTAATAATGTTATAGCAAACACATTCCAAATGGGTGTTGGGGTTAATGAATTTTACCATTCAACTGTATATTTTGCTACCACGGCCGCTACGACACCTAATCAAGTCTTGTGGTCAACATCGATGGCTAATATATCAGCAATAGATTTTACTATTATTTCCACAGACGCAACAAGTAATACGAGACAAACAGCAAAAATAGCTGCCGCAGTTTTAGGAACTGAGGTGGTATTTAATGAGTATTCTGGACTCTACATCAATGGTGGTGTAGGGAGTTTTTCAGTAAATTATCAGGCGGGATCACCTGATACGGTTCAATTAGTAGTGACTCCAGACTCTATTAATTTAACGAAATATAACATGATGATCATACAATATGCGAAGTAACTATATCAACCTTAGCATAAATACACTTATAAAAGGAAATTACCATGGCAATTAAAGCATTTAACTCAATCGGCGGCTTCTCAGTAGGGGAAAATGCCGCTAATATTATACTAGCAAACGGTGACATTACCACAAGTAATGCTAATCTAACAGCTAATTTGTACGTTTCTGACACTGCAAATGTTGGAAATTTACGAACAGACCACATCTATTACGCAAATGGCGTTCCTTACGTATTCACGACTAATGCAGCTGGGGCAAACACATATGTTCAGTTTAATGATGGTAATGCGTTTGGTGGGGTAGCTGGATTTACGTTTGATAAAACTTCTAATTTATTAACAGTTGGTGGTAATGTTAATGCTTCTAATGCTAATTTAGGCAATCTAGCAACTGCTAATTTCTTTCATGGTGTATTTGACTCTACTAGTTCTAATCAAGCAAATATCACTGCAGTTGGCAATCTAATTTCATTAAATGTTGATGGTATTGCTAATTTAGCTAACACTGTAAATGTCACTGGTAATATTGAAGCTAACGCAAATATTAATGCTAATGCTAATATTACTGGTGCTAACTTAAAAACGCTTGGTTTAGCTAATATTGGTAATTTAGAAATTTCTGGTACAACTACTGGTAATTTAATTCCTTCAGCTAATGTAACATTTAATTTAGGTAATGCTACAAATCGTTGGAAAGATTTATTTCTAAGTGGTAGTAGTATTCTTATTGGCGATCAAAATATATCATCAAATGCCAGTGGTATATCACTATCAAACACAACATACTTAACTGATGTTGTTGTAAGTGGTAACGCAAACGTTAGTCTTAATATACAAGGTAACACAGCAAACTTCATTGGTAATGTTATTGCTCCAAATGTTACAGTTAATTTAGAACTATCGGGCAATACTGCTAACTTTACTGGTAATATAAGAGCGGCAAATGTAACTGCTAATAGTTTTGTATTCGCTTCAAATATTGTATCAAATGCAAGCACAAACGATACACGAATTGAATTAAGTTCTAGTACTGGTCTTGTTGGCATCAATGTTGCCGGTAATACAACACTATTTAAAGCAAGTGGTCAAGTAGAATTAAGTGGTGCTTCACAAATTGTAGGTGGAACATTTAGTGGTTCTGGACTTACAGTAGGTACTGCTCAAACAGATATATTCCAAAATCGTGGTGGCAATGTAACTGTACAAGTTGGTACAGGCGGCACAATTGCTAATACTTGGACATTTGTTAATGATGGTAACACATCATTCCCTACAGCAGGTGCTGTTAATTTAGGTAATCTAGCTACAGCAAACTTTATAAATGTTACTAGTAATTTAAACGTAACTAACACAGCAAATGTAGGTAACTTAAGAACAAATAATTTACTATACGCAAACGGTACGGCATGGGATTTAGGTGGAAACCCGGCCGGTAGCAATACAGAGATCCAATTTAATAATGCTAGTGAGTTTGGTGCTAGTGCCAACTTTACATTTGATAATACTACAAATCTATTAACTGTTACTGGTAATGCTAACGTTACTGCTAATCTAACTGTTGGTAATGTCATTGGTACTATTGCTGCCGGATCTAATACAATTACTACAACTGGTAATGCTAACGTTGGTAATCTTGGATTTGGTACTGGTGAAATCATTGGTACAGGTAACATAAGTGTTGGAAATATAACTACCACTAGTATCAATGCTAGTGTCAGCGTTAATGCGCTTGCTCTAGTATCACCTACATTGACTTCTAATACTACTACGTTAACATTATCTGCCGCAGCCGGTAATAATGATGTTATACTAGTTCCAACTGGTACTGGCGCTGTTAGTATTTCTAGCAAGAAAATTATAAATCTTGCTACACCAACACTAGATAGTGATGCCGCTACTAAAGCATATGTTGATAGTGTGGCTCAAGGACTAGATCCAAAAGCATCTGTAGTATATGCTACAGCAGCCGGACTTCCTGCTTACACTTACAATAACGGTGCAAGTGGCGTAGGAGCAACAATTACAGGTAACGCAGTTGGCGCATTGTCAATTGATGGATCTGCAGTTTCTATAAACGAACGAGTATTGATTAAAAATGAAACTTCAACTAATGCACCTTATAATGGTATATATCTAGTTACTGCTGCAGGTTCAGGTGCGGCTGCATACGTACTTACAAGAACAGCCGACTTTGATAGTGCATCACCTAGTGGCGAGATACCAGGTGCGTTTGTATTCGTTGAATATGGTACAACTAATGCTGATACTGGTTGGGTATGTACAACTAACGCTCCAGTTACAGTTGGTACAACTGATATTGTATTTGTACAGTTCTCTGGTGCTGGTTCATTTACTGCTAATACAAGTGCTGGTTTAGTACTAATAGGTACACAGTTTAATGCTAAGGTTGACGGTAACTCTAACCCAACAACTGCGTTTGACGGTAACGGTAACATTTATGTTCCGGCTAATGCAGCATTTACTACACCAAATATTGGGGCGGCAACCGGCACCTCATTAACAGTAACCTCTAACGTTATTGCCAATGTATTAACAGCTAACTTAACATTAGATGTTACAGGTAATGCTAACGTGGGTAATTTAGGTACAGCTGGTCTTATTATAGCAACAGGTAATATTACCGGTGGAAATATTTCAACAGGTGGAACTGTTACAGCAACCGGTAATGGTACATTTGGTAACATATCTACTACTGGATCTGGTGGCAATATTTCTGGTGCTAATGTAATATCTGCAAATACATTAACAGCAACAGCTAATGTTAATGGTGTTAATTTTGTAGGTAACACCGTACAACTAGCAACTGGCACAATAACAGCAAGTAACCCGGCTGTAAATGTAACTCAAACATGGAATAATGCATCAGCAGTATTCACCGGTATACTAGAAAATGTAACCGATACAACTTCAAGCGCATCTTCATTATTGATGGATTTACAAGTTGGTGGAGTAAGTAAATTCAGTGTTTCTAAAATAGGTAACGTAAGTGTTGGAAATCTTTCAACCGGTGGATTAAGTGCAAATTCATTCTCTGTTGCTACGTTAGATATTGGTAATACTTCAGTTACAGCAAACACCGTAACTACTACAGCTATTACTGCTAATCAAACAATTGCTACATACCAGTTAACTGGTTCTAATGTAACAGGTGTTGAATTCTTAGTTAAGGGACACGATACTCCTGGAGCAAAATATAGTGTAGCAACTGTACTAGCTGTTACTGATGGCACTGATGTAGATTATACAGTTTACGGAACAGTTCGTATTGGTACTACTACAGGTGTATTAGCGGTTAATATTGCTTCAGGTAATATAGCATTACAAGTTACACCATCTAGTGGTAACAGTACTACTTGGACTACACAGATTAGGACAATTTAAGTATTGCTGATTACATAATATGGCAACAATTAAGTGGTTTAATTCTATAAACGGATTCTCGGTGGGTGATGAACTCACCGAGGTTATAGATACCTCAGGTAACATTTTTACATCTAAGATTACTTCATATATAGATGTTGACATAGTTTCTGATAATGGTAATAAAATTTGGAATTTTGATAGTACCGGAAATGTTGTATTTCCGGATACCACTACACAAACCACTGCCTATCCAGGTACTGCTACAACATTAAGTCTTACTGGTAATATATCAGCGGGTAATGCTAATTTAGGTAACTTAACAACAAGTAATTACTTTCATGGGATATTTGATGCTACCAGTTCTAGTCAACCTAATATTTCAAGTGTTGGCAATTTAACTGGTCTAACTGTAGGTAATGCTACATCTAATGTAATTATAATTGGTGGCAATATTACTGCTACTGGATCTATTGATGCTAATAACTTTAATGGTAATTTCAGTGGAAATTTCAGTGGTAATATTGATGTTAGTGGTAATATTAAAATTGGTGGCTCCAACACACAAGTATTATTCAATGCTAATGGTGATATTCAAGGTAGTAACGCCTATGTATTTGATTATGTAGGAAACATATTAACATTAACTGGTAATTTAAGTTCTAATGTTAGCACAATCTCCGGTAATCTTATTAATGGTAAAAATGCATTACAAGTAGGGGTTACGGGTTTTACATCTGTTCCAAATACAATAGCACAATATACTGGTAATTTAAATAGTGCTACACAGATAAACTTTCAAAATATCAATACTGGAGCAACCGCAAGTACTGATATTGTAGTAACCGCCGATAATGGTAACAGCGTAAATAACTATATCAATATGGGTATTACCAGTAGTGCATGGGATGGTACTCAAACAAATTCATTGGGCAATGTATTAACACCTGATGATGGATATTTATATATACGAGGTGGCAATTTAGTTTTAGGAACTAGTAGAACGTTTACCGCAGTAAAATTTGTAGTTGGTGGCCCGGGTACAGGGAATGTAGTAACAACTATTAACAAAACCAATGTTGATATAACAGGTGATGTCATTGCTAGTGGTAATGCCAATATTACTGGAAATATATCTTCAACTGCCGGAACATTAACTTTAAGTACCGGTGTTATAGCTGTAAGTGGCGGTGATGCTGGTATTTTTACCACAGCTATTGGCAACATTAATTTTGGTCTAGTATCTAATATTTCACTGGGGAGTACTACTGGAAATGTGACTGCCCGAGGCAATTTGATTGTCAATAATAACGCAACCATAACAAGTTTAAAAGTCAGCGATATTTATAGTAACAGAACCCCAATAGTTGTTATTACAAACACCGTAATTGACAGCTTTCCGGTCAATCAGTACAGGTCAGCTAAATACACAATGAGAGTCAACAGCGATGACGGATACCAAGCTGTTGAAGTATTATTGATACATGATAGTGCTAATAGTTATGTCACCATATACGGTAGTTTATCTACAGTGGGATTTGATATTATAGCATTATCAACAGATATACTATCCGGAAATGTTAGGCTGTTAGCCACAACTGGCTACGCTAACACAACGGTGAATTTATTGGGCGTTTACGTAGCAGATTAAAAGGAATAAAAATGACTACAAAATATTTTAATGTAAAACAAGGTATAACAACTGGTAATATATTACTAGATGCTACCACCGGCAACATTACAGCAAACAATGCTAACTTAGGTAATGCTGTAACAGCTAATTACTTTATTGGTAATGGTATTACTATCAGCAACATAGCAGGTGCTAATGTTTCCGGACAAGTAGGCAATGCCTTAGTTGCTGGAACAGTTTATACTAATGCTCAACCAAATATTACAAGTGTTGGTACACTAGCTAATTTAAGTGTAACTGGTACAATAACTGGTGGTAACTTATCTACTACGGGTTTTGCTAATGTAGGAACACTAGCAGTAACAGGTACAAGTAATTTAGGTAACGTGGGTAATGTTACAATTACAGGCGGTACTAACGGATACTATCTACAAACAAATGGTTCAGGTGCTTTAAATTGGGCAGCTGTTCCGTCAGGTACAGGTATTGCTAATGGTAATAGTAATGTAAATATTCCAACTGCTAACGGTAATGTTAATATAACAGCAGGTGGTAATACCTCACTAGTGATTACTAATACCGGAGCTAACATTTCTGGTAATTTAGATGTTACCGGTAATTTAAGTGCAGGTAACATAACAACTACTGGTGCAACTGGTAACATTACTGGTGCTAATAATATATCTGCTAACACATTTACTTCTACTATAGCTACTGGTACAGCACCGTTCATCGTCACATCTACAACACAAGTTGCTAATTTAAATGTAGCAACAGCAGGTTTAGCAGTTGCAGTTACAGGTGCTGCACAAGGTAATATTACTAGTGTTGGTACACTAACAGGTTTAAATGTTAATGCGACTGTAACTGCTGTAGGATTTACTGCTAACACAGGTATATTTACAGGTGATGGTTTTGGTTTATCAAATATTGCAGGCGGAAACATAATTGGTACTGTAGCAAATGCTAATTATTCAGCTTATTCAGGTAATGCTACAACAGCAATTGCTGTAACAGGTAACGCACAGGGTAATATTACTAGTGTTGGTACACTAACAACATTAAATGTAAGTGGTAATGCTAACGTTGGTAATTTAGGAACAACAGCATTAGTTGCAACTGGTACAGGTAGTTTTGGTGGCAATGTTGCTATGAATAGTTTTAACATTACCGGTCTAGCTACGCCAGTTAATGATACTGACGCAGCCACAAAAGCTTATGTTGATTCAACTGCCCAAGGCCTTGATCCTAAAGCGTCAGTAGTATATGCTACTACAACAAGTATTTTTGGTAGTGGATACACATACAATAATGGAACTAGTGGTGTTGGAGCAACAATTACTGCTAGTACTAATGGAGCATTAAGTATCGATGGGTCTACTCCAACTGTTGGTGCTCGAGTTTTAATTAAAAACGAAGTTGGTGCATTTGTCAATAACACTACTCAATCAGCCGCATTTAATGGTATATATGTAGTAACAGTAGTTGGTTCAGGAGCAGCAGCTTTTGTATTAACACGTTCAACTGATTTTGACGTTGGTACTGAAATGCCAGGAGCATTCACCTTTGTTGAACAAGGTACAGTTAACGCAGATACAGGTTGGGTTGCTACTGTAAATGCTCCGGTAACAGTTGGTACAACACAAATTTTATGGACGCAATTCTCTAGTGCAGGTGCATACACAGCTGGTACAGGATTAACATTAATTGGCAATGAATTTAATATTAGTAATACATCAGTAACATCTGGTACATACGGTAATGGTGATGCTGTAGCAACATTTACAGTTAATCAACAAGGTCAATTAACAGCGGCATCTAATACAGCTATTACTGCTAACGCCGCTAATCTAACAGGGACAACATTAAATTCATCTATTGTTACTTCTAGTTTAACAACAGTTGGAACATTGGGTAGTTTATCAGTTACAGCTAATATTACGAGTGGTAATGTTTATGCTAATAGTGGTGCTATTGGCGCAGTAACTCTAGCGGGTAATTTAACAACTAATGCCCAACCAAATATAACATCAGTTGGTACACTAACAAGTTTAAGTGTAACTGGTAATATATCTGGTGGAAATATAAACACTGTTGGTACTGCTAACACCGGTGCTTTAATAGTGACTGGTACAAGCAATTTAGGTAACGTTGGTAATGTTACAATTACTGGTGGCACTAATGGATATTATTTACAAACAAATGGTTCGGGTGCTTTAGTTTGGGCAGCTGTTCCGTCAGGTACAGGTATTGCTAATGGTAATAGTAACGTAAATATACCAACAGCTAATGGTAATGTTAATATTACGGCAGGTGGTAATACCTCAATGGTTATTACTAATATTGGTGCGAATGTTTCTGGTAATTTTGATGTTACAGGTAATTTAAGTGCAGGGAACATAACGACTGCTGGCGCAAGTGGTAATATTAGTGGTGCTAATAATATTAGTGCTAATACATTTACTGGTACATTAACAACTGCGGCACAACCAAATATTACAAGTGTTGGAAGTTTAACTGGATTAACAGTAAGTAATGCAACCGGTATAGTTAACTTTACCACTACAGCTAATGTAACATTAGGTGCGGTAGCTAACTTACATATTAGTGGCGGTTCTGCAAACTATGTATTACAGACAGATGGCGCAGGCAATTTAACTTGGGTTAGTGTTAGCACATCAAGTATTTCTAACGGTAATAGTAATGTAAATATCCCAAGTGCAAATGGCAATGTTAATATATCAGCCGTTGGCACTGCAAATGTATTAGTTGTTACTGGTGTTGGTGGTAATATTTCTGGTAATTTTGATGTTACAGGTACTGTAACTGCCGGTAATATAACAACTACTGGTGCAACTGGCAATATTGCTGGAGCTAATAACATTAGTGCTAACACGTTTACTTCTCTTGTAACTACTGGTACAGCACCTTTCGTTGTTAATTCTACTACGCAAGTAGCTAATTTAAATGTAGCAACCGCCGGTACAGCTGGGTTAGCAGTTGCAGTGACAGGCAATGCACAAGGTAATATAACAAGTGTTGGTACACTAACAAGCTTAGATGTAACTGGTAATATATCCGGTGGAAATATAAACACAACTGGTGTCGCTAATGTAGGTACACTAATAGTAACTGGAGCAACAACATTTGGTAATGTAACTGCTAATTATGTTTCTCTTAATAATGGTTTAACAAGTAATCGTACTAATGTAACAGTAACTACTAATACAGTTATTGATTCATTTGCCCCTGGAGCATTCAGAACAGCAAAATATATTATTAGTTCATCAGGAGATGACGGATTTCAATCAGTAGAAACATTATTAATACACGACGGTACTACAGCATATATTACAATTTATGGTAGTATTTGCAGTAATAACACTGCTGATATTATTGAACTATCAAGTAATATTAATAATATATCGGGTAATGTATCGTTGTATGCAACCGGAACTAGTGCAAACTTAAAAGTCAATCTAGTTAGTACATACATAAAAACTTAATCAAATTTATCCCCCTTAATCGGGGGATAAATATAATATAATTCGTAAACAGGGAATATGGAACTGTGTCATTTAAATATTTTAACGTAAAGAACGGCCTCACGACCGGAAATATATCATTGCATTCTGCTAATGCAAACGTACAGGCAAATTACTTCCTTGGAAATATCAGTGTCACAAGTTCAGCAAATTTAGGAGCAGTAGGTAATGTTAAAATTACCGGTGGTACTAATGGTTATGTATTACAGACAGATGGTACTGGTAATTTAAGTTGGGCCGCACAATCAAGCATCAGTGCTTCTATTAGCAATGGTAATAGTAATGTAAACATACCTTCAGCTAATGGCAATGTTAACATATCAGCCGTAGGTAATGCTAACATTTTAGTGATTACTGGAACTGGTGCAAATATATCAGGCACAGCTAATATAACAGGTAATATATCAGCCGGCAATGCTAATTTAGGTAATAACGCATCAGCTAATTTCTTTACTGGTAATGGTATATACTTAACCGGTATTACAACCGCAGGATTAGCAAACGGTAACAGTAATGTAAATATACCTTCAGCTAATGGCAATGTCAATATTAGCGCAGTGGGTAACGCCAATATTTTAGTAATCACTGGCACTGGCGCAAACATATCTGGAACGGCTAATATTACCGGTAATTTAAGTGCAGGTAATATTAGTGCTGGATCCGGTTCGGGCGGTAATATAACCGGAGCTAATTTAGTATCTGCTAATTTCTTTACTGGTACATTAACAACTAATGCTCAGCCAAACATTACTAGTGTTGGATCATTAACAAGTTTATCTGTTACTGGTAACATATCATCCGGCAATGCTAATTTAGGTAATGCTGTAACAGCTAACTATTTTGTTGGTAGTGGTAATAATTTAAGTAATATTCAGGCTGCTAATATTTCTGGACAAGTGGCTAACGCATTGGTAGCTGGTACAGTATATACAAATGCTCAACCAAATATTACAAGTGTAGGCACATTAACAGATTTATCAGTATCAGGTAATGGTGTTTTTGGTGGCAACCTAACAGTTAATGGTACATTAACATATATCAATTCAACTACATTATCAATTAGTGATCCAATCATTAATTTACAAACAGGACCAAACGGTGCTGCTCCGGTTGCCAATAGTGGAAAAGATGTTGGTACAGCATTAAATTATTATGACACAAGCGCAAAAATTGCTTGGATGGGATGGGATGTAAGCAATGCTGAAATAGCCTTTGGTGCTAATGTAGGTATAACATCCGAAGTGGTAACATTTACTTCATTAGCTAATATTCGTTCTGGTAACGCTAGTTTAGGTAACAACGCATCAGCTAATTTCTTTACTGGTAATGGTGTATATTTAACTGGTATAACACTATCAAGTATATCAAATGGAAACAGCAATGTAAATATACCGGCAGCTAATGGCAATGTTAACATATCAGCCGTTGGAAATACTGTAATGGTAATTACTGGTACTGGTGTCAATGTAGCAGGTACATTAAATACAGGTACGGGTAATGCTAATGTAGGTAATTTGGGCACAGCACAAGTATTAGCCTCAGCTAACATCACAACACCTCAATTTATATCAAATATAGCAACTGGTACAGCACCATTCGTAGTCACAAGTACGACTCAAGTGGCTAATTTAAATGTAGCAACATCGGGTACGGTAACAACTGCGGCACAACCTAACATAACAAGTGTTGGTAATTTAAGTGGGCTTACCGTAAGTAATGCAACCGGTATAGTTAATTTTACAACCACAGCTAATGTATCATTGGGGGCTGTTGCTAATTTACATATCAGCGGTGGTACTAATGGGTATGTATTAAGTACAGATGGATCTAGTACTTTATCTTGGGTAGCCCAATCAGGTGGCGGTAGTACAAGTAATATAAGCAACGGCAATAGTAATGTTAGCATTCCATCAGCAAATGGCAATATCAACTTTAGTGCTGTGGGCAATGCCAATGTAGTAGTTATTACTGGTACAGGTGCAAACATTAGTGGCTATTCAAATATCACTGGTAACGTAGCACTTAGTGGTGCTAACGTCACATTGGGAGCAGTAGCTAACTTACATATTTCAGGTGGTTCGAATACGTATGTTTTAAGTACTGATGGATCTGGTAACTTGAGTTGGTCATCGGCATCTGGTACAAATATCGCAGTAGATGATTTTACCGGTAACGGTGTTCAAACAGCATACACCTTAACAGCTACTCCGGCAAATATTAATTATACATTAGTTAGTATTGCGGGTACTTTTCAGCCAAGAACAGTGTATTCGTTAACTGGAAATGTAATTACATTTAGTTCTGCCCCACCAAACACAGCACCAATAGAAGTAACAACATTTACTACCGGTACCGGAGGTGGCGGTGGTGGAATAACCGCACAAGATTTATTAAGCCCGTTCTTGTTAATGGGAGCATAAGGAAATAACATGGCAATCACATATAAAGTTTTAGGGCAAAGTAACCCGGCAGCAAATACAAATTCAGATTTGTATACAGTACCATCAGCAACCTCAGCAGTATGTAGTACAATTGTAATTTGTAATCAGGCAGCAAGTGCCGCAACATTTCGTGTTGCAGTACGACCAGCTGGAGCTGCAATTGCAACATCACAGTATATCTCATATGATACTAACGTAAATGCTAATGACAGTATTACAATGACTATTGGTATTACATTAGCAACAACTGATGTTGTTACAGTAAGAGCTAACACAACTACAGTTAGTTTTAACTTATTTGGATCAGAGTTGACATGAGTATAACCTCAGTTGTAAATGACCTTGTAACTAGCGTAAGTGTCATTAACGCATTAAAACCTTTACCTCCAACTATCTCTGGTTATAGTGTTGGCGGATTAGATGATACTGCATTAGACCCAGCCGGTGGTCAAACGGTACAGATTAATGGTACTGGCTTTTTAGCGGGCGCAACTATTACATTTGATGGTAGTGCTGTAGCAGTAGTAACTTATGTTAATCCAAATCGTTTAACATTTACAAGTCCTGCAAAAAGTGCAGGCACATATACAATCTATGCGGTAAACCCAGATGGTGGTACGGCAATATTTATTCCTGGCATCATCTATAGCGTGTTACCAACTTGGACAACAGCAGCCGGATCATTAGGTAGTTACTATGAGACAACAAGTATATCTAATACTGTTGTTGCTAGTGGTGATGCCCCAATAACTTATTCACTATTTTCTGGTTCATTACCAACTGGTTCTACATTATATGCTAATGGTGTCATAACTGGTACAGCACCAGTAGATAGTAGTAGCACAACATATTCATTTACGATACAAGCAACCGATGCTCAATTACAAGATAGTACAAGAAGTTTCAGTTTAACGATTAATGTTGATGCTGTTACATGGGTTAGTCCAGCAAATGCTACAACATATACCAGTGCGGTTAACAGTGCTATTTCTAATGTAGCATTAAGTGCGACTGATGCCGCTGGTTATAATGTTAGTTATAGTGCTAATGCATTACCAACTGGATTAAGTTTAAGTGGTTCTAATATATCCGGTACGCCAACTGTGATAGCTGATAGTAGTACATTGTTAACAGCTACGGCTGCGACAACAAATCGTACTGCTACTAGAACTATCAATTGGAGTATTACAGTAGCGAATGATACTTATTTTGAGTATAATACATTATTGATACCAGGAGCAAGTACAACGTTTGTAGATGATGCTAGTACAAATAACTTTGCTGTAAGTATTTTTGGTGATACAAAGCCAAACAGTTTTAATCCGTATACACCGGGTTATTACAGTAATTATTTTAATGGTAGTACAAGTTCTCTAAATATTGGATCAACAGTACCGGCAACTTTAGTATTTGGTACTAGTGATTTTACAGTTGAATGTTGGGTTAATTTTGCATCAATACCGGCTGGCACATGTTTAATGGGTAATCTTAATGCCGGCTCAACTGTGTTTGGAGTTTGGAGTATATATTTTTACGGTTCACCAACATATAAAATTTCATTCTTTTGTAATGCTCCGGCAGTTGGTTATGATTTCGCATATACAATTACACCTAATCAATGGGTACACCTTGCTATCTGTAGAGCCAGTGGAAGCATTAGAGCATTTATTAACGGTGTACAGATAGGATCAACTCAAGCTTCTTCAGTTAATATTACAAATTCCGGAGAACAAGCCGGAGGATTTTATATCGGTAGAGCAAATGATGGGGTAGGATATTTTCCTGGATATCTATCTAATATTCGTATCCTTAAAGGTACTGGATTGTATACAGCGGCATTTACACCACCTACTTCACCGTTAACGGCTATAGCAAATACAAGTTTATTGACAAGTCAAAGTAATCGTTTTATTGATAATAGTACAAATACGTATACGCTTACAGCCGGCACATCAACGCAAGCAAGTTCATTCCAACCCTTCACGCCAAACACCAGTTATAGTACATATGGTAGTGGATACTTTGATGGTACCGGGGATTACTTAACTGTTCCGGGCAATTCAGTATTTGCATTTGGTACTGGTGATTTTACTTTAGAAGTATGGTTATACGCAAACAGTATTAGCACTGGAACGTTTGATAGGATATGTGCGACTTCTGACTATAATGGATCTGGGTTTGATTGGACATTAAACACTAGCACATCTTCTTTATATGTAGTAGGTACTGCTTATTCAATAGGATCTATTACTCCTAAGGTATGGCACCATCTTGTTTATACAAGAAGTGGTTCTGTTATTCGTGGATTCTTAAATGGTAATCTATCTAGTTATACAACCGGCGCATCACAAAATGTTTCATCTGTTAGTCAATTAAATATTGGTACAGGTTATAGTGGAACTGCCCTTAACGGATATCTAGTTGACCTTCGCATAATCAAAGGATCAATTCCAGCTGGTTATCAAACAAGCAGTACAACTACCGGCACTCAAATATTCACACCACCATCAGCACCCTTAACCGCTATAGCAAATACAAGTTTATTAGTATTACAAAACAATCAATCAGTAAACAATAGTGTATTTTTAGATAACAGTAGTAATAACTTTTTAGTAACAAGAGCTGGTAATACTACTCAAGGTACATTCTCGCCATACGGTGGTAACTGGAGTAACTATTTTAATAACGGACAATCAAACTATATTCAAACAACAATTCAAGCAATGACGGCTGCCTTTACAGTTGAATGTTGGGTGTACGTAACAAGTTTGCCAAACAATGGCGTAATTATTGGTCAGACATGGGAATTATGGATTAATACAAATGGAACAGTTTCTTACTACACACCAGCATCAGTAAGAATAACAACATCTCTTACTGTTTCGTTAAATACATGGACTCACATAGCATTAGTAAGAAGCTCAGGCATTGCTAAGATTTATATTAATGGTGTTGCTGATGCGGCAACTTATACAAATTCTGGAACTGTTGGTTCTTTAGAAACTACATATATTGGTCGTGATCCCGGAGCATCAGGTGGATATAATGGTTATATTAGTAATTTACGCATTGTTAACGGAACAGCAGTTTACACATCAACGTTTACGCCATCAACTACACCATTAACTGCAATAGCCAATACATCCCTACTAACTTGCCAATCTCAATCATTTGTTGACAACAGTCCTAACAGATACGCAGTTACTATATCAGGTACACCAACAGTACAGCGTTTCTCACCATTCAATCCATCATCATTAACCCCAACTAGTTATAGTGGTTATTTTGATGGTACTGGAGATTATATAAGTGTTCCGGATAATGTTACCTTTACTATGGGAGCCGGAGACTTTACAATTGAATGCTGGGTAAATTTATCAACAATTTCCGGTTCTCAGATAGTAATCGGAACCTGTGATTCAGGTGGTTCTCAGGGTTCTATGAGTTTTGTCCTTAATGTTAACAGTGGAACACCTAAAATAGGAGTAGGTTATGCCGGTGCTATGTATTTTGCTACAGCGGCATCTGCAATTTCTACAAACACATGGGTACACCTAGCAGGAGTTCGTAACGGAGCCAGTGTTTATATATATGTAAATGGAGTTCAATCTACTGCATTGAATATGGGAAGTTTAGCCATAACTGACTCAACTCAAATAGTTGCTATTGGTAGAAACGGTGCATATAATGGTGAATATGTAACAGGATATATTTCTAATGCCCGTATAGTTAAAGGTACCGCAGTGTATACATCAGCATTCACACCTCCAACAAGTCCCCTAACAGCAATATCTGGTACAAGTTTATTAACATGTCAATCACCAACATTTATAGATAACAGTACAAACAACTTTACTATATCTGCATTTGGTAATAGCCAACCAACACAACAAAATCCATTCGGTTTTACTAGTGCAACTACAAATGGCTATACAGTAAGTACAATCGGCGGTAGTGGTTACTTTGATGGTACTGGGGATTATTTAACAGCACCAACTAATAATGTTTTTAGTCTTAGTGCAGCTTTTACTTTTGAAACATGGTTATATCCAACTGCATTCTCAAGCTACAAAGGCATTTGGTCAAATACAAACACTATTAACTCTACGGGATTACATGTTGGATTGAACTCCGCGGGTAATATTTTTATTTACTCTAACTCAAGTTTTGTAGTAACATCCAGTAATGCAATGACGTTAAATGCATGGAATCATGTTGCTGTAGTTAGAAACAGTGGAATAGTTTATATATATATCAATGGCGTTGTTAGCACTAATTCTTGGACCACATCCACTGCGTTTACTAATGCTGCCTGTGTTATTGGTACTAACCCCGGTCCTGGTGTAGAGTATTATTTTGGATATCTATCAGATGCTCGCCTATTAAACGGTACCGCACTATACACCAGTAACTTTGTACCACCGTCAGCACCATTAACAGCAGTACAAAATACAAGTATATTAACTAATATGACTAGTGCTGGTATCTACGATGCCGCAATGATGAATAATATGGAAACTGTTGGTGATGCAAAACTAAGTACAGCAATAAGTAAGTTTGGCGGAAGCAGTATGTTTTTTGATGGTACTGGTGATTATCTAACAAGTAATGCCGCAACAACTGATTTGTATGCATTTGGTAGTGGAGATTTTACAATTGAAATGTGGCTTTATTTAAATTCTGTTAGTGGGACACAGGTTTTTTATGACCAAAGACCGTTAGCCGGTGGAGTATATCCAACTCTTTATATGAGTGGGTCCACGCTTTATTATTACACTAACTCAGCAAATAGAATTACTGGAAGCACTTTATCCACAAGCCAGTGGTATCACATTGCAGTTTCAAGATCAAGCACAAGCACTAAATTATTTGTTAATGGAATACAATCTGGATCTACATATACAGACACAAATGTATATTTAAATGCCGCATTAAGACCATTTATAGGCGGAGATGGAACTAACCTCGGAACGAATGGTCTAAATGGTTACATAGACGATCTCCGCGTTACAAAAGGGTATGCACGTTATACAAGTAACTTCACCGCCCCAACAAGTGCTTTCCCAATATATTAAACAGATGACCTCCATGAATAAAAAGACTAAATATAGTATAATAGGATAAAAAATGGCTTTAATACTGATAGAACCCTACATCGTAGACACAACAGGTAACTTTACGTTCAATAACGTAACAGCTACGGGTAACCTATCTTCACTTAACGCTAATCTTGGTAATACAGCAACAGCTAATTTCTTCATAGGATCTGGTAATAATCTAAGTAATATTCAGGGCGCAAACGTAACCGGACAAGTAAGTAACGCATTAGTTTCCGGCACTGTATATACAAATGCACAACCAAATATCACTAGTGTTGGTACATTAACCGGACTAACAAGTAATGGCATTGTAAACTTTTCTAATACAAGTAATACTTCACTTGGTGCTGTTGGTAATGTACATATCACAGGAGGCTCTAGTGGTCAATATCTACAAACAGACGGTTCAGGTACATTAACTTGGGCTACAGTAACATCTGGTTCAACTAGCAGTATCAGCAATGGTAATAGTAATGTAAATATACCAGCCGCAAATGGTAATATAAACTTTAGTGCTGTGGGTAACGCAAATATAATGATTGTTACTGGTACAGGAGTTAATGTAGCCGGTACATTGAACACTGGCTCAGGAATAATTACTGGTAATGGCAATGGACTAAGTTCAATAGTAGGTGCTAATGTAACCGGCCAAGTAGGTAACGCATTGATTTCCGGTACGGTATATACAAATGCTCAACCAAATATAACTTCAGTTGGTACATTGAGTTCATTAGCAGTAACTGGTAATACTACATCAGGTAATTTTATTGGTATACTAGCAAATGGTAATAGCAATATAAACATTCCGGCCGCAAATGGTAATGTTAATATATCATCCGCCGGCAATGCTAACATCTTAGTAATCACTGGTACCGGTGCAAATATAGCAGGTACAGCAAACATTACTGGTAATTTAAGTGCAGGTAATATTAGTGCTGGATCTGGTACAGGTGGTAATATAACAGGGGCTAATTTAGTATCTGCTAATTATTTCACCGGTACATTAACAACTAATGCTCAGCCAAACATTACTAGTGTTGGATCATTAACATCTTTAACAGTAACAGGCAATGCTAACATAGGTAATTTAGGCACAGCACAAGTACTTGCTTCTGCCAACATTACTTCACCTCAACTCATATCAAATATAGCTACAGGCACAGCACCATTTGTAGTTACAAGTACTACTCAAGTTGCTAATTTAAGCGTAGCTACTTCGGGTACTGCTACAACAGCCGGTACAGTAACAACCAACGCTCAACCAAATATAACGTCGGTCGGCAGTTTAACTGGCTTAACAGTAAGCAATGCAACTGGTGTGGTCAACTTTACAACTACTGCCAATGTTACTTTGGGTGCTGTAGCTAATTTACATATATCTGGTGGTACTAGTGGTTATGTATTACAAACAGATGGATCAGGTACTCTATCTTGGGTAGCACAATCCGGTGGAGGTGGCAGTTCTAATATCAGCAATGGTAATAGTAATGTTAACATACCGGCTGCTAATGGCAATATAAACTTTACTGCTGTTGGAAATACAACAATGGTAGTTAGTGGTACAGGGGTCAATGTAGCAGGCACCTTAAATACAGGTACAGGCAATATCATTGGTGGTAACATTATTGGTATTATCGCAGCCGGATCAAATGCAATTACTACTACAGGTAATATCTCAGGTGGTAACATTATTGGTATTATTGCAGCCGGATCAAATTCAATTACTACTACAGGTAATATCTCAGGTGGTAACATTATTGGTATTATCGCAGCCGGATCAAATGCAATTACTACTACAGGTAACATTACCGGTGGCAACATTATTGGTATTATTGCAGCCGGATCAAACTCAATTACTACTACAGGTAACATTACCGGTGGTAATTTAATCGGTGTCTTTGCTAATGGTAATAGTAATATAAGTATACCGGCCGCAAATGGCAATATAAATTTAAGTGCTGTTGGCAATGCTAACGTTTTGGTAATAACTGGCACAGGTGCAAATATTTCAGGTACGGCTAATGTAACTGGAAATTTAATCGCAGGCAATATTACAGCTGGATCTGGTACAGGTGGTAATATTACTGGTGCCAATTTAATATCTGCTAATTTCTTTACCGGTGTCTTTGTTAATGGAAATAGTAATATAAGTATACCAGCCGCAAATGGCAATGTTAATATATCAGCAATAGGTACTGCTAATGTTGTTGTTGTTACTGGTACAGGAATTAACGTAGCCGGTACATTAAATACAGGCGCAGGCAATGCCAACATAGGTAACTTAGGAACGGCCCAAGTACTTGCATCTGCCAACATTACCTCACCTCAACTCATATCAAATGTTACAACTGGTACAGCACCGTTTATAGTTACAAGTACTACTCAAGTAGCTAATTTAAGTGTAGCAACAGCAGGATCTGCTACAACAGCCGGAAGTGCAACTACAGCCGGTACTGTAACAACTGCGGCACAACCAAATATTACAAGTGTTGGTACCTTAACAAGTTTAGATGTTAGCGGAACCGTTACAGCTTCAGCATTTACTGCCAATACAGGAGTGTTTACTGGTAATGGTAATGGATTAAGTTCTATCGTAGGTGCTAACGTTACCGGTCAAGTTGGTAATGCATTGGTAGCCGGTACAGTGTATACAAATGCTCAACCAAATATTACAAGTGTTGGTAGCTTAACTGGATTAACAGTAAGCAATGCAACTGGTGTGGTCAACTTTACAACTACTGCCAATGTTACTTTGGGTGCTGTAGCTAATTTACATATATCTGGTGGTACTAGTGGTTATGTATTACAAACAGATGGATCGGGTACTTTATCTTGGGTAGCTCAATCAGGTGGAGGGGGCGGTGGAGCCAATATCGCAAATGGTACTAGTAATGTTGATATCCCGGCTTCCGGCGGCAATGTTAATACAAGTGTAGGTGGAACAGCAAATGTATTAGTTGTAACTAGCACCGGTGCTAATGTAGCCGGTACATTCAACGTAAGTGGACAAAGTAATTTAGGTGCAGTTGGTAATGTAGTTATAACCGGTGGCACCAGTAGTCAGTACTTACAAACAGATGGTGCAGGTAATTTAAGTTGGGCAAGTATAAGTTCAAGTTCTACATTAGCTAATGGAAATAGTAATGTTAGTATACCGGTAGCTAATGGCAATGTCAATATTAGTGCTGTTGGTAATACAGTAATGGTAATCACTGGTACAGGCGCCAATATAGTAGGTACTGCAAATATCACAGGTAATGTTGTTGGCGCAAACTTTGTTGGTAAACTAGCAAATGGTAATAGTAATATTACTATTACTTCTAATGCAAACATAACACTGTTTGTTGCTGGCAATGCAACAGCAAGAGCAAATTTTACTACTACAGGCGCAAATATAACCGGTACAGCTAATATTACTGGTTTAGTAACCGGGGCTAACTTTACAACAACTGGTGCTAATGGAACTGTACAATCAAATAATATAACAATTACTGGCGCTGCAAGTGGTGTAGCTAATGTATTAGCTACGATGGGTAATATGGGATTAAGGACAGTCGCATCTACATATACAGACACATCAGCGGCAGCAACTATTGCAAATGGAGCAATACATTATATTGCTACCCCAACAATTGTTGGTTCTAATGCAATGACGTATACAAACTTAGCTACATTTTATATTGCATCTAATCCAACAGCAAGTACCAATGCTACTGTAACTACTTCATATGCAATGTTTGTTGCATCCGGTGATACTTATTTAGGTGGTAATTTAAATACCGGTGGTGGTACAGGTGGTAACATATCTGGTGCTAATGTTATTTCTGCTACTACAATCACAGCAGCCGGTAACGCAACTGTTGGAAATCTTATTGCAGGTTCTGGGTCTGGTGGTAACATAACCGGTGCAAATGTTATTTTTGCTAATAGTATTGTTGCAGGAGGAGGATCAGGTGGTAACATATCCGGAGCTAATGTTATTACAGCTAATACGTTTATTGGTGTATTTGCTAATGGTAATAGTAATGTAAGTATACCGGCAGCTAATGGAAACATTAACTTTAGTGCTGTTGGAAATGCTAACGTAGTAGTAATTACTGGTACTGGTGTTAACGTTGCCGGTACATTAAATACAGGTACAGGTAATATCTTAGGTGGAAATATCATTGGTATTATCGCTGCCGGCGCAAACGCAATTACTACTACAGCTAATATAACTGGTGGAAACTTACTTGGACCACATGCTAATGGAAATAGTAATGTTAACATACCGGCTGCTAATGGTAATATAAACTTTACTGCTGTTGGAAACACAACAATGGTAATTACTGGTACTGGTGCTAATATAGTAGGTACGTTAAATACAGGCACCGGTAATATATTAGGTGGTAACATTATTGGTATCATTGCGGCTGGTGCAAACGCAATTACTACTACAGCTAATATAACTGGTGGTAACTTACTTGGTGTATTTGCTAATGGAAATAGTAATGTAAGTATACCGGCTGCTAATGGTAATGTTAACATTAGTGCGACTGGCGCCGCAAATGTATTAGTTGTTACTAGTACTGGTTCAAATATAACAGGTACGTTGAACGTAAGTGGCAATGCAACTGTGGGTAATCTTATTAGTTCTGGTTCTGGTGGTAATATATCTAGTGCTAATGTTATTTCTGCTAATACTTTCTTAGCGTCTAACACTATTACTTCACCGCAATTGATATCTAATGTAGCTACAGGAACAGCTCCGTTCGTTGTTACGAGTACTACACGGGTTGGTAATTTAAGTGTTGATTATGCCAATGTTGCTGATTTTATTAACGTTACCACTGCAACTACCGGTACTTATTATCCAATATTTGCTAATGCGGTAACCGGTAATGTTGCTGAATCAGCAAATACTAATTTATCATATAACGCTGCCACTAGTACATTAAGTGCCACACTATTTACTGGTACATTAACAACTGCCGCTCAACCCAATATCACTTCAACTGGATCATTAACTGGTTTAACAGTAAGTAATGCAACAGGGGTTGTTAATTTTACAACAACTGCTAACGTTACTTTAGGATCAGTATCTAACCTACATATTAGTGGTGGTACATCAGGATATTATTTACAAACAGATGGTTCTGGTGGATTAAGTTGGGCTGCCGGCGGCGGCGGAGGTGGTGGATCACCCGGTGGTTCTAATACACAATTACAATATAACAATGCCGGAGCATTTGGGGGTATATCAACTGCTACATATGCTAGTGGGGTATTATCATTAGGTAGTAATGCCGACATTAAAATTACAGGTGGTACTAGTGGACAATTCTTGTCAACTGATGGTGCTGGCAATCTATCTTGGGCAACAGGTGGAGGAGGAGGCGGTGGTGGAGCCAATATCGCAAATGGTACTAGTAATGTTAATATTGCTACATCCGGCGGCAACATCACAATGGGTGTTGGTGGTGTAGCAAATGTAGTTGTAGTTAGTACTACTGGTATTTCAGCTGCCTTAAAACCCAGAGTTGTAGCTATAGCAGATTCTTTATCAGTTACGATAAACGCAGATATCACTGATATGGCTACACAAACAAATACAGGTTCCGGAACAGTGACTATAAATGCCCCGACAGGTACACCGTACGATGGGCAAAAACTTTTATTTAGAATACAATCTACTAACAGTTTAACATTTAGTTTTAATGCAATCTTTAATGGATCAACAGATTTAGCACCACCTACAGTAACGTCTGGTAGTAATAAATATGATTATATGGGATGGATATATAATAGTCCAGATTCTTCATGGAATCTTATTTCTAGAAACTTTGGTTTTGCTTAATATAAATATATTATTAATTTGTAAAAACTTTAACTTTGTTTAACATATAAGAAAGGAGATATCAAAGTGGAAGATATTATTAATCAAATAGATGGAAATGTACAGGTAATTTTTGAAATTATACCCGATGTTGGATTTCCTTATAAGGATGCGTTATGGTTTACACAAGAAGTGTATGATACACTAACTCAAGCAGAAATCAACACAATAAAACAACAACGATTTGACAATTACCTTGCCCTGCTAGCATCATCTCAAGATTTGACGGATGAAGTAACTGATGTAGTTACTGATGTAGTTACTGATGTAGTTACTGATGTAGTTACTGATACTTCAACCGTTGACCCATCACAACAGGCTATATAATAATTATGAAAATTAACAAATAGTATACAACAATAAATAGAATATAGGAAAAAACAATGGCAGATAGATATTGGGTACTTGGTACTGGAACATGGGCAGCAACTGGAACCACAAGATGGTCCGCTTCACCAGGAGGACCAGCTGGTGCCTCGGTACCCGGCGCCGCGGACAACGTATTCATTAATAATAGCAGTGGTACCGGAACTATTACACTAACTTTGGGTAGTTGTTTAAATTTTTATGCAAACTCAACAAATGCAATCACTGTTGCCGGATCCGGTGTTCTTACCGTTCGTGGAGATTTTTATATATCTAGTGCAATAACTTGGACTAATACGGCAACAGTAGCAGCCATTACTAATGGAGGCACAATATCAGCCGTACCTACCGGCGGCGCCCCGCCGATTAATTTAACCGGTTCCGCTCTTACTTGGAATTTAGCGGCAAATTATACTCTAAGGACCTTAACCGGTACAGCTGGCACCTTTACATTGACCTCAGGCACTATTAATTTAAATAACTTTAACATTAATTGCGGAGTATTTTCAAGTAATGCTGCCGCTGTTAGAGTTATTAATTTTGGTACTGGTAATATTAATATGTTAAATTCAGCAGCCAATGCAAATATATTATTGATGGCAAGCGTATCATCACTGACATGTTCAGATTCCGGTGGCGGCTTTTATACAGATACATCAGTACAACGTCAAGTAATATTTGCGTCTACTGGTACCGGTGTTACCATCGATGGTGCCCCGCCAAATTTTGTTGTTGGACCCGGCGCTTCAACCATAACGAGTACCGGGGCCTTGCATGTAAAAAACTTAAATTTAAACAACGTTGCTGCAAATTCTGCATTTATGACTGCTTGTGTAATGTCATCAGTTAACTTTGCTAATAATCAAGCTAATTTAAATATAAGAATGACCAGTGCTAATTATTCAGGCAATACAACAATAAATTCAGGAGGATCCTATTTTGGAAATCTTTTAATTGGCAGTGTATATACTGAACTGCAATCGGCAATTGGTACCTTTAATACTACTTTCCCATTAATAGTTAACAATAGTGCTACTCTAGATTTTAAAGGATTTACTGCCGCCTTTCCAAATGCACAATCACGAGTAGGTAGCGAGTCCTCTTCTCAAGGTCCAGGATTTTTTGTTAATACCGGAACATTGACTTTTTCTGCATTAGCAGTAGATATAGGAAGTAATCAACTTAATTTTTCAAATGTTGCCAATGCGCCTGGTAACATTACCGGAAGTACCACATTTTCAAACAGTACTTCTGGCCTTTATTTGTGGTCCGGAACTATTAATTATTATGGAACTCCTATAGATATTAGGGGATTAAATCTTGTTGGCACACAAAATCCTAAAACTTTTAATTTGTATGCCAACCTTATAGGTAATACTACTACTGCCGTAACTTCTTCCCAATTAACTTTGGGTGGAAATACTACATTAAATCTTAATGGATATCAAATGAAATTTGGTTCTGGTGTAAGCTATGCTAATAGTGGTATTATTACAGGATCTACTCAATACCTTAATTTTCAAGGTGGTAATATTATTATAGAAAATCGCAGGACAGACGTAAACGCCGGGTTTACATGTGATATGCCAGTTTTTACTAACTTTTTTACTGATGCGGCAACCACTATGGGAAATGGTGGATTTCAATTTGGATATTATGTTACAGGTGCGCCGTTAGTCAGCGCCCTGTGCATTGGCAATGCTTCTGGAATTACCAATGTGTCCGCTAGACAAAATGCATTTAATGTTTATATGTATGGTAATAGAGCAGCTAATATTGCAGGTATTGCAGCTAAAATGTTTGACACAAACACATTAGGCTATACTGGTTCAATTCAAGCCAATAGTCTTATAAATTTTCAAAGTTTGAATATAGGAACTGGAACTACAGGTTGGGATAGCTCTCCTGCACCCAACCTTACTTGTAATACAACCGGAGTTGTAGGAACTATAACATTAAATAATAGTAATATAAATAATATTACTTTTGGTAATACCTTTGGTAGTATGACCTTTTTAGATTCAGGTAATGTAAGTAATTTTATTGTTGTGTCCGGATCCGGCGATATAACTCTCAACACCGGAGTCACTATAAATATAGGTAATGTATTAACTTTATTACGAACAGTTGGTACCGGTTATTTAAATGGTCCGGGAAACATAAATCTTACCGGATTACCTAGTGGAAGAGGATCAATGAATTCAGGAAGTGCAAATAATTTAGGATCAGCGCCTGGCCTTCCTGTACCAAATATATATTTTTCTAACGTTAGTGGCTCAACAGGAAACACCGCTGTTAGTTTGGGTAAATTAGCTAATTTGAATGGCGGCACATACGGTAATATAATTAATAACAGCGCCAGTAATCTTTATATACTAAATAGTGGAACAGTAAACGACATACAAACTACGGTTGGAGGATCAAGAATTCTAGTCGGTGCAGGTGTGACACTTACAGTAGCTAACTTTTCCTACAGTGGTACTCCTGGAAATCCATCAGCAATACAATGTAACGTTTCCGGATCGCAATGGGGTATTTATAAAACAAATACTGGTAATACTGCAAATATACAATACGCAAATATTAGAGATGCGTTTATAACCTCACCTTATACTTTCTTTGCTAGTAATAACTCATCAGGAAACTTAGGTAATAATCAAGGACCATGGGACTTTGGTGCAGGCGCTTCTATGGTTCAATGTAATATGGCTCAATTCTTCTAAATATCTATAACAATATTTTAATTTAGATAAGTAGTTATCTAATGAATACATTTCAATCGTCTTACGACAATAGATTACAATCTTGGTACAACTTACGCAATCAAATCAAATCACTTGATTTAAGTCAACAATGTGTGGAAATAGATAAATGGTGGCAACAAACACCATTAATCAATCACTATCTACACCCATCTGATTTACCCAATTGGCCCGGTCCTTGGGAACTTTTGGTAGAAAACACCTATTGTACTCTTGCTAGAGGTCTAGGAATGTGTTATACTCTACTGTTAATGAACATTATTGATATAGAATACGTTTTGGCTAAGGATATTGATGACAACGAAGTACCATTAGTCTTGGTAGACAACGCAAAATATATACTTAATTATTGGCCAGACACGGTGATAAGTAATAATCTACAAGAATTTAAAATAGTAAGTAAACTAGATATAACAACAATTAATAATAAGATAAGGTAAAACATGAAAATATACGTCACTAAGAGAAATGGGACAAAAGAGCCATTAATGTTAGAAAAATGGCAAGCGCAAGTGGCAAAAATATGTGTAGGGATAGCTGATGTTAGCCCTTCTATGGTAGAAATAAAATCACAACTTCACTTCTATGATGGTATCACTACACATCAAATAGATGAAATTACATTACGTGCGGTTGTAGACTTAATTGACGTAGAAAATAATCCAGATGTAGGACATACAAACTATCAATATGTAGCAGGTAAACAACGTCTATCAATGCTACGTAAAGATGTTTATGGCAACTATGAGCCTCCCCGTCTGTACGATATCGTAGTAACTAATGTTGCTACAGGATTATATACACCAGAACTACTAGAATGGTATAGTGAAGAAGATTGGAACAAGATGGATGACATGCTTGACCATTCTAAGGACGAACAATACAGTTATGCCGCCATTGAACAACTGATTGAAAAATATTTAGTAAAGAATCGTTCTACTAAACAAACGTATGAAACACCACAAGTTCGCTATATGATAGCGGCAGCTACTGTATTTCATAGTGAAGAACCCAACAACGCTAGAATGCGTTATATAAAGGAATACTACAATGCCGCAAGTGATGGATTATTTACTCTTGCTACCCCTGTCCTTGCTGGTCTCGGTACCCCTACTAAACAATTCAGTTCGTGCGTACTTATTCGCAGTGATGATGACTTGGATAGTATTTTCGCTTCTGGTGAAATGATGGCAAAGTATGCTAGTAAACGTGCTGGCATTGGATTAGAGATAGGCAGATTACGCCCGTTAGGTAGTCCTATTCGTGGTGGCGAGATTATGCACACCGGCATGATTCCGTTCTTAAAGAAATGGTTCGGTGATTTAAGAAGTTGCTCACAGGGAGGTATCCGTAATGCTAGTGCTACAGTATTCTATCCAATTTGGCATCATCAGTTTGATGATCTTATTGTACTTAAAAACAATCAAGGTACTGACGAAACTCGTGTTCGTTTCATGGACTACGGGGTTGTCTTGTCCGCTTTCTTCTGGAGACGTTTCAAAAATAAAGAGCAGATCACCTTTTTCGACCCAAATGAAGTGCCTGATTTGTACGAAGCGTTCTACAGAAACACCGCCCTGTTTGAAGAACTCTACGTAAAATATGAAAAACGTAAAGACTTACGTAAGAAAACAATGTCGGCTGAAGAAGTATTCAAGTCTGGCATATTAAAAGAACGAACAGATACAGGTCGTATCTACCTAGTGTTCGTTGACAATGTTATGAATCAAGGACCATTTGATCCTGAATATCATACAATTTACCAGAGTAACTTATGTTGTGAAATTCTTTTACCTACTAAATCCTTTAAACGTCTGGATGACAGCGATGGTCGTATCGCTCTTTGCACATTGGGCAGTATCAATTGGGGTGCGTTCCGTAATCCAGAAGACATGCGCCGTGCTTGTCGCATATTGCATCGTAGCCTCAATAACATTCTTGACTATCAAGACTTTCTATCCATTCAGTCTAAACTATCAAACGATGAAATCAGACCTCTCGGAATTGGAATCACTAATCTTGCCTACTGGCACGCCAAACGAAGTTTCAAGTACGGAGAAAAAGACGCCCTGGCTGAAGTCAAGACGTGGATGGAACACTTATCCTTCTACTTAACTGAAGCAAGTGTAGAACTAGCACAAGAACGTGGAAGATGTGAACATAGTGACAAGACACGTTATGGTCAAGGCATTTTCCCCTGGGAGTTACGTGCTAAAGGTGTTAACGAATTAGCTAACTTTACTCCCGAATTAAACTGGGAAGGACTACGTGCTATGATGCGTAGTCATGGTGTCCGTAATGCTACACAAATGGCTGTAGCTCCTGTAGAATCTAGTTCAGTAGTTATCAACAGTACAAATGGTATTGAAATGCCAATGAGTTTGATATCAGTTAAAGAAAGTAAAGCAGGTAGTTTTGTACAAGTTGTACCCGAATACCATAGATTGAAAAACAAATATCAATTGATGTGGGATCAAAAAGATTGTGATGGTTACTTAAAGACAGCGGCAGTGATTGCAGCCTACGTTGACCAAAGCATAAGCACTAATACTTTCTATAACCCAGCACATTTCCCTGAGCGTAAAGTTCCAACAACATTGATTGCTAAGAACTTGATGCAGGCACATATGTGGGGATTAAAGACATTCTACTATAGCTTGATTAATAAAGCAGGTAGTAAGAGCCAAGATGAAACTGTATTAGATTTGCCAAGTGGCTTTAATGATATGGATGAAGAAGATTGCGAAGCATGTAAATTATGAGTAAACAACAATACAACTTAAACACTAAGACAGATTATTTGAACAGAAAAATGTTTTTGGACCCGGAAGGTCCCGTAACCATTCAAAGATTTGAAGAGGTTAAGTATAAAAAGATTGCCGACTTTGAAACAACGGCGCGTGGCTTCTTCTGGGTCCCAGAAGAAATTTCATTAACTAAAGATGCCAATGATTTCAAAGACTCAAGCGATACAGTAAAACATATCTTTACTAGTAACTTACTAAGACAAACAGCATTAGACAGTTTACAAGGACGAGCACCAAGTCAAGTATTCACTCCAGTAGTATCGTTACCTGAATTAGAAGCATTGATTTACAACTGGACATTCTTTGAAACCAACATTCACAGTCGTAGTTACAGCCACATCATTCGTAACATTTATAATGTGCCTAAAGATGTATTCAATACTATCCACGATACAAAAGAGATTGTAGATATGGCAAGTAGTGTAGGTAACTACTATGATGCATTACACAAAGTTAATTGTCGTAAAGAATTGGGTGAAGATGTTAATGAAAAAGAACATATTAAAGCAATTTATCTGGCACTACATGCTAGTTACGCATTGGAAGCATTCCGATTTATGGTATCATTTGCTACATCGTTAGCAATGGTTGAGAACAAAATCTTTATTGGTAATGGCAATATTATCAGTTTAATTCTCCAAGATGAACTTCTCCATAAAGGGTGGACTGCTTACCTTATTAATCAAGTAGTTAAAGAAGACAGCCGTTTTGCACAAGTTAAATCAGAATGTGAAGGTGAAGTCTATCAGCTTTATATGGATGTTATACGTGAAGAAAAAGAGTGGGCTGATTACTTATTTAAGTTTGGTCCAGTTATTGGATTGAATTCAACTGTATTAAAAGACTTTGTTGATTATACTGCTGTAGGAGCATTGAAAGAGATTGGTATTAAATATAATAGTCCTGCCCCAAAAAGCACACCTATTCCATGGTTTAATAAACATAGTGATACGAGTAAGAAGCAGTCCGCACTTCAAGAAACGGAAAGCACAAACTATGTAATAGGAATTATGTCAGAGTCACTGGATTATGATGACTTACCAAATATTTAAGGAGAATAATAATGAAAGCAATCGTATGGAGTAAATATCACTGTCCCTATTGTGACCAAGCAAAAGCATTGTTGGGTCAACGAGAAATCCCGTTTGAAGAAAAGAAAATCGGAGACGGGTACACTAAAGAAGAACTATTAGAAGCAATTCCATCAGCACGAACAGTACCACAAATTATCATTGATGGTGAATTGATCGGTGGATTTAACGAACTTAAACAATTTTTAACAAAGGCAGCGTAATGCAAATATCAATACAACCAAACACTGTATACACATTTAAACTTAACTCAGGAGAAGAACTTATTGCTAAAGTAATTCAAGCTGGTAGTGAGTTTATTCAGATTGAAGAACCGGTATCTATTGCACCAAGTCAACAAGGTATGCAAATGATTCCAAGTATCTTTACCGCAGATCCGAAGGGCGAATATAGACTAAATACTACTAGTGTTGCAATGTATGCAGAGACAGATGACAACATAAAAGATAAGTACCTAGAAGCAACAACTGGCATTAAGGTACCTAGTAAAAAAATCGTATTGGGATAAAATGGCAAAACTAAGTCGTGTGGGTGATACAAATCAGGAAGGCGGCGCAATAATGCGTGGTGCTAGTACTGTATTTGCGAATGGAATTCAAGTTGGATTACATGTTAGTCAGATTACCCCACACGCTCCTTGGGCTAGAAAACCTCATCCACCGCACAAAAACGCATCAACTACTGAAGGTAGTCCTACTGTATTTTGTGAAGGTGCACCAGTACTTAGAGTAGGATCAGGAAACACTTGCGGTCATAGTATCGTACAAGGTAGTCCTGATGTGTTTGTTCCATGAGCGATACAGGTAAACAAAGTCCATTAGGTGTTAACACATTAAGTTCATTATTACAAAATATTGGATTTAATATTAACCCTATTATGATAGACTTTACTGGTTCTAGTACCAGTGCGTCATCTGCTACTCAATTAGGTAAGATTGTTAATGATACTTGTTTAAGATTACTTACATATGCTATCAATGATGCTTATGCTAGAGGAGCTCCTGGATGGGCTACTAATATTAATAGTACAACCTATAATAATTTAATATCTATAGGTTCTACAAGTATTCCTGCGTTAGGCAATAGTCCACCATCAACATTTAACTGGACTGGTTATCCTAATTGGGCAAGCAACTATACATATACAAATGAAGTAACACGTTGGGGTTATGTGAGATTGTTTGCTTTGCAAGGTTATAACGAATTTAATTATAATAGTGGACTATCAGCAGATAGCGGTGCATATAAAGATTTCTTATCCGGCTTTATGTCATCTTATAGTTTTATTGAATCTAGTAATGATGCTATATTAGCAGTAAACAATTCACAAGAATTCTTAGATGGTACATATAGTAATATGAACGATTTAATAACAGGTGATATTACTGGTGTAAGTGTAGCAACTACTGTATTTGGGCAAGATTTAATTGCTAGTGGTAAAGCAATAAATTTACAAACTATTGCTACATTTGGGTTGCCTAGTAATTTATTATCCACACTACAAAAAAATAATGCTATTACTAAATCAGTAAGTCTTGCTTTGATTGCTAGTAATATAAATGTAACCGAGTTAGAACAGATGCTGGGAAATATATCAGCAGTGACAAAAGAACAAGAACGTAAGATATACGGCGCGTTTGGTATTATATTAGGACAAGATTTAAAAGATGTATTAGTATCATTAAATTGTAAGACCGTGGGATTAGAATCATTAGCTGATTTATTGAATCCAATAAAGTTATTTCCTAATAGTTATACAACATTAACAGTTCCAATATACAATACAGTTGGTGGACCGGCTAATAGCAAAATATATTATCCTATCTATGTAAATGATGGATTAAACAGTCAACTAAGATCACCTACAGCAATCCAACAAAATGGAGTAGTAACATAATGGCTGGTTTTTTTCAAAATAATAGATTAGTATCAGAGCGTAATGATATGGATGGTCCTGCTAGCAATGCATATGAAACTACTGCCCCTAGTACAAATGTTCCCCAATCTAGCACAGAACAAATTACACCTGAAGGTACACAATCTAATACATTAGCAATACAAGCTATTCCGCAAGGGTTTGGTTCATACTTAGATGGTATACTACCACCTGATATTGCCAAAGCTGCCGGTTGTTTTAGTGCGTCAATTCAACAGATTAAAAACATATCAAGTATACCAATTGAAAAGTTTGCACAAGTAGTTAATAGTTTAGAAACAACTAAAAATTTGAGTGTCAGTGGTACCAGTGTTCCAACTGATACTACATTAGCAAGTCAAGGACTAGCATTAATTGCATTAGGTAATGGCCCATATGGCACGTATACCATGAGTAATTTCTTAGGATGTATGAGTGGATTACCTTATCTTGGTATAGATATTGATGGATTAACAAAGAATTTACAAACAACTACATTACTTAACATTTATAAGCAATTATATTTGGCAGTAACATGGGAACGTGCAACTGCTACAATTCAATATACATATGATGGTATAAGCACATATACTACAACAGGAGTAACACTTACTGACCCGGGCGGTGGATATGGACGTGAAGGAGCAGCCGCTCCTGTAGTTACAGTTAATGGTGCTACTGTTACTGCCACTATCGGAACTGATGACACTGACATTACAAATTTTGGTAGAGTTACCACATTGAATTTTACTCCAGGCACATCAGGGTCCGTCCCTACAATATCAATAGCATATCCCCCGGGTGGCTCAAGTTTCTCTAATAGTATTGTTCAAGATTATATTGATGCTGCCAATGCTGAAATATTATCAATTAAAAATACTAAACCGGCAACTGCACAACAGTTAATTACTAATTGGGAATTGACTGGTAAAATATTATCAACAGAACAACGTGCAATTGTTACTGGTTTGCCAATTAGAGTACCTAATAGTTCTCCGGACAATTTAAGAGAACCAACAATAGCGTCATACCCTACAACACAATATGCGTTTGTAGATACTATACCACGTTATGCTACATTTACACAACCGCATATGTATTCACAGACACTGGAAGCTATCGCTGATTATAATACTGCGGGAGGGCAAAGTCTTGTGGCAATGTTACGTGAATCTCGCAATCAGGCTAGATTACAAGAAGCAGGTATACCAGTAGATAACAACATAGATAACAAATTAACTAAACAACAAGAATCAGAGTTAATTGCTAATGGAACATTGGGTGGTAGTATTCCAGCAACATTAGCAACTGAGATTGGATCACCAATCCCAGCTGGATATTATAATCCAACTGATGAACGTTATTATAGTGACGGTCAGGCAATAGATGTAGGTGAAGCAGTTGAGCCAGGAAGTTTTGCTGGTTCAAGGTATAGTAATTTAATACCACCTCAATTATCGGTAATATATGCATCTGACATTTTATTACCTGCAACTTATTCTGTACAAGAAGCAATAGACGAAGTAATTCGTTGCAATTGTGATTGTTGGGATAATATTTAAATCCCTCACCGTTTAATAAGCAGAAAGGATAAATTATGAATTTAAGCCAACCTATTAAAATTGTAATAGCAATTATATTTGTCACTCTAGTTCTTACTTTTGGGCCAATAATACCTGTAGAAAATAATACAATTGTTGAAGAAATTAAAGTAGCAAAAATAGTGGATCCAAAACAATTAAACTGTTTAGCAAAAAACATATTCTATGAAGCAGGCAGTGAATCATTGAATGGGCAAGCGGCAGTGGCACGTGTAGTAATGAATAGAATCGCACATGGTTTTGGTAATAACCCATGTGCTGTAATATATCAAACATCTCAGGTAGATAAACTAGTAGATGATGAAGTACAGAAAGTTAAACTATGCCAGTTTAGTTGGGTATGTGAGGGTAAAAATGATCCTAATAAAAACAGTACAAAATATAAACAAGCAGAACAAGTAGCCTATAATGTATTAGCATACGATGAATACAAGGATGTAATTCCCAGATCAGCATTATTTTTTCATAATTTAAGTGTAGATCCATTGTGGCCGTATAAACAAGTAGCCAAAATTGGCAATCATATATTCTATAGTAAGGCTAAAAAGCCTACCCAAAAGCCTACAGTTAAATCAGAAAATGATATATAATAGCTAATGAGCGACAAACCTAATTCAGCTAATGGCGTCAGTAGTTATGATTCTACTAGTTCCGGATCGTTGATTCATTTCTTTAATCGTAATGTAACACCCTACGCTACAGAAAGTTCAGGACCTAAATTTGATTTAGTACCAGTAGAGAAGCATAAAGACATTATGTTAAATGTTGCAAGGTTGCATGCCAAGCAAGAATATGACAGAATCATGGAACTAGTTGAAGTATTACAGAAGCAAGCAGAACAGATTAAGCATAGACTTGATTTGACTGATATGGTACATGCCGCAAAGTATGATTTTCAATTATCGAATGGTAACATCTATTGGTTATTGTTTGACACACGTAAACAGATTACAAGATTGAGTATTAACGGACCTAATGATTGGTCAACCGGTAAGCCGATTGATTACGAATATATATGTAAAGTTAAATGGTTAGGCGATCATACTTGGATAGAGGTTGAAGATGATAAGTAAAAGTCCAAATCGTGGCACATTTCAAATTAAAAGACTAGTTGAAGAAGTTGAGCTAGGTACTGCAAAGGCAGAAGATGTAGAAGGAACTATTCAAGTATATAAGTCATGGCAACAACAACGGCTTGAACTTGAAGAAACTGACGAGTGGAAAAAAGATAATATGGAGTATGACTTACGTAGTACTCAATGGATTATAGATAAAACTAAAGCTGATGATGTATACGCACAACATCTTTATGCTTCTATGTGTAACAATGATTTTACTAAAAATGATGTATGGCCTATATTAACTGAGAAAAAATGGAGTTGTAGTTGGAGACATGCCGGTGGTATTATTGCTGATATGCAAGAGAAGGGTGACTACATTGATTGGTACTGTAGTGGTATTAAAGATAGTAAGATACTAGATGATGATGAATATCAAGCACTTACAAAAGAACAACAAGAAGGATATATACAAGGTAAAAAGTTTGTCCCAGAAAGTTGTGTAACTGATGAGATACGAGAAGATTTGTTAAAATTAGGCTGGATTGTAATTGATGATAAAGAAGAATACTAAATACAATACATACAAGGAGTATATATCATGTTAGAAACATTATTTTGGTTAGCACTGGGTGCTTTTATTGGTTGGAATTTCCCACAGCCTGAATTCGCAAAGAACATTCAAACAAAGATTTTGACGATGTTCAAAAAGGATTAATATATGGCTTATAGCGCACAAGTAATTGACCACTATGAAAACCCACGAAATGTGGGAAGTTTTAGTAAAGATGAAGATGATATAGGTACAGGTATGGTAGGTGCCCCGGCATGCGGTGATGTGATGCGGCTCCAAATAAAAGTAAATAAAGAAACAGGAATAATAACAGATGCCAAATTTAAAACATATGGGTGTGGGTCGGCAATTGCTTCTTCAAGCCTTGTCACAGACTGGGTCAAGGGTAAAACATTGGATGAAGCAACATCCATTAAAAACTCCCATATTGCCGACGAACTCAGCCTCCCCCCAGTTAAAATCCACTGTAGTATCCTTGCCGAAGACGCCATCAAAGCCGCAGTAGAAGATTATAGAAAGAGATATAATGGCCAATGAATTAGCAAAATTTTTAAACTCACAACGCCGATATCGGGACGAAACAGCAGTTAAGAAACAAGTTAAGATAGCAAAAGCACACGGGTTAACTACTAAAGATAAAGTAGTAAAAGAACCACACAGGTTAACAAAACATCATGTAATGGATTGTGGTAATAAAGAATGTTATATATGTGGCAACCCACGTAGGTCACATAAAGATAAACTAACAGCACAAGAGAAACGTTTATTTCAGGATATTGAAAAAACAACAGATAAACACAGTAATGGATTAAAATCCACTGATGAATGATTTACACACAAAGGAGAAACTATGTCAGAAACTATAACTAGCCTACAAGGGGCACTAGCCGGCGAAAGCCAAGCACATGTAAAATATAAATATTTTGCAAAAATAGCACGTGCTGAAGGATATGAGGATATTGCAAAACATTTTGAGCATACAGCAGACCAAGAGCTATTACATGCCTGGGGTCATTTAGAATTGCTTATTAAGAAGCCAGATACTAAACAATGTTTAGAGATGGCAATTGAAGGTGAGACTTATGAGTATCAGGTTATGTACCCTGAGTTCCGTGAGATTGCAGAATTTGAAGGTAATTTACTTGCGGCAAAAGAAGCACAACATCAGATTGAAGAATCACAGCGTCATGCTAGTGAATTCCAAACAATACTAAATAAAGCCGAAAAGCGTTTTGCCGCACTTGCTAAAGTAGAGAAGCGTCATGCAGAAGCATATCAACAAAAATTAGATGAACTAACAAAGGGAGCAGAATGATGGATCATATATGCGTAATTTGCGGACATGTACATGATGAAGAAACAGAAGGAAAATGGGATGATCTACCAGAAGATTTTCCCTGCCCAGAATGCGGCGGCTTTAAAGTTGATTACGAAACTATTTAATGTTATTGAATGAGCTACATGATTCCTCTAATAAGTTTGTAATGAACTTGTTAGAGGTTTCTCTTTCTAAGATAACAGATAATGATATTATCAAAAATTATCATCCTGATTACAAAAATGATCCTGCCAATATTTTTTATATATTGAATGATGTACACGGAAGATACAATCGTGGATGTTACTACGTGCTAGAAGATGAAGGCGAGTATGTATGTAGTGCTGGATACAATGAGTATGACTTAGATCAAACAATAGCACTCGCATTAACTAGGGCCTATATTAATCCAAAATATCGAACTAAATACTGCATGGGAGAATTTATTCTTCCAAAAATTATTGAAAATACGGTGCAGTACGACCATTTGTATATCACAGCAGACTCACATAATAGTGCAATATATCAATGGTTTGTACGGGCAAATGAAGGCAAAAGACCTGCAATGTTTAATCAATGGCCCGATATTTATAGAAAATTCAAACCCATAGGAAAAAAGAATATATACTACACTGAACAATATGTAGCAGAATTAGATAGGACCATAAAATGACAGACCAAGAAAAAATTAAATTTATTGAAGATGCAGTTTTAACGCTTTTTAAAAAAACTATTAAATTATCACCGACGGATAATCTTTTAGAAGTAGGTTTGGACTCATTAGATGTAGTTGAGTTACAAGTGTATTATGAGGAAGTTACTGCTAATGAAGTAAGTGATGATGCAAAAGCATCCACTGTTGCTGAGTTAATGTCGCTTATGAAATGAACTTCACATATAAAAATCACTTAACGTATTCAATTGGCGATATATTATTTGGTAATCGTGAGACACCTTGTGATAAATTTAAAGTGAATGTAGGTAAAATAGACCTGGATTACTATAAAACAAGTAATTGGTTAGAAGAACAATATCGTACTGCTGACTTGATACACAAAGAATATGGCAATGATTTTGTAGTAATGTTTAGCGGCGGCACTGATAGTGAAATAGTATTGCGAGCCTTTAAGCATATTGGAGTAAACCCTAGAGTTGTTTTTATTAAATTTAAAAATGATTACAACATTTCTGACTATCAAATAGCACAACGTATCACGGATGATATAGGTATGAAATTGGAATCAGTTGAATTTGATGTAAAGGATTTTTATCATAGTGGTCAAGCATATGAATTTGCCGCAGATATACAATGTAGACAAATGGCATATTTAACGGTTTATCATCATATTCGTCAAATGAAATTACCGGCAATTATGGGCGGGGAAATGATGTTACGTAGACATACTTTTCTAAATGGCAGTAAATGGTATTATTGTTTCAGAGAAAATGAAGATGCTAGTGCAATGCGATTTAGTTTAAAATATGGTATTCCATTAGTCAATGAATGGTTTAGCTATACTCCCGAAATGATGGGATATTACTTAGAGCACCCTAAAATACAATGGCTAATTACGGAACGATATAATTATAAAACATCTAGTGTAAGTTCTAAGAATGATATTCTTAAAGAATTAATGCCTGATATCTTAGATAAAGTAAAAACACACGGTTATGAAAAATTGATGGGTTTTAACGGAGAAACCTACAATTCATTATATTTAAGTCATACCAAAAGATTAGAATCTAGTTTAGACGGAATCTTTATAGATGATTTGTACGCACAATTATTTGGGGAAAACTATGTCGGTTGTTAAATTAACAAGTAAACATGCACTTGCTGTTAGAGATATTTTTAAACATTCAAAATATATGGGAATTGATAGTGATAAGGTATATCAAGTAGAAAATACCGGGTTAAATGCACTAACTTATGATATATTTTGTGCTAACTATTTGAGTGATTTGAATAATTATCATGCGTTTGGCTATGTGAAAGATGGAATAGTAAAAGCATTAATATCATTTTATGAAAGTGTAGAAGAACCAAGTTGGTTTTATACTTTATATAGAAGCTCCGGCGATAATAATTTATTAAAAGAAGTATTAGATGAAGTTATAAAATACAACGAAAGTAATGGAAGATTAAAGTTTTATACATTGACTCATAGCAGACATACTAGACTTTTAAGAAGATTCCATTGGAGTAAATATAACAATGAGCGTTATGGATATTTTGATGAATTCATTGTACCATCAAAAAATAAATGTTTTTATGTAAATGCATGGGAATTGCTATATAAGAGACTACTATTACCAGAAGATTCAATTGTAAGATGTAATTATTTAAAACAAGAATATAGGAATATATTACCAATTGGAGGAAATTTATGAATTATCTACAAACAATATCCAAATCATTTTGGTTTCAATTTGTTCCTGCATGGATATTTGGGCTACTTACAATTGGACTACTTGTAGTTGGTGTTATACCTCCATACTATCTTATTGCAACATTCATTATGTGGGTATTAGTTTGCGGTTTGGGAATCGCTGTAGGATATCATAGAGTATTCAGTCATAGAACATATCACTTACCTAGATGGAAAGAGAATATTATTCTATTCTTTGCTACATTTGCAGGTCAAGGTGGAAGTATATTTTGGGCGGCAATGCATAGAGGATACCATCATCCACATAGCGACACTGTAAAAGACTTGCATAGCCCAATTACATATGATAAGAAAACTGCGTTTGTGGGATGGTACTTTAAAGTTACTGAGAAAGATAACCCCATTGGTTTAAAATATGCAGTTGACTTGTTAAGAAAACCAAATCATGTATTCTTCCACAAACATAGTATTAAAATACTATGGACAGTTCCTGCATTAGTTGCAATGTTTGACTGGAAGTTAGCATTAACTGCATTTTGGTTGGTAACATTAATTGGATCTACACAAGATAATTTAGTTAATGTGTTTGGTCATGTTAAAGGTTGGTTTGGATATAGAAATTTTGAAACCAAAGATAATTCACAAAATAATATTATATTAGGGTATCTAGCATGGGGACAAGGATGGCACAACAATCATCATCATGCACCTGCGTCATATGATTTTGGTAAAGGTGTAAGTGGTAAACGGTGGGAATGGGACCCATGTAACATTTTTAAAGTTTTGCTATGAATAAAAATGATTTATTTTGTCATTTAGGAAAAGATTTTAAAGTCGATTGGGATGTTGAATCAGTTTTAAGTAAAATGAACAATTACATTGTTGATGAAACAGTCGGTCCGGATGGTGAGCATTATCCAGTCAAGAATATAACTTATCCTTGCTTTCAAATATACCCTAGCGGAGTAAATACAAGTCATACTTTTTGGAAATTCTTTACTGACGAATGTATTAATATTTGCGACAATTTAACTATATTAAAAAACACTATTAAACATGAAAACATAAATTCTGTACTTGTTGAACATTTTATCAATACCGCATCATTTGAACCCAGATTTGTAAGATTAATAGAATGTCAAAGATCAGTAACACCACATGTGGATTTAAGAGAATATGCACTTAATATAGGTTTAAAAAACTCATCAAACGCAATAACTAATGTTAGTGAATCAAAAGATAAGAAAAGAACCAAAGATATTCCTTCTTATCAATATCAAATGAATGACAGAGATGTTGTAATATTAAATACTCATCATGCTCATTGGGTAGATTTTATCAAAGCTGATACCAAAAGAATTATAATTTCGTATAATTTAAAAGTCTAAAATATGTAATTACCACCGGGTAATGCAACATCTATTATAACATGAACTCGTCCCTCTTCGCTGTGATTTTCTACCCGGTGTTGCGCCATATTATTCAATTGGCTTAGCATACCGTATGGTACATGTTCAGGAAAATCATAACTATCATCCCCGTAAAAAAGAACCTTCTCATTAGTTTTAAATGGTATATGAAATCGTGAATACACAGTAGAATAATCCCCGGGGCTCATTGAATCACAATGTATAGGTATTTTACCATGCGGTAACAAGTTAACTATCATTATTTTTCCTAACACAAGCCCACCTAATTCTTTGCTTATCCATTCAGCTAAAGTAAAGGTTGAAGGATATATTACAATAAATTTAGGTTTATCATAACATTCAGTTATAGTTAAATTTTCTGCATGACTTCTATTACAATTTTCTCTTAAATTGACCCCGCGAACCCCGCGAATTGGTATAGTAAGGCAATTTTTAAATTCCGGCCGATTACCACGAACAGAATCAATATTAAAATTGATCCAATCAATAGTCGCAATTTCTTCTGCGGCAGGATTAAAAACGGCATCTGGGATTTTAAATAAAGTTTTGATTAACATATTATATTAAATTATATTTATCATTGTTAAATACAAGTATGAATAAACAAAATATTGAAGATACTTGGAATACTCACAGGGGGTATTATTTAAAACCAAATATTACAACCTTGTTAGAAACAGTTGAGGGATATGAAAATAGCTATAATGAAATATTAAAAAATAAAAATATATTTACCGCACATTCGTATAATCCCGTGTATATTAAAACCGGGCCACTAAGAGAATGCATATCATCACATCTTATCAGGGACACAAAAGGTTTGATAAAATCAGATAAAGATAAATTTGTAGAAACATTTTTATTGTTAGATAGATTAAAAAAAATCATAGATCCAACAGATTCTAAGATTATAACAAGAGCATATGTAACTTGTCTAGGTACAAAAAAGCAAATATATTCACATTGTGATACTGATGGTCCGTATTGGGATACCATAAATCGTTATCAATTTTATTATACAGGTAATGATGAAATGATACAAATAATAAATGATACTATATTTCCGGTTAGACCAGGCTATCTTTATCATTTTGATCATAGGCAAATACACAAATACCATAATAACAGTTCTCAAGACTTAATATTAATGGTATTTGATTTAAATAAATAATAGGGAAATTTATGTTTTGTAAAACAGTTTGGAACGGAATGCATATTTTACCTGATGGTTATATCAGATTATGTTCAATTGGTACAAATTCAGATAAAAGTTTAGATATGCAGAGAGCCAGAGATAAAGATGGCAATATTATGCATATACTAACCCATAGTATCAACGATATTATGAATAGCGATAAACATCGTCAGGTGAGATTATTTAATACTAATAATCCTGATAAATGGAGCCCTCATTGCGATTGTTGTGAAAATAGAGAAATAATCACAAATCATGACAGGGAACATAAAAATAAAAGTCGTAGACTTTATTTGATGAATATTGAAAATAATGATGTTGTTTCTGAATCTAATTATTCAAAAAATAAAATAGATGAGCAGGGCAATGTAGATTGGATGCCCAATTCGTTAGATATTCGGTTTGGTAATTTATGTAATCAAAAATGCGTAATGTGTAGTCCGGTGTTTAGTAATTTATGGTACGAGGAACATTTTGATTATTTTAATACTAACTCATTTGGGCACGGAACTAAGATAACTGTTACCAAAAATTTAACAACAAATAAATGGATAGAGCCACCGGAATTACAATGGTTTGAAGATCCTAGATGGTGGCCCAAATTTGAAGAAATGATGCCGCATTTAAAGCATATCTATATTACAGGTGGGGAACCAATGGTCACTCCTGCACACGATATTATGCTTGATAAATTAATTGAATCGGGGTATGCTAAAAATATATGGTTAGAATATGATACAAATGCTAGTGCTATTAATGATAAGATAGCACAACGTTGGAGTCATTTTAAGAAAGTGCATATTCGTGCTAGTATGGATGCAATAGGAGATCAATATGAGTTGATACGATTTGGTGGCAAGTGGGAAAAGTTTCAAACTAATATTAACAAATTAAAACAATATCAAATTGATTCTAACAACAAAATAAAATTAATGTCAGTCAGTACATGCTTTCAAATTCCAACTTGCTATAGTATTATTGAAAGTGAAGAATGGTGCAAGTCAATTGGTGTAGACTTTCATCTAAGATTTTTAGAAGGCCCGGAACGGTTGTCTGTATCGTCATTATCAGATCAATCAAAGCAAGATTTAATAAAGTATTATATTGAGAATAAACACAACTCTGTAAAAGCAGATATGATTATAACATATTTAAAAAATCATACGGGTGATGAATTTCATAAACCTGATAGCATCAAAGAATTTTTAAAATTTATGAACTATCTTGATGGCACTAGAAACACAGATTGGAAATCTGTATTTCCTAAAATAGTAGAAATGATAGAAAAAAATGAAATATCTAAAATTGGGTAAATTGCCTAAGGAGACTATTGACTTCTTTTTAATTGAAATATTAAAAAGAAAACAACCAAATATACCGTACCAATGGATCCATTTTGATGAGTATCTCAACAATGAATTTTTAAAATTGTTTATTAATACAGAATTGAAAATACAATGTTCAGAAATCGGGCGTATACAAAAAGCGTTTTATTCAGATCCTGGCCATGGGTATAGAATTCATAAAGATGGCTTTAAATGCCAAAGTGCATTAAATATTGCCATATCATGTAATTTTGATGATTGGGTACGCTGGTATGATGAAGATTATATTAATAGTATATCAACCCTCAAATACTCAACCAATTTGGGTAAGAGTAGAAATACCGACATATATGCATATGAAAATGTTCCATTTATAGAAGAATTACATAATGAAATTGGAGACGTGTATGCGTTAGATGTAGATACCTATCATAGTTTTAAGTGTATTGGAGATAAACCTAGAATAATAATACAAACAAAATTTGACGGTTTCCCTTCCTTCAGTGAAATTGCCAAATCTCTATCTAAAAAAAGTTTTAATAATTTAATTTAATTTTATATTTTTATCTACCTTAAAATTTTTAATATAAATAGATTTATGAAACATATCATTGTAGATATAAAGACTAGCCTAATCCTATCACAAACTGAAGATTCCAAAGTTGCCACTGCGATCAAAAACGCCATAATAGATGTAGAAGTATTGACAATTTTTAAGGCAGGCATACATAGTACCTTTTATGATACAATTACCGACCACAATATTAAAAATATGTGTATACTTTATAAAAACAGAATAATAACTGTATTAGATAACATTGAAGTAAATACAGCAATCATTCAAAAAAAAGAATTAACATTTACAAAAAAATCAGTAATAGAACATTTGTATAATCTTGTGGCTACTCCAATATCGCATTGTTCATATTTTATAAATCCGTATATTCCGCATTTGTTCGAATCTATGCTTGCTGGTAATGAAGAAAAATATTTAACAGAATACTTGGAGTATAGGAAATTACCAAGACATGAGGCAATAAAAGATATTGAGATTAAAATTAATAGTTACAAAGGTTTATTAATTAAGGTGCAATCGGTTGTTGATTGTTATACTGAGCAAATAATATTAGAGAACGATGTAGAAAAATTGGAAATGATGATTCATGAATTTGCAGAAAGATTACGTATATGGAATTAATAGCATATCAAAGTCGGCAATTTATTGATCAGGCTAATAAATTTTCAGAGTCTGAATACTGGAAACAATTATTTAAAATTATTGGTGATAAAAATATTGGATTAAACGATAGGTCGCGGGTATTTAAATTTCCTATTAATACATATGTGCCTGACAGATTTAATATACCTGTTAGTAATAATCAATCATATAGTTATGAAGAATGTGCTTTATTAAAAACTCAACAAATATTAGATAGACAGATTCAAATAGATAAACCAATATACCTAATGTACAGTGGTGGAATAGATTCTAGTGTAGTATTGTGTTCTTTTATTAAACTTTTAGGTGTGGACAAAGCAAAAAAAAGAATTAATATAATTATGAACAAGCAAAGTATTGATGAAAATCCTGAGATGTGGTATTCTTTTATACGTCCTCACTTTAATGTAGTAAACAGTGACTTCAGTTACAATGATACAGACATTACTAAAATGATATATGTATCCGGTGAGCTAAATGATCAATTATTTGGCGCCGATATACAACAAAGTTATGAAATGTTTGCCGGCAGCAATAGTCTATCTTGCCCATTAAATTACAATTTGTTATTTAAGTTTATAACAGAAGGTAAAAAAGTTAATGCCAATGCGGCGCATTTTTGGACAAGTGTTTTTATTAAAAATTTAGAATCGTGTCCCCGGACAGATCATACAATGTGGGATGTATTTTGGTGGTACAATTTTACATGGAAATGGATTTATGTTTATTATAGAGTATTCCTGTTTAGTAGGATAGCTACAGAGGTTGATACTGACTGGATTGAAAAAGACTACTTTCCTTTCTTTAGTTCAGATGAATTTCAATTGTGGTCAATGTATTCAGATGAGCCTAAAAATTACGGGTCTTGGGATTCGTATAAATTTACTGCTAAAAAGTTAGTAAGTAATTTTATTGGAACTGATTTTTATATGCAAAAAACTAAAAGACAAAGTTTAAAAAATATTGTATATTTAAGACAACGAAGTGGTTCATTAAGTGGTGATTTAAAAATTTATAAAAATTTAGATATCAATACGGTGTATCAATCAGATAATATAATTAAAAATTATGAAAAGAATTTATAATTTTAATCCAGTCTCTTTTGAATTTAGTTACTCGTTAGACGGTATTGATGATATAACCACAATTGATTTTATTGATGCAATTGATCAAGCTTGTAACAATTTAAAAAATACAATTATCAATAATAACTGCAATACTGTTGCTTTATTTTTGTCAGGGATAGATAGTGAACTTATTGCCAGGTCTCTTTATAACCAAAAAATATCCACAGAATATTATTTTCTTCATATATTAGATGTAAACGAATTAGATTTATTGTTGGTAAGAAAAATAGCTGAAAAATACAACACTAAACTAAATGTGATTACAATTAAATTCAATGAACTACTTAGTAACATAAGTATTGATAATTTTAATATACATAAAATTTGTTTTCCAACATATGCATCAGTTCCGTATTTAATAAAACATGTACCTGACGATTATTATATTGTAATAGGTGAAGGTGATATTGAAAAAACCAATGATGTAAAGTATTCAAAACTTTTTAATGAAAAAATAACCTATTATGACCCTAATTATCTATATGTACCTATGCATTTAAGCGAGATTTCATATAACCTTAGCCTTGAGTATTATAAGAAAAAAGGTGAGGGTAATTTCTTTAGTACAGATTTTAATCTATGGTATCATATACTAAATAGTACTGAATTAATATCAAATGGAAAGTATCGTTACGATCCTAAGACTAATTTTTTACAAAATATTAAAGATCGATTAAATTTGTTATCCCCCATAAAAACTTTAAATTTTGAAAATCAATATTATTGGAAATTACTATTTGACCATTTGCATTCTTACGGGACTAATATTACTAATTGGTCTAGTGGAATAGGAGATATTGTTAAGATACACCGAGATTATTTAAAATGAATATAATTAAAACCAATGAAACAATTTATATATCTGATAGGACTATATTATCGGTAACTAATCAATCAGACGCCATTGATACCATTAGTGAAACAAGTCATTGTAAATTTATTATGGCCACACATGCAAAATGTAATACTGACGACTTTTCGATCTCTGGGTGTTTTGCAGTAACTACACGTAAAAAAATTACCTTATCAAAAATGGATAATACTGGAAAAATTGTTATTATACATGCCACGGGATTTAATGGTCTTGATGACAAAGCTACTATATTGAATAATGTAAATACTCCTGGACATTTAAGTTATATTGATGGTTGTAGTAATAGTAATATAATTGATCCTCCACGAAACGGTGATCCGTGCGTTAACTATTTGTTTATTCCAAAAAATACAGACCAAACTTTTCATACGCACCCTAGTGTTCGTATCATACTTATATTAAGTGGACAAGGAGTATGTTCTTTAAAAGATTCAGAAATACCTTTAATTCCCGGACAGGTATATAATTTACCTAGACACACCATACATAGATTTAAGACAACCGATGACTCTTTATCTGTTATGGTATTTCATCCAGACAGTGATTCAGGCCCCAAAGATGAAGCCAATCCCATGAAAACTAGAACTTTGATAAATAATTGATAACAGGAGGTAAGTTAATGATTAAAATTAAAAGACAATATACAAGACCATCAGTAGATATACCATGGCATGGTAATATACTATCATCTACAGAATTTAAATTAAAACTTCAAACATATATAGATTCGGGTAAGCATATTTCATATAACGTTTCATTTAGCGAAGATGGATTGCAAATGTTTTATGAGGGAGTTTGGGCCAGTCGTGAAGATTTTGACGAATATGACGTAGATCCTGATCTTACTCCATACTGGGATATAAGAAATGCATACAACGAAGCAGTTGGAATTACCATCGGCCCTAAAATATTTGAATAGACCTCCTATTAGGTATGATTCAAACAGAGAAATATGGCTATTGGACAGTTAATGATCAAAAATATTTGAACAAATATGATGCATTAGTAAGTGCATCCCCAACTACCTTTCCAATAAATTTTCACTATCACAATAACGTGTGGAATAACTTTGATCGGTCTCAGTTAGGCAAACGTTCACTTAATGAGTTGTATAGAGATAGAGCGCAACAACTCAGGGATACATATGATTATTTGATATTGTATTATAGTGGTGGCGCAGATAGCCACAACATACTACGCACCTTTGTTGATAATGACATCAAACTAGATGAGGTTTGTGTAAAGTGGCCCAAAACATTAATGGATGGTATGTTCTATTCCCCGAACAGTAGTGATACCTCAGCAAGAAACTACTGGAGTGAATGGAATTATGCTATTAAACCGATACTTGAATGGATGGCAAAAAACAAACCAAACGTTAAAATAACAATTAAAGATTACACTGAATCAATTGATACGTTAAATGTTGATGAAATTTTTGAAAAATTGAATTTTGTAAGGGGTGGTGGTATTTTACTAAACAGTGTAATGTCTGATAGTAATCTGTATTTTAACAGTAAAAAAGTATCGCATATATATGGCATAGATAAACCATTATTGTTTACTCATAAACAAAAGATTTATATGTTTTTTACTGATGTATGTTTGGATCAGGCTGGACGTGGAAACATTGATTCAGAAAATACTGAGTGTTTTTATTGGACGCCTGATTTCCCTATACTACCTTTTGAACAGGCATATCAATTAGCGTTATATTATAAAGCAAATCCTGATAAGCAAAAATTTCTATGGAATATTACAACTAGGCCACCTGAAGAAAAAGTCATAGTTAACCAGTTTCAAAATGATTTGTCTAGGAGTTTATTATATAGTAATTGGGATAATCGATTTCAAGCGGACAAACCAAATAGTGCTAGTAGAACAGATAAATTCTTTTGGTTTTATGAACATCCGGAATTGTCTACTATTAGAGAGAAATATTTTCACAATGTTGTTACTAGGGTAAATATGATTGACGATAGATTTCTAACAAAAAAATCTTCCACGGGTCCTCAAGTATATGAGGTAACCTCGTCAAAATACTTTTATGTAACCGACATATGAAAAAATTTATAACAATATTTTTACTTACAATATCATCTTTATGTTCAGCCCAGTTATTTAATTCAGATAAAAATTCTGTAAAAATGATTATACCATTTCCACCGGGGGGCGGAACAGATATTGCATTCAAACATTTTCAAAAATATATAGAAGAAACTAGTGGATTGGTAATTATTCCAACATACAAACCCGGTGCAGATAGTTTAATTGGTTTGTCTGAAATCGCGGCCGCAAAAAATAATGGATCAACCATAGGATTTGTTACTATAGCAGGTATTGCTACGTACAAAAACAAATATCCCGATTACCAATTTGATTACATCTCTATGATTAGCAAGCCGACAATGGCTGTAATCACACATACAAATAGTGGAATTAAAACTATTAATGATTTAGAAGTTGAAATCAAAGCTAAAAAGATAACAAAAAGTTTTGCATTTGGTGCACCAGCACAAAAAATTGCACTAAACCAATTATTTTTACATAATAAAACAACACCGCCGGACTTCATTCCTTATAAGGGAGCAAATCCTCTACTCAATGATTTATTAGGAGGGCATATTGATGTTGCAGTAGTTCCACTCAATATAGTAAAATCTCAAATTGATTCTAAGAAAATAGTATTGATAGCTACTACTGTAAAAATTAATGAAACCACAGATTTATACAAAAGATATCCAAATTGGGAATCTAACGATGGTTTTGCTATAGTGCTGCCAAATAATACTAATACAGAAGTACATATCTTTTGGGGTAATTTAATACAAAAATATTTAACAGATACTTCAACAGTTGAATATTTTACAACGGAACACATTGAACCATCAAAATTTGGGCCAGCTACTCTTAAGGCTCATGTAGATTCTGCTATCAAAAATGTGAAATAACCCTAAGATGTTGACATTAATTCCGACCTATGCTATACTTCAGCATGAATTGAGAAAAGGTGTAAATTTTGCACCCAGGACTAAATAAAAGACTATGATGAATAAAACTTGTAACATGTTGAAACACACCGGACAGTGGCTGTCATTAGCCAGTGTATCCTTTGTACCAGCATATCCAACAAGTATTCGCGGTTCAAATGATAACCAAGAGAGAACCCCGGGGACTAGGTAACAAGTTAACATCATAACAACTTTATCTAACCCCTGGGAACTAACAGTCTCAGGGGTTTTTGCTTTTACAGAGAGGATTTGACAAGAAATGGATGAACAGATAGAATACAAAACTTCTGAAAACAAACAAGATTGGTTTAGCAATCATGTTTTGACTAAGGAACAAGTAGCACAGTTGATAGAAAATAAACTTCAACGTGCTAAAGTCTTTCAAGAGGCTACCAAGAAAGCTAACAAGCTAGCTGGTATTGCTTGATAGATAACGTGAATAGGCAACGAGAGCCGTAATACAACGTTAAATGTATAGAATGGGCGGACAGTATACATGAAAGCATGGAGACAACATGTTAGTAAGACTACTGGGTAGGGTATTGACCCTATCATGTCGTGTAGAGATACACGGCATTCTAAAACATACATCGTGGAAAATAAGGCCAAGAGGGCAACCCTGTTGACTAGGGTGTACTATGTGTGTTTTAGAATGCGGCCGTAACTCAGTGGATTAGAGTACCTGTCTACGAAATAGGGAGTCGGAGGTTCAAGTCCTTCCGGTCGCACCAATATACGGGACCATAGCTCAGTCGGTAGAGCAGCGGACTTTTAATCCGTTGGTCGGGCGTTCGAACCGCCCTGGTCCCACCATAATATGGAAACGTGGTCGAGTCAGGTTTATGGCAACAGTCTTGAAAACTGTCGATCCGAAAGGGTCCGTGAGTTCGAATCTCACCGTTTCTACCAATACACGGTGCTTGTCGTCAAGCGGTTAAGACCTCGGATTGTGATTCCGATATACGTGGGTTCGAATCCCATCAAGCACCCCAATCAATGCCCCTGTAGACAAATAGGAAAAGTCGGTTCTTCAAGAGAGAGCGTCAGTTGTCGGTTCAAACCCGATCAGGGGTACCAGGATGTATAGCACAGCGGTAGTGCAATTCCTTCATACGGAATAGGTCAGTAGTTCAAATCTACTTACATCCACCAAACATGCCCGGTTAGTTAAAAAGTATAACACACCCCTGATAAGGGTGAATCAGAGGAGCGTTACCTCTACTGGGTACCAAATTTACCCCCTTCGCCAAGTTGGTCTAAGGCATCGGATTTTGATTCCGACATTCTGAGGTTCGAATCCTTGAGGGGGTGCCAGTTATGGGATAGACGATAGGTTTGAGTCCCTGTCAATCTAGTCACAGTGGGGTTAACTGTGATGACACTATAGTATGATTGATAGGTGTATAAACTTGCCTATACGAGACAATCTAGCGAGGCTTACTAACAATAAGATAGCTAGGCTCCCTCTTTAATCGGGTCCTTAGTTCAATGGATAGAATACGATGCTTCGAACTTCGGGATGTGGGTTCAATTCCTGCAGGACCCGCCACTCGGCATTAAATACATATAGTGATAATAACAGAAAAGGAGTACTACATGGCTGTTCTAGCACTAGATATCTCGGGAGTTCCCCGGCAATGGATATCAAATGATGACGCAATTACCTATAAAGCAAAAGATGCCATAGCATGGTCAATGGGTAATATTGTGGCTAAATATCGTGGTGGCATACAAAATGACGGCACATTAAGTTACTTAGAAGCTAGTAGCATTATTGCCATAAAAGGTCATGGATTCAATCCATACAAACATTCATGTGTGGCACTAACCAATAAAACATTGTTTGGTCGTGATAGACATGTATGTGCTTATTGCGGGGAACAGTTTCCAAACTATCATCTACTAAGTCGTGACCACATTGTTCCTCGGAGCAAAGGTGGTGAAAACACTTGGATGAATGTTGTTACAGCTTGTAAAGATTGTAACAGTAAAAAAGGTCATAAGAGTTTGAAAGAAGTACGTATGGAATTACTATACACACCTTATGTCCCTAATCACTATGAAAATATGATATTACAACATAGAACAATACTTGCTGACCAAATGGAATATTTGTTAGCAGGTGTTCCAAAACATAGTAGAATTTTATTAAGTTAGTGTATAATACTATTAAATAAAAAGTCGCCCTTGTAGCTCAGTTGGTAGAGCACCTGATTTGTAATCAGGTTGTCCCGTGTTCGATTCATGGCGGGGGCACCAAACATATTCTCCTATAGCTCAGTCGGTAGAGCGTTTGACTGTTAATCAAAATGTCCGTGGTTCGAGCCCACGTAGGGGAGCCAAATAAATTAAAACCTCTGGCGTTAGTATAATGGATAATACAGTAGCCTTCTAAGCTATCAATAGAGGTTCGATTCCTCTACGCTGGACCATCAAAATTTTCTAGTAGTAGTTTCCATTCGTCACTACTAAAATGATAATCCTCTAATACTTCTAGCATTCTAGCAAAAACTATTAATCCTCTTTTGTGGTTAATTATTTCAGTATGCAGTCCTAAGATTTTTTTATCAACTACAGACTTTAATAAGTTCTCACCCTCTTTTTTTAATTTAATCTTCTTAGAAATAATATTCATCTTGTCTATTAGATTGTTACATTCTACAATAGCATTTGTTGTCAGTTGTTGTAATGCACGGATTTCAATTCGCATTTTTAATATTAAATCATCAATCTCTGGATTGATATGTTGAACAAATTGTGAAAGCATAACAGCTAGCCTGCCCATAACTTCACTGTCAAGATTAATATCATTATAATGATCACCGGTAGAATCATAGTGTTCACGTTTAATTGGGTCACTTAATACTTCATATGCCAATTTCATTCGTTTGAACTTTTCCACATCCCCTCCCTTATCGGGATGATGTAATTGTGCTAAGATTCTGTATTTTTGTTTGATTTCTTCAGAGGTGCAAGTTTTTGGTAATTCTAAATCATCATATAGGGAGGTTGTCATAAGAATATTTATCATCACATATTTTATGTAGTATTAAGTACTAAAATAGTAAATTTGACAATAAATCCTCAATCTGCTATACTCTAGACATAGATTGATTGAACAAGTTCTTGGGAAACAGAGAAACGAAAGAATTTGACAATAAATGGAAGTTGTGCTACAATCATAGCATGAGTTGAGAAAAGTCATCGTACTACTCAACCGAGTTCTTTAAAATTCTGAGTTATCATATAGCCCTGTTTAAGTTACAGGGACTATATGAAAATACATTAAGGTAACCTAATCCGTTAGGTAGGTCTATGGGGTCAGCCAGTTGACGGACTGGGTCGCATAGGGTGCAAGAAGCGTATCTACAATAGCAATATTGTTTAACGTGACGGGAAGTTAGGCAGTAATGACAGAAACAACGATCCAGTAGACGGTACTGGTAGATACAGTTTACGTTCCTTAATGTTTTTTCATATAGTTTGCTCGGTTCATCTAGCGGCCTAGGATAGTGCCCTTTCACGGCATTCACACGGGTTCGAATCCCGTACCGAGCTCCAGTATCCCGTTACTATTTTCGTTAAAATAGCGTTTGATTAGCGATAGAGATCCGGTGGCAGAAAACCGTTAGCGTGAGGATTAAAAATACCCTCGCAGGCTCTGATAGGCAGAATCTCAACTGCACACAGACTTTGAATAAATGGAGATGGACAGAGTAACTGCTCAATTAAGGGCTTGTGTGGAAACAAGTAGCTTATACTAATTTTTTGAGTTACATCGCCCTGATACTTCTCTCAGTAATGAGACACTAGGTCTTGCAACCGTAACTCATCTCGGAGATGAAGCATCAATGGTGATGCAGTGGATTGTAAATCCGCCGCTTTATAGCACGACTGGTTCGATCCCAGTAATCTCCACCAAGAATATAGGAGAGTCGCTGGGCAGGCGTACTCTTAAATGACCTAGGCCAAAGGGGTGTCCTATTCAGTATTAGGTCTCAAAGTGTTCATGGACGCATACATGCCTGTCACGCATGAGGAGCGGGATCGTTACCCGCTGGGACCGCCAAGTTAGTTAACCATAATATTTGACTACAATCATTGATTGATATATAATGATAACATGATTTGCGAGTGTGGTGAAATAGGTAGACACAAGAGACTTAAAATCTCTCGCTTAACGGCATCCCGGTTCGATTCCGGGCACTCGCACCAAAGAATGATGCCTCTATAGCGCAATTGGTTAGCGCAGCGGACTCATAATCCGTTGGTTCCTGGTTCGAGTCCAGGTGGAGGCACCAGTATTACTCTAAGATTGATGTATCAAGTAATGAATCAACCTTCCATCTAGAGGTTAGATTATATCTATATTCATTGCTTAGATTTACCACAGAGTGAGTTCTTACATTATCGATAATGTAAATTCCACCTATATCAAAGTTAACAAGTGTAGTTTCATTAGGAGTTGGTGCCCACATCATTCCTACTTTTTCATTTGTTATGATAGGGATTTGCAATTTTACCATAGTTGAATAATTCAATGGTTCTTTTTCATATGACGAAAGGTCGCTATGTTCTTTGAGATAACTCAATGGATACATTTTAGCATAATTAGTGCCTATATGACCTATAATTTTAAACACAGTAGCTAGCTCAGTAAATAACTTAATAAGTAATTTACTGTTAACTCTATTACTGGTAGTTAATACATTGGATGAAAAATCTGAAGTTGATTTATATGTTGCAGATATTGCATCACTTTGTAAACCGTAAAGCAAATCATCAGATATGTTACCTATTTTTTTGTAAAAGAAATTGTGTTGCATTTTTGTATTTATCAGGAGACGTGGCCGAGTGGCCTAAGGCAGCAGGTTGCTAACCTGTCGTATGTAGTAATATGTACCGTGAGTTCGAATCTCACCGTCTCCACCAATTAGCGATTATTTGTTTTGTTTATGACTTTATGTAGAATATGAGGGTCATCATTCATCAATCTAGCAAGTAATCCAGTAAGGTATCCTCGTTCATATAACAATTGTTCGTGGCTATCTTTGTAATTACGTTTGTTTTGACGCAACAACTTTTCAACAACATCAATACAGTTTTGTAGTTCCATACTGTATTTATAAAAGAACGTTCCGGGTGTCTCCGGATACTGTGACCCGCAGGATGAGAAGTAGTGTGACAACTACGGGTGGTAGTCTTTAAACCCAAAGGCCGCTAGCAATGCGAGAACGGTCCCTGTCGGGAAGCGGGTGGAAGGTACGTGTGAGGGGTATGATAGCGTCATATCTTTTTGTACTATAATTACCGCCGGGGGACGCAGAGCATATTGAAGCACATTAAAGATAGGGTCGTAGCGGTTCATTGAACTTTAGTACATACCAAGGTAGTTAGTGTGTTTCAATATGCTTTTATGTAGGTGTGTACCGAATGGTTAGGTAGCGGATTGCAAATCCGTGCTATGCAGGTTCGACTCCTGTCACCTACTCCAAATATATAGACTTATTGTGTAATAAGAATAGTCTAATAATGTAAAGAGAATGTGCTTTGAAGCCTTCACAAAGAGGTAAATATTAGTTTGTGAAAGGAAACAAAAACATGGAAAAAATGAATAACGCATTCGATATTGCTGGTGGATTTCTAGGGCACGTAGTTGACTTAGGTATCAAGTTATTAGCAGTAGGCGTAATCTTACAAATCATTTTCGGAGCGGCAGTGCCATTCATAGGTTTAGACATTTTAGGTAATGTATTAAAGTTTGTGACAGCATTGGGTAGTCAAGGTCTAGTAGGTCTTGTTGCTCTAGGAGTTTTATTCTGGGCCTTTGATAGGAAATAAAACTTTCACACACAGACAAAGGGCCCACTAAATACTGTGGGCTTTTTTGCGGGGTTCGTATAGTGGTAATACCTTAGCCTTCCAAGCTAATGCTGACAGTTCGATTCTGTTACCCCGCTCCAAGTTATCCAAAGTAGTAGACAACTAAATAGTTTTATGTTACAATAAGTATTGAAATGAATGCCCTGGTGGCGAAATTGGTAGACGCACCAGATTTAGGTTCTGGCGTAGAAATATGTGTCGGTTCGAGTCCGACCTAGGGCACCAAAAGTATTTGGGGGTGTAGCTCAGTTGGGAGAGCGGTTGCTTTGCAAGCAATAGGTCGCAGGTTCGATCCCTGTCTCCTCCACCAAGATAGCGCGGGGTAGAGAAGTAGTAACTCATCAGGCTCATAACCTGAAGATCGGCGGTGCGAATCCGTCCCCCGCATCCAAATTTAAAGGTGAACTTATGGAAATCAAAGACTATTGTAAAATATATAATATTATACCAAAAGATATTTGTGAAAAAGTAATTAGAGAACATAAAGATCATCCTAATTGGGTACAACATGCATGGTACAGTGCTGGAGCAGATAAATACGGCCCTCAGCATAATAGAGAATTAGATGTATTATTTAATAATGTTGATTATATAGACCCTTACATACATCAAGCAATGCTGGAATATTTAATAGAATTGAATATGGATATGATAGTATCATTTTGTTCTGAGTTAAGATTAAACAAATATTCAGTCGGTACTATAATGTCACCTCACTATGATTTAATTAGAAGAAATAAAGATGATGGTATTCCTGTTATATCTATGATATTAGTTTTTAATGATGATTTTGAAGGTGGAAATTTTACAATGAACGATGAAGTTATAAAATTAAGTCAAGGTGATGTATTACTGTTCCCTTCTACCTTTTTATATCGACATGGTGTGACAGAAGTAACAAAAGGAACACGTTTTTCAGGAGTTATTTGGGCATATTAACCAAATAAAATAGTTTAAGTGCCGTATGGCGTAACCAAATAGGAGAATTATATGCCAATGTATGAAACAACAGTAAGAACACCGGAAGGTGATAAAAAGGACAAAGTGTACGCACCAAATGTACAAGAAGCTAAAAAGCTACTTGAACAGCGACATGGTCCACGTAATGTTCCATATATACCACATATAATACCAAGTTAAGTTTATCTCGGTATGGTGAAATGGTATCACTGAACGTTTGGGACGTTCGAGCGTAGGTTCGATTCCTGCTACCGAGACCAATGATTTTTTAAAAGAGGAAATAGTATGACATGTAGAGGTTATGATTCAAGGGCAGTTAAAATCCCTAAAGCAGTTAAACGTGCGGCAACACTAATTCGTGATGCACATGAACGTGGAGCTTTTATTCGTAGTTTTGTTGAAATTGAAAAAAGCAATTCACGTACAAGTTCTCGCAAGGATAATAGCAAATGAGCAAAGGTAGTCTTCCTAGACCATATAGCGTAGATTTAAATACGTTTAATAATAACTGGGATAATATCTTTCGTAAGCCAGATCCAAGAATGATTGAGGATCAACAAATAGAAGATGAAGCATTTGAAAGAATTGCTAGTCAAACAGAAGTTAAAGATAGTAACCAAGGTGGTTAAACATCGGGTCGTTAGCTCAGTTGGTAGAGCGTCTGCCTTACACGCAGAATGTCGGCAGTTCGAGCCTGTCACGACCCACCAAAATTTTTAAAAGGAAAATTATGTCACAAAGCAGAGCAAGATATACAAGTGAAGAAGCCGCACTCATGGTCGGTAATCGTTTTGATTTAGTTCTTATCGCCTCACAACGTGTAAGAGAATTAAAACGAGGACATCGTTCTATGCTTAATACTAAATCAGGGCCAATGGTAACTGCATTAGAAGAAATTGAACAAGGACTTGTTGGACGTGAATATCTTAAACGAATTAGAAAGAATTTGTAAACAATGTATCCCTGGTGTTAGCGGCAGCACATCGGTCTCCAAAACCGCAAGGCAAGGTTCGAATCCTTGGGGGTATGCCAAATAAAGGAATTATATGCCCGCAGTATTTTTAACAAGTGACACACACTTCGGGCATTCCGGAGTATGTCATTTCACACGTAACGATGGTGTTACAAAATTAAGGCCATGGACTGATCCTGATGAAATGGATGAAGAAATGGTTAAGCGTTGGAATGAAACAGTTAGACCTAAGGATAAAGTATATCACTTGGGCGATGTTGTCATTAACCGTAAAGCATTAAAGATTATGAGTCGCTTAAACGGTGATAAAGTATTGATTCGTGGTAACCATGATATTTTCCGTGATGATGAGTATAGAGAATACTTCCGTGAACTACGTGCTTATCATGTTATGAATGGAATGATATTAAGTCACATTCCAATACATGAAGAATCATTGGGAAGATTTGGTGTTAACATTCACGGGCACTTACATGCTAACCGTGTAATGAAACACGTTGAAACATTACATGAGTTTCACCAACGTGGTAGTAGACATTATATTGATGTTCGTTATCATTGCGTATGTGTTGAACATACAGACTATAGACCCATACTGTTTGAAGATGTTATAAAACGTATTGAAGCAGAGGGTGGTACTGTAGGATTTAAGAACGGTAATGGAATTGTAATGTAAAAATAGACCCTTCGGGGTCTATTTTTTTGGCTATCATCTGACTATTTGATTGTTAGAATAATCTTGTAAATACATACGACCTCTAGGTATTCTATTCTTTACAGCATATTTTTCTAGTTCTTGCATAGCTTGTTGTTGTGTTTTATTTACTGCTGTAGCAACTTGTCGTCCTGCATTATATATTCTCCAATCACTTATGTTTGGACCTTCAGGTTCAGCAAATGGGTTGGTTGCTTGTGTTGGCTGAGTTGGTTCCGGTTCATCTGGTTGATCTACAACAGTTACATACTCAGTATTATCAGGTGGTAGATTTTTTCCTGGCGCTCCCGGAGTTGATTTGTAACTCTGAGGGAACTTTGCTACAATCTGCTTGGCTGCTTCTCTAACATCATATCCTTCAGGCGGGGCAATTTTTTTACTACCTTCTTTTACTTCATTTGCTTTTGTAAGTATCGCTCTAACAATTTCTTTCATCAAGCCAGGGAATCTTTTAGCAAACTCAGCATCAGCGCCAACTCTATTATATCTTTGATCTTGTGTACTATTTACTAGTTGGCTAGTAGGTGCATGTAATTGCCACTTACCATTTTTATTATTAATATTTTGTTTATCAACAATACTTACGATAGGACCATCAGGGGCATAATTATTAAACCAATTATGCCCACTAGAACCACCTGTACAGAAATTACTCATGTGTCCAGTTTGATTATTAAATGTATAACAAGCACCATAGTTTAATGGCATGATAACATGAAATCTATCATTGTCTATTAATACTATTTCTTTTCTAGTGCGTTTATGTTTCTCTAATTCTTCAGCATCTTTAATTTTTCGGAGAGTAGTACGATACTCATCTCTTTCCATTGCCTTTTGCAATGCACGTAAACTAGTAAACTTTTTATTATTTAAATCTTGATCTGGTTTCTTTAACAAACCACGTGTGCTTAATGCTTGCCAAGCACCTAATGCATCACCGCCCTCACCATTCAAATCTTCATAGTCTAGCGCATGATTTACATATAATTTTAATAACCAATTGGCAAATTTAATATCTTTACTTAAATCACCATAGTTATTATTGGCTAGTGTTTGATTAACTAATTTACTCCAGGATTTAACATAATCAGCATATGTAGGTTTTGGACCCATATCTGCTATTTCATTTCGCGGGAATGTTCTATCATGTCTAACAGCTATAGCTAACATTTTTTCTAGCTTTGGGTCTTTCATTATATTAGTACCGATATCTGCTTCTGTTAAAAAGTGTGTTGCTCTCATTATACTAAACTCCTTTTTAGATATGCGAGAACAGCACTTAATTTCTCTCTATCGCCGTTGGCTATATCTGCTAATACTTTTTGAACGCCTTCAGATTTATCAGATGATAAACTAAGATCACGGTATCTATATCCACTAGTGACATTACCGGTTAGATCCGGATAGTAATATCTTGCAGTCAATACAACGCTGTTGTTAACCGCCATAATAAGTAAATCAGATATTGTACCATCGTCTAAGTCTTGTATTGAGCTATCAATGGCCTGTACCTGTGTAAGTTTTTTCTCTACTTTATGATAAGCATCATTTTTTGCCATATTAGAAATGACACCATTGATATCAGCTTTAGAAGCAACTAATATTTTTTTAAAAAGCGGTTTAAATCTAGTAACCAATTTAGATACAGTTGTAATTCCTGCAGGATCTGGTTTATTTGCGACACGTTTGGTATTTAATTGTTTAGCGTATTCACTATCTACAAAGTAAAATTTCTTAGCATCACCTATAATACCTTTTAACGAACTATTAGCACTAGCAACATTATCTGAAATGGTAGAATATATCATATTGCCTTCATCAGGATCAGGTTTACCGTTGCTAGCTAACAATTGATATGATCCGCTGCCTCTTCTGAAACTGCTCGGCAAAAACTTGACTGCCCCGAATCCTTTATTACCTGTTATTAGCAACCATGTTCCGGGCTTGTCTTTGAGATCAGTCCATTTAGGTCTGACTACAGGTTCAGGCTGAACATCATGTCCAAAAGCTTCTTTAGAATGTAACCGTTTTAATATTTCCTGTGCGCCCGGCCCAGTGAATTGTGCCATAGCTGTGCTGGTTTCTGTAACTATGCTTTCGCATAATTGTGAAAAATACTTATAATCATCCATATATGTATTTATTCTTTACTAATCATTTGCGTCCTATAATCATAAAACGTTTATAATCACCTGTTCCATATGGAATACTTTCTACACCGAAATATATCAAATTACTCAGATTAAACCTATCAACTAACTCATCTAAACTATTGGTTGTTTGTTTAATATACCAAGGAAATTCAGGATCTTTCATATTAGTAGTTTGAATACAGACTAATCTTCCTTTTGGCACTGAATTATACCAGTTATTACTGTCCATTTGGTCTATACTACAATTGATAAAGATACTGTTTATACATGTACTAAAATCATAGTTATTCACGTCCTGCACATGATTATAAACTTTAGGTGATTCATATTTCCACATATCACATATTTTATTAGCATTAGCTATTGCTTCTGTATTTATATCATAACCGTGAACTTCGTAATAGAATGTAGGATTACGTGTAAGTAGCATAAATGCTAATAGATTATCCCAACATCCAAGAATATGTAATGAAGGTTTACTAATACATTCACGGTATATAGCTTTTTCTAGTTCCTCACATAACCATAGTTTGCTTTTAATCAACCCGTGATAAAAGGATTCATGCGTATCAAATTTATTTGAATTGGTCATTTTCAGTAGTTGACGTATTTAATAGCGTTTTTATAGTATTATTCCATTTAATAAATGGAGTGGTAAGTTTTAATTGTTTAATTAAATCTATTTTATACTTTATTAGATTAAATGAATTAGTTTTATGATGTTCCCATCCATAACTTCTTAATCTAGGCTTTAGTTCAGGATACATAGTTTGATACATGCGTGATTTGAAATTAGATACGGGCTCACCACTTATATGATTATCCAAATGTATCTGTATTAGTTTACAACTAGATTCTAAACTATATCCAATCATATTACCAATACCATTAATACCTGTATCTTTCATAAACCTTTCATAACTAGAAAACTCTAGTCTACTAGGCGATAACATTTTGTTTTCTATATGAGTCTGTACCCAAGGCCAATCACCGCCCATAATAGGGAAATAATTACATTGTTCAATTAACCATAAATGTGTTGCTACATGAGGTTCTGTGATATAATAAGGTGTCAAATAAGGTAAATGTTTACCATTCTGAAAAAAGTTATCGGCATCTAATTCAACAAGTTTATGAATTATATCATTTTCTCTACAAAATTTTTCGGCATAATATAAATCGTGAGTATTAATGATTAACCCTTCTATTTTAATAACTAATGTTATTGCTATTACCGGTATATTGTTTTTCAAACAAGACAATAATACTAATTCACTATCCAACCCACCACTATATAATATCTCTACATACTTGGTCTGTCTATTGGATAAATGGTCATTAAATATGTCAGTAATATTACGCCCATATTCAAATGGAACATCTAATAATTCTGTGGTAAATTTATGAGAATGTTCTCCTAATATTAGGGTACATTTCTTAAAATCATTTAAACCAACATTCCATTCAATAACATTTTCCATGATAATATTTAGTGGCTAAAAAATGTCGCTAAATAATAGCATATTTTAAATTTATGCTAAATACGAATAACACTACTCCGAGGCTAAAATGCTACACTTCATTAAAGATATCACACACAAACTTTTAGAATTTATTAAAGACGATCCAGTAAGACCTGAAATCTCAGCCGATTTTAGAGTTAGTAATGGACGATTAGTTGCCGCATTAACTGATGAATCAGCAGATAATCCAGATGCAATGGTATGTGTTAGTTTCCATGATTTTATTCCAGAAAATGTAAAAGATTTAGATAATACTACACAAGTACCGACTACCGCAGTATTTTATACAATATGGAGTTATAAAGCCGGAAAAGGTGCTGAATTATTATATAGAGCAGTTAAGGGTATTCAGGAACAATATCCTAGTGTTAATAGATTTGTCACATTAAGTCCTAAAACTAATATGGCTAGGAGATTTCATTTACGTAATGGAGCTATTGTTTTTAGAGAGAATATAGAAACAATTAATTATGAATATACACCGATAGTAAATACAGATAACTCGGAGAATAATAATGAGCAAAGAGAATCTATTAATAGTTAAAGAAGTAGAAGATGAAGATCCGGAAATGTGGCAATTTGAACATAGCGCCATTATTGCATCGGAATTTATTAATGATGTATTATTGGAACAATTAGATAAATTTGAACTTGATAATGATGATGATACTTATATATATGGTATCGCCAGTCATGGATTATTCATTTCATTAGTATCCCGTTTAGGAGAAATGGGATATACAGAAAAAGAATTGCGTAAAGAAATTAAGACTTGGATTAATACAAGTGTAGGACAAGTAATTCACTAATACTTAAGTATTACATTTTTAACAAACAAAAGTACTCATTTAGCCCCCTCAGGGGCTTCAAAATCGCTAGAGGATTCAGGAATACACTCTGATACACTTCTAGCGGTTTTTGCCAATATTTGACAATAAATGGGCTTTCATGTACAATACTAACATGAACTCGAAAATCACCCGTAAACGTAGAACAGATCGTAATCAAGTGATATACTATATCCAAGATACAGTAACACAGGAATACTATGTTGGTTTGACTGCCCTTTGTTTTAATGGCAATGTTCGTAGAACACTAGTCCGTCGTATGCAAAAACATATGCAACGGGCTATGACAGAAAACAAAAATTGGGGTCTGTCACGTGCCTTACGTGAGCGAGGAGCCGAGCGTTTTATATTTGGGACATTAGAAGTTGTGCGTGGTAAGCGTCCTGCTCATGCCCGTGAGACAGAATTGATTAACACATTGCAACCAGCACTTAACACATTTGGAGTAAAGTAATGAACGAAAGAATTAAAGAACTTGCTGAACAGGCCGGTTACTCAAAAGACTATTTGGAAATAGGACTACCTAGTAATATGGAAAAGTTTGCCGAATTGATTGTCAAGGAATGTTTGACGATAATGCAGGATGCCAATCAATCCAAGTTGCGTCTTAGTGATGCTATTTGGAATACAAAGATACATTTTGGAGTTGAAGAATGAACAAAAGAATTGAAGATTTGATGTATCATTCAGGACTAACCGCACAAGGATGCTGGGATGAAATGGATGACTATGATAAACAGGCTATTGAAAAGTTTGCCGAATTGATTGTTAAGGAATGCATACAAGTTTTAGATCCAGGCGGGCATCAATTGATAGCACGTTTTCACGCAAGACAATGGTTGTCAGAACATTTTGGAGTGGAATGAAATTAAACGATATCCTACAATGGATTGGAGCAGTATTCATTATTGTTGGCCATATCTGTAACTCTATTGGACCTAGTGTTTATCCCTACAATATTGTAGCATTTACATTGGGTACAATTATGTTTTTGACATGGACCATACGTGTAAAGAATAACCCGCAATTGGTAGTGAATGTGGTAGCAATAGTTACTTGTTTAATTGGTTTAGTTAACGCTTGGAGATAATATGAACAAATTAGTTAGATATGGAAAAGTTGCTGTATTGTATAGCCCTGATTATGGATCAGGATGGTATACATGGAATACCAATCATCCTGAATTATTATTTGACCCTGCTATCGTTCAGTTAGTAGAGGAAGAAAAATTCGATGAGTTGAAAACATATGTTACACTAAAGTATCCTAACATATACGAAGGTGGTATGTGGGAATTGAAAGTAGCATGGATACCTGAAGGTGCAATGTTCAGAGTAAACGAATATGACGGTGACGAATCTATAGAATTGAAAGATGATGCTGATTGGTTTACGGCATAAGTAATATATTATTGGGGGCTGAACAATGAATAAAAAGATTAAAGATATTGCCAAAGAGGCTGGCTTTGTTACTTGGGCCAATGAATCATGGGGGCCAGGTGCAGGCAAGATTGATTGGGCCGGCCCGTATGATAAAGAACTAGAAAAGTTTTATGAATTGGTTGTGCGTGAATGTGCCAAAGAAGTTAACAATGTGTACAAACAAGGTGGCGGTACCCATGAAGAAACTATTTTGAAAAAAATGAATCTTAAAATAAAATGATACTTTATATAACTAACAAGGCTCGTACAGTTTTTCTTCCTTATGAAGAAGGTATGATTGAATGGTTACATGAAAATTACCCCTTCAGTAAGTATAGAATAGAAGAATATGAAAAATAAAGAACAAATCATAACTGATATGTGTTATACATATCGACAGGATTATGGATTAGATAAAGATCCAACAGACCCTTCATGGTGTGCGGGAATGACACTAGAAGAACGTAAGGGATTATACAACACAATGGCTCAAATTTATGAGAATAACATTGAACCACTATTAAAACACTATGGAGAGAAAAATGGAAAATGATAATCGTGTGGAAGTTGAATTAGATTTAAATGAACATGAGATATACCAGTTAGCTATGGAAGCGCATAAACGTGATATTACGCTAAATAAGATGATAGAGAGTATTTTGCAGGAAGTAGTGGACAAACATCGTGTCAACGGAACAATTGCCTAATACGTTATATATGTATAGGAGATAGTTATGAAAAAGATTCTAGTAGCATTATCACTTTTAGCATTGACTGGTTCAGCAATGGCACAACATCACGGACATGGATTTCGTCATCATGGACATTATCGTGGTCCAGGAGTAGGTTGGTGGGTAGCTCCGGTAGTTGTAGGAGCAATTGGATATGAATTGGGCCGTCAACAAGTTATTGTTCAACAACCTCCTGTAGTCATCCAACAACAAACTGTACCTCCTAGTATAACATGTACAGAATGGAAAGAAATACAAGGTCTAGATGGCAAAATTTATAAAGAACGCACCTGTACTCAGTAACCAAAATGTATTGTATGATATCGTTCAATATGTTAGAATATACGTATGAACGATATTTTTTATGGAATTTTTAATTGGATCAAAGATGATTACCGTACTCATCCTTTTAGGTTTATCATTGAGTTGCTTGCTTGGGGCATTTCAATTGGCTGTTCGATTACCATGGCACTTACAGTCCCCAATCCGCCTTTACTTACTTTGTACCCTATTTGGATCATCGGCTGTGGTCTCTATGCTTGGGCTAGTTTTACTAGGAAATCTTTTGGCATGTTGGCTAACTACTTGCTACTTGTAACAATTGATAGTGTGGGATTAATAAGGATGATAATGTGATAAACAAATTAGAACAATATAAAAAATACTTTGATTTTAAAGGTCAAGCCTCACGTAGTGAATATTGGGGTGTATACTTAATTAGTTGGGCTCTACTGGGTCTTACTAGTTCATTGGCTTTTATAATATTTGTACTAAGTTTACCCTTCACTATTGTAGTAATAGGATTACTTGGCTGGATTATTTCACTAGCAATATTATGTGTGGGTAGTGTACTATCATGTTGGTTATGGATCGCAACCACAATTAGGCGTTGTAATGATGCCGGAATCAATCCTTGGTTTGCTATTACGGTACTGCTACCCCCACCCTTTGGCACTATCCCCGTCGTTGTATTTGGGTGCTTGAACCAAGACTCAACTGCCAAAAGTTGACATAAATACGTTTCCTATGCTATAATACGTATTATGAAACGAAAAATCTTATCATTTATTGTTGGACAACCCAAACATCGGGCCCACAAAGTGTTGTTTTCTAGCAACACTCCGTTCAAACCTAAGGTTGTACAATCTAAAAAAGGTATGTACGTTCGTAAACCCAAACATCCAAACAGCACCAAAATTTGACAACAAATGGTTTTAGTGCTACAATAGAGTCTTATTCAGTCAAAAGGAGTTCTTATGAACATCAAGCAAATTAATACAGCTATCATGCAGGGTGACTTTACTAATGAAGAATTGAACAGCATCAATGATGCTATTCGTTTTGCACGTGCCCAATTAGTGGTGCGAAACAAATCGGTACTGACAATCGGTTCCAATGTTAAATTCACTAGTTCAACACGTGGTACAATCTCCGGTGTTGTAAAGAAAATCAATCGTAAATTTATTATTGTAGATCAACCAGGTCAGTTCCGTAGTTGGAGAGTGCCCGCTAGCATGTTGGAGGTTTTATGAGTTATTTTGTTGGAATTGTAATTGTCATTGCCCTCGTAGCAATTGGCCCGTTATTGACTATTTGGTCATTAAATGTGTTGTTTCCGGCACTAGCTATTAAGTACTCACTAGAGTCCTGGCTAGCTGTAGTGATTTTAGGTGGATTATTTAACATTAGGAAAGCAAAATGAGTGACTTAGAAATTGATATCATGGAAATGTTGGAGAAAGGTACACATCCTTCAACTATCTCTGCTGTACTGGAAGTCCCTGTAACCTGGGTCTATGACGTGTCCGACTCCGTTAAGAATAGGGAAGTGTTTAGCCCATTCAAAACTGTCAACTCCTAAATTTGACATTAAATGGTCTTTCTGCTACAATAGATACTTAGACAGTTACATAAAGGACTTCAAGATGTACAAAGCAAATGGTTATTTATTTAGAAGTGTCGAAGCACTAGGTGAATACTTAAAGATTCATTCTGGCAAAGATATTGTTGTCACCTATGTAACCGAGTATTTTCTTGGTGACCCAATGGAACAATAATTTGACATTAAATGGATTTGGTGCTATAATAGAATCTTAAACAGTTAAACAAAGGACTAACAAATGGCTTACATGAATCAAGAACGTAAAGCAAAGATTACTCAAGCACTTAAGCCAATTTTGGCTAAGTACAAGGTTAAAGGATCTTTGTCAGTTCGTAATCATATGACCATCGTATTGACCCTCAAATCGGGTGCTATTGACTTCATTGGCAATAGCAACAAGGTTTGTGGCAATGATTTTTATCAGGTACAACGTGGTTTCAAACCTAATGATACTGGTTACGATCAGGTAAATCAATATTGGTTCCAGGATCACTATGATGGTGTTGCTAAGGAATTCTTGACCGAGGCCCTCGAAGCCTTAAAAGCTGCCGATTGGTTTGACGAATCGGACGCAATGACAGATTATTTTAACACGGCATACTATGTTGATGTTAACATTGGCAAATGGAACAGCCCCTACGTTGTTCAATAAATCAAATAATGGGTAACACAATGGTTGACAACAAATGGCTATTGTGTTATCATTATAATAGTGCTGAGAAGTTATCGGCACATTTTTTAAACTTAGCTTTTATTTAAAGGAAACACAATGGCTAATTCTAATCAAACTTTTAAAGTCGCCGGTATTACTATTCACAATGGTAACGCTAAAGTTCGCTTCACAGATGACATGGTCCGTCGTATCAAGCAGTTCACTAAAGGTGGTGCTAGTCGTGTAGACTTTGTTGAGCTACCTTCAGAAATGACAAAAGTAGAAGCATTAAAATATCTTGCTACTCTATCTGAGTTTTCTAGCGCAAGTGATCAGGCAACTATTGCTGATACACTTGAAGATAAAACTAAAGAAGCAAGTAAAGGTGAAGTTAAAGTTAAAGCTTCTAAAACAAAGCCAAGCATTGATGCTATCAAAGCACGTGCTAAAAAAGCAAAAGTGTCCGCAGAAGATATTCTTGCGGCAGTTGAAGACGCACCATTCTAAACAACAGGGTTTAGGCCCTTATACTATGAACTTAAATCTATCTACATTCCGTCGCTCATTTAATCCTCGTAGAGAATTTAATCCTGCAGATAGAAAAGATTTGCTAGAATTCAAATTCTTTAAGAAACATGGTAAATGGAAAACCGGTTGTCCGTTCTTTCTTGAGGATCCATTTGTTGAGATTCCAGCAATGTGTGAAAACAAATTCACTGCTTATATGCTAGAAAAGATGAAATAAGAAAAGCCCCTAGGGGCTTTTTTTACGGATTGTTAACTGATTTGATAATCCAATAATCGCTACTCATATCGGGTTTAACTACGTCAAATGGCATATAGAAATAACCTTTATCACCCCAAGATTCTCCCCAACTGTTTCTGACAATAAACACTTTTCTAGTTTTGTCATATCCAACAAGTAATACAGCATGTCCGCCTAATAATCTTTCACGTTTTTTATTTGGATAAGGCATATTACCTGTTCTAGCAACAGTATTTGACATAAAACTTTGATAAACATGAAAGCCTATTACAACTGGATATCCGTTTGTTAATGCGTCAATACATCCATTGAAGTCTGCTACTCTTTCGTATCGTGTTACTTTACGTCTTTGTGCGTCACTCTTTGCTTCATTGATTGGTTCTTGCTTGAACTTTTTAATATTATATGGCCAATAAGTTTCTAAACTTACGCCATAATGATTTGTTGCTTTTATACCATCACGTATATAAGCCCCACTATCATAGTTAACTGTTCCCATTATTAATCGTTCATAGTAATATATAAACAATCTACTAACATCAGTTGGTTTGCCGTTACGTTTGTTTAATAATTCTATTGCACCGGCAATCGATTGCCCAGTACAGCTACCTAATGTACCTTGATTTTCAATACTAGAACAATAACTTCTTAAATCAACATAGTTAGGATTTGTTATAGAAGTCAGTTGATATTTGTAATCTCTAGTATCTACTTTATCAGCTTTCCATATTAATGAAAATGTGTCAAGTGTCCTAGGTATGATTTTTTTCTTGGCAGGTGGATTGAAGGTATGATCCTCGTCAGTGTTTACGATTGTGCGTGGATCTTGCTTCATATTTAATATCCAAATCTTGTTTTATACGCAGTCCATTGAGCTTGTATCTGAGATAATGTCAATACCTTGTTCCATACCTTAACTAAACCTACATCAGAAGTTGGGTTCTCTGAACTAGCTGTAGGGCTGTCATATCTACCAAACAATCTTAAACCTTGGAAACCGTTACCCGAAGTATCAGTACCAGCGGTAGTTGTTGGAATTGTTGAATTAGCAACATAACTTTGCGAAAACGGTGAACCAGAGTTGCCGTTGTATGTTGCCCATATAAATTGCCAGTTATTGTCAGCTGCACTAGTGGCACCTACAAAGGTACTGCCGTTATAGAAAACGTTTTGAACATAAGAAGGACTATCCCATAAACCTAATAACCAATCAGGAGCGGCACTATTAGCGTTTAGTAATCTACCTGCCGTACTAGGTTGTGATCGGTAGACCATCATTACAGTATAAGCTTGTGATGTTGATGAGTAATCTGGTCCAAATGTTAAGAAGTCTGTGCCAGTAGGTACAGTTTTGCGGAATATTCCACCTTCTGCGGGATCCCATGACATGCTACCACCAGAGTTGTATGTTGTTATAGTGTAGCCACCTTCGCCTGCTATAGTAGTTCCATCAACTGGCATAGCACTATAGTTGGATGCATCAAGGTTAAGAACCAATCCAGAAGGTGGTGTTGCACCTATATCTATTCCGCCACCTATATTTATTCCGTTTTCAAAAACTATTGCCATTTGTTATCCTTTTATATATTTATCTTCATACACCATACCTAGTTCTTATTAGTGTATAGTTATTATTAATTTCTGTTGATGATAAAGCACGATTGTAAATTAATGCTTGTCCAATATTGCCCCTCAATGTCTCAGTGCCACCGACATTGGTAGCACCAACTTGTAGTAGACTTGATGATACGTTGAGTCCACTGGCAGCGGCTGACGCAACTTGTGTGCCGTTAACCCAAATTTTTCTAGTAGTTCCGTCCCATTGCGCTACAATATTAACCCACTGCGACGCAGGACTGATAGTGCTGGTTGCGGCTAGATCGTTACCATACCAGTAGTTTATTAAAGCATTTGTGCCAGTGGTTCTAAATTGATTGGTTTCATTAATAATAATCGAATTGCCTATGCCAATCATGCCCCCAAAAGTGGGCCAGGTACCTGTGGGCCACTGAACCCACACACTCATAGTATAAGCACTAGTGCCTATAGGAATACCTGTAGTGGTTGCTTTGTTAAAATAGCCGTTGCTAGACAAAGTAAAGTATCCACCGCCCGAACTAGTATATGAGATATTGCCCGAGTTCTGCATCACAACATTATTGTTTTGCCCACTTAAATCATACCAAGTGGTACCTGAACCCGCATAACTTGCGGGTACGGCTGCATCAAGATACAATTGTAGTCCACTGGATACAACACCATCAATTACAGTTACGCCTTTAAGAGTTACGCCTTGTATTATCATAGTTGATCCATTAACTGATTGCTATCCAACCGTAACGAACAGTGACATTACCGCCGCTAGTGTTGTTGATGCCAAAGTCAAATCTATTGGTAGTTGCACTTGGAGCGGTATTACTACGAAATATGGCATTTGCTGTACCTACAAACTGATTGGGTATACTGGTAAAGTCTATGGGTGTGCCGCCACCGTTGTAGACCCAGGCATACTGAGCACCCACAACAGGCACATTGGTGTTGGTAATAGTGGCTGTGGCATTCCAAGCCAAGATACCATTGGGGATATTGCAATCAACCCACATTTGATAAGTCTCGCTGGAACCCACAGTAAAACTCTGGGTGCTGTTGCCTGTAGGCACCGTCCAAGTGCCTGAAAACCGTGTGACCGCATCCACCGGTGTGTTGTTGGCATAGTTTACGGCAAATGTGTTGCCTGGCAACTTCAAGTTGCCGGTGTTGTCAAATGTCCAATTGTATGAGCCGGCTACCAAGGTAACATTTGATTCTGTACCAACAATGTTACCAGCAACGTTCACCGTTACATTGGTTAGTGCCGCACCGTTACCAACAAAGTTTCCTGATGTAGTAATATTACCTGTGGCGCTTAATTGCCCAGTAGTGTTTACATTACCACTAATGTTTGCAGTACCTGTGATATTAGCACCAGTACCGGTTATTGTCATTGTAGTGTTACCAACAGCCGCTATAGTTATATTACCATTAGCAGTTGCGATATTGACATTACTATTACCATTAGCTATTCTTGCTACATTACCGGTCCAAGCTGTATTTTGTACAGTAGCATCAGGGAATGTAATAGTTGCACCAGCACGTGATAATTCAAATGAATTATTAGCATCTGACATTCTACCAAATATATTACCTGTTTCAAATCCACCGGTACCAAATATAATATCTCTAACAGTACCCTGAGAACCAGTAGCTAATATTAAATTACCACCTTTGGGTCCTGTAATAAGTTGTCCAGGACCATATGATTCTACTATTAAATATCCATCGCCCGGACCTGTGATAGTGTAATTAGCATCATTAAATCCACCACTAGTAAAGCCAAAATCTGCCCATCCACCCTCATCACTTCCAAGACGACCTTGTGCTACCCAGTCAGCACTACCGTTATCGGATATGTTATTGATAACACCTTGAATATAGGCAAAGTGATTACTACTTGCTATTAGTACCGCATGCTCTAGTCCAGCTAATGTATTAGAACCTGGCCCAATATAGATAGTGTTACCACCTAATACAACAGTATCTGGAGCATAGAATGTACCGTCATCACCAAATACAAATTCATGTTGGCCAACATTAGAATAGATTGTAAAGTTAGCATTATCTGGTCCTATTAAATTGCCAGGTACTGTTAAGTTACCAGTATTGTCAAATATCCAAGTACCTGAACCTGAATTGATGCTTACATTACCGTATTCTGCTAGGCCATTGCTCGAACCGCCACCGCTGATATTTACAGCAGCACCTGGGCCACCAACACCGTAGCCACCATAAATATCAACACCACCACCACTACCACCGCCACCAACACCACCTGTTATTTGAACATACCCGCCTACAGTATTCCCACCTTGCCCGCCTGTAATTTCAATAAAGCCAGGTTGACCATTGGCCTGCGAGTCACCGCCTTCCATACGTATGTAGCCACCTGTGCCATCTGCTGGGGCAAAACCACCGCGAATCTTGATATCGCCACCTGAGCCGCTAGTTGGACCACCGCGACCGGCCCATAGATAAATATCACCACCTTCACCACCGTCAAAGCCTTGGCCAGGGTTGATTACTAGTCGTTGACTGCTATTAATATTACTAGTGCCATCCGGTGTTGAAATAATTGCTTCTTGTGTGTTATCACCAAACAATAATGTTTGACCTGTAATTGTCGCACTTGGATCGTCACCACGCTGTGTAGTTAATGTTGGAAATATTGTGCTACCATCTGTACCAAATGTCCACATAGCATTACTACTATTACCATCATTACTGTTGATAACAATATTACCTGTATTTGCTAACTTGACATATAAATTATCACTACCTAAGAACAATTCGGTTGCATACAAGTTGCCACTTGTCATATGTACATGGTCCCCGTCATTCGCTGTTGGATATATTAATAACTGTTGATTGGCAGTAGTTCCACCTGCTGGTTTTAAAGCAATAGCACTACCACTAAGTGATTGGTCTGGAATGTTGGTTTCATAAACAACACTATTTAATGGCAAGGTCAAGTTACCAGTAGTATCAAAGTTCCAAGTCTTTGTGCCACTGACATTACCTGCCTGTATGGCCACATTGCCGCCCTGTAAAACAGCAATATTGGCTTCTTCATCTGTACCTAAAATCAAATTAGCACCAGCGGCACCGGCTGCCATATGTATATCCGCGGCCCCGGTCAAGTAAATATTTACATATGCGGCAGCATCAGCAGAGTTTGGTTGCAGATTCAAGTTACCTGTGCCAATGATATTAACGTCATTGAATGTAACATTACCTGTATTAGCACCACCTGCTACCGCCGCAAATACTCCGTTGCCGTATAACACATTACTACTATTACCAGTTAAATTGATAGTAGCAATATTACCTAAACCTGACACATTTGCGGCTGCAACCGCATATGCTGTATTAGAAACATTGGCATTAGCTACGAATCCAGAGACATTAGCACCAGCCACACTAAATGCCGTATTAGCAATATTAGCATTAGCTACGAATCCAGAGACATTGGCACCTGCAACCGCAAATGCTGTATTAGAAACATTAGCATTAGCTACGAATCCAGAGACATTGGCACCTGCAATATTAGTCAATGCTTGTCCATTACCAATAATATTTCCAACAGATACATTACCTGTAGTTGTTATTGTATTAGAACCAAACGCAGATAATAGTGTTACAACATTACTATTACCATATGTAGTAGTATCACTTGCCCAACTTAAAGTACCGTTACCGTTAGTAGATAACAATTGTCCGGCTGTACCACCTGCAATATGTAAGTTAGAAACATTACCTAATGTAACGTTAGCAGTGTTACTAAAATTAACAACACCTGTTGCATTACTTACTGTTAAACCAGTTAAACTACCTATACTAGTAATGTTAGGTTGAGCGTTAGTTAGTACAGTATTTGCTGTTGTAGCAGTAGTAGCTTTGGCGGCAGCAACATAGTTACCTCCAGCACCAGCTAATACAAGATTAGCAATATTACCTAATACTGTTTTTTCCGTAGTAGGAGTACCTCCCATATTAACTACTGGTATAACTGTAGAACTTGCTAAGTTTGCACCTATATTTGTTAATTCCGTTATTTTAATTGTTGTTGCCATTTTTTTATTCCCTGATATCTTTAAGCAAATATTGCACCATTATTACCTATACAAAACCACTTGCTTGCTATATATTGTAGTGTACATGAATCGCCGGTGTTGCTAAATGTCATTGTACCTGAACCTCCCCATCCAGGATTAGTCACAGTAATAACCATGTTGCCCCCTGAACTAACCATCATAAATGTTTTAATTTGTCCTGCTGTACCAGCAGCCAATGTTGCAGTCTCTGCGGCTACTGTTGTAAAATAACTTGCTGTAACTAATAAATTAACTGCCGCGGCATCTGCTAAATCTTCACTACTGTTTAATGATAATACACCAGTACTCGTAGTGCCTGTAACTGTGAGGTTAGCGCCTATACTTATTGTGTTCGCTACATTAGCAACAAGTTCTACACCGTTATTAAAACGAATATCTGCTTGCTTGAATGGAGTGGTCGTTCCCGCTACATTTAAATTAATGAATTGCAAGTCAAGACCGTAATCAAATCCTGAGCCAGGAGTTGAGTTTTTCATACTGACACCATATGCTGAACCAGCAGTAGTCAATCCGCCGTCACCGTCTAAGTAAGCAACAACAGCCGCATTTGCTGTAGTTGTTTGGTCCCCTACAACACCAAGTAAACCAGTGTTAATAAATTCGCTTGCATTAGTACCAGTTACTAAGTATTGACCGGTAACACCGGCTACATAATTACGTGTTTTAGTTAGATTGCTACCTGTTACACGACCACGTACTGCTTGTGCGCTTGCTGGATCATTTGCGTCATTGCTACCAAATGCTGAATCAATTGCTAATATACTACTTACCCCAACTGTCGCACCACCGCCAACCGTATTAGCAGTACCGGTTACATTTGAACGACCATTTGAAACATTAATATTACCACCGGATATATTACCGGTAACACTTAAACTTGTTAATGTACCAACTGATGTAATATTTGGTTGTGCCGCAGTATATACTGTACCAGCAATTAATGAATTGCCTACTTGTCCAGAAACGTTAGCACCTGCTACTGAATTGGCTGTAGTTGCGTATGTTACCGCACCGGAAACATTAGCACCTTGTATATTTGATAACCCGTTACCATTTCCTGCCAAATATAATGCTGAAAAAACCCCAGTAGTTTTATTGAAAGTGAAATTAGTATTGCCACTTAATATTCCCGCATCATTAAATTGAATTTGTGTGTTAGAACCGCTAGCAGTAGAGTTACTAATAGTTGATGATATAGTTACATTTCCGTTTGAACTACTAACAGTTATATTATTGCCGGCAATAATACTAGTTACACCAATATTTGTTATTGTTACAGTATTCGTGGTAGCGTTGGCATTAGCATTAATACCAGTCCCACTGGTAAATGTATTGTAAGGACTGGCGGTATTTGCTAGTATACCAAAGTTGTCTCTTGTTTTAGTAAATGCTGTATATAGGCTGTCACTACCCGTAGATTCATTCTGTAATCCTACTTGTATAGTCTGTAGTCCTGAAATTGCCATAATTTAATCCTTATTATGTATTTATCAATAAGGACTAAATGTAATATCATCAGGTTGGACTAAAACTACTCCCGCATCCGCAGGTTGTTGCCGCATTGGGATTACTGATTTTGAACTGCGATCCGTTCAAATCCTCAACATAATCTATGCTGGCATTCTGTAAATATTGTGCTGAAATACTGTCTACTAACATACTTAATGATCCTGCGGGTATCTCAAAATCATCTTCATTTTGTTCTTCATCTATAGTGAAACCATACTGCATTCCACTACATCCGCCACCTTGAACAAACACACGTATTCTAGCTTTTGGGTTGTTTTCCTCTGCTAAAATATCCGCTATCTTTATAGTAGCATTCTCTGTTATTTCTATCATAAACTTCGGCCCCATCTTGTGTTAATTACATTCCAATTGATGATTTTCCATTGCTCTTTTAAATACTTTTTCTTGTCTGCACCGTAATCAAGTATCCAAGCATGTTCCCACCAATCTATCAATAGTAGAATATCATTTCTTACTTCATGGTTTTTGATTGTTTTTATACTACCGTCATACGCAAGATAGATCCAACCTGATCCCTGAATCTTCATTGCTTCTTCTTCAAACTTTAACTTCATATCGTCATACGTTTTATAATGCTTATTGATAAATCCGTACATAGGGCCGTTTGGTTTGTTGTTATTTCTAACTTCACGGAATTGGGGGAATAATGTGTTATGTAAGAAAGCACCTGCATAATTAAAATCTTTGTCACCTTCACCCTTATTGTAGCGTTCAGCATACCCATGGGCTAATTTACCGTAATGTAGGTCTAAGGTATCTTGGCTTAATACAGGTTTAACCTCACTTGCTGTGAAGTTTAGTGGTATAATTTCTATATCTTGAGGTTTAGCCTTGTCCTCAAGCAATGTAATAATGTCACGCATTGAGTATTTATCAATCTAATCTAAGACTTTTAAGTTACACTATTTATGAAATTAGAACAATCTGATACTTTATGAGCATGGGAATTATTATATTCAATCACTGATTCTACTGTAAGCCCTCTACCAAAATTGGTATGTTGCCAGCCCCTATGATTTTGTATATCACCCATTGATATTTTTGTCTGTAAATTTAATCTTCTGGATAACATTTCGGGACTAGATATACAATTGGCATAATGAAAAATTAATGGATTTACAGTATTCCAGCCCTGTGTAAAATGTCTACCTCGCTCATATACTATATCATTGAAATTATGTAAACTTCTAGACCATCTACCGGGAAGATTATGGAAATCGGTTTCATAAGAAACCCCATACTTCTTTTGCTCCCATAATGGTTTGGCTCTATCTAAACTTCCACTAGGATCCCAATCAAAAAAGCTAATACTTGGGATTAAATATTGTAATCTTTGGTGAGACGTTATAAACTTATCACTAACATTTCCTACTAAAAATTCAGTTATATTTAACGCAATACGCCAACCTTCTATACGGTTTTCCCAATACTGTATTTCATCATTTTGTAATTTTGAATCAAATTCTTTATGAATACTAGGAATAACTAACCAATTTGGACATATTTCTTTTATGATATTTACTGAATTATCTGTAGAAGCATAATCAATTAATATCCCATAATCAAATATCTTCTTATGATGTTCTAACCACCACGGCAATAGATATTCTTCATTAAAAAAGTGTGTTATAATAGTAGACTTCATATGACAGAATGTAAAATGAGTTCGTGAAGTATTTCCACCACCCCATAATCATTACTGGGAATATAAAAATTTAATAAAGAGGGTGAACCATATTTTGTTTTTAATTTATTGTCAGGATTAAATCCGGATAAAGTAATCATACCATGTTTACCTACACAATATTCAGCCGCATTGAGTATATTTTGAGAATTACCAGAAGATGATATCAATATCACCATGGTATCAGAATCAGCAAAATGTTCTAAAAATTTGGTATAGGCATTATCCCATCCATAGTCATTTGCGTAACAACTCATTCTGGAACTATCTCCGAATGCTATGGTTTTAATTCCCAATGCTTTTGTATAATCTTGTGCTAGATGACAGCTAATAGCGTTACTACCACCGTTACCTAGAATGATTATGTTTTTGGCACCAAGAACGTATTGTTTTAATTTAGATAGGTCATCTTGCTTTATATTATCAAGGCAAGATTTAAAGTTTTGTAAATTCATTTTTTAAATTAATATATTTTAATCCGGTCTCTGATATGCTGATGGATTTCAACATATCATATTTAGTTGGATCAAATCCACTATTGAAATTAGTAAAAATTAGAAAATATCCACCATTGCCGGCACCACATAATTTGTGTGCTAATATGTTAGAATCATTTTTAAGTTTATTATCTAATTCTAAAAGTGCGGGCGATCCACATATTAAATTACTGGTAGCTTTTTTATTTTCCCAACCACGATTTATAACGTTACCAAACTTTTCAATATCACAATTGTTTATAGCAATTTCTAAATCTTCAACATCCTGTAATAGAGGTATTGATTTGTCTATATCTATACTTTCTAATATATTGGTACTACTGCGTAATACTCCTGTATATAGTAAATATATGTTTAATTGTTTGAATATGTTTGTGCTTAAATAACGTATTGACGGATCAGTGTTTTTATAAAAATCTATGCGTTTCAATCCGCCGGTACTTCCATAGAAATCTTGTTGTCCTACCAATGGATTAAAATTTCTTTCAATAATCTCTGCTATTTTACATACTTCAAATTCAGTTATATGTTCTTCACGCAATACATATATGGCTTTTATTAAAGCTTGTAAATAAGAAGAACTTGCCGCTAACCCTGAACCAGAACTATAAATATCTGAAGTCAAACTACAATTCATTTTATCTACATTAAGATATTCAAAACAATATCGTATTAATTCATTTTGAATTTCAGATACTTTTTTTACGGTTTCTCGTTTACTATAATTAATATGATAATTATTACCTATAGAATTACTACCAAAAATATCTTGGTGAATAGTTATATATGTACGTAATGTTGAGGGGAAACTAATAACAGATCCGTGTCCGTACTTATTAATAAAATGCGGGTGATCGGTTGACCCACCCACTAACGATATCCTTAAAGGACATGATGTTACAATCACTTTAACATACCACTATAAACATATACACCACTAGTATGAATATTCTGTCCTCTATTAGTGATATTAAACGGATAAGGTATTTCTTTTAAATATTTAGAATTTGTCTCCACCCACCATTCTTTCGGATATACTGATTTGTGCCAGTTAACTCCCTCATTCTTTATAAGGTCAAATAAAGCTATACTAGCAACAAATATACCTTCAGGTTTTAAATGATATTGAATCATCTTAAAAAACATATCTAACTCATGTTCATGGAAATGCTCCATAACATCAAAACAAGTTATTAAATCAAACTTCATTGGACTATCATTTAATAATAGTTGATATTTCTTAGTCACATCACATGTAAACAGTCTACTATTGTGATATTGGGCCCAATTTTTTAATCCTAATGGTGAGGTATTATGATGCTTTATTACCTCTTCTCTAACATTTACACAATGGTCCGAACCTTCTAAACCCACAGTGTTATGACCTTGTTCAGCCATTCTACTAACTAATTCACCACCGGCACAACCCAAATCAAGCATATTTATTTTAGTATTATTAAAATATTTTTCTACATTCTCTACAAATGTATAGTTAATATTATTATCTAAATAAATGCCATCAGGGTGAATGTGGTCATCACTTTCTAAGGCAACAGGATGATCTGTAATTAATTTAATCATTTTTCTTCCATATAATCAGGGAAATACTTTACAAACACATCATTACTGGTGTCACGTACATTTGTAATTCTTTCTTTAATTTCTTTATAAAAATTCCAAGCTAAAGGAACAAATACTATCTTTTCAAAAGACTTGTCCTTCAATAAATCAATACTATGTATTTCTATATCTTGACCAGGAGTTAAATAACCCCATTTCATATAACTATCATCTATAATATAATCTAACTTAAAATCAATATAATTCAATAACGTATTACCTTTTGCGGCAGCGCCATATCCAATTATAGAATATCCCTCATCTTTAAGTTTCTGTAATCCAACTAGTAACTTATTTTTATTAGTTTCTGCTATCTGGGCAAATGAATGATATTTCTCAAGGCTATAAATCCCGTGCTGAGTTTCAAAATCAATTAACTCACTAAGTTGAGTCTCATCACATTGGGCCTTTTGTAATGAGAATAAAAAGCTTTTACTATGTATATCAGTCTTTATAATACTAGACACAAATAAGTTATGTCTATGTGCTAATTCTTGTATAGATTTACCTGTAAAATAACTTGAATGTTCATGGTATATTACATCAAATTCATTATTCAATAACATATCACATTGACTAGTTTGAATGAAAATAGTACCTGTATCAGATAATACATTAATACAACTCTCAATGAAATCATTAGGATCTTGAACATGCGGTAATACGTGGAATGCAAGAATTAAATCTAACTTACCTACCGTAAGCTTTAATTCTTCACTAAATCTTTTATCCCAATAATCTACAAATACGTTAAGATTTCTTTTTTCACTTAATTCTCTAATATTTTTAGCAGGATCTACCCCATATGATTCAATTCCCCTTTGTTGGAACATTTCTAGTAACAACCCGCTATTACACGCAATTTCTAATACATTTTTTGGCTTACATTTGTCTAATATATAATCAGTGACCCATTCAAAATATGTTGTAAGTGTTTTTGAGGTATCACTAATATACAAATAATGTTCAAACATCTTGGATGGTTCAACACTTACTGTTAATTGCGAATGCCAACAATTAGTACAAACATTCATCCTTAATGGATACTTCTCTAAATCCTCACCTTTGTGATAAGAATTAGCTAGAGGTTGATCAGATAAATCTAAAAATTGATGACTTATCGGATGTTTACATACTAGACAGTGGTCGTTTATTTTAAAATTCATTTAGTATCTCTTTTTTGCCATTTATCATTGTGTGGGTTAGATAATATATTATCTACAATTGTCTCAACGGTATCGTTGAACTGAAAATTAAATTCTTTCATAAATTTCTCAGAATTAATAGAAAAATCATATGTAAAATTATTACCCTTATCTACTAACGGAACATTGGTGTGTTTTGCTACTTTGTTACCAATGTCTAAAATATTATGATTTACTGATGCTAAGTTGTAAACACCTCGCTTATCCCCATCAGAGTTAACTATAGTTTCAATTGCACGTACTAAATCATTAGTAGAAAGTATTGGTCTATGTGCGTAACCATTCATAACATTAACTTCACCCTTTGTTTTTGCGGAAATAGTCATTGAATTAATCATCAAATCTAAACGCATATTAGGACTATATCCATTAACACTTCCAAATCTTAAACCGTAATATTCAACATTTGTTAATGGCATATATTGGTCTATTGTGGTTTTGGTAAAAGTTAAACCATCCATAGGAGATAAAACATCATCTTCTGATTTTGGTAGATTATCTGACGTTACATATACACAGGAACTACTCGCATATATGAATTTTTGTTTTTTAAGTTTACTTACTAGATTTATAAATTTAGTGACATTATTGTCATACGCATCTTTAATATCTTTACATAATGTAACTGATGAATTGGCAGCTACGTGGATGATAATATCATATTGGTCTAGGAAATTTTCATCTAATACACCAAAATCTAGTTTGATATTATTAGGATTTATAAAATTCCCAAACCACTCAACATCAACCGTAGTGACTTGATAATTTGGATTATTACAAAATTTAGTAAAAAGTGCGGAACCAATATAGCCGCAACCGCCGGTAATTAGAATTTTTTTCATTAATATATATATTGTTTAAAACAGATAAGAAAATATTTATCTTCTACGTACAATACGTCCTTTAGTTAAGTCGTATGGACTAAATTCTAATTCTACTGTATCACCGAGTAGAACTTTAATATCATGCTGGCGCATCTTGCCAGAAATATAACCTATTACATTTGTGCCATTAACTTTGACACGGAACATGGCATTTGGCAACACATCAGTTACCGTACCATCCATTCTTAGACCTTCTTCTTTTGCCATTCTACCTTCTCATTTTTGATATATCAATCGCTTCTTCCCTACTAAAAACTGGAACCGCATTACTTTTATGTAATGTAGAAATCCCAACAATATTAGTACCTGTATACTGTGGAATATCTTTTGTGCGAACAGCTCCTGAATGACCAGTATCTAAACTAGCAATACGTTTTGTCTCACGCCCGGCCGGCGCCGATAATGTATATTGTAATGGCTCAGCCGCTAGTGCCCGTTTTCGCTTTTTATCATCAGCATCAACTTCCCATTTTTTCTGTAGTTCTTTCCAGTCGGCATCAAGCTGACGGGCTTTTTGTGCCTCTGCGCTATTGCGAAACTTAATCTTGCCTTTACGTTTACCACCGGTACTAAGCCAGGGCCCTTCTAAATGCATGGTCATGATGTGTGGGTCATAGTTATTAAACAGTTTCTATTATAGCAAAGTATGGATTATTTGTCAAATTTTACTTTTTTAAGATTGCCCAAACACGTTCTTTTTCTAGTAGTTCTTGCTCTAGTTTTTTATAGCGTTTGCCCAATTCTTTTAACTCATCCCATCTATCTTCCAGTTCAGGATTTGGGTGAAGAATAGCCAATCGTTCTTCAATCTTATCTAACATATCAGATAAGTTTTTACCCTTAATAGTTACTTCACCTTCAAAATTAGCATCACCTTTAACACTAAGTGAATTGCCTTTAAGGCTAGGATCTGCTATAATAGTGTTTGATGTACCATTTAAACCCCAATATATCCCGTTTGAAGTATTATTGGGTATAGTAACTGTGCCTATGGTAACTGTACCGCCGATATCGGTATTGAATGAATCACCTATCATAGTGTTATTGTAATTTGGGTAACTCATTTATTTGCTCGTTTTAAGATGTACTTGCCCTTTTCATCTATAGCAAATTCTATCTCATCACCCTCACGCCAACCCAATTCATCTAATAACTTCTGTGGTATAGGCAACATTAAATCACCCGTGTCTGGATCTTCATGTGTTAATACTTCATAACGAACTAAGTCTTTGCCGGGTTTTTTCATATTAATACTTATCTAGTTAGATAAGGGGCATAAATCTTTTCTAATGACTTAATAGTGTGGTCAGTATTCTCATCTTCATGTTTCACAGCAATACCACCTGCGTTACTCCAAAGATTTAAATATTTACCGTAATCATCTACTAACACATTCGGCTCACTACCTTTTAATGCGTATTTGTGTTTATGTTGCGTAAAGATAGCATTTTGAGTAGCATTTGGATTGTGTTCATCTAACCAATCTTTTTTAGCTTTTACACTAGCACTAGCATATGGGCCACGTAATGGAGCACTTAATACTGTGTATGGAATGTTATGTTGATTTAACCACCGTACAACTTTGCCTCCACCTTGAAGAGGTTTTAGTTCTCTAAAAAACTTATATACTTCTTCGGGGCTACTTGAGGCTAATTCATTGATTGATGTTTCAGTATCAGGAATCTCTTTATAATTACCAACATTGTGCTTTGCGGCCCAAGCTCCAAAGAAGTCGGCTTGAACCCCATCCATATCTAAGTATAGATGTGGCATTTTTTTGTTAGTATCTTCCATTAATTCCTTAAGTTTCATTTAGTTATTATATCACAAATGGTAGAATAAGCCAAATGCCTTGGGCTAATAGTAATGAACCAAAAACACTAACGCCAATACTACCCCAAAACATACGTTTATCTACAGCTAAAATACTAGCTGAAAGTAACACAATGGCTAACTGAAATGCCATTCCGGCAAAAGTTAACCATGGGGTATGTTTTTTGGCATCATCACGTTCAGCTTCAATTTGTAATGCTTTAGCCATTAATTCTTTCTTACCCTCACCTTTAGCTGGATCACTTTCATAACGGGCAATCTTAGCTTCTAGTTGTTCTCTGCGTTTTGGATCTTTGGCATCTTCTAATTGACCTTCAGCAATACTTTGTTTGATACTCTTAGCTTGATAGAAGTTCCAAGTATCATTTGCTTTGATAGTATTAGTTAGTATTTTACTACTGAATCCATTAGCTACATAAGTTGTTATTGCTAGTAGTAAAGCAATAACAGTAATTACCCATCCTGCTCTATCTTTAATTTGTGCTTCACGTTCACTACGTGATAGTGGTTTTACTTCTGTCATTTTATTTTCCTTTGTTATTAATTATTGAAAGGCTCCAATTGGTATTGCAATAATACCTTTTGGTCCATGACTCTTATGGTCATGTGCTTTACTTGGTGTCCCGTGAGGTTTGTTGTGCGCTCTCAAATCGGCTGATCCTAATGCTTGGTCATAGTTAACTGTACCTCTAAAACAACCAACAGCGTATGGAAATTCACGGTTCAAGTGATAGTGATAGATATTTTGAAGTTTACCATCCCACATTACTGGGTGAGTATGTCCATGACATTCATCTAATTGGTCGTTAGTTACCATTTTGCCATCATCACCTCTGGGACCGTAGATACCAAATCCATCTAATGCATAACCAAACAATGGTGAATGTCCTTCTGTACCTTGATTAGGGAAACACTTCCATGAATAACCATGCAAGTGATATTGTTGAGCATAAGGATGCCCCCAGCATTGGTCAATCGGTAGTATTGACGCTGGCGGATACCATGCTGTACTACTGGCGTTTGCAATCTCGGCATGCCACACTGTGCCTGTGAGTGTGACACCAATTGGCAATGCGGCAATTGGATTTGGCTTAGCACTTATCTTGGGATGTTTAGGTATTTGAATATTTAACTCATAAGGACTAATCCCAATCGCCGCGGCACTTGAATAATCTGAACCAGGAATACCTGTTCTAAAATCATGTCCTCCTGGCGCAGCCTGATAATATTTGTAGGCAGGGGTACCGGGTTGAACAGGAAAGTCGCCCATTGCAGTATTTGGTAATCCATTACCTACAAAATAACGATACTTGTTATCTTCGGTTACAGTAAACACACTGCCTTCTTTTGCGTAATCTTTGGCATATTTGGTGCCACTCACATATGGCATCTTTGAAATAACAACGGTGTTGTTTGACGTATCCATCCAGGGCTGTGTGCTTAGTTTAAATGTTGTATTTGCAGGAACTGCCGCAAGAAAATCAGCGGCCATGAATAGTCCATTACGTTGAGCCTTATAAGGACTTATAGTTCCAGAGCTTAATAATGTTGTTGGTGCGTCTTGGGCAACAACATATTGACTAGCTAAAGCTAATAATAATGCTAATAAGATTTTTTTCATTTATTTCCTTTAGTTATGAATGATGCTATTTGATTGAACTTAATCAATTAAATATATATTTATACCCAATCAAAAGGAGCATACCAATGAGTTGGTTCAAACATAAACCCAGAACAAAAACACCCCCAAAATTGTATCCTCACTATTCAAGCCCTATAGCAGAAAAGATACTAAAAGAGACTAAACTTGAGGTAACTGGTGTAAAAGCTAAGTTATCAGAACAAGAAAAAAAGAAGAAATGACGAGTAGAGAATTACAGCAAATGTACCAACAATGGTGCCAAGGTAATGATAATTATGGTCATCGTTGGTTAGACTTTGTAGAGTTGGCAACAAGATACTTTAAACAACCAGAAAGTGAAGTAATTAGAGAGTTACAAAAACATTATTGGTTTGTTAAAAATAACAAATAAACTCTAAAAATTTTTAAACAGACTCTCTAGCTTATAAATATCTCTATACACAACCTATAGAGAGAACAAATGGCATCAAATCTAAATTCAGAATTCAACTACCGTTACCAAGTTATCGGTTCAACACCCTGGGAAAAAATCAAAACACTTCAAGGCTTCTATGTCGGCAGAACACGTGCCGCAGTACTAGAAGAATGTGCCGAATTAAAATATCAAGCTAAACTTGAAGAAATGAAACACTTAAAAACAGTACCTGCACTACCTCACATATTACTTAATTTACAAGCAGAAATCCTTGAATTAGAATCACATTTAGAGGACCAAAGACATGCTTTTGAACTTAATCGTAAAGAGATTAAAATACTAGAAAAATATATGGCTGAACTGTATGCTGAAGTTGAACCAACACGCTTGAAACATGAAGATGGGACACCATATACTGATGACGAAATGTTTGAAGCTAATGCTAATTATGAGTTTACAGTAACAGTTGGTCGTGAGATACAATCAGAAATCATTGCTTTGGGTAGACCTAGTCCAGCTAAACTATTAAATGCTATGAGTAATCCTCAAACATTAAATGCATTAATGCAAATTGGGCTTGTTCCACAAGGTACTGTATTGTTAGAACAAAAAGATATTATGTTAGAGTTAACCAATCAATCACCTTCAGATAATAGTATACAGACAAATGAAGTACAGACTATTGAATCAGCCGCTAATGAGAATAAAACAACATAACGGCATTATAATCAAATTAGGCTCTACGGAGCCTTTTTTATTGTCATAAATACTATTAAACTTACATAAAAGGTAATTTCATGTCTTTATCTATCGGGCCCGGTATCAATATAGCTGGTAGTGTTATTATAACACCTGCTATCGGCACAACCATACCGAATAATCCTATAATAGGTACAGCATTCTCCAACATCCCAACATCAGCTAATGTATCATATACCGCTCCATCTGACAATGGAGGTTCTACTATATTAAAATATATAGCAACCAGTAGTCCGGGTGGTATTACTGGAACGTTGAACCAAGCAGGATCTGGTACTATTACTGTTGATGGATTAACACCAGCTACTAGTTATACCTTTAGAGTAACTGCAACAAATAGTATTGGTATCAGTTCCCCTAGTTTACCAAGCAATATTATTGCTACTCCGGGTGCTGGACCACTTAATACAGTTGCTCCGGTAGTTACTGGAACAACAACAGTTGGACAAACACTGTCAACAACAAATGGTACTTGGACGGGCACACCGACTATAGTATTTACATATCAATGGCAACGTAACGGAGTTAATATATCTAGTGCAACAGCTAGTACATATATTTTAGTAGATGCTGATGCTGAAAATCCAATTAGATGTGTAGTGACCGGAACTAATTCAGCTGGATCAAATTTAGCGAATTCTAATGCTACTTCTAATATATCTCCAATTGCACCTGGAGCTCCTACAGGGGTTAATGCTACGGCTATAACTACATCAGCTACAGTAGATTTTACCGCACCTGTTAATAATGGTGGCTCTACTATATTAAGCTATACAGCGACAAGTAGTCCGGGTGGACTCACTGGTACAGTAACTCAATCAGGTAGTGGTAATATTACAGTAACTGGATTGACAATAGACACTAGTTACACATTTAGAGTAACTGCTACTAATATTATAGGTACTGGCTCACCAAGTGCATCAAGTAATAGTATTACTGCATATAGTGCTCCGTTTAATACTGTAGCACCTGTTGTAAGTGGGACAGCTACCGTAGGTCAAATTTTATCAACTACTAATGGTACTTGGCTTGGTTCATCTCCAATAACATATACATATCAATGGCAACGTAGTGCGTCTAATATAGGAGGTGCTACCTCTAGTACATATACATTAGTAGCATCAGATGCTGAAAATACAATTAGATGTGTCGTAACCGGAACTAATATTTACGGAAATTCGTCTGAAATTTCTAACTCTACTTCTACTGTGGCTCCAATTGTACCAGATGCTCCTATAATAGGAACTGCAACACCTACAAGTTTAACTACTGCAACTGTGGCATTTACTGCACCAACAAGTAATGGTGGTTCAATCATACAAAGTTACACCGCAACAAGTACTCCGGGTGGTATTACTGGTACATTAACTCAAGCAGGATCTGGTACTATTATTGTAAATGGATTAACTACAGGTACTAGCTATACCTTTACAGTTACTGCTACAAATAGTGTAGGAACAGGTAGTCCAAGTAGTGCAAGTAATAGCATTACAACTTATACAGTACCAGTTAATACAGTAGCACCTGCAATTAGTGGTACACAAAGTTATGAATCAGTACTATCATGTAGTACCGGTACTTGGACGGGTACTCCTACACCGGAGTATTCATATCAGTGGCAACGTAACGGAGTTAATATATCTCTTGCCACAAGTAATACATATATTTTAACATCATTTGATGTGTTTAATGTAATAAGATGCGTAGTGACTGGAACTAATCCATACGGAGCATCATCTGCAAATTCTAATAATACATCAGCTATTCAACCAATTGCACCAGGATCGCCGACTTCAATCATTGCTTATACAAACGGAAGTACTGGTGCATATGTAGAATTTTCTGCTCCATTAAATGCTGGAGGCACATCTATAACAAGTTATACAGCAACAAGTAGTCCCGGTGGTATTACCGGTACAGTAAATCAAGCAGTCGGTGGTGTTATTAGTGTCACTGGATTAACATCGGCTACAGCTTACACCTTTACCGTAACTGCAACCAATAGTGCTGGTACTAGCTCACCGAGCTCGGCAAGTAATAGTATTACTACTAATAATGGTCCTCCAAATGCTCCAACAATAGGAACTGCTACAGCCACAAGCGATCAAACTGCTAATGTAGTATATACTGCGCCGGCATTTAATGGTGGTGCTACTATTATAAGATACACCGCAACAAGTAATCCTGGTAATATTACCGGTACATTAACCCAAGCTGGATCAGGTACTATTAGTGTGACTAGATTAGTGCCTAGTACAAGTTATACATTTACCGTTACAGCAACAAATAGTGTAGGTACTGGTAGTCCAAGTGCGGCAAGTAACAGTATTACAACAAGTGCGGCACCCGCAGGTGCTAAAAACGCTATTTTTGGATTTGGAATGACTAGCCCCACTACATACGTGCGTATGACTAACCTAGTATCATATTATGGAATTGTTGCTAGTGACACTACTGGAGTTGGAACCAGTAGAGCCTTTCTAGCAGGCACAGGATATGGTACAACTGGTCAAGCTATGTTTGCTTATGGTGGACAATCTGGTACTGGATATAACATAACAAATTTAGTTTCAAATACAGGAGTTGTTGCAGGAGATATCTCAAATGTTGGTACTGCTAGACGAGGTGTTGCAGCCGCTATGTATGGTGTTGGCTTGGCCATATACGGTTACGGAGAAGGTGGCTCTAGCAATACTTACATATCAATAAGCAACAAAGTATCAAATCTAGGTGTAATTGCCACAGATACTGCAGGTGTAGGTACTGCTAGATCGGGCCTTGCAGCCGCAACTTATGGTGGTAATAAAGCTATATTTGGTTATGGACAAGCACAATTTACCTACCTAGGTAATAAGTATCCCGATGCAGTATCAATGACCAACAAAGTATCAAGCGTAGGTGTAGTTGCGACTGATACTACAGGTGTAGGTACTGCCAGATCTGGTTTAGCAGCCGCAGGTTATGGCGGCGATAAAGCTATATTTGGATTTGGATATAGTATTCAATTAAATCAACGATATTCAGTCACTAATCTAGTATCAAATACAGGTGTGGTTGCTAGTAATACAACAACTATCGGTACTGCTAGATATAACCTTGCAGCCGCAGGCTATGGTGGTGATAAAGCTATTTTTGGTTATGGTATAGCTGTAGGTACATATGTAACAATAACTAACTTAGTATCAAATACAGGTGTAATGGCTAGTGATACTTCAGGTATCGGTACTGCTAGAATTAACCTTGCAGCCGCAAGCTATTCGTTAACCGTATAAGGGTAAATGTGATTAGCACATTTATCTCTACTATGTTATACTACTACGACTAGGAGAATTTTTTGAAATTAACTTATCTACTTGTAATTATGTTTTTAGGACTATCAACTAGCTCCTATTCACAAGAAATAGAAGAATCTATATCAATAGATTTACCCTGCTATAACACAAAAGAAATATTTAAAAGTCTTAGAGAAAAATATAAAGAATTTCCTGTAATGTCTGGAAAAGCCAGTGATGAAGCTAATTCAGTAGTAAGTATTTGGATGAACCCGATTGATAACAATTGGACGATAGTTGCTACTAAAAACGATTTAAGTTGTGTTGTTGGTATGGGCACTGATATCAAAATATTAAATTATAAGCTAGGTGTTGGTATTTAAAGTTAATCACATCAAATTTTAAATCATAAATATACTACAAGAGATATTATTATGATTATTACTCCAGGAATACTATTTACAGCAGGGCTTACGTTCTATGCACAGCCTACCACTCAGTTTGCTATATTTGGGTTTGGTACTATTAACCAACTTGCTGGATTAGCTATCACTAATCTAGTATCAAACACTGGCGTAGTTTCTGATGATCAGGCGGCAGTTACAGGCACTGGTAGATTTTCATTGGCGGCCGCAGGTTATGGAACTGATAAGGCTATATTTGGATTTGGTAGACCAGGCTCCGGAGTAACAACAATTACCAATCTAGTGTCAAACACCGGAGTGGTTTCTGCTGATGTCACAAATGCTAGTGCGAGTGGCAGATATCAAATTGCGGCTTCTGGATACGGTACTGATAAAGCTATATTTGGCTTTGGGGTTAATAGTCTAGCTGGTGCTGTAGCAACAACCAACCTTGTGTCAAATACCGGTATTGTTGCTGCTGATACGGCAGGGGTTGGTACTACTAGGCAAAACCCAGCAGCCGCAACATATGGTTCAAGCGGTCAAGCTATATTTGGATTTGGTGAAAATTCAATCTCTATTGCAATAGCAATAACCAATTTAGTATCAAACACAGGAGTGGTGGCAACTGACACTGCAGGTGTTGGTACTCCTAAATATCGACTTGGAGCCGCAGGTTATGGTATTGATAAGGCTATATTTGGATTTGGATATATGAGTTCATCCGGAACTACATATACTAATTTAGTATCAAACACAGGGATAGTAGCCACTGATATTTCCAATGCCGGCACTTATAGGGGCTGGATTGCAGCCGCAACTTACGGTGTGGATAAAGCTATATTTGGTTACGGTATTATCACAAGTAATCCAGGTGTGTCAACTACTAATCTAGTATCAAACACTGGTGTTGTCGCCTCAAACACAACAGGAGTTGGTACTGCTAGATATGGAATTGCGGCTGCAGGATATGGTTTAACCTAAAACTATCATATGAAAAATATTAAAAACATTTATACAACACAGGAGATAGTATTATGGCTCAAGTAACTTTTGAAAATATTACTATTACCGGTGGAATGACATTCGATCCTGTAACAGGTTATAATGCTGTTGCTATATTTGGATATGGAACTACTACTAACAACTACCTCGGCCAAGTATCAATATCCAACAAAGTTTCAAACACAGGTGTAGTAGCTACTGATACTACCGGAGTTGGTACTGCTAGAATAAGTCTAGCAGCTGCAGGTTATGGTACTGATAAAGCTATATTTGGATATGGAACTACAAATGTTAACAAATCAATTACTAACCTAGTATCAAACACCGGCGTAGTTGCTACAGATACTACAGGTGTTGGTACTGCTAGAAGTTTGCTTGCAGCCTCAGGATATGGAAGTACTGGTCAAGCTATTTTTGGTTATGGATCAATTGATGCATCCCCGTTTAGTACATCGATAACTAACCTAGTATCAAACACAGGTGTAGTAGCTAGTGATACTACAGGTGTTGGTACTGTCAGATTTGGCCTTGCTGCCGCAATGTATGGTACTGATAAAGCTATTTTTGGATACGGGGAAAATAACGTGCTTCCGGCATCTTATTCATTAACCAACCTAGTATCAAACACGGGTGTAGTTGCGACAGATACTACAGGGGTAGGTACTGCTAGGAGTAGACTATCAGCCGCAGGTTATGGCAATGACAAAGCTATTTTTGGTTATGGTGGTGGCCCAACTACGGCAATAACCAATCTAGTATCAAACACCGGTGTAGTAGCCACCAATACCGCTGGTGTGGGTACTGCTAGACAAGGAACAGCAGCCGCTATGTACGGTGGTGATAAAGCTATATTTGGTTATGGATTCGTTAGTCCTTCAGTATATTCATTAACAAATCTAGTAAGTAACACCGGAGTAGTTTCTGCTGATGTTACAGGTGTTGGTACTCAAAGAACTGAATTAGCAGCCGCAAGTTTTGGATTTGGAGCAATATAAAGCTATCAAGTATCATATGAAAAATATTAAAAACATTTATACAAAAAGGATAGTATTATGACAACTATTACAAACCTTACACTAGCAAACCTAACAGTTAGTAGTCAACTGGTTACCCAAAGAGCTATATTTGGATATGGACAAGTTGCTAGTCCCTCTACTTATACTGCAATAACCAATCTAGTAAATAATACAGGAGTAGTAGCTAGTGATACTACAGGTGTAGATTTTGCTAGACGTGGGCTAGCGGCTGCGGGTTATGGGTATGATAAAGGTATATTTGCCTTTGGCGACTTAAGTTACGCATATACTAATCTAGTAAGCAATACGGGGATCGTTGCCTCTAATACATACAATGCAAGTAGTGAACCTAGAAGTTTTCTTGCGGCCGCAGGGTACGGGACTGATAAAGCTATTTTTGGATTTGGGACAGTCGGTCTCAGTCCGTTTGTTACAGCAATAACCAACAAAGTATCAAACACGGGTGTAGTAGCTACTGATACAGCTGGTATTGGTCAGATACGAACACAACTAGCAGCCGTTGGTTATGGAACTGATAAAGCTATTTTTGGATTTGGATCTACCAATGGTGGTGTTGGTTATACAGGAATAACAAATTTAGTATCAAACACGGGTGTAGTTGCCTCTAATACTACTGCTGTTGGTACTGCGAGAGTATATCTAGCTGCCGTTGGTTACGGTAGTTCCGGTCAAGCAATGTTTGGATATGGATATTTAGGTTCTTCTCCGGGATCATCAATAAATAATCTAGTATCAAACACCGGTGTAGTAGCTACTGATACTGCAGGTGTCGGTACCGCTAGATCTGGACTAGCAGCCGCAGGTTACGGCGGTGATAAAGGTATATTTGGTTATGGAGTTTCACCTTCAACAGCACTTACTAATTTAGTGTCAAACACCGGAGTGGTCTCTGCTGATGTAACTGGTGTTGGTACTGCTAGATATTATCTTGCAGCCTGTAGCTATTCATTAATATAAATAATTTAAACACAAAGGAAAAATATGATACAAGAAAATATAACACCTACCGCAGAACAAATTGCAGAAGTAAGAGAAAATGCTTATAATGCTTTTCATCCAGATGCATGGATTTGGGATGAAGAAAAAGTTTCATGGGTAGCACCAATTGATCCTCCATCAGATGGTAAACCATATCTATGGGATAACACAACACATAATTGGGTTAGCTTCTATCCACCATCACCCCCTGTATGGGACGCAGAATCAAATAGCTGGACTTATCCTTAAATTTATAATATGATTAAAAAACTTATAGCAATACTAACACTAACTATTACTTCAGTATTTGCCGACCCTTTAACAGCACAGGCTTGGTTAGTGGCTGATAGTAATGGTAAAATACTTGAAGGGTCTAATATGACTGAGGTGCGTAGCATCGCTAGTATAACTAAACTAATGACTGCTATGGTTGTACTAGATAGTGGACAATCACTAACTGAAATTATTCCAAAAAAACTATACAATAAACAACTAACAAGAGAAACATTAATTGATCTAGCAATAGTCAAATCAGATAACAATGCCGCTAAACTATTATGTGATTACTATCCGGGCGGATATAATAATTGTATTGAAGCAATGAATGCTAAGGCAATGTCATTACAAATGAATAACTCAATGTTTACAGACCCTACAGGTAGAATGCATACTAACGTCAGCACAGCCCACGATTTAATTAAACTTGTATTTGCCGCAAGCACCTATCCATTAATAGTAGAAGCAAGTAATATGGACGCTGTACGGTGGAGTATTGGTAAAAAGAAAATAGCAGAATTTAAGAATACCAATACTCTAGTAGGACATGGTTATAAATTCTTAGTAAGTAAAACTGGCTTTATTAACAAAGCCGGTGGTTGTATTGTTATGATGATGGATACAGCAAATGGAATCAGGACTGTAGTCCTGTTGGGTTCAAAGAATACTACAACTCGTATCCCAGAAGCAAAGATGCTATCTATGCTTTATTAATCTTTAGGTCCAAACGTAGTGATATCTTTCTTAGGCATATAATCAACACCGGGTACTGGACTATAATCTTTAGTTAAACTTGGTATCATCTCATCACCATACTTTAGTGTAATATAGCTAAATGTTCCGCTATTAGTAGCTTCCTTCAACCCAATCATTAAGTGTCTATGCCATGATATTTTCATATCAACAACCTTCTTAATGTTGTTGTCGGTTAGTATATCTGTGAAATTGTTGTTCTCACGGTAAAAAGTATAATATTTCATTTTTTCCAAAGTATAAAGTTTATGTAGTCGGATTCAGTTTCAAAATAGAAATCATATAATCCACCATCACGGCCTGCAGGCACTTGACAATCATAGCCCCAATCATTAGCACAGTTTCTTTGACACCAATCAATCACGGGTTTTAATTCTCCGTAACCAATTGTTATTCTAGTTTTGTATTGTGTATCGGGTGACACTTACTTTGCCTTGTTCTAAAAATTCTAATCCTTTAGTATCTCTATATGCTTCTCGGTAGAATACATTTTTGATACCAGATTGATATATAGCTTTTGCACAATGTATGCAGGGTGCGTGTGTGATAAACAATGTAGCATCCTCACTAGATTCGGTACTTGCGGACACTTTAGCGATTGCGTTCATTTCTGCATGTAACACTTCGTCCTTAGTAACTAATCTATATCTACGATTACTTTCAACTGTACTATCATATTCTTCAAATGGATATAACTCTCCGTCCCAAACATCACCGGGCATGTATTCTTTATATTCACATTCATTAGTCCAGCCAGTTGGCATACCGTTGTACCCTGTACCTAAAATCTTGTTACCTTTAACGATAACTGCCCCAACGTTTAATCTAATGGCTGAACTTAGCTTACTTGTTAGTTCAGCTATATCCATGTAATAGTCTATAAATTTTTGTTTCATTTAACGTAGAATTTTTTAATATGTGCTTTTGCACTACGATCGGGTAAGATACTTAGTACATAATTTGGTTCGTCATACTTTTTACAAAAAGCTTCACCTATTCTGTAGTTGCCTTTAATCTGCTCAAACAGAAACTCTTTGAAAAAATCATCAAACTCTTGTTTACTAATCTTAAAATCTTTTCTACCTTTACTTAGAGTTTGTATATCTAGTTGTTGCGCCATTTTATCAAACATATTAATCCCAGAGTGCTCTAAAATATTTTCCAAACAAATCCAAACCTTCTTGGATACGGTCTTCGTGTAATTGATGCCCTTCAGCATCATAGAAGTGGTCATCGGGATTTTTATCAACCATTTGAAATGTATCTTCTACTTTACCTGTCAGAGGATTGGGATATGTTTTATCAGTTTTAATCCAATCATAGTCACTTTTACCATGGTGATATTTGTCCCCATAATCTTCAAATGCGATTTGGTGAAAGGCCCAAATCATTTTATCTAATGTTTCATCCCAACGTTTAGCACCTTCGTTCCATGCCTCATCGTGTGATTCAATATAGAAATCAAAGCTTTGTTGTGTGCTATATTCTTCACCACCAACATCTACAAACTCACTAGGGATACCCTGTTTAGTTTGTTTTAGTTGAATTAATGCTGGATAGATAATAGTAGCTAGAGTGTGATCTGTACTCCAAGTATCAAATCTATCAATTTGAACATTGATTTTTCTACGATTACCTTTTCTAGGGTAATTGCCAATATTTATTTTCATACTTTTTCAGTTACCTTGCCTTCAATAAATGCAACAAAATAATCTCCGTGCTTTACTGTAGCATATTCAATCTTTTTGTATTCTCTACTTAGTTGTGCTAGTTGCTCTAATGAATTACCTTGACAAATAAAATCATTTGTTTCACGGTCATATAGCAATATTGTATTGTCTATTTCTTCTGTTTCTAATTTATAAACATTTGGTTTACGTGCCGCCTCTTCAATGATAATAATTGAACGAAGGTTTTTACGTAATTTATACATTGTATGAAACTTACCCATAAACCATCCCAAAGCTAGGATTAAAATAATATCAAGCAGTGTCATACTACTATTTATTGATAGTTAAGTTAGACCATTTCTTTAATTTCTTAAATTTATTCTTTTTGGCCATATCTAACCCTTCAACTGTAATACCTACATTGTTATCTGTAATCAATTCAACCATAGCCAACAAGTCACCCAATTCTTCTTCAAGCATTTGGATATTAGTCATTGGCTTATTTGGTTTCATTTGATCTGGTCCAAATCTAAAACACTTGCTTACTGCTTGTGTAACTTCGGCACATTCTTCTTGTAAGATTAATAGAATTTCTCTAGTATCTTCGTTCATTTTTTATTCCATCTAAAGTTGTTTAATTCAGCTACTACTTCATCTAACGATTCCTGTACTTCCCATGTACCATGAGGAGGACAAAATACATATGTGATGTTTTCAATTATACCATTTTCTTTTTTAGCAAGATTGGGAGTATTGAACACAGTTGAAATCAAATCAATATTGATTGCAATTTTATTGCCTTTGTGTAAGTCACTGGCATTTGTGAGAGAGATAAACATTATTAAAATCCAATCATATCGGTTAAGTACTTAAAAACAATTGCAAAATTAATTGCAAAAACTAGTCCATCTATGTAGTACATCCACTTAGGACTATCTTTGTAATCTTTGGTTGCTAGTATATAACCAAAGAACAATGTAGCAAAAACACTAATCATCATTGTTGTTTCCTATTAGCTTTAGACATTACATATTTCTCGTGATAGGGTTTCCAATCATTCAAATAATGGTCATGTTTAATCCAACGATGTATGCCTTTTTTTGCTTCTACTAGAAAGCCCCATTCTCGTTGTTGACGACCCATGAAGAATAATGTAGTAGCTGGTTGTTCGCCATCTAATTCAAGCCAATGATATTCGCCCGGACCACGCTTAATGATACTACCCGGACCACGCCATGTTTGAAATTCTGTAAGCATTTTGCCGTCATCATTAAACACTGGTGTATGCTCCCAATATCCACCTTTAAGAACAATAGTCATATAACCCCAGGGATGGTCATGAAATATAGGATCATCACTACGAACAATCTTATGTAATGTAACGTTGAAGGGAAACCAATTACGGTCTTTGAGAAATAAATAATAGCGGTGCATGTAATCTAAACCTGTCCTACGATCAGGAATCAAACGATAACGACCTAACTTATTCATTACTTTGTGAAATAAACTCATTACTATCTCCTATCTGATTGACTATTATAACATACAACTGAATTAAACACAAGTATAAAGGCAGAAAAAGGGTGACGAATCACCCTTTATTCACATCTCAAAATTGAGATTAAACAAGGCCCATTGCCAAGGCCTTGTAACCAGCGGCTACAACTTCACGACTAGGTGTACCCAAACGGTACTTAGTGTATGTACCACCAAGTTTGTTTGTACGCTTGTTAGCGTAGATTGCCAATCCGCCACGCAAGCGCAAATCGCTTACTGTAGCAGTTGGGTTAGCAAATCCAAAACGTTGGGTAATTTGCTTTGCAGTCAATTCTGCACCTTGCTCAAATGCCTCAATAAGGCGTGCTTGTTTAGTTAATGTCATTTTTGTTTCCTTTAAAAAATCGTTGTTTTCACAACGTGTTACTATTGTATAACAACTAGGAGTTATATACAATATCTTTTGGTCACCTAGTTTAATTTAGATGTCCAAAAACTTTAACTCAAACACATCGGCTTGAGGATCAGCACCCTTGTAACCACGAGGATTACATACCACTCGGGTAGTGCCAATATTATAATCAAATGGGTCATGCATGTGACCATGCGTCCATAACACAATTTGTGGATGGTCTAAAATGAATTCACTTAATTCACTATGATAACCTCCATTCATTACATAATGAACATTATGCTTGTATCTGTCATGGGTACTCATTGAACTAGGGGCATGATGTCCTACAAATACAACTTTCTTATCCTTCATATCAACCAACACTTGTTTCAAATAACTTAGTGTTTGTTGATGACGGTGTACTGTATGTGCAGGACGTAACTTACTGTATCCATGTTCATCATTGCGAATTACACGATAATCATTCATCATGTCAGCTATAGCATGTAATGTTAGTGGGTCAACCTTGTTACAATCAGTCCACAGTGTGGCACCAATAAAGGACACTTCATTGATAACCTTAATATCGTTTTCAAGGAAGTAAATGTTTGAGTAGGCAGAACATGCTTCACGTAGGTGATCTAAACTAGCACTCCATCTTCCATGATAGAACTCATGGTTGCCAGCAATATAAACAACATGAGGGAACGCATTGCTTACTCTAGTAAGAAAAGCACGGAACCTTTGTGCGGCTTTTTGTCTTGTACCCAATTCAGTATATGATTCATATGGGCTAGTTACTGTTGGGGGATGATTATATAAATCTTCTGCCAACATAATATCGCCGGATAGGATAAGGACCTCAGCACCTTCTGTATTACTAAGGATTATATCTTCAAACTCTAAGTGTAAGTCACTACACAATGCTATTTTCATTTAACTAATTCTGTTATATGTTTACATGTTCCACGATACATAAAGCCGGGACATGTACAAGTTTTTTCATCAGTATCAATAGAGTAAACATTACCTTTACTGCCGGATACTTTAATGATTGTAGATTTTTCTTTTACTGCCTTGAAAGGATTTGGCTTAACTGCTACAAACTTACGACCACGTTTATCTATTGTGATCGGGTTTTTGAAATATACAGGAGTAGTAGAACCAACCTTGATGTACGCAACCATTTTGGTTCCATCAAGTAAGTAAGTATGATTAGCATTGTTGCTATCATTCCAAACTGTTGTTTCTACTACTGCTTCCATTTATTACTCCTTGGGTCAATCTACATAGTAATCAACTGCTTGTTCTAGTTGTCCTAGAATTTCCATAACTTCGTCTGCCTCTGTAAGTTTCACACCATCACAGGTTGCTTCTGTTAAGATATTGCCAATTTCTGCTAGTTTAACCAGTAACTCGTCTTTCATTGTCACTCCTTACAGGGGCAATACTTCTACATTTTCTAATATATCTTCAATCAATGCTACTGTCAGTAATTGAAAGTCACCGCCATGATCGGATACAAACCAAGTAGCCTTACCATTTACATTACGCAAAATGTAATCGTATTCTTCTTCTTGACCATCAACCAAAAAATGTTCGTAGTCTTTGAAGTATGTAGCATCTGAACTACCTTCTCCGCAGTCACGACCATAGAATGTACACATGTCACGATACAGGTTAGCATATTCATCCTGAGTCATGTTTGCTTCAAACATACTGAAGGGATGCTTTGTACCAATTTGAGGACGCAAGCTAGACAAGCTACCAAGGTCAATCAAGTCACGCAAGATAAAGGGATTAGAATAGTATTCCTGCAACATTTTACCGTTGTGAGCCAAGTAACCATCCCAGTGACAGTACACTTGACCGATAGTACCATCAGCAAATTCGAGAGCGATTGTAGAACGTGTTGCCATTTTGAAATCCTTTAATTAACTGTTTAAGTATATATTATAGCACAAATGCCATTTATTGTCAAATCTCACACCAAATCTAATTGGACCTGTTTGTTGCGGAAAGTATGTCCTAGACCTGTAGGAACCGTCTCATTTTTACGTTTGGCTTCATAACGCAAATAAGACAATTTAATCAACGCATCCCAGCAAACTGTACGGGCTGTATTGGTAGCAAACATTTCCGTCATTTGCTGGACTGTCATATACATACCGATATCGTTTTCGGATCCGTCACCCTTGAAAATTACACGGAATTTTTGTGAATTTTTGAAGCCATCGATGATAGTTTTTGTACGCATTTTGTAGTCCTTTTCTTTACTGTCTAGATTCTATTATAACAGGAAAACCATTTATTGTCAAGTTTTGGTCAAGTCTAATGTCCTCAAAATCTATCTCAACCTCTACATCGGAGATGACATTACTAAGGTTGATGGACATGTCAAAAGCCTCGTCTGCATCACCGTAAATTTCTTCAATCAAATCCTGCGCTTCGTTGAGCAAAGACAACAGTTCCTGGAGGTTTTCAAATTTAGTCATTTAGTATTACCTTTCACAGTTCCACTGTAAGCAAATTTTGGAAAGATTTGATGAATTCGGATCCGCAATCCAGTGATACAAAAGTATCACCTTGCATACCTTGCTCGGAATATGAAACGTCAGTACCGAGATGTTGTTCGGCCAACAATTTTTTCACTTCCTTAATGAATTGTTTGTCAGTATAGATCAATCCGTCTTTGTCAACGTTCCAAGATGTAGTATCAAAGTACACACGCAACTCACCGAATTCACCTTTGTCACTTACATAAGAGAGGTCCAGACCTGTAACCTTAACAGATTTAACTGCACTTGACCAAAAACCGTTACCTGAAGTTTTGAGAGATTTATTAACTAACAACATTTTGTTTCCTTTTGACTGAATAAGACTCTATTATATACCCAAACCCATTTATTGTCAACCTTTTACATTGACCAATAAGTCTCTGTTGCAGGATTACAACAGTGTGGAGTGTCAGCATCAATCTCTATTTCCTTGCCGGACATTAGATTTTTGACCGTTTTCTTAGGGAAAACGTAGTAAGGGTTAAGAACCTTAAAGGCTTCCAAAGTCTTACTGTTTTGTGCTAGCGGGTTGGTCTCAATGAATTTCATCATTGACAAGAAACCCATACCTAAAAATTCAGCGTCTTTTTGAATAACTTTGATTGCTGTAACTTCTTTCATTTTGTGTCCTTTAGTTGACTGTCTAAGATTCTATTATATACCCAAAACCATTTAATGTCAAATTTTAGCGTTTGTCGCAATACTCAAAAAGTATCCATTTTGCACGGTTCAGGGCTTGACGGGCATCTTCGGCTCGCATATAGTCAATGTCACCGTACTCGGTGTTAATCATTTCTTGGGCATCGGACATGAGACTAGCGGCCATCATTGCAGGACCAGAATGACGAAAAGTAATACTTTGTTCTACAGCCTCACGCATTTGAGCCTCTGTGCATCCGTACATACGAATGTCACGTTTTTGGCTTTCGTTCATGGTAATCATCTCGCCCACTGTATCGTATCGTAAACCCATTGCTAACTCCTTTTGACTGAATAAGACTCTATTATAGACCCAAAACCATTTATTGTCAAATTTTGTATGTATTGTAACCGCGGATTTTGCTTTGACGGTTAGTGTGGCTTTCGTTGAATTTGATTTCATACCCACGGTCACGAAGGGCTACTAATAAAGTACTCAAATCACAGTCCTCTTCCAAAAACGCATTGGAACCATTCATGTAACTATAAGTACTAATTTTGTCAGCAATACCGAGACTGACCAATTTTGCTTTAGGGAAACGTGCCCAAGCATGTCCGGGGTCTGCGAATACTTTGATAGAGATTTTCTTAGTCATTTCCTAGTCCTTTATCTAACTGTCTAAGTATCTATTGTAGCAGAAAGCCCATTTATTGTCAAATAGTAGCGTGATTTGGGCGTACTGATAGTTGGTCAAAACTAATAGTGCTTAACGGGTTGTTTTTGGCGCCAACCATACCCTTCCAAAATGTATTAAATGATATTGATTTTCGGGGAATAGAATTTATTGGTGTAGGTGTAACATAGTGTGATAGATTAGATAAAAACAAAATTAAATGATTTTTAAGATTATTATGTAATATAGCACTATGTCCGTATAGTTCTAATATTCCTTTTAATGACAAAGTTGCCTCTTTGTCTTTTTCCATAAAAAATGGTATATCTGCTGTTCTATTTTTAAACATAAAATTTAAATTTAAATTATCAACATTATTATCCAAATATATCACACCACTAACTACACTTAATGGGTGAATATGTTGATGATGGCTTTGATTTGGTTTAGTTATATTACCCCAACTATTAGTTATAGTTATATCCTCATACATTTCTTGTATTTGATAACATTCATTTAAATAATTTTTACATTCTAATTCCAATAATTTTTTACTATTTTGAAATTTAATGTCATCAAATAAGTTTAATTTATCTGTTATTTCATTTTGAGTATTTTTAATAAATTTTAAATTATTAAACTCACTAATAATAGATTTAAAATCAATTATATCAGTCATATCCTTGATATAAATTAATTCATTAGCAGGATTAAGAATCAGATTCATTATTAATCTCTTTTCTCCATAATTTTATCAATCAATCCATATTCAAGTGCTTGTTTAGCAGACATAAAGTTATCACGTTCCATATCAGCCGTAAGTTGTTCAAACGTCTTACCTGCGCTGTTGTGCTTAACATAGATTTCAGTTAGGTTTTTCTTCATAGCAAGAATTTCTTCTACTTGAATTAACATATCAGTGGCTTGACCACGTGCGCCCCCTGACGGTTGATGTACCATATGTCTAGCATTTGGTAACATAAATCGTTTACCCTTAGCACCGGCTTGTGCTAGTAATGAACCCATTGAACAGGCTTGACCCATAACGATTGTTTGAACATCGGGTTTAATGAATTGAATACAGTCATAGATGGCCATACCAGCTGTTACAGAGCCGCCCGGGCTGTTGATATAAAGACTGATATCCCTTTCAAAACCTTCACTTTCTAAGTATAGCAGTTGAGCAACGATTAGATTTGCCATTTGGTCATGTACTTCCCCTTCAAGCAAGATAACACGGTCACGTAATAGACGACTATAAATGTCATAGCTACGTTCACCTTTACTTGTTTGTTCTAACACCATTGGGACTAAACTCATATTGTTTCCTTCTTTAAAAATGTTTTGCGATAAATACTTAATAGTGCTATAATTAGCACATTATTTGAGATATTATACATGAGATATACTGAATTTACAAGAACTTTGGTTGAAGCGGATGACCAATTAAAGACTGTTACCAAACATGATGTGGAACAGACTCTGCGTAAAGCTGGGTATGAAGATTTCAAAATTAACGGCAATAAAATCAATGTTTTGGTACAAATTCCTGATGGTGCAAAGAAAGCTGAATTCCGAGATGATATCTTACAAGAAGTGCTAGCAGTACTTAAAAAAGCATATCCACATGATGGGGTTGAATACTCTATGGATAAAGGGATAAGCAGTTTGGGTGGTATAATTTTTGCCAATGGTCCAGTAAAAGTTGTCATAAAAGACAGTGGCGGCCAAGGTGATAATAGTGCCGGTATAGCCAATGAGATTGAGTTAGCTAGTATCATTCAATCTGTAGTTGAAAAGTACGGATCAGCTAATGTAACATTTGTTGACCCACGTGGTAAAAAGATGACCATTAAGAATTGTATCAATGTTAATGTTGCAGGACGTGATACCGGTAATCGTAAAAAAGCCGACGTTGTGTTACAAAGTCCTAAAGGATTTCTACCAATAAGTATTAAAAAGTTAAATGCTGATATGTGGGAAAGTGCTGACAATTTGTTTGGACAACGTGCCCGTAGTATATTAGATAAGTTAGTCAAAGAAGGTCATATTAAACTTAATAAAATTGGTGAGAGTAAGAAAAAGAATGGCATAGTTCCTGTGTATGAATTAAGTAAGGAAATTGTTATAGAGCCAACAGAAGAAGAAGCATTGAATGCTATCTTTGGAAGTGATTTAAATCCTAAAGGTGGAATTGTTATTCAAACATTCAAACCGGAACACTTTGTACAAGATGGTCCTACTGTAACAGTTGATTGTCATGCAGTTATTACTAGTTCTGCTGATATACCAGAAAGCCATCTGATGGTTTGGCAGTTACGAAATGACAGTGGACGTAATAGTGAAAGTTTAGGAATAGCAGGTATTCGTCCCCTAGGAGTTACATTAACTCGCGGTATAGGTAAGAAGGGTACAAAAGACGTTATCCTAGTGGATCAATACGGTAACGTAGTTAAGAATCCAAATATCAAATAATCAACACTTGGCAAAACTTTGATGCTTGAGCCAACGTTTTTGGCCATGACCTACTTTTAATGATATTCCGTGTTTAGCTAGTCTTTCTCTATGGGCATAGAAGCTAGGACCATGACTCATTATTCTTTCCTTACCCTCACGTTCACGTTTAGCTCCGTCAATATCCCATTGATATTGATGAACCATTTCATGTGCCAGGGTAGTGATTAACCATTGTTTACAGAACCATTTGTCCATGAGACGGATTTTACAATAGGTTTTGCGATATTTAACTATATCATAACTAGCAAAGCACATTCCCCAATATTTCCTACATCGGGGCGTGATTTCAATTTCAGGCATGTTCAATTTATTGTTAAAGCATACCTGATTGATTATTTTGTATAGTTCTACTACCTCAGCTTGAGTTGTGCGATAGCTTAGACGTTTTTGGTAACCGATACTTGGTAGCGGTTCACGCATTAGTTTGGAAAGTTCGGATCTTTTTGTCATAATGTATTTATTGTAGCAGGGCCATGCAATGTAACAATATATTAGGAAAAATAACCGTTTTAATGTCCGTGATTAAATATATGTTTAGGAGAAATTAAATGGAAATTATTATAGTATTGGTCATTTTGGGTGTAGGTGTTTGGTGGTTTTTTATGAGAAATATTGTCCGCGGGGACGATAAATCAAGTATTACTGCTTCTTATAAAGTAGAAGCCCCTGCTCCAGTAGCAGAACCAGTTAAAGCCGAAACACCAAAAGTTGAAGTAATTCCTGCAGGAACAGAAGCTTCAATTGCGGCACCTGCTAAGAAGGCCAAAGCACCTGCAAAGCCTAAGGCACCTGCAAAAACAGCCGCTAAAGCTCCAGCTAAGGCACCTGCAAAAACAGCAAAACCTAAGGCGCCTGCAAAGCCAAAAATAACAGTAGCAAAATAACTACTGAATTGATTAATGAAAATAGGGTTTGATGTAATCAGTGACTTAAATCTTAAACCTAACGAACTATTTGGTTGGGAAGGTAAAGCAACAAGTCTCTATTGTATTATAGCAGGTAACATCAGTAATGATTTACGTACTATACATCAAACCCTATTACATTTATCACACTTTTATCAAGGTGTGTTCTACACCGCAGGATCATTAGAATATGAGGGTGTAAATAATTTAGCACACCGCACCGATGAACTTTTTAACATATGTAAAAGTATACGCAACGTAGCTTATTTACATAACCATGTAGTCATCATCGATGGTATTGCTATTGTAGGATCTAATGGTTGGTTTAATCAACAGGATACTTATCCTTTATTACCAATAGACGCCATAGAACACGAACGATATCAAGACATTGGTTATTTAAGCAATTCTATAGAAAAACTACAATTACATTTAGATGTGAAGAAAATTATAATTGTCAGTCATTCAGCGCCTAGCTATGAATTGTTGTTCGGTGAAGAGCCTGATATAATTCATTCTGTCCCACCACTTAAATTATCATTAATCAAAGACCTCGAGGCTAAAGTAACTCACTGGATATACGGTGATTATGATAAAACCGTTGATATTGTAATTGATGGAATCACCTATATTAACAATAGTTATTATAACAGAAACCCTTATTGGGCTAAAAGAATAGAAATTTAAGCAGTCTCAGACTCTACTTTAACCTGTAGAGGGTAACCTTGACTTCGTGCTGATACTGTTACTTCAATGCCTTTTTGTTCGGCAATTTCATAGGGTAAAACAGCAACAACAGCACTACCTTGACTGTGTATATTTTCTGTAATATGTAATGCTGTATCATCGGTATAATTGAAATATTCAATTAGACTACCCACAACAAATTCCATACTAGTTACTTCATCATTCAAATAAATGATTTTGAATAATGGGGGTTCTACTAAACTCAAGTTTGGTTTAAGTATTGTTTTAATTTCTGTTTTTGCCATATAGTTAATTTAGTTGTGAGTGCGAGTTTCCCCGCACTCTTATTTATGTAAAATTTATTATATTACTTAGTGTAAGTAATAGCAATAGATTTCGGCTTCTTTTCTTCTGGAATTTTACGTTCCAAATAAACAGAAAGAATCCCGTTCTTTACTTCAGCATGTATAACTTCAACATGTTCAGCTAAAGGGAATGTTTGAGTAAAATCTCTATTACTCAATCCTCTATGTAAATATTCATAGTTAAGCATTTCTTCACGTGATTTAGAACCGGATATAATTAAAGCATTACTATCTAATTTTATATCTAAATCGTTCTCACCAAATCCAGCTACAGCAATCTCAATGGTTACAGTCTCCTCACCTGTTTTAATAACATTGTGAGGTGGATAGTTAGTATTTGTTTGCCCGGCTGTGGCTAGCATTAATTTATCTAGCATGGAATCAAATCCGATGCCAAATTTGTGAATTGATGGAATATCAATGGCACGAAGGGTTAGTGTTTTTGTTGTCATGTTTTTCTCCTAATAAGCAAGTTATGACGATATCGGGCCCGCCGAATGCGGCACCCGATTTTGTTTAGGTTAAGTTGATTCCTTAACCTCTGCATCAACCACATTGTCGTCAGACTTTTGTGATTCAGATGTTTCTTTAGCTTTTTGTTCCTCTTCGGATTTAACCTTAGTAACAGGACCAATAGCTTCATATAGTTCTTTAACTTTGTTGTCAATTTCTTCAACGTCAGTTCCAGCTAATGCAACTTCCAAAGCATCAATAGCATTGGATGCTTTTTCTTTTTCTTCCGATGTAACTTTGTCACCGTATTTTTCATAATCTTTACGGAAACTGTTCAAGGTTGATTCACCGCTATTTTTTGCTTGAATGAATTTAACTTGTTTAGCATCAGATTCAGCATTTTCTTCAGCATCATTAACCATCTGTTGAATTTCTTTTTCAGTTAATCCAGAATCAGATTTGATAGTGATTTTATTCTCTTTGCCTGTACCTTTGTCTTTGGCACTTACATTAAGAATACCGTTAGCATCAATATCTAAGGTAACTTCAATCTGAGGAACACCACGCATTGAAGGTGGAATACCCTCTAAATTAAATTCACCTAATATCTTATTGTATGTAAACAAATCACGTTCACCTTGTGCAACCTTAATAGTTACAGCTGGTTGATTGTCATCTGCTGTTGAAAACACTTGTGAATGTTTAGTTGGAATAGTTGTATTCTTCTTAATCAACTTAGTAAACACACCGCCTGATGTTTCAATACCCAAACTTAATGGGGTAACATCAAGTAACAATACGTCTGTACGTTCACCAGCTAATACACTACCTTGAAGTGCCGCACCCGCTGCCACTGCCTCGTCTGGATTAACATCCTTGCGAGGTGCTTTACCGAACAATGATTCAACAATTTCTTGTACTTTTGGCATACGTGTCATACCACCAACAAGAATAACTTCATCAATATCAGATGTAGAAACACCTGCATCAGTCATTGCTTGCTTACATGGTTGAATACTACGTTGAATTAATTCATCAACTAATGATTCTAATTTAGCACGACTTAACTTAACATTCAAATGTTTAGGACCATTAGCATCGGCTGTAATATATGGTAAGTTAACATCTGTTTGTGCTGAACTTGACAATTCAATCTTAGCCTTCTCAGCCGCTTCTTTTAAACGCTGTAGTGCTAGCATATCTTTCTTAAGATCAACCGCATTGTCTTTCTTAAACTCGTCAACTAAATAGTCCATGATACGTTGGTCAAAGTCTTCACCACCTAAGAATGTATCACCGTTAGTTGATAATACTTCAATTTGAGTTTCGCCCTCAACATCTGCTAATTCAATAATAGATACGTCAAATGTACCACCACCCAAGTCATAGACAGCAATCTTACGATCCTTCTTGTCTTGTTTGTCTACACCATATGCTAATGCAGCCGCTGTAGGTTCGTTGATAATACGTAGTACTTCTAATCCTGCAATACGTCCTGCATCTTTAGTAGCTTGACGTTGACTATCGTTAAAGTAAGCCGGTACAGTAATAACAGCTTGTGTTACTTCTTTACCGAGATAATCCTCGGCAGTCTTTTTCATTTTACGTAAGACTTCAGCACTAATTTGAGGGGGTGCTAGTTTTTTATCTAATACTTCTACCCATGCATCACCATTCTCGTTTTTAACGATTTTATATGGCATCAAGTCAATATCTTTTTGAACGGCTTGTTCAGTGAACTTACGTCCAATTAATCGCTTGGCAGCATAGATAGTGTTTTTTGGGTTCGTAACTGATTGACGTTTAGCACTAGCACCTACTAGGATCTCATCATTGGCATAGGCAACGATTGATGGAGTAGTTCTTGCACCTTCGCTGTTTTCAATTATTTTGGGAATTCCGTTTTCAATAACGGCTACACATGAATTTGTGGTACCTAGGTCGATACCGATTACTTTGCTCATAGTTTTCTCCTTTGTAAAGCAAGATTTTTTCTTCTATAGACCCGTTAGGCATCGATAGAAAAGTATTTATTATACTAGATTGTGTAAAGAAATATATTATTTAGGGCAATTAAAACAACTTTTTAGGTAAAGTTTGTTCACGCAAATATTTGTCCCAACGTCTTTTAGCCTGACTTTTAGCTAGTTTGCGTTTAACAGTAGGTTTCACAAATTCTTGTCGGTCACGGACTTCTTGTAAAGTACCATAATCCGTAATCATTTTTTTGAATTTACGTAGGGCCTTTTCTGTATTTCCGTCATTAACTAAAACTTTGCGTCCTCTAATCATATTGCGGCTTTTGGCTGTAAAATTTGCTCCTGATTAATATTTATCTTTTTAATGTTGTTTTCACGGTACTTCTTAGTGTTATACATATGAGGCATTAAAACCTTTTCAATCTCTGTATGTAAGCCACGAGCACCGGTTTTTAATTTCATCGTATTCTCAGCTAATTGAGAAATAGCATCTTCTGTAAAATCTAACTCAATATCATCTAAACTTAATAGATACTTATATTGGTCAATATAGTTGTTTTTAACTTTTGTCAGGACCTGAATCATTTCATCTTTGGTTAAATTATCTACATTAACTGTAGTAGTGAAACGTCCAATGAATTCAGGGATCATACCGAATCGTGTTAAATCATCTGGACTAACCATAGACAAATCACCATCTTTGCGGGAGTCTTTAATTTCAGCACCAAATCCAATACTAGTTCCATTTATTCTATTGTTAACAATATCTTTTAATCCAACAAAAGCACCACCGGCAATGAATAGAATATCTTTTGTATTGACCTCAATCATATCGCCACTAGGATGTTTACGTCCACCACCAGCCGGGATACGACAAACTGTACCTTCAACCATCTTTAATAATGCTTGCTGTACACCCTCACCTGACACATCACGGGTAATACTTGCACCTTCGCTTTTACGGGCAATCTTGTCAATTTCATCAACAAACACAATACCACGTTCTGCTAGTTTAGGATCGCCACCTGCGGCATTGACTAGCATACTAATCATAGATTCAACGTCATCACCTACATATCCAGCTTCTGTTAAACTTGTAGCATCAGCTACAATGAAGGGCACTTTGAGATATTTTGCTACTGTCTTAGCAAGCAACGTTTTACCTGAACCAGTTGGTCCGATCAGTAATACGTTACCTTTATGAATTTCTAAATCTTTTGGAGGATTGTTAATACGCTTATAGTGATTAGCTATAGCTACACTAAGAACCATTTTAGCATTAATTTGACCAATGATATGCTGGTCTAGAAAATCTTTAATAGTTTCTGGATCATATCTAAGATGGTCTTTTTCTATAACCTCTTCCGATGAGTTATTTTCATCCACCATTAATTGTGTACAGAGTTCAATACAATCGCTACAAATAGCAACATCTTCTCCTACGATTAATTTATTTACGGTATCTTTATGATTACCGCAGAATGAGCAATGACTTAATTTTGTTTCTGTTGACATATTAATACTTATCTTATTCAGTAGGTGGACATAACTTTTTAGGTATGACGGATAATTCAATTGTAAATAAATTTTTCATCATACGTGCCAAACTACTATTCTGATGGATGTCCAAGGAGATATGAGTATTCTCACTTGAACGTTGATAAATCTCAAGATCGGTTGAACCAAAAGCATAGTCAAATTTATAATATTTATTTTCACCGTGCTTAAAACATTTACTATACAGTAATTGGTTACGATTGTCTTTAATTTCCATATTGATCATAGGCTTTTCTAATCCTTGAACTAATTTTTTTGGTATAATAGAGTCCTTAAAATAATAAATTCCTTTACCTAAATTTACAGATCCGGACCAGTCTAAATAGGCAGATCCGTTAAAGTTAGCCCTATTCCTTTTTGCGTTTCCCAATACAAATTCTTCAAGTAAATTTAAAGTGCCGTCAGATAGTAATTTAATAGTATCATCAAATGCTTTAATATAATTGGCATTCCACTTCATAACATACGGAACAATCAATATTAAATTTCTATTAGAATCAATTTTTATAGTATATTCATTTTGTTTAATGTCAAACGCTCGTTTAGGATAATCATTCAACACGCTATCAAGTATTCTATCACCATTCTGTTTATTTTCCAAGAAGGATTTATATTGACTATCATGTTTAGGACCATCAAGATTTTTGCTATCTTTACCCTTAGACATAATCCTATCACCTAATCTAAGTAAAGACAGCTTAACATCTAGTACCACATGTACTTTATTACCGATTTGTTGTTGTGAAATAATTTTATATTCATCAACATAACCTGCACTGTAGGCAAGGATTTGATTCTTTGTTAGATTTTCATTATGTGATTCACGTTCACTGGCAATTGCAACACCCAAATGGTATTCAATTGCTTCTTTAAAAGCATTGTTTTTTGCTTCTTCGTAGGTATTGCCTACACCAGTACTACGAATGTAATTATCCGATTTAGAGGTAGAAGCACATGCGGTAAGTATAAAACATACCGCTATCAACAATAAACGCATAATTAGTTACCGAATTTTTTACGCAATTGATTTGAAACTTTTTCGGATTCTTTATCCCAACGAATAGTTACAGCAACTTCTTGCGGCGCAGTAACCTCTTGTTTAATAACCTTGAATCCACGTAAGATGCCCTGAGCATTAACACGAATATTTTCACTTAGTTGATACGCGGTATCATTGCTATTTTCACGTACTGAATGATTAGTGTCTTTTTCAGCATCAGTATCACTCATTGAGACAACCTCACCTGTTGTTGTGCGAGATTTCATTCGGTCACTTGCCTTTTCAACGTTTTTAGCAAGTGTATTATTTACACGTGTGCTAGAAACATCTTCTTGGATAAAATGACGAACACTTGCGCGGGCATGATCACCAGCACGAATTAATGCAGTTCGCCGATTACTTTCTGTGTTACCATTAGTACTTGCTGTGCCTATTGCCTCAATACTAACTATTTCACAATTTGATTTATTCCATGTATACCAAGCACAATCAGTTTCAATACGAATTGTATCTTGTTTGAATGACGTGGACAGTTTTTGATTACGAATTTGTTCAAATTCACCCTCACCACGTTTCATACCAGAACAGCCCGCTAGCGAAAGAGCAGTTACTAAAGCTAATAATTTGAATTTCATTTAAATCTCCAATAAGTTTAAGATATGTGTATATTAACACACTCTCCAATTATTGTCAATTATTTTTGATTCTTTAGGAACAATTCTATCTGTTCCTTTTCAGTTTCGGACAATAAATCCAAATCGTATTCGCCCTTTTCTATCTTTTCAACCAGATATTTGATATATTTTTGGTTATGTAGATAGGTATCCGACTGTTCCTTTTGAACCTCAATCCATTTACGACCGTCATACTTATAGACACGATTTGGTAATGAATCTACTCGTACAAATACATCCCCTTTATTAGCACCATCTGGAAATTTAATACCAAAATTTGTACTAATTGAACGTTGACTATCAGCAGTTGCCATAAATATATCTGGGCGTAAACTCTTTAATGCATCCATTTGGTAATGTTTATCTTCAAACATTACATAACCACCTTCTAATTCCTTATAAGGTTTCTCGGATTGAATAATTTCTGATGTATCTTCTACTATTTCTTCTTTTGGAGCAACCATTGGTTTAGTGTCAAAACTCACAAATGGTTTACTTAAGTAAGGATGTTGTTCTAATATAGTTTTAGGTTCTACTTCTGGTTCTTCAAAAGGACCATCTTTAACATCACATAATTTATTTGGGCAGAATAAACCAATGCCAGTAGCATTAACCAACTCAGTGCCACACATGTAACAGTTAATAGGATGTTTGGGGGTTCCTGCCATTGCAATAATCTGTTTAATTTGGTCATCAGTTAATGGACCATCATCAGGCTCATATGCTGGTTCTGTGACAGTGGGAGTTGATATTGGTTCAGTCCCTAGAGGGCTGTCACCCTCCTCATCCCATTCCTTACTTGCATTGGCAGCTAACACTAACGCAATAGCTAATGGATCAAATACAATAACCAATAAAATAATAACCCAACGTACTGCACTCTCTAACATATTGTTATCAGCATTATCACCATACATCAATGCGGCAATATATTTGATAGGTCCAACTTCTGCTTCTACTTTACGATTCTCTGCCGCAATAGGTGCTCGTTCTTCGTTTAATTTAGCAATTTCTTTTTGAGCATCACCGATATCTTTTTGTAATCTACTACGCTCACCTGCTTGTTGTCTACGAATCTGTACAGCACGTTCAGCACTATTCTCACTATCACCGCGACTTAATCGTTGGTCAACTTGATTGTCCATTTGAGTTAATGCTTTACGGGCTAACTCAATATTATCTCGTTGTGTTTTTATCTTCTCATCATACAATGATAACTTAGCCTGGCTATCACCGGTATTTAAACCGTGTTCCATATGCGCTTTACTTAGGAAGCCAAAGATACCCATGCTAGTGAGTAATGCTAATGCAATAACAGCAGGTACAAGGTATAGTTTAAGTAGGAAGCCACAACGACTCCAGTACTTGCGTAACCAAACAGTTGTAGTGATCTTTCCTATTTCTAGGATACCACCCATAATAATAACAGGAATAACCGCACCTGCAAAGATAGCGGTTAAGCCAATTATACTATACCAGGCAGCTACTGAACTTAATGATAGTGCTACTAATAATGTGAGATTTGAGAATGATAAAAATTTAAGGCGCATCTAATATTTAGTCTATACTAACGTCAAATAAGTGACTATAATAACTAAGAAATTCAGCTACAGGTAAAACTAGCTTTTGAGGAATACCAGGACCGTGAGTAACGTGATATGTAACTAAATAATCACCACGATCCTCATCAGTCTTTTTTACCTGTATTACTTCAATCCTGTTGCCATCTTCAAATACATAAGATTGACCTACTAAAGTATATGCGTTCATTTTGTATTATGATATACATCAAACTGTGCCCACTGACCACGCCAGTTGTCATGTTCACTATCCATACCATTATCATCAAGTTCATCACCGTCATACACTAAACGTGTAACTACACTTGTACCTTGAATATCCCAGTTAAGGACTTTAAGTTTGCGAGGATCAAACTCTTGACCTTCTTCAATCTCAATAGTAGTTTGTATACAACTACCTTTACCACCTTGTGTCCACATCAACCAATAACCCTTACCTAGATGTTCTGGATATAGTTCTTCTAGTTCTTCTGTGGCTTCCCAACGACTATCTTCTTCTCCGTGTGCTTCAGCAATAAATGATTCTAAATCACCTTCATAAATCTCTTCACCTTCACTATTAGTAATGGTCATGTGAGTATCATCTTGGTCAAAGCCCCAGAATGAATGTTTGCCCTGATACTCATAATAAGGCAAATCAAATTGTGCCGCTTTGGGAGTTTTGTTCTCATCATAATCGTAGCTTTCATTAAGAGCATCACTCAAATCATCTTCGTGGTCTTCATCACTCCAATAATCGTATTGTGCTTTCTTAATCTTATGTACACCAATTTCACGTGTACGACCCCAAATACGAATGGTGTATTCACCGGCTGGATAGTTAGGTAACACATCTGGTTCTGCCACAAGTGTCTCAAATTCTTGTTTAAGTTCTTCTAATGCTGCCTCTAGTTCGGTCGCATCAATGGGTTCGTCATCTTCTTCATCATCTACTGCTTCTTTAGCCCATCGTGCAGAACGTTCATCAGATTCTTTTTTATCTTTGATACCTGCTTCTGTTAATTCAGTATCACTTTCACACATTGGACAAATTTTTCTAGGGTCATCAATTTCAGTACCCTCTTTATCTACCCAAGACCACTCGGCATCATAGCTTTGACCTACCCACTTGCACTTAGTACATTTGTGCGTAGGCTCTGGTGGAGGAGGGTCACTATGCCAACTGTCTTCATCACCTAGTTCATATGTAACTTCATACCCGCCTTTACGGTCAGTCCAACAGTCATCATATTGAAATTCCCATTCAATCTCAACGTCATTTTCATTGGCATCGTCAAGCACTTCTTCGTAGTCAATTTCACCTGCCTCGAGGTCTGCGAGTTTTTGTTTAATTTCATCCTCATCTAAATCAGGATAGATTTCACTTAATAGTGCTTCATCAATTTCAATAGCATATTGTCTATCGTGCTGATGCCATTCATGTTTTACAACTGTTACCATATTATTCTCCTATTGAGTTATTCTATCATTTATCGTCACGGAAACGAACAAATCTGGGGAAACGCAAACTATACGTTCCGTCTTGATTTTGGGTAATCACATCACACAAGACTTCAGCAGTACGACCAATGACCAAATTACGGTTAGTGTAATAGTCATCTCTATCAGTATCACTAAAGCCACTACCCACATTGACTGTAATTTCTTTCCCGTCGTCAACTCCATGACAAACCAATGCTCCAAGTCTTCCCAAGTTTCTACCAGTACCTTCTTCAACACCTACGACCTCCAAGTCTACGGTTAATGTTGGCTTCCATTTCATCCAATCAGTGCTACGCTTACAGATATATGGAGCTTCTAATTCTTTAATCATAATGCCTTCAAACCCTGCATTGACATTATCCTTAGCATAGCGTTCAAGTTGATCCTTACCTGCGGCTGTATCTAAGTCAACCATGATGTGAGGCAACAACTCTACGTTAGGCATAGTGTCAACTACGTGCCGAATATGTTCAAGTATAGCAATACGTTTACGTAGTTGAGCATTCCAATGTCCTTCACGGAAATCACTTAATGGAATAATATCAAAGATATTGAACACACTGTCATCTGCTTGTACATCAGTCTTACGGCGTGCTTGTCGCATCAGTTCTTGGAATGTATTACCAATCACTTCTCCATCTAATACAAACCCGTTAATCAATGCGTTCTGATGTCCTCTGGCAATCTTAACAAAGTTGTCGCTAATCTGTTTTTCAATGTGACCAAAGTTATCAAACACTTTGCCATTACGGCTGTAGCAAACTGTAGTTATACCTTCGCTTGCACCCGGGATAACCATCATCAATACACGAACACCATCAAGCTTAGGTTCTAGGCGTTTAGTACCTTTCATCTCAGGACGACCTTCGCTATTAGTAGCAAGTTGACAACCAAAGATTGGAATTTCGTATTGTGTTTTCTTACAGATTTTATTGATTGTTTTATCTGAAATGCCTGCACGTAAATCTCTACGAATAACAGGAGCACAGAATGTATTCCATTCTATACTATCAAAACGTTCACTCATTTCATTGATAGCATCTAGTGCGGCATTACCTGACAAATCACGTTGTGATAACATAGTCAGTAATGTATTAAACTCACTCCAAGGATTTTCAGCATCAACGATACCTACTGTATCAGACACTTTTCGTACACCGAATGTCACATAAGGATTGTAACAAGCTTTGGTCAAACCCAGAAAAATCTGAGCATTAGTGCTACCTAGGACACTTGCCTCAAGCGCCTGTAAAATGATATCTTCCTTGTGCAGGCGGCTATCTGATTCATTTAATTTATTAATCCAACTTGCTGACATATATTATCCTGAGAATGGCCACGCTGTTGTTGCTACAAAAGGTGGACGGGGTTTAAGTTCTATTGTTTCAATACTTACATTATACACATCTTCGTCAACTTTGTCAACTATATATGGACCCAAAATAGTTATACTTTCATAGTCAACTTCCCATTTATGTTCACTATCATATAGCCATCCTGCTCCACCATCTTCCCATGCTTGTTCAATTTCGGCTTTTTCTTCATCAGTAAAGCTATCATCAAACTCAAACCAACAAGCACAAAGGTCATCAAGTTCACATCCCCACCCAATTTCAGAATCTACAATATGTTCTCTATCATCACTAAAAGGTAACTCAGATTCATCTTCTACGAATCCTTGACCCCAACGATATGTTTCGGTTACACTCCAACTGCGGATATTACCTTGTTCATCTTTACTATAAACATCATAGTATGCCTCAATAGATTTTTTATCTTGTGGTTTGATGCGATATAAGATAGCCATTATTTTGCCTTACGATTATTACATTCTTCATATGCCTGATCAGGCACTTGTTCATATGTGTCTAGTTTGGAACACTGATACTCTAGTACAACATAATCAGGATCGTCGGTACCCTCTCGTACAAACCAAATCATTCCTACGATTACTAGCATTGTTATAATTGTTGTTTTAATAGTGTCCATGATGTTACCCTTACGGGGTATTTAGTTACCAACTGCTATTGTAAAATACTTTTAATCCCAGGAACACTTCTGCCTTAGCGTTGTTTACAAATTCAAGGTCTTGTTCATAGTAATGATTGTCTGCAGGATTACCAAAGAAGAAACCTTCTGTATCCGGAAGTTGACCGTGACGAATAGCACGTTCAAGGTTATCCAAGTCATCCCATGTTAGTTCAAGTTCAATGCCGTTGAATATAGGCCAACCAACACTTTGTCTTGGACGCCCTTTACTAATCCATAGTTGTTCCATCCAACCATGCAAGTTAGGATGCTTACGCCAGTACGCAAGTTCATGTGGCTTAGTAACTGTTTCACTTTCAAAATCATTTGTTGTTCCATCAAACTCTGCGGTTTCGTAGAATTCATTGTATTGCCCTCTTTTTTTAGCAACATAAGCATACATATCTAGTCCCATAATATCCTCCACCTTTTTACGTTTATATTTCACTTAGATTGTTCAACAGTTACCTGTTTAACTTTTTCTACACCGTTGTCAGCCATTTTAGCAATGCCGCTAAAGCCTACTGTTGAAACAACGATGCCAAGAACAAAGCCTACTAATAATTTTGTCATAATTAAATCTCCGGAAATTCCATTTTTTGCCAATCTTCAGCATACTCTGTTTCTAAAACAGTTGCCGCATCTGTATAGCCATAATTGACTAATGTTTGAATACAATTTTGAATAATTAAACTAGCAAAAGTATCAGGGTCAAAGTCCTGTGTATAGGTAAAACGATTACCTTCACTATCAACTTCAACATAACCACCTGCTTGCTTGAATAGAATTTCAATATCTTTATTCATCACTCATCTCCTCAACTCCAAAATGGATTAATAAATCTCTACCTAACAACGGACCATGTTCCCACACACTACGGGCATAACGGTCACACTCACGTACAATCAGTTCTGCGAACTTTTCACTATCAAACCGATCTACCATGTAACTATTAAAAGCATTAGTACCACGTTGTTCACGGAAGATACATTGCGATTTTAATTTCTGAATCAATTCTGTGTTCATAATACCTTTACACGATTAAGTTGTGTACTGTTATCTCTATGTGCTTTGACAGTACCTGCAATGTTTAACACTTTACCAATGTCCAATGCTTCTTTATAAGCAAAAAACACTACTTGGTCATCAGTAGTAATACCGGTAACATAGTTAGTATTCCATTTCATTGAAAATACTGATTTCAATACTTCAATAGAAGCATTCACCTTGTCATTAGCTTTACCAATAAAACCACCTGTAGCAAAGTTGATACGTTGGTCTGCTGTTTGACGTACAACACCACGCTCATAACATGAGGGCAAACTAGCAATTACAGCAACATCATAGTTACCAGTAATAACCTCTCTGTTAGCAATCAGCATTGCGGTGTTATCAAAGTCACTTAGTTGTTTGCCTTGCAAGATTTTGAAAGTCAATGCTTGATAAAACGCACGAACCTTCTTACCCTGTTCACGATCCTCGTCGGTGATACCTGATAGGTTTGCCAACAATTGTTCAACAATCATACGATTGGATAACTTTGTTGTAGCTGGATCTGATTCGGATACTACACTCAACTTAATGTAACTTCCGTTAATACGTTGAGCCGAACATGCCGCACTCCATACATCATCGGCATTGTAGTTAATTGTAACTTTTTGTGTTCTAGTTTTAGCACGATATGGAGTAACATCGTCCTCGTGACCCATACGTTGAATTTGACGGCTAGTCATATTTGATACGTTAGTAAATCCGGGCATAATCTTCTCCTTAAACTTCAGTTTCGTATTCGTAAAACTTAACAGATGGATCCAACTGCTTCAGTTGTTTAGCGGCAGTCATCAATTCTTTGTAGCGACGGTTAACTTCTGCACGGGGCAGTTCTCCATCACAAGTCAAATTCTCTGGGCTGAGAGCAGAATCAATTTGATCTGCCAAACGTTGACGACCAGCTTGAGTAGCAATTTCGTATTGCTCACCTTTAAAGATTGAGTTCCAGTGATTCTTCTGGTCAATGTATTTTTGCAATGCTTTCATGTTTAACTCCGTTGTTTAACTGTTTAAGATTCTATTATAAGCCCAAATCCATTTATTGTCAAATTTAAGCGGCTAATCTTTGTTGTGTTTTAGCAACATTATCCTGTACTAATTGCTCAAACCCTGCCTTGGAAACTGGATAACCCTGTTCTTTCAGCATTTTTTTGATATGGGGTTGAATGAAACCTTTAGAACCGACGATTTCAAGCGGAGCCTCACCCTTTTCTAAACGGCTAAAGTATTCCTCAACTGTAAAGTTCTTTGTAAGGAATGTAAGGAAACTAGCTTTAGTTCCACGAACATATTTGAATCGGGCTACAAACTTTGTAGTACCATCAACTGGGTTTGTGTAGTCAACGTACTCAGTACCGTAGAAATTGCCTTTGATGAATGTAGTCATTTCGTTTCCTTTATCTAACTGTCTAAGATTCTATTGTAGCAGAAGATCCATTTATTGTCAAATTTTGGGTATAAAAAAGCCCCATTTAATGGGGTAAATTTTTGAATACTAACGCACTACATTTTTATCTGAGGCGTCACCTCCACCAAATTTACTTTCCCAATCTTTGTCCATAATAATATTATATCCCTTTTTATTTTTTAGCCAATTAATAAAATCTTTTTCCATTTTACCTATTTTACCTACATTATTCGGAACTCTTATTAAATTATTTGGTAATAAGATTCTGGATTTAGCATGATGACCTACAATATTATTAAACTCTATACCTTTATGCCAAATTGGATCTAGATATTCAATAGCAAATTTTGATGCTACATCCAATGGCGCAAATTTATATCCACAACTTGTTAAGATTGGTCTAAAAAGTGCAGTAAGCTGTACGTCCTCATTCCAATTATGAATCCACAAATTATCTTTTTTTGTTGAATCATTTTTTAATTTTAATGGTTCGGGTATAGTATGAGTTATGCCATTTACATTACATGCTTCTAAGAATCTTTTACTTCTTAACGAAAATCCACCATTTTGTACCACAAATGTATTAGGTTTATCAAGCCAATGAAATTGTAAAAATAGATGTTCAATTGACGAAGCATCATTATTAAATTGAAATCCACAATGTGTTGGCGGCCCAATATAATCATATTGATAAAATTCTTCAACAAATTTATTTCCATTTAACACCCAACTGTCGTCCTGTACTACTAAACAATAATCTGTTTCAATAAACGCATATAGAGAATGCATCATAAAAAGTGTATATTGTTTGTAATTTAGATTGAATATACGTTTCCATTCAATGTCGTTTGGTAGGTCTTCTGGTTTTTTAATTGACAGAAGTAGTCCTCTACTACCGGGTAACTCCTTCATACTTTTAACTATGGAAGGTATAGCGGCAGAACCATCATTGTGTCCAAACACTGATACAATGGTTAACTGATTATGTAACATTAATATTTTTATTAGTGATTTAGGCGGGGATGACGGTATTAAATTCGCTAGCCCAATTAGGATCTACTGTAATAGTATATCCCTTTTTAGTAGACATCCAATGGATTAATTCTTTTTCTAATTCAGTTGAATTTTCCATCTGACTGATATTGTTTGGTACCATAACTCGATTATTGTCTAGTAGAATTCTAGATTTAGCATGATGACCTACTATTTCGTCAAAGTTTATTCCAGTATGTAATATAGGATCTAGATATTCAATAGCAAATCTTGTTGCTACCTCCAATGGTGCAAATTTATAACCATGACTAATTAATTGATGTTTAATCAACCCTGTAAGATGTACATCTTCATTCCAAATATGACTCCATAACAGTTCCTCTTTAATATTATTAATATTTGTTAATTTTACTGGATCGGGAGAAGTATGAGTAATACCATGAACATTACATGCTTCTAAAAATTTTTTACTTCTTAATGAAAATCCACCATTTTGTACTACTTCTATATTTGAATAATGAATCCATTGATATTTTAAATATAAAGCTTCTATTAGCGTATTTTCTTTATTAAATTGAAATCCACAATGTGTCGGTGGACCAACGTAATCATATTGATAGAATTCTTTAGTTAACATTTTACCGTTTAATACCCAACTATCTTCTTGTACTACTAAACAATAATCTGTTTCAATAAACGCATATAAAGAATGCATCATAAAAACTGAGTATTGTTTATAAGTTAAATTACCAATTTTTTTCCACTCAACTGAAGTTGGTAAATTTTGTGGTTTTACCGGAGACAGAAGTAGTCCTTTACTACCGGGTAATTCCTGCATACTTTTAACTATAGAAGGTATGGCAGCGGAACCATCGTTGTGTCCAAATACGGACACAATGGTCAATTTATTGTGTTTCATTATTTTTTATTAGTGGCTTGATTTACAAAGCTGTACATCTTTTCCGCAGTTTCTAAAACTTTGTCAACTCCGGGAAATTCTGGCATACCTACTTTAGTTACAAGTTTACCATCTTTATCTTTTTCTTGAGAAACTTCCCAACCTTGCCATTTGTATGAAAACTCTTGGCCAACAAGGTCTTGTGCTTGTCTAAGAATTTCAGTACGAATCTCGTAACCGTTTTTATTGAATTTAACTTCTGGTACTTTTGGTGTGTAGTCTGACATTTTGTTTCCTTACTGTATAAATGTTCAGATAGTATATAGCATTTTTTTAGGTTGTTCAAATCTTTCGGGGAAATTCAATCTTTCCCATTCTTCATCTGAAACCGGCCACCAATTAGTAACTATCATGGCATTTTACTTGCTTTATATTTTTTAATATCGCTGATTGCCTCTAAGAGGCTTTGAAATAGTTGTTTAAGTGTGTTCATAGAAATCTCCAATTTGATTGTTTGCGATGGAACTCATAGGTCAATCGCTCAATGTCGCCTATATCTTGTGGATTTCGGCCGACTATATATTTTTCTAACTCAGTGCCATAGGTATCTGTAGAGAAACCTAGGAACACTAATAGCATTCCTAGAATTTTCTTCATATTACTTTTTAGCTTTCTTTGTATTAAAAGCAGGGACCATTGTTTTAAACTGATCACCCATTTCTGTGTAGAAATCTTTGCTTGTGAAAATCATACCCAAAGCCATCATAGATTGCATTCCTGCATCTGCGGCTGATTTAGTGTATTTTGCTTGTGCATCAACGAATGAATTCATTGCTGTTTTGATGCCTTCGTGTTGAACTGTTTGTTCTACGAATTTCTTTTTAAAGTCTGAAACGCCGTCAATAAAGGCGTAAGTTGCTGTGTTAAACATTTTATATCTCCTATGTGTGTGTTTAAAAGTTAGGTTTTTATGAAGAACCCGTAACTTCATATATATTTATGCCGGTTGATAGATTTCTCTATATTTTGACATAGCCATTTCTCTGGCCAGAAACAATCTCAACTGAACATAATCAGTTAAGTCCTCATTGATATCTAAAGAGGTTTCAATCTTTAGTATAATACGACGGGAATTAACTAATATGTCCTCATCATCAACTAGAACCTTATTAGGATCAAGACCCCAGGTTCTAATTGCTATGAGTCGGTATGGATTACTTCTTAGAAGTTTCGGCTTTTTTATCGTCAGCTTTTGCTGGTGCTGGACTAGCAGTTTTGGCATCACTTTTAGTGTCTGCCTTGGGAGCGTCCTTTTTCTTAGCCAATTTCATTTCTTCTTTTGGCGCCTCTGCTTTAGCTGGTGCAGCCGGTGCTGTAGCAGCCGGAGCAGGTGTTGCTGGAGCTTTTGCTGGTTCAGCTGCCATTGCTGTAGCTACTGATAACGTTGTGATTAGGGCGATTGCTAATGTTTTCATTTTAAGTTTCCTTTAAGTTAATGAAGTAGATTTTATAGTCTACATATATATAACGCGGTAGCCAACTGTTTCGTTGACATAAATACATTATGTTATATATATCTTATCAGGGAATCTTTGATGGAAAAAACTATGAAGATGCCAATACTCCCGACCAAATAGGCAGATCATTTAATAATGGTTTCTCTTGTATGGTTGATGTTTGGAGGATAGATAGCATCCTTTGTGTAGGGCCAGAACAAGCACCTATCCCAGTTACTGACAAATATCTACAGGGTAATCGTTTTTGGATTAAATGCGGTAATCAGGAAACATATGATTGGTTTACTACACAATCATTAAGACAATATCCAAACTACTTCTATCAACCTAATAGTATGGTCAATGCACTAACTAGTAGTAATAAGTTATGGACACCAGGAACTGTTCCAGTTAATGATACTAGTATTATTGTTTTACCTGAACTTAAAGATCGCGGATTACTCAGTACAGTACATTTAAGATGCTACGGAGTGTGTAGTACCTATTTAAACTTCATTAAACGTATGCGTAATGAAGGTGAGTGGTATTAACCACCCCTTCCCGTTCTACGCACAACACTTGAACCGCCAAAACCTTTACTAGGCTTTGGAGCTTTTTGTTCAGACTTTTTACCTGTTAACATTGGTGTGTTTTTCTTTTTAGCTTCGTTAGCTAAATTAATAAATGGATTTGGGTTTTTCTTTTCTGTCATTTTTTTACCTTTATGCTATCTAAATATTCATTTACATTTCCATACAGACTAATCATCATAGCAATTTTACTGTCATAAAATCGGATGTAGGGAAAACTTCTTTTTTCAAGTTTATTTACCCCCATATAATATGGGCACTTAATTTTTTTATTGAGTTCTAGTATGTAAGCATGATATTGAGTTTCGGGCTGTATTTTGAGTTCATACTGATAGAATTCTATTTCTGCTGTTCTAAATGCTAGATCACCCACATCAGTTAAACGCAAGCCATCTTGGCGCCCAGTCATCCACCACTTGAATAGTAGCTTATCTACTGAGATGTTTTTTTCTTGGAGTAATGAATCAGGAAGTTGAGCCAATACAACTTCTGTTATAGTTTCTTTAAGTGTCTTACGCTTATTCATCTGGGTAGACAACTCTACCGGAGTTCATAAACACAACTGTAAACTTATCTGTTTTGAATTGTACATTCAATTTACGACATAAATTACGTGCATGTCCTGGGTTACTGAAGCTAGTTTTTTTATACTTAGGTGTAGCTTCGTTATCTAAGTAGTGTTGGCTTTTTAAATTGATAGGTTGACCGTCATAAAATACAGCCCAGATACCCGCGGCTTCTACAATTTGATCACATTTGTATGTTACTTTGTCTACTAATTCAAGCAATATTTTAGGTTGTGTTCTACTCATTAAAATCTACCACCGTTCATCTCTACTTGAAATACTGGTTCTACTTTGTTTGTATTTTGTAAAAGTTCATAGTTATCTACAAGTAATTTAGTTAACTCATCACGCAATCCGCGGGCCTCACTTATGGGAATAACCACATCTCGTCCCTGTTTGCCTTCTATCAGGGTAATTTTATCCACGAATCGCTTAATATGTATCATTAGTTATTTATCATGCTTTTTGCTTCATCTTCTGTTTTATACGGACCATAATATGGATACCGCTCAATAAAGATGTATTTAGGACAAAAAACTGTTGTTTTTTCACTTCCCTGTTGTATTACAAACCAGCCTGCGGCATGATAACACTTGCTTTTAGTTCCTGTTGTAAATAAATGTAATTTACGTTTGATATCTAACATGCTATTAAACACTTTTCCTGTTGTAGGATACACCTTGAAGGGTAGGTCATGTTTAGTTTTATCTGCTTTTTGAACAGATTCAAATTCAATATTTGTTTTACGTTTGATAGCCGTAGTGTTTTTATAATGACTTTTATTGCCATTCAATTTAACTTCAAAGCCGGATCCATCAGCTAATACGTTACCAACTTTTTCTTTACCATCTGTAACAATCCAGAATTGATTTTTAACTACAGGTTTAGCAATTAGTGTTTTTGTCATTTTTTATTCCTCTGTGTAAGTGTAACATTATTAAATGTATTTGTCAACCTTTGTACCTAAACTATATAGATATTGGTACTCCTGGTATTCTCGGGTAAGTTTCAACGATTCATATCGTTTTACTTCTTGTATGTTTTCTAAAAATAACCTATGTTGATCCAAACGTTTGTCTGATTGTATACTTAATATTTTATCTTTTTCCCTATTGTCATCCCTTTTAATATCATTTTTCTTTGTAGCTTCTATGATATCTTTTAGCATATTATACCGTAAGGTATAATTAAGTAAGGGAGTGGGTGCGGATATGTTGCTCATGTGAATAACCTTATATCTTTGTGTTTAACAATTAAAACGTTATATACTACATCCTTATATTTGATAGGTAAATCTAAATGTACACTAATTCTTGGACCTTCAATCTCATTGATTAGTGTATCATTACCCACCGTACCGACAAAGGGAATCTTATTCCATTTACCTATAACACGGTCACCGATACTATATTTACCCGAGTATCGGTTAGCTTTGAAATATTCTGCTAAACTTGCCATTATAACATAAACTGTTTTAGTATATCACGGGCAATAGACAAATCCTCTACTATTGGTTCATCTAGCATTTTACGATATTCTATAATGATTTCCATAGCATATGATTGATCCTCATCATCCAATGAGTTCCACCACTTATGTAATTCATCTGGTGTTTTGTTTAAAATGTATTGTAGGTTATTGTAATCTCTATTCATTTCATTCTCCTAGTTTTTCCCAAGTTTCAACTCCGAAATGTTGTTTAATCCGTTCACCAATTATGCTTTTGCCGTTAACATTGGAATGGTCAGCAACTTCAACACATTCCTGCACAATCAACTCGGCGAACTTTTCTACATTGTCAACATTCATCCATTTACCGCTTACATCGGTTCCTACCTGTTTAATCAATTCTCTGATTCGTTCACTCATACTAAACTCCCTGTATATGGTGAATTTAACCATGCCGCATAAGAATCCGCTTGTGAACTAAGTTTTACCAAATCATATCGGCCGCAGAATTTCATAAAATGAATTCCTACGTGAGGCGTAGTCTCAACTCGTACACTTTCACGGATACGTTGATCCACAGCATCTTTGATTTCTTGAGGTTGTGCTGTTAAATCTATCAAGCCTCGATTTCTTTCAAAAGCGTCCCTAACTCTTACTTCATTACCCTCATGGTCGGTCCATCGGCTAAGCATGAAATTGTTATGGTTGTAGCCCATTTTATGACGATCTTGAAACGCTTCAAGAATGCCAACTTTATTCTTAGTGCCTTTTTCTCTAGCTCCGGGATAGGCCGCAAAAATATTATCGCCCGGATCCCCCCTGCAAATTTTGCGAAATAAAATATACTCAGGATCTTCTAATAGTTTGGGTTCTTTAGTTTTCTTATCAAGAACTGGCTTACCATTTTCTTTAAAATATCCTTCAAGTGTAATTAACTCGTTAGTTACCCCATTATAAATTTTAACATTTGGCGCCACTAATTGTTGAAAATCGCTATCTGTGGAAATTATCCAGTGTGAATCTGCTGGATGCATGTGAATCCAGCGGGCAATCATATCGTCCGCTTCAGCCCGTTCGTGTCTTAATACAGTTACATTGGTCTTCTCTGAAATATATTGGGTAAATTTTGAGTATGTTTCCCAAAACATTTTTGACTCTTCGGCCTCTGTTTCAGTAATAGACATAGCATCAACTACACGATTCTTTTTATAAGGAGCATATGTATCTTTGCGGAAGCTCCTACCTTCTAAACAGAAAACGCAGTGGTCAATGCCAAAACGTTTTACAGCTTGATTGACACTTGCTAATGTCAGATGTAAGGCCATGCCTATCTTCTCCTCTGTTGTGCTATTGCGTGAAGCAACATGCCGTGCCCTGAAGAAAGTATTTGCGGTATCGATTAGTGCGTATTTGGAGCTCATGTATAGTCTGCGTCATTTAATTGTTGTTGATAAAAAATTTTAGCATCAGATTCATTATCAAATGATTCTAATACATCCATTCCACCTAGAGGATGAGGGAACCATACTAACCATTGACCTTCGTCATTTTGGGTACAGTAAAGTTCAACTTTTTCGTTCATAATTGAAGTATAACACAACTTACTTTTATTGTCAATATCAGGAGTAAACAAATAAACTGCTATCTAATTTAGTGTCAGTTTTTTTAGTGTCAGTTTTTTTAGTTTTGAGTTTTTTAGTAACTTTTGGTACAACTACAGGTGGACTGTAGTTCATAATTAAAATCTCTGTACCTTTACTCTTTTCTTTGTAATTGTCATTGTTACCACTGCGAGTAGCCGCACTACGGTAAACACCCTGACGATGCCATGTAAACTTGTTTTCAGGATAAAACTCTTTAAGTTCATCAAAGTCATAATAGCTTAGAGCAAACTTACCCTTAATATTAGCTAAAACATCAGCTAGTTCTTGATGTTTCTCTCTGGGAAAGTCTTTGCTATAGTAGAATTCCATTTTATAGTAGGGAGGATCTACATAAAAGAATGTATCTTTGCTATCATGCTTTTTTATGAGATCAATACAATCCATTTGTTCAACTGATGTAATCTGTTGTAGTCTATCAACTAAAACATCTTTACCAAGTTTCTTTTTAAGGGTATCATACTTGCTAGGATATTTTCCACCTGCTTTTGTTTCTGTAAAATAAGGAACATTAGTAGTGCTTAGTGGTGTACCAGCAAAAACTTGTGTTTGTAAATATAAGTATTTTACAGCTAAATCAATATCTCCTAATGTTACCTTAGTCCAGTCAAGTGTCCCGAATAGTTCTTGTTGATATTGTTTATACAAATTGATATCACTTTTTGTAGTAGCATTCATTTTAGCCAATAGACCTGTAGGATCTGTTCTAAAACATTCATATACGTTAGCCAGTAATGGATTAAAGTCATTATAAATTCTAGTAGTAGCTTGTTCTACTTTTTTGCTTTTTACACTAACCCAACCTGCACCGCCGAACACTTCTACAAATTTATCAAATTTGTTCGGGAACAATGGGTCTAACCAACCTACGTGATGTGCTTTACCGCCTATATATGGAAACATACTTTTATTATACCTTTATGTAGTTTATTTATATTTAGAAAATATGTGTCCAGATTAATATTCATTGCCAATGAAAACATTAAAGCAGGGACTCTTTCCACCTTGGCAAATGTTTTTCCAGTGAACAGAAAATCTTACAACGTCTTTGCCATTACTATTAAAACACCGAATACTTTTTCCTGATGCTACTACTTTGACAACTGTATTTTCTTTATCAAAATCCATAAACTCTACTGCTTGAGTGGATGTATTAAAGTTTCGAACAACACAATACAACATATCGGGCACTTGTTTATTTAATAGGCTTTGTACTAGAATGTTTACTTTATCCAAATGATTATTACATTCTTTAGCAACGTACTCAGCATATTTTTCTTGACCGGGTGCTGTAATATCAGCAATTTTATCTAACACTTTTGGATTAGTGTCACGTAAAATTCGCAAGTCGGCATGATAAGCATTGTCTCTTTTATATGTCTTTCCAGTCAATGATTCAATCAAATCAAAACGTTGTTTTTTATAACCAAACTGTTTATCATATTCAATATATGATAAAATTGATGGGTCAATTCTTTTTTGAAAAAGTTTAGCACTAAGATTTTTAGCGGTGCCTCTACCTTCTTCTAAACTGAATTTCAATTCAATTGGAACAATAGATGATGTAAGTTCTATTCTAACATCACCTACATTTCCATAATCAGCACCACCAATCCAAATAGCTTTTACCATTTGCTCATTGGGAAAACGTGTTACTATTTGAGATTTAATTTTATCGGCAATGGCAGTAATGTGAGTAGATGTAGTACCACCATTGAGTGCCACAGCAACTTCTTTTTCTGCAGGCTCAGCCCATTCACGGTCGTTTTTCATAATAATTTTTTTATTCAAAGTAAACACTAAAACGTACAGCATGCCTTTTTAAGGTATACAAACGCATTGTATCATATCGTGGTCCACGATAACGGATTCTCAATTTCTTATCTACTAGTTTAGCGATAAGTTTATAATGAACCCGTGCTTTTTCTAATTCCGATATCGGAAGATTACTAATAATAGCTACAGTCATGTTGGCACCCTTCAATTGAATGAAAATGTATTATAGCACAAGTTCCATTTAATGTCAAATTATTCAAAATCGTAGGAGTATTCACCGTTTATAGGACCATTTATTTGTACTTTTCCGACACCAAATTCTTTGCTCAATCTGTGAAAAATACTACGGGCAGTATTTTCAGAACATTCAGCAAACAATGTACCAGTATCAGAGAAAAATCCTGCGTGTTCGTTGTCATTTAACAACGGACGGACCAAGTAAGACACATTGCTTTCAAATTCTTGATGAGACATTTTAACCTCTTTATTAGCTTTAATACTATGTATTATACACTCGGTTGGCTTTATTGTCAAATTTTTGGGTTGTTGTAAAAATACAACAACCCATTGATTTTGTTAAGTAATATCTTCTAAATATTTATCCGGAAAATTCTTAATTCCATCAACGATAGTTTTTATGTTATATCGTGTGATAGGTAAAAATACCTTCTTAACTCGTTTAACTTTAAGTGGATGACTTATGATCCTATCCTCAACAATATCACGTACATATTCAGTCGTAATTTGTGTATGTTTTGGATCAACGTATTCACTTGGTTTACGATTAGATTGCGGGTTTTCCAAGAAAGGAAATAATTGTCGCATAACATAATTCTCGCAATTTCTAACATGTTCGTCATAACCATTAATTGCGACATACATATGATAGATCGCAGGGTTGTTATTTCCCTTATCATATGAAATGATCCTATTTTTTGCGCTTTTAGTAATACCGGGTTTAACTTTTCCGTACGCCTCAGCAATGTAAAGCATCATATTCATTTGAATTTATCCTTTTGAGCAATGTCTAAATGATTGAACATTTGTGTTTTGTTTTCACGGTACCGTGTAGTCAAACTTTGAGGAACATAAGGATATGTTCCACCCGCTTTTTCATACAATTGCATTAATAGTACTAATGATGCATCTTTGGGGCATCCTGCAGGCTTATCACTAAATGCTTTAATATAATATTTAGGGTATAGTTGTTGTGTTAGATTTTTAAACTCAGCCCAACCACCGGCTACTTCTTTAACAAGTGAATTTAAGTCTCGCATAAATTCTTTGAATTCAGGTGTATCAAAGTCAGCACCCTCTTTAAGAAGTTTCTTACGCAATTCTTGAAATGGTAACATTTCAATTGAATCAAGTGGCTCTTGTGGCCAATATTGTTTATGATTCTCGCCGAGGAAGTGAATATCTTCTACATCTAATTTTCTAATAAGATTACAATGAATCAATGCACCTGGCTTAAAACGATCAAGGCTCTCAGGATGTACCGGAATCAAATTATATTTTTCAAGTGCTGATTGTCGTCTATCGGCAATGATATATTTTTCTTGTTTACTATTGTCTAACCGACTACCAAACACATGAATCTTGTGTGTGTCAAAGGGCATGATTGGAAGTCTATCTTCGCCATTAATACCCAAAAAGTGTTCACGTGCAAAACTGAAATCATTTGTTTCTACAACTTGACAATTTACTGAGACATTCATCCAATCATTTTTGTCAATATCTTCGAACAAACCTAACATTGCACGAATAGCAATAGCTAATACTGTATGTTGGCCGTCTGTAATATAGTATGTATTTGATCCAGGTAAACGAATTACATTAACCGTAGCAGGCCTGCGTGAATCCCATGTTGTTACAATTCTGAACAAATGATCCCAGTCAATCTTTCGTTGAACGGCTAAAGCAGTAAAAAGATATAGAATCGGGATTGATTCTAATTTGGGTATTTGATTGTATCGTTGAGGCTTACCCTTGCTCTCATTTTTATAATCTTCAGTTTTTAGAAAATCTTTAAGCGTTTTAAAAAAATCGCTGTTCTTAAAGTCTTTAACTAGATTAGTAATACTGTTTTGTTCTACATAACCGGGGGTTTGATCTAATTCATTGTTTGGTAAATCTTTTTTAGTTACTGACTTTGAATTTGGTACCCATTTGAATTTGAAGGTACCTGCTGTTTTAGAGTTTGACATATGTTTCCTTTGTAAAAATGTCTGTGTGAAGAATATTATTCAACTCACAAGAGCAAGTATACTATAGAAACCGATAAATGTCAACTATATTTGTGTTATTTGGATAAATTAACTTACTTCTGTTCGACCGTTACCTAAATCCTTAGTACGAATTACCCTTGAATCACGGTTGTCGGGATCAGCAATTTGTTGGTCATATAGCTCTAAAGCAATATTTCTGCAGGTGTACTGAAACCATCTTTCTACTATAAGTTGGTCAGTATCATCATCACGTTGTTTGTAACCTGCTTTAATTAAGTTCAAAACAAATTTGTCATTCCAATCCAACTCAAACGCACCGTCATTTATATTTTCAGGATTCAATTCTACTTTGATAATAGCAACGTATGGTTCACTAGCTGCCGTAGCTTTTTCTTTTTCTGTAAGTTCAGGTGTCAGGGGTTTCTGTTGTTTAGGCTTAGGCTCTTTCTTAACAACAGGTTCAATCTCTTGTTTTTTAAATAGGTTTTTTATTTTGTCAAACATTTGTATCTTTCGTATAGTTTAAAGCTGGCAAGATTCTTTGCCTTTGATTCACACATTATATCAAAGTTATCTAAGAATGTCAATGCCCAATCGTTTACCGCTTCGTTCCAATAATAATCACTATGTGCCCGAAGCTTCTGTTTACTATGTCCGGCTTCTATCAACGCACCATGAGCGGGTAACTGTGATCCGGGATGTCCAACAAGTACGTCCTCACGGCTGACGGAGTAATGGCAAGTAGGGCGCAAACCACGCCAACTATCCCTAACCATTTTAACCCGATCATCAGTCGGTTGAATATATTCTCCAGTTTTAATCCAGTGGTGATGGATGTCCATGACCGTAGGTACGAGGTCAGATAATGATAAGCAGTCTGTAAGATCATGTGTGTATTCTTCATTTTCTAATGTAAGTGTGTTTCGTGCCTCGGGGCTAAGTCTACCATAAACATCTCTGATACCCTGAGGACCTTTTCTACCAGAGATGTGAACATTGATTTTGATATCCTGAAACTTCTGCCCATAACCCATCATGCGGGCCATGTCACAATGATATTCAAATTCTTCTATACTCTTATTTACTACTTCTTCACGGTCACTTGCTAAAACTACAAATTGGTCAGGATGAAAACTAAGACGAACATCGTTAGCCCTAGCTGTTTCACCAATGGGTGCCATCCAACGTTGTAAGCTATTCTGTACATCAGTACTTTGCCAAAATTCTTTGTAACCATCCATAGTATAAAAACTCAACATATCGCTAGTAAGACGAACCATACGCAATTCGGGTTCTAATGTAGCAACACGCTTAACCAATGCGTGAGTATTCATAATATTGCGTTTAGCAACATCCATAATCTTTTCTTCTACTACACTACGATTATTGCGCTTTGCCCATGCTTGTGTAGTTCCACCCGTATTAAGACCTTCGGCTGAAACAATCTCACCTTTACTGTTAATTTCTGCCCATTTACAAGCAAAGCCGATGCGTTTGATAGATTGATTTGTCAAAGTAATAGTCCAAAGTGATAAATAATATATACAGTGTAGCATACCTACGCAATAAAGTCAACTATTTACGGACAAGACAATGAGATTTACCGAAATTATATCAGAGAGTTCAGGAACCAGACTGAAAGACATAGCAAAAATTGCTACCAATATGCCGGATGCTGACTTTTGGTTAATACGTAAAGGTAGTGATAAGACAGTGGGTAAGCCTGTTAAAGAATTTGATCCATCACGTATTGGTGTCAAAGTAGTACGTACAGATGTTCTTGACCCAAACTATCTGTATTACGTAATGATGAATTTACACAACCAAGGACATTTTGCTCGTATAGCAAATGGAACAACCAATTTAGTTAATATTACTGTAGCTGATATTGCTAATATTCCACTTGGGCAACAAAACGAATCATTAAATGAATTTGCTCCTAGTAATGGTGATGACCATGAGCCAGATGAAGAAGAAATTCTAAAACAACTGGCTGCTCAATGGTGGCATGGAACAGAACAACAAATGGCAAAAGCACAAAAAACATTAGCTTCAATGGGTTGGGATATCGGTCAAGATGAATCAGGTGATGAAGATGCGGGAGTATTTGTTATTAGAATAGGTGATGAGAACGGAGATAGTTACATTGCGTTTAATCATAGCGATTTAGAATTGAATGAAGGTGAGACTTGGTCAAAGCATAACAACCCAAGAGTAGGTGGTATGAGTAAAAAGTCTGTAAGTAGCTATCGCCGTAGTCATCCCGGTAGCAAGATTCAAACAGCAGTTACTACTAAACCTAGCAAACTTAAAAAGGGCAGTAAAGCCGCTAAACGCCGTAAATCATTCTGTGCTAGAATGAAGGGCATGAAGAAAAGTAGAACTAGTGCTAAAACAGCAAGAGATCCAAATAGTAACATTAACAAGAGTTTACGTAGATGGAATTGTGAATCTATTGAGCAGATGGAAGAATTATTAATGCTTGCCGAACAAATGGTAGCAAAGGCTAGAAAAGAAATATTATGAACTTTACAGAATTATTTGAGGGTGCAACGCCCAAATTACCGGGTGCGGTTGGCGGCATCAAAGTTATGAGTATGGATCAATTCCTTGCTCAATCGGGTGATGAACCGGAAGAACAAATAGATGAAATGTCTTCCGAAGAATTAGATAAAATGTCCCCTGAAGAATTAGCACAGTTTACACATAAGGCTAGAACTGATAAATCTAAAATAGATCCTAAGACAATTGATCAGGCTTATGGTAAAAGTATTTCCATAATGTTCCCTGATAGTAATAAACAGAGTAAACAATCTACAAATCATAAACAACAAAGTGTGTTGGAGGGTGAAGTATCATTACATCCTAGATTCAGTGAAGTTAAAAAACTTATGTGGACTTATTATAAATCACTAGGAAACGATTTTTGGGCTTGGTTTAATGAGCCGGGTAACAAAGAATTTTTTGCTAAACGAGCAGGTGTACCACCTGAGGTTGCATATGCTATAGTTAACCAGACAGACTGGGGACAGCACCCAAAAAATAATGATGATTGGGATGATGATTGGGATGACAAAAAAGTATCCGAAGCAACCAAACTACCAGCACAAACACGTGAACTAAAAGGTCAAGAACTAGACGATTACTTAGATAGAATTCGTAATCGTGAAAAGGGTAAAACAGACAAATATAAACTACCTTACATCCATCGCTCAAGTGTAGTAAAATACTACAATGAAGAAGGTAAGAAATACGACACAGACCAAATTAAAACAGCATTGGGTGTTCGTCCAAAGAAACTTCTTAAACAAAATGAGAAAATGAAGCATAGTAACGGTGAACTAGAGCAATTCTTTAATATTGGTTTTGCCGCATTAGTTGGTATAGCACTAGATGAAGGCACAAACGAACTAATAGTAGTTAATACATGTCCGGGTGCTGGTTCATGTAAAATAGAGTGTTTCGCTATGAAGGGCGGTAAGGTTCAATTTGAAGGTCCTTGGTTAAGTGACGGAAGAATACTAACTTTCTTATTGAACGATCCAGATGGTTTCTTCAATCAATTAAGTAATGAAATTACAAAAGAAGAAAAACTGGCACAAAAAGGTGGTTATAATCTAACTATACGTTGGCATGATGCTGGTGATTTCTTTAGTCCAGAATATCAAGACCTAGCATTTAAATTAGCTGCCGCTCACCCTGATGTTAAGTTCTATGCTTATACAAAGATAGCAGATGCGGCATTAGGTCAAAAGCCAAATAACTTCATTATTAACTGGAGTGAAGGTGCAAGTACTAGCCAAGAGAAACAAGTTAAAGCACAGGATGCTAACTTAGATAAAACTAAGAATAGTCGTATTGTTCCAAGTAAATTGTTCTATGACTTATTAAAGAAAGATAAGGATGGGAAGTTAGATAAAACTGCTGATGGTGCATGGCAACCACGTGATGCTGCCGCATTAGAAGAATTAAAAGATAGATTAGCGGCAGCATATAATTTAAAACGTGATAGCATCATTGATTACAATGAGATGATGGCTACTCCACAAAAGAATAATATACAGAAATGGAATGTTATTATTGCTCCGGGTGAAGGTGATATCAGTGCTAATAGACAAGATGTATTGTCAACCTTATTATTGAAGCATTAACATGAGAGCAAATGAGTTTATTACTGAAATAACCCGCCGTGACTTACTTAGAGGTGCAGGTGCAGCCGCAATTGGCTCAGCAATGCCTGCCGCACAAGCAGGAGAGTTCCAAAGATGGGATAGTTGGAAAGACCCTAAAACTAATGATATGTGGGATAAACGCTGGAAGCGATTAAATGTACGTGTTGGACAGGTTTATAATAAACTTAGATCAATGTTAACACCTGAACAGCTTAAACAGATAGGTAAACTATCATATGAGGTAGGAGAACTTTGGTCGGCGGGTTCATACAAAGACGGTGTTATCAAAATAGACCTAAGTATTTTTTGGGATCTAAGTGATGATGCATTAGCATACACTATTGCACATGAAATGGGACATGCATTTTATAAGCACAATGGATATGCTAATCAGACCACCGCACAAAATAGAAAAAATGAATTATTAGCGGATGCATTTGGAGCAAAACTAGCATACAAGGCCGGATATGATCCTAATAAAGCATTTGGTTATATGACTAAAAAAGAAAAAATTGAGGATTTAGGTGATAAAACACATCCTGGATATAAAGAGCGTATCAACTACATTAAACAACAGACAGATATAACTGTAAGTCATATTAAACGAGGAGTAGACCTAATAGGTGTACCCATGAGTCAAATAGCACAAGCTTAAACTTTCAACAACTCTTCCATATAATATAGATTACGCATATAGGGTGATACATTAGCTAGTACACTAGATTCAATGTCACCCTTTCTTCTTGGGCCCACTTTAACTTCAAAATCAATATTGTTTACTTCTTTAAACATATTGACAATATCAATTACTGTTTTTCCGACACCGTGACCTAAACATTCTATACTATTACTGGGCTTTTCAATTGATTGTTTCAATGCGTCACATATTTCATTTACATGAACATAATCACGTACACATGTTCCATCACTTGTATTGTAATCATCTCCAAAAATTGTGAATTCTTTTGTAGTTCTGGCTTTTATTAGATTATACATCAATCCATCAGGATTAGTTGGTTCATAACCTTCACTTCCTATAACGTTATAGAATCTAAAGATAGTATAATCTTGTTTTTTGTGTTGTGTACAATATTCTTTAACAACATCTTCGGCGGCACGTTTACTGATACCATAAGCACTAGAACAATCTTGTGCCGCCCCTGTACTAGCAAAGATAAAGTTTTTAGTCTTTATCTTATTAATAACATTCATTGTCCCATTCAAATTAGTGATATAGTATTTGATAGGTATTTGTTCACTTTCACCTACACGTACTAATGCCGCTAAATGAATCACACTATCATATTCAATGTCGTTTGGAATAACAAATGGTCTATTGATATCACAACGATAAAATTCATTTAGTGGTGCTTGAGGTTCATCAATATCTAAGCCATGAACTTCATAATCATTAGCTAACATCTTAGATAGATGACTTCCGATATATCCTGAACATCCTGTAATTAAAACTTTTTTCATATTATTTACCAAACCATTCATCCACTTGTGGATCAAATCTTACCCAATCATATTCACTATATAAGTCACTTTCCACATTAGATATTTTATTTTCTATAATATCTTTGAATATTTCAGCTAATAATTTATTATTGGGAGCGTTTAAATGACAATGGCGTTTGTCATTGACACTTTGATTATGAATGACTTCTCGCATAGTGACGACTTTACCATATTGAATAACTGTTTCATTTATTGAAATTTCATCCATATTAAAAAATACAGGATAGTTAGTAGGAGTGCGATTCCAGATCTCTTTGCCAAAACAACATACATTTATTAGAAACTTATTACGCTCTTTGCATAATTTATTAACTGCTGTAAAAATACTTGAGGCTGTAAATTCTAAAAACTCATCAGTAAATAAATCACTATATACATCAATATATTTGGACATCTGTTGATTTTTATCAAAATTCTCATGTACCCTATAATTACTACCTAATAACTGATCAGGTAAACACGGCCAACGATAAGCAGAACTATAACAGAATATAATAACATCATGTTTATCTATATATTTTAACAGTTGGGTATACGAATACCATATTGAAGAACCACATACACCATAATATCCTGAATTCTTTGCCGACACTAATGTAGTCAATACTTCAGGCCAGGCAGTACCTGTTCTATATTCTTCTATGCCTACGTCCGAATAGCTATCACCAAAAAATGCAATTTTCATAAACCCTCAAATAATGATAGACCTTCTGTTTCTTCTTCTGGTTCAAAACTAGGGTCTTTTGTTAAATATGTATCGTCATCGGTATAGATAACTCTAAACTTATGCTTATTAGTTAATACACTACGCACATCATCAATACAAATAATACTACGGTTTAAATCATTAATATAATCTTGTAACCTTACTGTATTCTCGCTACAAATCTTTGCCGTATTACTATTAGATTGTTTAGGCTTAAAGTCTCTAAAACATTCTGCCCATTTATGATAAACACTGGCTTCTTGTTCCTGTGCGTGTTGTAGTGAACCTAAATTATACCATCTCTCTGCTTTTTCAAAAATATCGTATAACTCTTTTGCTTTACTTGCCATATCTTTCTTAGTACAAGTGTAAAAGAAATCTTTATTAAAGTTATTAGGCCAGCGTTGATTTTCTAATACAAGTGTGGGCATTTGAATATGTTGTTCATAAAAAGCCATTCCGTAACTCTCTACTGTACTTGGGTTAAAAGCAATTCTAGCACTTGTAATAAAATCTACTTTCTCTTTGCCAATAATACTTACACGAATTTCGTAGGGTACACCAATCTTTTGTAGTCGTTCTTCAAACTTTTTGGCACCATTAGCACTAGTCATTACTTTAGCGGGCAATTTTGTTTGTTCAATTAAATCTAAGAACAATTCAGGATTTTTACCTTCTTCCCATCGTCCAACAAATAATATACCTTCACGTGGCTTATGATGTTCTTTTAATAAATCTTTTTCTGTAATAGGAATAGGTAAATGATATGCTGTATTACTAATGTTTACTTGATTAAACTTACTTTGTGTACCCACATACACACCTGATGTTTCTAATTGTTGACGCATCATTTCGTTAGTGTTTAACAAGAAAGGATTCTTTGTATCTTTAAAAATTTGACTTTCTAAGTGTGTGTAAGCAATGATTTGAATACAATCTTCAAGCCCCATATTACTGGCCACTTGTACTGTTTCATATGTGTTACAAATTAATGAATCATATAGATTATGTTCTAGTGCTTCTACAATTGCTGTACGGAAGTTAGCCATTCGTTCATAGCAAAATGTATCACCATACATAAAGATATTGCTATGGTCAGTATACTTTAATGACTCTAATGGTGCAATGATATTTGCAGGAATAGATTTTATAAACTCAGTATCTTGTGGTTCTTTGTCTGTAATAATATCAACTTTGATATTATGTTGATCCATTAATTCACAAAAACTTTTAGTAAATTGCCCTATTCCCCCATGAGGAATAAGTGTTTGATAGCTTACTAAAAAGCCAATTCGTTTATCATACGTTTTCATTTTGTTTCATCTATTATAGGCACATTTTGCCATTCAGCCCATTTTTTTATTGATATATATCTACCATCATCAGTCTTAGAACTATAATCGGTAAATTCAATTTGTGTTCTATATTGTAACACTTTTTTTGGATTATCCAAACCTTTTTGGACAAGATATCTTAATTCATACATATATTTACCTTTTTAACAACCACATAATATGGGTATTCTTATCATGCCAACGATGGTCATATATAGGCTCTTCCGGACCAGTATATCTAGATATTACTGTTAGTCTATAAGCCTTCTTCAACCAAATACGTTTACCTGTCAAGTTACATTTTTCAGGAATCCAAACAAATTTAAGTTCTGCACCTAAGTACCAGTTACGATAAAAATCATCGTATGAATTATGACCTAGACTATCCAATGGCATTAAGTGCCCCATTCGTTCTTAAACAGTGGTACTTGTAGTCTATCGCTATAACGATAACCACGATTCATTGCTTCAATAGCAACATTCTTTGCGTTTAAGTTATAAACACTTTCTACACCACCGCACGGCATAAAGTATACCGGACCCCTAAACCCACCAGTACGAAACGCTTGTACAGCTTTATCTGCTTCTAATGCATCTTCACTAGTAGCGATAACAAATTTCAAATAAACAAAGCCGATACTTTCATATTGACGAATGATATCAGGGCAAATAGCTTCTTCCCACTTCTCACCACTGATACTTAGTTTAGGACTAACACTAAATGTTAATGCATTCTTTTCTCTGTTAATTTTCCACTTCTGTAAATATATTGCGAGGTCTTGACTAAGTTCCTGTGTACCATTAGTTTCAAAAGTAATCTCTTTCAATGCTCTCATTTTTTCATTTGAAAGTAAATCTGGATACGCTCTTTGCCAACCGAGTAGAGGTTCTCCACCAGTGATGACAAGGTGCTCATCCATCCAGCGATTGTGAGGAAGCATAGCCATAATGTTGTCAACAATATCATCGGTGGGGCGAACAGGACTAAGATGCTTAAACCTAGGATCCCATGAAGCATAGCTATCACATCCTGTACTGACCAACGGTAATTTTTTATAATCATCATAATAGTGAACCCTTGCGGCAATATCTTCTACTTCTTTACTTACTTCACCTTTAGGCATGCCAAAGCCTGCACATTTAAAGTTACATCCAAATGTTCGTAAGAACACGGAGGGAACTCCCATATATCTACCTTCACCCTGAATACTATAGAATAGTTCTGAAATTTTTATGTTACTCATATTTTACCAATTATGTATTGTATTTGCTATAATGAAACAACATGTTATCACATGTAGCACCACCCAGAAAGTTTTTAGGAACAATGCGATCCTTGCTTCACCCAATGTAAGAATAGGTACATCAGGCCTGTCATCATCGGTGTTACCCATTAAATGACCGGTTGCTCTAGCCCAGATTTTTTCTAAACTATTCATTCATTCTCCATTTGTTTTCTGGCAGTCCATAGTCCCATTTTGGATCCATTTCAACATTCCATCTAGTAGTAGCGACATTAAAATCTGGTATCTTCATTTCTTTAGGATTACTTGCTGGTTCTAAAATAACAATACGATTATTTGGTTGTGCGGCAAATTGACCATTATCACATTTAATAAAGTTAAAACTTTTGTGATCCTCAACATCTTCACTATGACCGCAATCTATTGTATTAAAATCTGGATGTGCGGAATCAACAGTAAAAAGATATTCTCCTTCTAACCACGACCCATCTTTCATTTTAATTTTACATCTCATATTTGCTATCATTGCTTTTTTAATTACAGTAATATCATAAGACATACTATTCCATAATTGTAAAAAGTCTAAAGGATACGGTTCACCTTCTATGGGTTTCCAACAATATGCGTGTAATGGAAGTTTATCATATAGTGCACCATACTGATTTAAATATGATTCAATACGAAATGCTTGGCTACGTTGAGATTTTATTGATATCCACCAGCAAGGTTCGAGTTCACCGTGACCTTTCTCAAAGTCATACAGAAATTCTCTACGAACAAAACATTTTACTGGTGGTAAATTTGCTACTAAAAAACTCATTTTAATATTTCCCTGATAGTACAATTTGACAAATTGTTTCAAGCATTTAAGCTACCTCATCTTTATTGTTACTAGGATATTTTGCGCTAGTATATCTAATAACTAATACGCTTATTGCTATAACAAATGTAGAGCCGGCTACAGCTAACATTTCAACAACATTAATTGGCTGATGACTCATTATATCTACCATATGTCGTGTCAGTGCTGTTATTGCAATGTATAGCAGGAACCTGACAGGCATATGATTGGTCTTGAAATAAATGCCTACCATTGCACCTATTTCCAAATAGATAAACATTAATAACAGGTCACCAACTGTAGCGTGATGTTTTTGAAACAGTTCAGCAAAAGTCCAACCGGCAGCCCATACTGTTGCGGCACCAATACCAAACAATGCAAGCCTATGAAATATGTCTACTAAGGTATGTCCTACCTTATCTACTATTTCTGTTTTCAACATTATTCAAACTCTCTATCTTCTCTATGACCACTACGTCCTGCCATATTGCTATCAGTCTCACGGACCTCTACTCTACAGCACCATACACGTTTAGCTTCTTCACTACCGCAGTTAGGTAAAAAGATTGTGTTAATGTATTCATATAAGAAGTCAGATATACCTTCACAACCAGTGCGTTCTACTTCGGTAATCTTAGCTAATTTCAATCTACCTAGTTCTAATAGATGTTCACGCATGGGGTCATCTTGTGCGACTAATAGAGTATGGTCAAACCATTCTTCTAGTTTATCTTTAAGAGGGCGTAATCCACCGAAATCAGTTACCCAGTTACGGGCATCTAGTGTGTCAGCCTCAAACTCAAAGTGAAAACTCATAGCATAGCCATGAATTAAGTTACAATGACTGTCGGCACGCCATTGACGGTATGCGACAGGCCCTATTTGTCTGTATGTCTTTGTTGAAAAGAATTTTTTGTTTGCCATTGTGTTCTCCTATGTTGTATTATAGCATAGGCAGCAGAGTTTGTAAAGCGGGATGACGCCGAGACCGCTATCTTTATTTACCAAATCCTAAACTTTTTCGGATTTTAGTAGCACTAATATTATGAGTAGCGTCATCAAACGTTTCTTGTTCAATCTTATATCCAACATCACGCCCATATGTTATATTTACAATATTTGGCACAATTTGAATCTCATATTGACCCTGATATAGCATATCTAAATCACGTTTAATAAAACTCTTTACTTGGTCAATAGCAAAAGGATTACTTCCTTGCCAACCTTGACAATCTCTAATCTGAATAACTACTTGTCCAGTCTTGGTAATAGCACGTTCAAACAACTTACGATGTCCTTCATGCCATGGTTGCCAACGACCTAACATCTGTACAGTTTCTTTTTGCCAATCAAATACTGGTCTACGTCTGTTATCTAATATATGTGCGGCAATAAACTCACTCCACTTTTCACTTTTCTGTTCATTAATTCTAAAGTCATACACTTCAGGTGGAATAAATGCTTTGTTTGTATCTTCATAACGACCTTTGTCGATAGTGTCAACCCAAACAGTCCAATCTGCTTTAAAGTTATTACGCATCTCAACCAATGGTGCAACAAAGTCACAGATTACATAATCACATTCAGTCATATTATCTGCTAGTTCACGCATACGTAAACTTTGACGAACACGCCCTTCTGTACTAAAGTCCCAATCATTGTACTTCTTACGCACATCGTCAGCATTTAGCCAACTTACTTTTTTCTTTTCTGCTTGTAAGTGGTCTACAATATGTTGTGCTAGATAAGTTTTACCAGCACCCGGTAAACCCATTACTAATATTCTTTTAGGCATTTTTGTTTTTCTCTGCTTCTGCTACACGTTTGCGTAGACTTGAACTGCTGAAACTGTGGTCACGTTTATTAAATATTACTTGTATAGCACGACCTGCTCCCTCATTACGGCCAGTAAAGTTTTTATCCTCATACTCTGTACCCAAAATACGAACATCTAATGGTAATATCAATAACAAGTCAATTAAGTCTTGTTCAGTTTGATATACCACTACTTCATCAACATAACGACAAGCCGCAAGTTGTATCTGTCGTTCTACAATACTTTGAATAGGTTTATTTTTAGTATCAGGTCTATCAATTGTTGGGTCAGTTTGTAGTCCACAAATCAAGTAATCACAGTGATTTTTTGCTTCGCTTAACATAGCAACGTGACCTGCGTGAAGCATATCAAACGTGCTAAAGGTAATGCCAATCTTTTTACCCTGTGCCTTAAGTTCTTTAATATGATTAAATATCATTTTGAAAGTGTTCTCCACATTTTAGTTTGTTCATGTTCTTTTAAGAATTCATCCTCACCTACAAATGTGGGGGCATCAGCCATAATCTCATCAATCAACCATTTAATACGATGTAAGTCTTTTTTGATTTCAAATTGATTGAATCCATCATTGTAGTTACTATGTAATTCTACACCAGACATATAGATTTGATGATGTACTGAATTATAGTCTATTTGTTTACGAAATCCCATTATTTGTGTCCTTTGTGAATTAACTGATTTACAATGTTAAGATCAAACTGTAAATTCATAATTTTATCCTTAAGATGTTGATACTCTGGACTATGTACATCTTTATCATGAGTGACAATATCCAAATACATGGCTGCAGCCTCATCGTGCGCTTTGGTAATCTCTTGTTCTAGTAAAAATCGTCTGTCTTTTAACATTATTTGCAACCTTTGTTAGCAATTTGTAGGAATTCTTGTCGTGCCGCAGGATCTGATTTGAAACCGCCACCTAAACGACAAGTAACAGTACTACTACCTGTATCTTCTACACCACGACTTTTAACGCAATAGTGTTGTGCATCAATCATAACTGCAACATCTTCTGTCTGAAGGATGAACTGTAAGGTGTGAAATATTTGCTCTGTTAACCTCTCTTGAATTTGAGGTCGCTTGCTAAAATATTCTACGATACGGTTGATCTTACTAAGCCCAAGAACTTTTTGTTTAGGGACATAAGCTACAGTAGCCAATCCATCGATGACTACAAAATGATGTTCGCAGTTAGATTGAACATTAACATTACGCTCTACAACCATTTCGTTGTATTGCATCTTGTTGTCAACTGTTGTGCATTTAGGAAATGCTTCAAAGTCTAATCCCCAAAAGATTTCATTAACGTACATCTTAGCAACACGTTTAGGTGTATCCATTAAACTATCATCTGATAAGTCTAACCCTAAGGTTGTCATAATCTTTTGAAATTGTTCTGTAATGATTTCAATTTTTATTTTTCTATCAAGATTTGCACCACGTGTATCCCACGTAGGTGTTTCAACGCCCATTTTGACTAAGTGTTCATGAACTTGTTGACCCAACTCTGGGTCTGTTTTTGTTTTATTATAACTCATAGATAACCTTCCTTTGTGATGGTTTTTGTTTTGAAGTGTAAGCTACCGTTGTGTAGCTTACATTGTATTTAGCACGATTACTTAGCTTTTGCTTTTTCTTCGGCACGTGCGGTCTTTTCTGCTGTAATTTCGTTACGGCGAGCCTTAACTGCTTTAGCTAATTCGGCTAATGCTTTACGGGCACGTGTACCAGCGGCTGCGTTGCCTTTGTTAAACTTATCATTTTCAGCATTGTATGCTGCCAAACTTGTTTCAATATCGTTTTGTGCGCTCATTGTTTTTCCTTTGTTAATTTGCGTTTTGTTTTTGGTACTTCTACCGAGTTGAGTGCTTCCCGCACTTCTTTTAATAATGCTTCGTCATCCCATTCTAACATAGTTTTGCCATCAGGGAAAGTAGTTACGGTCAAATGATTTCCCTTAACTACTGTTGGTTCTGTATTTTCTTTTTTCTTGCGTGTTGCCATGATTATTTCCTATCACCAAACAGTTGTAGCAAGTTAATAAACAAGTTAATGAAATCCATATACAGCGTTAGTGCTCCACGTACTTCTGCTGAATCATTAGTTTCTACACTAAGTTCCTCACGGATCTTCTGTGTGTCATAAGCAGTTAGGCCAAGGAAGATGATAATAGCTAATGCTGAGATTACCATTTGCATAACAGTACTACCGATAAAGATATTAACAATGCTGGCAATGATGATAGCAATTAGTCCAACAAACATAAACTTACCAACATTGTCCAGGCTTTGTTTAGTAAAGTAACCATAGCCACTCATTACACCAAACAGTATGGCTGCACCCATAAATGCTGACACAATACTACCCATAGTAAACACAGCAAAGATTGTAGCAAAGCTTAATCCCATCAATGCTGCAAATCCATGTAGGCACAACTGTGCTAGACTTTTACTTGGGTTAGTAGCTAATATCATGCTAATACCAAAGATTGCTACTAGCGGCGAAAAAATTACAATCCACTTTAGCATGCCTGTAAAAAAGAATTCAAGTAACTCCGGGCTAGTGCCCACAAAGTAACTGACAAACATTGATACAATAACTGCTATGCTCATGTGTCCATAAACACGACCCATTGCTAAGTTTACTTCGCTTGCTGAACGATATGACATTTCGTTTTCATAAGTTGTTTCAAACATAATTTTCTCCTTTTAGTATTTATTTTCTCTAGTATGTTTTCGATAATCACTATCCATACGCAACCACTGTTGTCCTTTATTTTCTAGGATATCACAAATTCTATCGATTGTACCATCAGTCCAATCACTAATCTTACCTTGATTTACATGCGGATGATGTAACATATTATATAACTTTATTGTTGCATCTTCAACACTCCAGGGCGTGTACAGTCTTGTATAATCATTCGCAAACGTTTCTGGGAAACTGCGATATGCTGGATACAATACATTACAACCCAAACTATCTGCTTCGCTAACTGTATTACTTACCCAGTCTTGTAGCGCACAGTTAAACAATACTCTTGTATCATTTAATAACTCATAGTATGCGTTCTTATCTAGGTCTTCGTGAACCTTTAACAAACCACGATTTTGAAAATCATTGGTTCGTTTCATATAACTATCATTGTTACTTTTTAATTTACTACCACTGAATACACAGAATTCTACATTACGATATACACCATGACGATCTCTTTCACCGAAACGGTTAAAGAATTCTTCAATCACATCCATATAGAAATCAGGTTGCTTCTCTTGATCCCAACGTGCTGAAAATGCTATACGCATCTTACGTTCATTGAATGGTTTGATGTTATTGTTGATACGACCGCGTACTTCTTCTTTACCAAATGCTAATCCTGAAATATTATAGATTGGAGCCTTCCATCCTGCAATTTTCATATGCATGACCATTTCTTCATTAGAAGCTAGTACGCCATCAACAAATGAATCAACCATCTTCTCATAGTGACCCATGAATTCACTCATTCCCCATACATGTACGAAATCATCCGGATCAATTGACTGAGCAAGACAACGGACAAATATGCGAGGACGCAGATTAGTAGGAACTTGCTTAAGTATATAAGGAAGGCTTTCAATGCCCGGTTGAAACATATCTTCAAAGTAGACAATATCTTCATTACTACACTCACCTTCCTTCATCATCTTTACTAGATTCATTAATTGACTCATACCAAAGTATGTACGTCCATGAGCATCTAGTACTTGTCCTGTCACAATAGCTTGGTCATTACTTAATGTTTCTCCTGGAACGATAACATAGTTAATACCTCTTTGTTTAAAGACACTTTCATTCCAATCTTGTAATTGTAGAGTGTACCTTGCTTTATAGGGTTCAAGACCCATGTAAAACAGTTTTCTCATGGACGTGCATCTTCCTGCCATTGATCCTTAGCCCACTTACCAGTCACAGCTTTGGTGAATTGACGATACGCAAAGCTACGCATATCATACATTGTTGATTCATCAAACTTGTATCCATAGTCCTGACAGAATGCTAGATAGTTTTCTAGGTCCTCAAAGATTTGTTGAACACGTGGATTAGATTGTTGTTTTGCCATTATATTTTCCTTTAAATAGCGAGTTGTTGATAAGGTTTGTTTGTGTTATAGACAATAGTAGCACCGTTCTCATTATCTTCCGATACTTGAATAGCGATATTACGATCTGGATATCGAGTTGCAATAACTTCATAGAGGTCATCACTAATCATTTCACAACTTTTGTAATTCAATTCTAGTATGCCTTGAGAATATTGCTTCTCTAACCATCTTTTAAACTGAATAAACTCAATATCACGGTCGTTGTGAAATACTTCAATAGACACTTCAAAATGAAAGATGTGTCTATGTGGAGTAGCTAAAAAGCTAACATCATACTCATCACCTGTAGCAAGTGCTGGGTCTGTTGCTGCCGCTGGGTATTTATGAATACCTTCTTTTTGAAAACGTACAAAGATTGTACGTAATGCGTTATTTTTAATACGAGACCGTTTCTCTGCCATTGCTTGTTCATGTTGTTCTATCATTTGTAATCCTATTTCCATTGAGGGCCCCAAGCCCAACTAATTAATGACCATCTCTCGCCCTTCAGTATAGGGTTTACTTGATGTGTTAATAAACTAGGAAAAGCAATAATACTACCTTTTTTCCTAGAATATGATTGACTTAAAACAAGTAGGTCTCCCCCTACATAATCTTCATCATCTGACAATTGTATACTCATTGTTATCTTTCTGTCAATATCTTTGGAAAGACTATTATAATTATCTGTATGTTTACCAAAAAAATCACCACTACCATATTGTTTTAATTCATATGGTTCTACAAAATCAACAGTAGTTCCTATAAAACTACTAGCCTCAACCCAAACATCTTGTAGTATTGAATGTATTACGTGATCCATAGGTAACAAACATGTCTTAAAACTTATTTGAAATAAACCAGGGTATTTATTTATTCCCTTAACAACATTATTTCTTCCAAAATCAATTATCTCATCACATACTTTAGATGATATGACATTCTCTTTAACAAACACTCGTTTATTAGGATTGAACTCAATATTAGGTTTAGATACTAAAAGTAGAGTCATTTATAATTTTTACTCTCCGAGTGCCTCATTCATAGCATCATCGCTATCTTCTATTACTTCTTCAAATTCTAATTCAGTCTGTACTTCAAATAGTTCTTCAAATTTTGTTAACGCATTGACAGTTTTCTTACCGCTAATACCCTGACTACCTGATTGAAATTGCATCCATAATCTACTGTTAGCATCAATTAAATCAATAGCTTCCTGTTTAGTTTTCTTACTAAAAATTTCGTCAATAACATCTTTAAACAATACACGCTCAAATTGCTCATTCATCAACATCTTAGGAACAATATCTTTTTCATATTGACGATTAGCCTCTTGTACAGCATTCATATGCATCCATACATTATGACTTTGAAGCAATGTATAACTTAATGTATCCCAACTAGTCTTGGTCTCTTTACCGTGTTGTCCTAAGAACCCTTGACCACGATAACATAAATCCTTAAGCACTAGTTTATCAGTTACTGGACTATCTGTAAAGACTTTATGGATGCCTTCAGCCAATACAGCATCACGATATTTACGTGTGTCATTAGCATAAGATTTCTTCTCAGCGGTTTTTTCCATACTGTATGACCATTTCTTATTATGCTCAATGTTAGTATTGAAATATGCTAAGCCTTTAGCCGCACTAAAGAAAGGACTTGCACAGTCAAATGTAATTTTAAGTTTTGGGTTATGGTACTTACGAATAGCACGTTGAATATCAGTAAACAATACAGCATACTCTAATATACTTGTACCCAAACAATGAATCAAATCATGTTTACCCTCTACTAATAGTCCATCATATATAATATCAATCATACGTGTTAACATTAGGTGTACATCAATCTTGTTCTGTCCCCCGAATGCCCAACCATTAAAGTGATTGTCTGGATAGATGTTTGGGTCACAATACTTCTTCATTTCATCATACCAATCATCAGACTGGGTATGTGTACGACCCTGTAATACATTTAAAAACTGACATTTGCCCGAACGATTGTTAATGAAGTATTCATTATTGATATGGGTAGCACGGATAGCTTCTTCAATAGTGCTGATGCCATGAAGACTTACTCCACTACCCGGAATATCATTACCGTCTTTATCTTTTTTAATTGTTTTAGGATCTTTCATATGAAAGGTAGTTAAGGATTGTGAGGGAATATCCAAACACATACCATAGTCCATGTATGTATCCATCCAGTTCAATACTGCTTTACGCTTAATCATAGCTTTAGGGCAATTAGGATCTTTCCAATCAGCCGGCCATTGACCTTTAAGAATCTGAAATCCACCAGAGTCACCTAACATAAACGTACCAGCCTCACGTTCTCTAATGATACTTTCACTAGGATCGTTTACGGTTGTATCTAAGTTAGCATGACCAGCACTATATAATCCCCACTTGTAATAATAGAGACCTTCTTTACTATTAAGAAAGTTTAGTTTCTCTACATCACCGTTGAATTGAGCAGGTATTCGTGCTTGGTCAAAGTACTGTTCCCCTTTACGTTGCTTACCCAAGCCAGAAATATAAAAACTACTGACTGCAGGTAAGAACAATGCCCAATCTGGGTTTTGTTTTGCTGATAGATTGTCTTGTTCCATTATTTCGCTTGTGCTGGGAGTAAATAACGATAAACTGCTAGACCACTGTCAACAACAATCTCTGTTGCACCAGCATCACTAATACGAATAATCTTATCACCGGGTAAATCCATGATGCTTAAGAATTCTTTAACAGGCCACATCCATGCTTTGTTCAATGAACCAGTAACACCCGGGTGAAATACAAAGTTACCTGAGTGTGTTGATGGGTCACCAAAGTAAACCATTAGATTACCGTTTTCTGTTTTAGTAGTAAAGTTCTTTTCTTCACTATTAGCACTTGCTTGACGTTTCAGTCGTTGAATGCCTACAATAGTGGGTTCAAACTCAACACCCCATATAGTACCCTTAAATGTAACAGTTTTAACTTTTTCATCAGCAATAGCTTTACTCATCAAACGATAATCGTTAACAAAGTCACCTGCTTTTGTTTCAAAGTGAATGTATTCCGGTACACTAACCCCGTCTTTGTTAACACGTGTAACAGTGATTTTACTATGTTCATCATAGTCATCAAAGCCTAGAATTGTTTTTAGCTTACCTAAGTTAGGCATACCAAATACACCAATAAACTCTGCGCTAGGATGTTTAAGAACACCACTAACAATAACAGATTTATCTTCTGCTACTGCGTTTACAGTTGTCTCTGTGTCAGTTCCACTGACTTTAATTAACTCAATACAGCCTAAGCCATGTGTATGTTGAATTAAATCTTGTAAATTATCTTTCATGTTTTTCCTTTGTTTTAACTATTTAGGTAGTTGTGATACGTATTATATAGGAATATATTACGAATAGCAACACCAATTTAACCGAAACTGAATAAGTCATCAAACGTACTGTTGGTATCTGTATTGCTACGAATATCCCAATCTAATACACCCAATAAGTTATCAATCTTCTCATCTACTAATGTTTGTTCCATTGCTGAATCATCAAATGGTAACTCTGTAAACCATTTGGGCAAACGCAATTCATCTACTGGATATGCTACACTTGTAAACCCTAATGGATTGGGTTTAAGCTTACATACAACAACCTTCATACCATCAATAATCTTTTGACTATATTGGTCACCGTTTACTCTACGTAAGTAATTGTAGTTCAATGCCGCACGAACATGTCCGGGCATATTAGCACGACCTGTACTACTCTTAGCTTCTAAGTCACCATACATTGTAAGTTTGTTTACACCTTTAGGAGAACCTTTAGTCCAACTATCCTGTGCAGTTAGTATGCGTTTGAAGTCTTTGACAGCTTCAATCACATCCTCACGACCTTTACCTTGTTGAAGAACCATCTGTAGTACATTCATTAAGAACTCTTGTACATACTTAGGTGTATCAGCACGTTTCAAGTCAAGACCCATAGCTTTGATATCGCCTAAGTCTCCGTCTTTATCTTTACGTTTACCTTCTTTGTCAAAGATATTGATAGCATAACGTTTTTTAGTGATAAAGATAGCACGATCACCGATCAGTTCACGACCAGCTTTAATGATAGCACCATTCTTTCTAGGAGCATGAAATGCTTTCTCCATGAATGCAGGAAAACTTTCATTTGCTTGTTCAGCAATACCATCATATAGACCAATACAAGTTTCTTTATTCCACTCTAACGCACCAGATTCAATCTGTGACTTTAGTGTAGGATAAGCTGTGAAGTAACAACTATCAGTATCACCATACACAATAGCATTGCCCTCATGTGAATAGATACCCTCAACTGTTTCATTGATAGTACTCATCATATGTTTAACAATCTGTCGACCGGATAATGTAACACTTTGACCAATACGCTTATCATAGAAACGACAATGTTCATTTAACAATGCACCATATGCTGAGTTAAGTAAAATCTTACGGACAAGTTGTCGCTTGTCGTAGTAATCAAACATATCAGTGCCATATGCTTCTTTAGCTTGTTTCTGAATAGCTTTACGTTCTGTATACCAACGTGTGAGTAGACCGGGAACGACACCTTCTTTTTCATAAGTAAAGATTGTACCATTAGCACTTAGCATCCAGGGCTTATGACTATCAAATATCATCTTCCAAACTTCTGCCGCAGACATTTCTTCACTGCGACCATCTTCAAAGTCAACAGTAAGAATTGTACCACGTTCTTGGTTCATAATAGCTGTATACTCTAATGCACCAAACAGATTCTCCCAGAGAATACTTCCTGTAACTGCGTCATCACCTTCTTTGTGACGTTTCTTTTCACTTGCTAATCGTACGCCTTTATCAAGCATGTATTTGTCAGTGATTGTTTGTCTGACCTGAGCAACGATGGTTTCACCTGCCATGTTGAGGGCACGAATAACCGAGGGATAGAGACTGTTGATGTCAACTGCTCCGACATATTCATGCATACCTCTTTTCGGCGTAGCAACAAAGGCACCTGCTGCCTGCTGGATTTCTTCTTCATTTTCAACCTTTCGTTTTTTATCTGGTACTACTAAGCCACGTTCATGGGCTTCATTAAAAATTGCCATCTCAATCATTGCCACAGAACCCATTACTGTTGGAAGCAATACTGTGTTCTCATGTGCAAGTTGATTAGCTAATTCTAAAAACTTAAGTTTGTTGTGAATCTTCACCAACAACATCGTATCTTGTCTGTTGTATTCAATGAACTTTTTAAAGTCTTTATTATACAATTGGTCAAGTGTACCTTCATATTGAGTTTTGTTTTCACCGACTTCCATCTCACCAATACTGTCAAGTTTGTAACTGTGACGAGATTCATAGTTATACTTTTTGTATAGTTGTAGATAATCTAAATGAATACGACCTACCAAGTCATAAGTTGTTTCACTCTTGCCAAAACGTTCATATTCTCTAGCTTTAGGAAGTTGACCCATCAAACAAAACTTGCGGGTGTCATCTTTACTCATTACCCTTGTAACACGATTGACCATATAGGGTATATCATAGCCCTCTGAGTTCCAGCCAGTCAATACATCAGCATCCTCAATCAATTGAAAGAAAACATCAAACATTTCTTTCTCTGATTTGAAAAGCATTGTATTCTCAAACTCATTAGTGATTTCTAGGGCTGTTTCACTGCTCATATGTTTTGGAGCAATCACTAATGTAATGCATTGGTCTAGCCAATCTAAGTAACAACTGATAGCTGTAACTGGATTGAATGGATCACTTGTTGGACTGAAACCTTTTTCAGGATCAAAGTCCACCTCAATGTCAAAGAAGCAAGTATGAAGTTTAGGAGCATCAATGCCAAGATAGTTTTCACTTAGACAGCGAAAGACTACCGGTACATCACTTTCAAACAGTTTCTTATTTGAGTGGATGCGTCTTTCTTTTTCAAACTCTTGTCGTTTGCGAGAACTGAAACGACTGACTGGATCGCCATAGATGCTACGATGTTTACCCTTAGGATCAGGATAATACAATACGTAATTGGTAGGGTATTCTTTGTATTGACGCTTGCCGTTATTATCCCTCTCTACAACGTAGATACGATCCTCATCCCTGCTATGAATAGCGTCAACGTAACTCAAAGTGTTTTGCCCACAGTTTCCAAGATAGTGTTGAGTTCATCATGGTCTTTGTTAGTTTGACCCAATGAAGCTTTATGAGCAATTTTAATTGCTTTCTTTAGTGTAGAAGCCTTGATTTCAAGTTCTTCTGCAACTGCTTTAATAGTATCGCTTAATCCACCATTCAATGTATCAATTTCATGTAGTACGTGCATACCTTCATTGACTAGTTGAGTTAGTTTAATTTTTGCTTCACCGTTAAAGGTTCTGTTATAATCTGACATAGTTTCTCCTTAAATAATTAGTTAGTATACTTGATGTGTGTAGAGAAGTCAAGTATTTTGCTTACCTTCTACAATCTTTTTTACCAATTTAGGTAATCCTGGATTGACATGTAATGCATGTGGCATTAGTTCATTGCGAATATAATTTCGGGTATATCTGGAATTCTTATTTGATTCATCTTCAATCCAGGATACATTGTGACTTTCACACCAATAAACAAAATCTTGTTTTCTAGTAGTTAGAAATGGCCTGATTACATTGTTACGTGTTAATGGAATAACTTTAGGTGTGCCATGTAAACTTGACCAAATATATGTTTCAACACAATCATCCAAGTGATGACAAGTGATAACTGGACCAAGTTCGCTTAAAAAGTTATAGCGTTCTCTACGCCAGTATTCTTCTTGACTTTCTTTGCTATTTTTTTGACTTCGGGGTGATCCATATAGCATAGTGATATTATTATCACCACAATACCTAGAAACAAACTCTGCGGCCTTTTCACCGTTTTGTGTTCTGTGATTAAAATGGGCAATTGTTACTTCGTGCTTGCGACTTAGAAAGTCAACTACTGCCATGCTATCTACACCACCGCTACATGCGATTGTGATACTTTTGGGTAAGGGTACTGTTAACTTAATCATTTAGCTATTGTAACATAGAATGATTTGTTTAGCAATGATTAATGGTTATTCAGTATCTATTTTGTCAGTGGGTGATTGATTAGTTAATTCCAACATAATAGGTTGTGTATAGAGATATTTATAAGTTAGATCGTGTGCGTAAAAAATTTATGCTGATGAATATGATGCGGCCGCAAGAGCAAATCTGGCAGTGCCTGTGATTGTCGCCTGATCTGCGGCAACCACACCGGTATTTGATACTAAGTTGGTCATTGCCCTCCCAATAGTTCCTTGTGAACCATTGTTAATGTCACCAAATCCAAATATAGCTTTATCAGATCCATACGTTGCGGCGCCAAGGCGCGTCCTATCAGTACCAGTGAGCGCAGCCTGATCTGAAGCAACCACACCTGTATTTGACACTAAGTTGGTTATTGATGTTACCGCACTAGGACCACCACTAGTAAGTCCAAATCCAAATATAGCTTTATCATTGCCATAACCTGCGGCTCCTACTCCAAATCTAGCAGTACCAACACCAGCAGTATCAGTCGCAACTACACCTGTATTACTTACTAAGTTAGTTAGCGAGTAAAAAGTTGAACTATTATATCCAAATCCAAATATAGCTTTATCAGTACCGTAACTTGCGGCTGCTAAACCATATCTAGCAGTACCAACACCTGTAGTATCAGTCGCAACTACACCTGCATTTGAAACTAGGTTAGTTACAGCAGTTGATGTACCAGTACTTCCATATCCAAATATAGCTTTATCACCACCATAAGTTGCAGCTGTAAGGTAATCTCTACCAGTACCAGTGACCGCAACCTGATCTGAAGAAACCACACCGGTATTTGATACTAGGTTAGTTATTGCTGAATATGAGCTTGCGATGGGGTCGCCAAATCCAAATATAGCTTTATCATTGCCATAACCTGCTGCCGCAAGGTATGATCTAGCAGTAGCAGATGCATATGTTATATCAGCAGCCACTACACCGGTGTCTGATACTAGGTTGGTTATTTTACATGCAGTACCACTGTTGTTTCCGAAAATAAAAATAGCTTTTATTAAATAAAATATTTTGGGTACAACTGTCAATCCACCTGACATTGTAATACCACCCGTAATTGTTATTGACATATGTTACTCTTTATTGAAAGATTTCCGGATGTGCTTTTCCAAATATTTTAATATATTTTCCAGCCATTACATCTGCTTCTGCTTCTATTGGACTACCTGGATAACTGTCACCCGGCTTAATCATATTTAATTCGCCTTGACGTACATGAACTAATTCGTGGAACACAGTACGTAAGATATCTACCAAGTTTCTATTAGCACAATAAACCCATACTTCACCTGTTTCTGGATTATGTCTACCAGTATGATGTCCTTCTTGTGCTTCATCACTATCATAACTAAACTCTATCTTTGGAGTATTTTCTAAATTTAACTTCTTACTTGTCCAAGCAAGAAACTTCTTTACAATAGGATTATTATTTAAATCTTCTTGTTCAGATTCTGTAATATAGGGTTTTAATAACTCGGGATCATATCCTTTATGTCTAGCAGAATCTCGTAATCTTCTTAATCCTTTAGCTTCAATTTGTCTTATTCTATCTTTAGACAAGTCAAACCTATCACCAATCTGTTGTAATGTCATGTCATACCAAAATCTTAAAATTAATACTTTTCGTTGGTCATCGGTTAATCTGTCTAAACCATTTTGAATAATTTGTTTAATACTATCATCTGTTGCAGGCTCCTCACCAGCCGGATCTTTATATGGTACTCTTTCTGCCCTGTTATAAATATCGTTAGGATCATTTAATGTTGGCATTTTATTATAGGATCCGCGATATGTTGTACCATCCGGGTTGTAATGTCGTCCTCCAACCTCATCTAGTTTATCTTTAATCCAACTGTCTGGAGTTTTGTGATATTTTCTAACAAATAAATCATGTAATGCATCACCGGTTATACGATGCTTCTTTGCTATCTTTTTCATTAACTTGTCAATGGTATTATAGTCGTGCTTCTCTAAGCTAGGAAGTTTCTTAGCTAGGTCAGTTGCGGCTGATTCGTATAGTTCTATTGCTCTCATATTAGTATTTATGCTCACTTATAAGGTCCAGTAGCGAATTGGATAACTTAAGGCAGAAGCCGCCTACACCACGGTAACTAGTACCGGTCCTAAGGTGTGTTAGTTACACCAAGAAGTTTTAGCTTCTCCGTAGTATTCTCTTGCAAATCCATTCTGTATTAACATCATTCTTAAACTTTGTCCATCAAGTAATATATCACCCAATACACGTCCACCATACTTATCCCAATCAGCAATAGCTACTTGACGTTTCTGTGCTTTAGTGATAGCATTTTTTGTAAATGCAGTAGCAGCCTGACCACGTTGATCTTCACTTGGACATTGCGCTCTATGACCTTTTTCAGGTGTATCAACACCAAATACACGAATACTTAGTTCTTGTTTTAACGGCGGGGGTAAGAATGTTGCTTGAAATGCTACAGTATCTCCATCAATAACTCTAGTGATTGGGAAATCATATATATTCATTGGCTTTTGTTTTTGTGCAAATGCCACCATAGTTGTTAATGTTAGTGTTATTGCTATTAATATTTTTTTCATGTTTATCCTACTACTGTTCTATTTTTCACTTTACTAATCTCAATACTGATTGGAGTATTAGTTGTTTTTGCTCTGAATATATTATCAGTCTCACGCACACCCGGCTTAAGTTCAGATGCTACAATTAAGAATCTTGCTCTATTTTTTCTTATGCCAACAAACTCTCCTATTAATACTTCATAGTTAGGATAATTAGGTGTCAAATCTACTTTAGAATTTTCTTGTTCATTGATGCTTTCTGTCGCACCCTGTGCAATTGCTTCTCTAGCCTGACGTTCGTTTTCTACCTTGAATTTTTGTAGGGCTTGTGAATCATTAATTTGGCCACGGTCCAATTGTTGCCAAATTGCCAAGTCAAATTTTAGAATTTTTCGTTGTACTGCTTGTGCAAAACTGATTTCATCATTGCCTCGGCCTTGCCAATCAGGTTTTTTGCCCCACACAACTGATATAGAGCGGTCAGTGTTTGGGACGTTGATACGCATACGCTCACCATAAAACACATATTCGAGTCCTTGCCAGGTAAAATAGAGATCTCCATTAACTGTTCTACCCGTAGACCATCCATGCTTTTTTTGCAGAGCAGTTACTGCGGCTTGATCGTTATTTTCAATAATAAACTCTTGTGCTTTCATTCACGTTCTCTTTTTAATGTAGAACGGATGAACCATGCTTTCTTACCGTATAAGTCTTGTAACTCAGCCATGTAGTTAGCAATACCCTGCTGACGTTCATTTGTAGCTTCATCAAACATTGCAACAACAAGTTCTGACATTGTTTCACAATTTTGTAGTAACTCAACAAACATAAGTTCTGCTCTTGGAACTTTAGTTTGGTCTTGTATAATACTTAGTTCAGTATAACGTGACAAACTGCCAGGAGTATATTGACCTAGTATTCTGATATATTCAGCGATAGGATCAATAGTAGCATTTACATCTTCATACAGTGTATTAAAGAAATCGTGATATTGTGGGAAGTTACTTCCCTCCACGTTCCAATGAAAGTTTTGTGTTTTGATAGCAAAACTTTGTGTACTAGCCAATAGTACTTTTAAATTATCTGATAACATTATTAGCCTTTATTTTTCTTTGTATCAACATTGATAGCTTTACCACTACGCTCTGGATTAGGATCTTCTCTACGTTTACGTTGAGCGGCGCTAGCACGACCCTTTTTACCTAGACTATGTGCTTTACTTTGTGGCAAACATTTTGGTTTACCTTCTCCTGGTTCTCTAGCACACGGACCTTTAATCTTTCCTTTAGTATCCATACGAACCCATTTTTCTTTATTAAACCAATCATGTAAACTTTCATCTGCTCGGTTAATACCTTCTAGTATAGAACTTTCATTTTTCTTTCCACCGTTGCCCCAGTTACTTGCGCCTTTATTGCGACACTTAACTAATGCACCACTGGCATAAGCACTTGGCCATACTTTGTAACGACTCTTTACTTTATAGTAGCAAGCATCTTTCTTTTCATTCATTATCATTTCACTAAACATTGGGCCATTACAATGTGGGCAACTTTCTTCCACTACATTTTGCTTTTGTACCCACTTTATTAATTCAGATTTTATTTCAGGCGGAAGTTCTTCCATAGTTTCTGGTTTATTATAGTCTACTACTTCATATCCGCGATTAGCCAAAGGCCCACTGCCTTGGATTGGTCCTCCGGGGACCATTGTTCCGTCTCTGTAATTACTGATAGATTTGTTACGTTGATAATTATCTAGCCCAAGTTGTTTTGCTACATTTGGATTAACTGGCTTAAAATTAACAAACGATGCGGAATCACTAAGTCCTGGATTACCCTGGCTTTTGCGCCAATCTGCTTGAATATAACTACCATCAGTCATTTTTATAAATGTTGTTACAGGAGCAAAAAAATCCAATTCATTTAATTGTTCCTCCGCCAAACCTTGCTTCATACTCTTGTATTTTTGAATTGATTTTTTAAATAAATTATACCAATCGTTCATTATTTGGTTGAGATATTCACGACGGCTGAATGCGGGGTTACTAATATTGCGCCAATCACTAGCAATTTGAGATCCTAAGTTATAAAGTTCATACGCTAACTGATGTGAATCATTCATATTATAAATTTCAGGCATAGGTTTACCTGACAATTCTACAAATAATTCAAAATAGTCTTTCTCTCTGTTGTGGAGAGCATATTTTTCTATCAAGTCTCTCTGTTCTTTCTTTCGAATGCCCATTAATCTAGGAATTTCACCGGTAAGTGTTGACGTAGAGAGCGCCGGGCCCTCCACCAAACCTTCTTTGTTAGTTTTATTTTTCTTTTTATTCTTTCTACAGTCTGGATATTCTTTTCCAAACATGGTTTTCATACCTTCTTTGTGATAACCTTTCCAACATGCTTCATCTAAATTAGTATGGCCTACATGAGTTTCACACATACCACAATCAGGACAAGTCATCTCCATAATATTGTCAATACTCTCATTGTGTTTCTTCTTACCAGCACAATGTGCCTTTTGTGAAAATCCTTTTGGATGACTACAGTTGATACTACTCTTGTACTTTTGACTCCAACCTTCTGCTACACCTTGATTATTTTTCTTAGCTACGGCAGCGGCTGCTGTAGGATACAGTTCAGATAACTCAGTTTCAATTTTGCTTAATTTTACAAATAAAGATTTATAATTATCTTTTGGTCCAACTTCAACGTATGGTAGTAGACTCTTATCAAGTTTATCCATCTTGTTTGCAACTTCATAGTGTCGGTAGTTTTTTCTAATTGCATTAATTAATCTGTTTACTTCTTCAAACTTTTGTTTAGCAATATCTAAATATTTTAATCTATCTTTTAATACAGAATGCTTTTCACCGGGCTGTGCTACTGGTGTTGGTTCAAATTCTCTACGTAAACCTTGTTGTGCTTTTTGTACCGTGTTATTTTTATACAAATCTCGTTCAAAGGCTTCAGCTTCAGCTTCAATCTGTCTCGCTATGGCTAATTTAGCTTTAACTAATTCTTCAAATGATGTAGATTTTAATTGATCACCTAAATTTTCATCAATTGATGAATAACGCTTATCATCTAGTTCATCGTGGTAACTTCTTTGTGGTGGTTTCTTTAACTCTATTGGTTTATTAGATGAACCTCTATAACCACGTTCCCATGCCGCTGCACCTGCTGCCGCACTTTTACCGTTTTTAACAAAGTGATTAATAACTTCTTGCTTGCTGTTAAATCTAGGTGCTTCTATACCTTCATTTGTTGCCATCTCACCGTCATTGCTGTGACCATAATATGCGGCTACTTTTTGTAAATCAGCAGAATTTCTAGCATTGAGATAATCAGTTACTAAATCATGTATTTGATTTCTTTGTTCACGGGGAGGAGGTAATTCTATTTCACCTTCGCTAGCATCGGCAATATGAGCGGCACCAGGACTGTCTAAGAACCATATCTCATCATCCTCATCCCATTCTAATCCCCATTTGTCTATTGTTGCAGTCAATACATAGTTGTTAGTAGTACCTACTACAAACTTGTTACCACCTATATAGCGTGAGCTATTTGGTTGACCATAATCTTTAGGACCTTTAGGGCCAGTAGCACCCGGAGAAAATTCATTTATACCTTGACTGATAGCAGATTTCTTTTCGTCGGCATCTTTTTTCTTTTTTGCGTCATTAGCAAACTCTTTCTCGGTTGCTTTCATAATACCTTTGAAACGTTTATGACCACGTGTGTAATCACCTGCTTTATCGGCGGCAGTAGCATCCTTGCCGGCTGCTATTTTATATAAACCCAACTTTGTATCTAGTTCATCTAGTTGTGATTCAGGCATCAATCCATATTGTTTAACACGTGCATCTAATTCATCACGTTCTTTGTTTAATTTTTGTATGAGTTCTTTATTACCCATTCTGATAGCATTTCTAAGTTTTTCCTGAATAGCATCTGCCAAATCATAGTAATCATTCATTCTCATTCTAGTATTATTATCTTCTTCTATTGCTGTACCACGACCTAATTGTTGTAAGTCACTTGTTAATACATCTTGGGTAACAGTACCCATACCTTTAGAAATTTTAATACGAGAATACTTGCGGTCTTTACTCATAGCAACTACTTGTGATGATTGTCCAAGATACTTAACAGTGTCACCTGTTTGTATGTTCTTCATAGATACATTGCCTAGATTAACTGGCTTATCACCTGCAAAGTTACCTTGATCTCCCCATGGATCATCCAAACCTTCATTTGTACCTGTTGCTAATCTATCATGGTCACTATCACGTTGTGCTTTTTCTGCCGCTGCCTTCATAGCACGACCTTTAGCAAAATCTTTTTCTTGTCTTATTAAACCATACGGATCATACTCATCATCATCTTCTTGTGAACGATAACTAGAACGTGATTTGTTAAATCTTGGTGGATCATCAGCTCCATATTCTCTGGCTGGATCATTGTGCCCATAGAAGGGATTTGATTCGTTTAATATACCTTTTAGAATATTGCTCATATTACGCTTTCTTATTCTTGTTATCTAACATGCCACGCTTGTTAGCGGTAGCCCAAGCAATGTTCTCTGCTTCTTTTTTACTATGACCAAGTTTCTTTTCTGATTGTGCTACATGCTTAACCATACGGTCTACTTTAGCACCTTCTATTACTTCAATATCTTTTGGTGTATGTACTGGACATTGCATAGTACCATGTGTCTTACATACACATTTCAAATTACGTTTGCCTTCTGCCATACCTTGCTGACCACGTTGTGCTTGAAATGCCTGTGCTTTTTCATTACTGCTTTGTTGTGATCCTTTGAACAATAACATTGCCGCAAACAACATTAGTGTTACAGGAATTAATCCTAAGATACTACCGGATGCTACTGCACCACCGACCTCACCTGCTGCCGCATGTGCTAGCACACCATCAATCATTCCCATAGCATTCATCCACATTGTAGATAAAATACTTCCACCACCAACTGCCAAACCACCTAATTGTTTCATCATACCTGATTCAGCGACCGGTACAGACTGACTTGCTGCCAACTGTTCCATTTTTTGTTTAACTTCTTTACCGGATTTACTAGTTTTTAGAATTTGAATCAGTTGTGGCTTGTATTGTTGAGCCATTTGATAATATTTGCCAATGCCAGGGATCTTCTTGACTAATGCCGTAATTGTTTCAACGGCACCTTCATCTAACTGATAGCCTTTCGCCACACCTTGCTCTGGTAATACGCCTTTTGGTCCTAACATTGGTTCTGATTTGATTCGTTGTTTTATACCTTGTTGGTATTTTTGTTTTTCTTTAGGGTCATGCGTTTGTAAAAATTTCTCAAACTCACTTTTTAGTCCAGCCAGTGGTTTTTCTATATCAACTAAATTGTTATGTTTCAAATATGCGTTTCTGGAACCTTCCGCCACACCTTCCTGATCATACATATCCCTTAGTTGTTTTACATAGAAATTATAAAAACCACGACGGCTATTGTATTCTCTTTCCCCAAGCACAGTCTTTATTGCTCTTACAGGATCCATTTGATAATCTGAACCACGCATTATTTTTAATGCGTCAGTAACAAGTGAATCACCTCTTTGATTGTTTTCTGTTACACCTTGAACTTGTTTACCTTCTAAGTATTCACGTATAGTGTTTAGATAGTCATTAGCTTTGATAATCTTTTCTTGTACCCAACCATCAAGACCCTCATCTTCACTAATATCTTTAATCATTGAATAAACTTGTTGAGCATTCTTTGCGGCACTGAATAAATCACTACGTGCCATTTCAACTTCATGGTCTACACGACTTTGTCCATGTGGGACAAATCCATTTTTACGACTACGACCTTGTCCAGGAACAACAATAACATCATCTTCTTCTAGTTGTGCTTCACTTAGTTCAGCACTTTCATTGATGCTATTGGCATATGGGGCTTTAGTCTTTTTACCCTTGAATAGAGTTCCTACTTTCTTTCCGCCATATATGCTAGGATTTCCTCTACTTTGTGTACCACCTAATGAGGTTTCTACTGTAGCTATTGACCCTGCTGTTGTATTTTCAGTGATTTGTTTGATTTTCATAACGGATTTCCATACTAATAGTGTATTTATCAAAATACCATAATATGGAAACTTATTAGATTTTGCCTGATGGCTTTGCTGTTGGTGGAATACCTGCTCTACTAGTATTCCAATAGAATGCTTTTGCGTTCTTTTTGATACTGTCCGGCTTAACATCTGATGTTAATGCTGTACTAAATTGTGGTTTATTTTTCTCTTTTTCACTAGGAATATAGCCTGATGCTTCCCAGACATTTTGATCAGGGCGATGTTTGCTCCAGAATCCGGCGCCTGAATCTGTTTGTTGACCACTACGGCGTATTTTATATCCTTGACTTTTTACATAGTTATACATAGTAGAGGCAATACCCTGACCACGGTAACGTTCATCTACTTCTAAATCTTGTGGTAACAAATATCCATTTTCTTCTACAAATAATACTTGACCTAACTCTTTACCATTTGCCATAGCTGTCACCATAATCTCATCATTTTCTTTTTCTAAAGAGATTTCTATGCCATCAAACGATTCTTCTGCTACATCTTTCTTTATCCTACTCAATTCGTAGATAACTTTATTGCCATTATCTGCTCTAAATGATTTAAATCCCCAAGACTTGGCATAACGCTGAACTAATTTGTCATATAGATTAGCTCTGCTTTGTGTGTCGTGTCCAGTGTCATCTACTTTATTTGCCGCAAAGATTATTTTATTGGGCGTATACTTTTCAATAAATGTTTGTATAGCATTTAACACAGTGGCAAATACTCGTTGAGAATCACCTTCTCCCGTGACTTCTTGACTATTGTTTCTCCAAAACACAACACTCCATGTTTCCTCTTTTGTATCTTTACTGTATCCCTTCTTGAACATGATACTTAGAAAAGTTCCGTCATCTAATCGTGCTATTGCGTCTACATCACCAAAGTCACCCTTTTCCCATCTGAGTAGTTTATACGGTTTATCAAAACTTTCACTAACATTAGAATACATTCCATTCAGACTTAAATGTTTGCTATGTAACCTATCTCTTAAATCATAAAGTTTTGTAATATATCCACGGCTACGTAATGCTTTATATGCTAGATTTTCAGGGCTAAACTCACCACCTTTATCTAATCCAGCTTGACGATATTGTTTAATCTTCTTCAATATTTTATTGACTTTGCCTATCTTATTAGATTGTAATGTTGTATCAATAATGTCTAATAGTTTTATATATTTTGATTTAGTAGCTGTTTGGTCAAAGTTTGCTCTACGTTTTGCAGGCATACGCAACCATTTATTATCTTTAACACTATATTCACCTAAACTAGTGACAGGTTCTGCCGCATCTTGTATGTATAATTCTACCGGAATTCTATTAATAGTAATATCATGTGAATCATTGTATAAATCTTTTTTAGCTTTGAAGAATTCATGGTAAATATCATCATCTGGCAAATCCTTCATATTGACTAAGATATGTAAATCTAAATCACTATGGTCTGTATAACTGTAGGCTGCGTTAGATCCGGATATAGTGATATCACGTACATCCAAATCATGTATACCCATCTCTTGTAGAAAGTCTTGTGCTATTGTTTTTAGTTGTAGTTCTACTTCAGGCCATAGATGTTGTCCACGAAACAGTTTAGGATTGAGGTTATCGTGAAATGTCACTGCATCTGACATTTTGAATGAATGTAATTCTTTTAAGTCCATAGAGTATTTATCTAAAAAGAATAAAGCCCCTTTCGGGGCTTTATTATGCAGGGGTTATTTTCTTTATTTCGTTACCGTCTTTATCGGTGAACTTAATTCCAAATTTTTCTTGCTGTTCTTGTATAAACATAGGTCCAATTGTTTTCATTAAGTGTTCTTGATTTTCCTGACAGAATACATATGATCCAGAGTGACGTAGCAACACACGTTTGTCCATCCAAATCTTACCACCAATATCACGCCAGTTTTCACAGAATGTCCAGTCTTCGCTGTAGTAACGATTTTGACGAACTGCTGTATCAAAGTAGGTCTTTAAGTGTTGGTCATACTTTGGATCTAATCCAATGTCGTTTTTATATTGCTTAACCGCCGGATGAGATTTTAATTTCTCAAATACATGTTTCTTCATTAATAAGAAACCTGTACCTGCTTTAGATACTTCTTGTAATCCATCTGGTCCTTCTTCAGCACCTTCAAAGCCATTAACAACCCATTTGATTGGCATTGTCTTCATTGGGTACAAACCACCAATAACATCAACGTCACGGTTCAATAGAACTAGTAGATGCCATGGCTCCCAGCCAATGTCAGCGTCAACAAAGAATAAATGTGTTGCGTCTGGCATATCTAGGAACTTAGCAGTTAGTGTATTACGGGCACGACTGATAAGACTTTCGTTAACCATTGTTTCTAATGTCCAATCAATACCAAGTTGACGAGCTGTATTAGCCCACTTGATAAAAGACATAAATGTTGATTCTGTTAGCATACCACCATAACATGGCATAGCGATATGTACTTTAGTAGTTTTTAGGTAGTCTACGTTAACCTGAACTTGACCGGCTGCAGGAGCCTGTTGTGCTTGTTCTTTCGCAGCCTGTTCAGCAATTTCTTGTACTTTTTCTACAGGAACTGTTTTTTCTGACTTGTTTGCTTTAGTTGTTTTTACAGCAGTTGCTGTTGATTCGGTTGTTTTCTTTGTTGCCATTTGATCCTCTTGTTAAGATAGTATTATTTACATCAAAACAAGGGGGTCAAATTATTTTTCTTCTAAATAATCCACACTTTCGGTAACCTTAACTGGATCTTCTTCTGCGTTTCTAAACTCAAAACGACCCTGTTGTAGATTGTATTTTTTAATAGCTACTTCTAAATATCTATCAATTAAATTATATGGTACTTTACGATTAACTAGAATAGGAGTTCTTCTAGGTCCATCTAAGAAGTATACATCTACATATTGCGGGTGAAAGACTCTGGCTGTTTTTTCTGCTTCCGCCAAACCTTGCTTTACTGTTTTATAGGCACTCTGTAGTACGAACATATATTCTTTATCTGTTATATCTGGTAGTATACCTTCAACTGCTACACTAAAAAAGTCATCACCTGCTATCATATTCATAGCATGTATCATACCCAATTCATCAACATTTTTTTGCTTTGCTACTTGTATAGCAATTTCTAATAGTTTTCTTATTCTACGATTTCTATCATTCTCGCCACCCCCACCGCTACTTGGCGGAACAAATTCATTTAATAATCCTTCTGCTAAATCTGATTTATTAGTTAATGGATTGCTCATACCTTTATCCATAAGTTTAACTACATTGACAGCTAATCTAGGATTCTCCTGAGTTGCAGGATACATGTTCATAACCAATTCTTTTTTAAGTTCTGTTGCTTTAGATTTTTGTTCGGGAGTTGATTTTGGATCTAATAAAACTTTAGTAAATCTATCCCATAATGCACGGAACTCACTTCCACTCTTAATACCAGGACCAAACGGTACAGTTGGTAAATATGCGATATATCTATTACGACTCATAGGTTGAAGATTTTTTTCATTACCGGCATAATACTTTAATGTATCACTTACCGGTAGTCCTTTTCTTTTACCTCTTTTAGCAAGAGGTAATTTTCCCGTAGCAGGATCAACTTCTGCTGGGAACGGACCTTCA